>Ga0213875_10000184_pt1 | contig 63678 bp, 57 predicted proteins | sample BarmaccomBMRX_R8_FD_160105 | JGI IMG/M metagenome (GOLD analysis project Ga0213875, IMG submission 160105) | Root-associated microbial communities from Barbacenia macrantha in rupestrian grasslands, the National Park of Serra do Cipo, Brazil - RX_R8 | ecosystem: Host-associated > Plants > Roots...
CCCGCCACCGAGCGCCTGCTCGCCCGCAACGACCTGACGATGGACGACGTCGGGCTCATCGAGATCAACGAGGCGTTCGCCGTGCAGGTCCTCGCCTTCCTCGACCACTTCAAGATCGACGACGAGGACCCGCGGGTCAACCCGCTGGGCGGAGCGATCGCGTTCGGCCACCCGCTGGCGAGCAGCGGCGTGCGGCTGATGATCCAGCTCGCCGGCGAGTTCGCGGAGCGGCCCTCGGTCCGCTACGGGATCACCACGATGTGCGTGGGCATGGGCATGGGCGGCACGGTGCTCTGGGAAAACTGCGGCTCTGGGAAAACTGCGCCTGCCAGGGAGGATCACGATGATTGATGTACCGAACGATCGGTGGTCTCCCGAGTCGCTCACCGCTATGTTCCCTGACGAGGTGGTGACGCGCGCGCTGGTGCGTGACGTGGATCTGTCTTCGTTCGGCGGGCAGGGCGGCACCCTGGCGCTGATCACCCTGGACAACGGGCACGACCACACCAAGCCGAACACGTTCGGCCCCGGCGGCCTGCTGTCCCTGAACCAGGCGCTCGACTCGGTCGCGGTCCGTAGCGACATCGTCGCGGTCGGCGTGACCGGCAAGCCGTTCATCTTCGGCGTCGGCGCCGACCTGGGCGGAGTCCCCGCGGCCGACACGCGGGAGAAGGCGCTCGGCATCGGGCAGCTCGGCCACGCGGTGTTCCGCCGGCTCGGCGAGCTCGGGGTCCCGGCGTTCGCGTTCGTCAACGGCGCGGTGATGGGCGGCGGCCTCGAGCTCGCGCTGCACTGCACCTACCGCACGATCTCATCCGGCGTTCCGATGGTCGCGCTGCCGGAGTGCTTCCTTGGCCTGGTGCCCGGATGGGGCGGCACCTACCTGCTGCCCCGGCTGATCGGGCCGTCCAGGGCGCTGAAGGTGATCATCGAGAACCCGCTGAGCCAGAACAAGATGCTGCGCGGGCCCGAGGCGTTCTCGCTCGGCATCGCGGACGCGATGTTCGAGCCCGCCGACTTCCTCGAGGAGTCGCTGCGGTGGGCCGCGCGGGTGCTGGCGGGGGAGGTCGTCGTATCGCGGGAGCCGGCTGACGAGGACTGGGAGCAGGCCGTGGCGGCGGCGCGGTTCTTCGCCGACGGCAAGCTGCACGGCGCCGCGCCCGCGCCGTACCAGGCGATCGACCTGGTCGCCGCCGCCCGCGAGCGGACCCGTGACGAGGCCTTCGCCGCCGAGGACGAGGCGCTGGCCGGCCTGCTGCTCAGCGACGAGCTGCGGGCCGGGCTCTACGCGTTCGACCTCACCCAGAAGCGCGCGCGGCGCCCCGCCGGAGCGCCGGACAAGTCGCTGGCGCGGCCGGTGACCAAGGTGGGCGTGGTCGGCGCGGGCCTGATGGCCGCGCAGATCGCGCTGCTGTTCGCGCGGCGGCTCGAGGTGCCCGTGCTGCTCACCGACCTCGATCAGCAGCGGGTGGATTCCGGCGTCGGCTGGGTGCACGGCGAGATCGCCAAGCTCGCGCAGCGGGGCAGGATCTCCGCGGACAAGGCCGCGAGGCTGACCGGGCTGGTCACCGGGTCGGTGTCGAAGGACGGGTTCGCCGACGCGGACTTCGTGATCGAGGCCGTGTTCGAGGAGATGGCGGTCAAGCAGCGGGTCTTCGCGGAGGTGGAGGCCATCGTGAGCCCGGAGTGCGTGCTGGCGACCAACACCTCGTCGCTGTCCGTCACGACGATGGCGTCCGGGCTGGCGCACCCGGAGCGGGTGGCCGGCTTCCACTTCTTCAACCCGGTCGCGGTGCTGCCGCTGGTCGAGGTGATCAGGGGCGCGGCGACCGACGACGCCACGCTCGCGACGGCGCTGGCGGCCGGGCGCTCGCTGAAGAAGTCGTGCGTGCTGGTGAAGGACTCGCCGGCGTTTGTGGTCAACCGGCTGCTGACCCGGTTCCTCGGTGAGATCATCCGCACCGTCGAGGAGGGCACGCCCGTCGAGGTGGCCGAACACGCCGCCGATCCCCTCGGGCTGCCGATGCCGCCGTTCCTGCTGCTGCAGCTCGTCGGCCCGGCCGTCGCGCTGCACGTCGCGGAGACCCTGCAGGAGGCGTTCGGTGACCGGTTCGCCGTGTCGCCGAAGCTGCGCTCCCTGGTGGAATCGGGCAGGACGTCGGTATACGGGCCCGACCTGGCGATCGATCCCGCGGTCGCGGAGCTGCTGGCGGGCGGCGACCGGCCGTCGGCCGCCGGGGAGGTCCGCGAGCGGGCGCTGGAGGCCCTGGCCGAGGAGATCGGGCTGATGCTCGGCGAGGGGCTGGTCGCCGCGCCCGAGGACATCGACCTGTGCATGATCCTCGGCGCCGGCTGGCCGTTCCACCTCGGCGGCATCACCCCGTATCTGGACCGGTCCGGCATCTCGGCCAAGGTGACAGGGAGCCCGTTTCGGGGGTAGCGTCGCGACCGCGTCGCGGGTAATGGCGCGCGCGGCAACAGGGGATTACCCTGGGTTGCCTATCCGGCTGAAGGGGTTCGCCAGCGGTGACCGATGACTGGCTCAGGAAGCCGTGACGCGCCATGAAGCCATGACGAGGCAGCCATGACGCCCGTCTTCGCGCTGTGCGACGATTACATCGAGCGCTGGGCCGCGCTGGACCCGGTCGCCGCGGGTATGCGCGGGCTCGCGACACCTTTCGCGGCGGCGACCGACTACAGCCCGGGCGGCTACGCGGCGCGCGCGGAGCTGATTTCGGCGACGCTTGCCGCGCTGGACAGGACGGCCGTCACGTCGGAGGCCGACCGGCTGGCCGCCTCGCACCTGCGGGAGCGGCTCGAGGCGCAGGCGGCATGGCATCAGGCGGGGGAGCCGCTGCGGCTGCTGCAGACGCCGTTCGGCCTCATCGCGTCGATCAGGGACAGCGCCGACCTGCTGCCGCGCGGCGGCGCGGCCGGTGACAGCGCCGGTGGCGCGGCCGGTGACGGTGCCGCTGACGGGGCCGGTGACAGCGCCGCTGACAGCAGCGCTGACAGGGCCGGTGACGGGCGTGATGACGGGGAGGCGTGGCGGAACATCGCGGGCCGCCTGGCCGCGATCCCCGTGATGTTCGCGGGCTGGCGGCAGAGCCTCGAGGCCGGGCTCGCCCACGGCCTGCCCGCGGCGCGGCGCCAGGCGGTCGAGGCGGCAGGGCAGGCCGAGCGCTACGCGCGGACGAGGACGCACGACGCCCTCGTCGCCGCCTACGGCGACGGCCCGCTGGCCGGTGACCTCGCCGCGGCCGCGGCCACGGCGTACGAGGGCTACGCCGCGATAGCGCGCTACCTGCGCGAGGATTACGCGCCGCGGGCGGCCGCCCGCGACGCGGCCGGCGCCGAGCGGTACGCGATCGCGGCGCGGCTGAGCCTCGGTGCCGACGTCGACCTGGCGGAAGCCTACGAGTGGGGCTGGGCGGAGCTGGAGCGCATCGAGGCGGAGATGGTGGCCGAGGCGGGACGGGTCAGGCCGGGCGCAAGCATCGCGGAGGCCTCGGCCATCCTGGACGAGTCACGGCACGTCACCGGGGAAGACGCCTACCGTGCCTGGCTGCAGGACCGGCACGACGAGGCGATCGAGCGGCTGAACGGGACGCACTTCGACATCGCGGAACCGCTGCGGCGGGTCGAGGTGGTCATCGCCCCCGGGTCCACCGCCGGCGCCGCCTACTACACCCCGCCGAGCGAGGACCTGGCCAGGCCGGGGCGCACCTGGTGGCCGCTCGGCGGCCGGGACAGGTTCGCCACCTGGAGCGACCTGACCGTCGTGTTCCACGAGGGGGTGCCCGGCCACCACCTGCAGGTCGGCGCGGCCAGGGTGGCCGGGAACGCTCTGTCCCGGTTCGCCAGGTCCTCGTTCGTGAGCGGCCACGGCGAGGGCTGGGCGCTCTACGCCGAGCGCCTGGCCGACGAGCTCGGCTGGTTCACCGAGCCCGGCACGCGCCTGGGCATGCTGGCCGGATCGGCGATCCGCGCCGCGCGGGTGGTCATCGACATCGGCGTTCACCTGGATCTGCCGCTTCCGGACGGATCCCGGTGGACGTTCGGGACGGCGTGCGAGGTGCTGCGCGACCGTGGCCGCGCGGAGCCGTACCGGGTGCGTTCGGAGGTGGTCCGCTACTTCGGCATGCCGGCCCAGGCGATCTCCTACAAGCTCGGCGAGCGCGCCTGGCTGGCGGCACGGGAGGAGGCGAGCGCGCGGCCCGGATTCGACCTCAAACGCTGGCACACCGCCGCGCTCGGCCTCGGGCCCATCGGCCTGCGCGGGCTGGCCGACGCGCTGCGCCGCATCGGCGGCCCCGCCGAAGGCGGCGAGGCGGGGCCGTTGGCGCATTTAGCCCCGTCTGACGGGGCCAGCTACGCCAACGGCCCCGCGTCAGGCCCGCTGCGCGGGGGCTCAGGCCGACCCATCTCTCGGCCGGAACATCGTGGAAGTTACGGGCCAGTGAGACGGTGCGATGGAAGAGTGCTGAGGCTAGGGTGGCGGCGGAGGCTAACAGTGGCGCTTTCGGGCGGAGCGCTGACCTGCAGGCCCGGCCGCGGCGGGGTCTGTGTGCGGCGCAGGGGCTTTGTGCGCAGTTTGCACCACAACGCCCGGAAAGTGCCGTGGCCCCTCCGATGCCAGTGACGGTCACGGTTAGGATCTCAGGGTGGGCGAGCATGACCGAATCGTTACCTGGCCGAACGCGCTCAGCGCCGTCCGGCTGGCCGGCGTGCCGGTATTCCTCTGGCTGGTCATCGGCCCACGCACCGCGACGGGGGACTGGATCGCGGCCGCCATACTCGCCGCCGCCGGGATCTCCGACTGGCTGGACGGCAAGCTCGCGCGGATGCTGAACCAGACGAGCCGGCTCGGCCAGGTCCTCGATCCGGCCGCGGACCGGCTCTACATCGCCGCGACGCTCATCGGGCTCGCCATCCGCGCGATCATCCCGTGGTGGCTGGTCGGCCTGCTCGCCGCGCGCGAGGTGCTGGTCGGCGCGGCGCTGTGGCTGCTGCGGCGGCAGACCGGTTACTCCGCCCTGCAGGTGAGCCTGGTCGGGAAGGCCGCGACGCTCTGCCTCATGTACGCGTTCCCGCTCTTGTTCCTGGCGCTGCACGCGGGGCAGGCGGCGACCGCCGTGCGCGTTCTCGGTTGGGCCTTCGCGATCTGGGGAACTGCCTTGTACTGGTGGGCCGCGATGCTCTATCTCAGCCAGGTACGAGGCTTGGTGAAAGGAGCAGCGTCACCTTGAGGGCCGTCGTCATGGCAGGCGGGGAGGGCACACGGCTGCGCCCGATGACCGCCAACCAGCCCAAGCCGCTGCTCCCGGTCGCGAACCGGCCGATCATGGAGCACGTCCTGCGCCTGCTCAAGCGGCACGGCTTCGAGGAGACGGTGGTCACCGTCCAGTTCCTCGCCTCCCTCGTACGGAACTACTTCGGCGACGGCGAGGATGTCGGCATGTCCCTGCAGTACGCCACCGAGGAGATGCCGCTCGGCACCGCGGGCAGCGTGAAGAACGCGGAGGACGCGATCCGCGACGACTCGTTCCTGGTCATCTCCGGCGACGCGCTCACCGACATGGATCTTTCAGAGATGGTGCGGTTCCACAAGGAGAACGGCGCCCTCGTCACGGTGGGCCTCACCCGCAAGCCCGACCCGCTGGAGTTCGGCATCGTCATCACCGACGAGGATGGCCGCATCCAGCGATTTCTCGAGAAGCCCACCTGGGGCCAGGTGTTCTCCGACACCGTGAACACCGGCGTCTACGTGATGGAGCCCGAGGTGCTCGCCGAGGTGGAGGCCAGCGAGTCGGTGGACTGGTCCCATGACGTGTTCCCGAAGCTGCTCAAGCGCGGCGCGCCGCTGTTCGGCTACGTCTCCGACGGCTACTGGGAGGACGTCGGCGCGCTGGACAGCTACCTGAAGGCGCAGGCCGACGTGCTGGCCAGGCGGGTCGACACCGAGATCGCCGGCTTCGAGGTCTCGCCGGGCGTCTGGGTGGCCGAGGGCGCCGACGTCGACCCGGACGCGGTGCTCACCGGCCCGCTGTGCGTCGGCGACTACGCCAAGGTGGAGGCCGGCGCGCACCTGCGCGAGTACAGCGTGATCGGCAGCAACGTCGTGGTCAAGGAGGGCGCGTTCGTGCACCGCGCCGTGGTGCACAACAACGTGTTCGTCGGCCAGGGCACCACGCTTCGCGGCTGCGTGATCGGCAAGAACACCGACGTGATGCGGCTCGCCAGGATCGAGGAGTCCGCGGTTGTCGGGGACGAGTGCGTGATCGAGCCGGAGGCCTACATATCCGCCGGGGTCAAGGTGTACCCGTTCAAGACCATCGAGGCCGGCGCCGTGGTGAACACGAGCGTGATCTGGGAGTCCCGCGGGCAGCGCACGCTGTTCGGCCAGCGCGGCGTGTGCGGGCTGATCAACGTCGAGGTGACGCCCGAGCTGTGCGTCCGGCTGGCCAGCGCGTACGCGACCATGCTGCGCAAGGGGTCGACGGTCACCACGTCGCGGGACGTGTCGCGCGCCGCCCGCACGCTGAAACGGGCGGTGCAGGGCGCGCTGAACGCAAGCGCGATCAACGTGGTGGACCTGGAGGCGCTGCCGCTGCCGGTGGCCAGGTTTGAGACCGCGCGCAGCAACTACAGCGGCGGCATCGCGCTGCGCACCACGCCGGGCGACGCCCAGTCGATCGACATCATCTTCCTCGACGAGCGCGGCGCCGAGCTGTCCCAGAGCGCCCAGCGCCGGCTCGAGCGGGTGTTCTCCCGGCAGGAGTTCCGCCGCGCGTTTCCCGGCGAGATCGCCGAGCTCAGCTACCCGCCCAGGGTCATGGAGTGGTACACCCATGAGCTGCTGCGCTGCGTGGACCTGACCGGGGTCCGCGAGGCCAGCCTGAAGGTGGTCGCCGACTGCGCCGGCGGCACCGCCTCGCTGGTGCTGCCCAGCCTGCTCGGCCGCATCGGCGTGGACGTGCTCACGCTGAACAACCGGCTGGACGAGGTCACGCCCACCGAGACCGTCGCCCAGCAGCGCGCCGGTCTGCAGCGGCTCGCCGAGATGGTGTCGTCGGCGCGGGCCGCGTTCGGCGTCCGGTTCGACCCGGTGGGCGAGCGGATCCAGCTCGTGGACGAAAAGGGCGAGCTCGTCAGCGAGGAGCGCGCGCTGCTCGTCGTGCTCGACCTCGTCGCGGCGGAGCGCCGCTCCGGCCGGGTGGCGCTGCCGGTCACCACCACCCGGGTGGCGGAGCAGGTCTGCCGCTTCCACGGCGTCCAGGTGGACTGGACGACCACGTCCATGGACGCGCTGACGCGCGCCGCGACGGGCGCGGACGTGATCTTCGCCGCCGACGGCCGCGGCGGGTTCGTCGTGCCCGAGTTCGGCCGGACGGTGGACGGCATCGCGGCCTTCGTAAGGCTGCTCGGCCTGGTGGCGCGGACCAGGCTGACGCTGAGTCAGATCGACGCCCGCATCCCCTCGGCGTACCTGCTGCGGCGGTCGATGCCGACCCCGTGGGCCGCCAAGGGAAGTGTGATGAGGATTGTCGTGGAGGCCTCCGCGGACCGCATCGTTGACACGACGGACGGCGTGCGGATCATCGAGCCGGACCGAGGCTGGGTGCTCGTGCTGCCGGACCCGGCCGACGCCGTGACGCACCTGTGGGCGGAGGGCACCGACGCCGACACGGCGCAGCTGCTGCTGGACGAGTGGGCGGCGGTCGTCGAGCGTGCCGGTCAGTAAACGCCCGGCGCTCAGGTACTCTGTGGTAATTACTCAGGGCTGCGAAATTCGCGAAGCATGAGACAATGACGCGCATCGTGCGGTTCGCTGTAGCGCGGGACGCGGAGGTGGAGCGACGGTGTTGCGGAAACGTCGCGAACGGGGCGGGCAGGACGAACGTGCCCACGGCGACGGATGGGACGGCCGGCAACGGCCCCGCGGTCTCCGGCGGCTGTTCGCGTGGCGCATGGACCGGCGCGGCCCTGCGCGGGTACCTTGGGCAGCATCGCCGGAAGCCGTGCTGCAGGAGGGGAGGCCGAGCGGAGCCATGCCAAGCATCTACTGTGCCCGGTGCAGCCGACCGAGCCCTGGTGACGCCCGGTTCTGCTCGAACTGTGGCGCTCCGCTGATGCGCGGGGCGACCGCGGAGCGGCCGGGCGAGACGACCTCCACGATGTCGCTCAACACGCCGGAGGCCGAGTACGTCGAGGAGACGTACCCCGACCACGCCGCGGTCGACAACCTGCCGCCCGGCACCGCGCTGCTCGTGGTCATGCGCGGGCCGAACGCCGGGAGCAGGTTCCTGCTGGACAGCGAGCTCACCAGCGCGGGGCGGCACCCGGACAGCGACATCTTCCTTGACGACGTGACCGTTTCCCGGCGGCACGCCGAGTTCTACCGGCTGGGCGACCGGTTCACCGTGCGTGACGTGGGCAGCCTGAACGGTACATACGTGAACCGGGAGCGTATCGAGGAGACCGAGCTTTTCGGCGGCGACGAGGTGCAGATCGGCAAGTTCCGGCTGGTGTTCCTCGTCCGCAGCCCGGAGCTCGGCGGGCGCCGTGGGCCGGGAGCACAGGATTACGCATGACCGGCGCCTCCCGCCCCCGGTATACCTCAGCGCGGGATTCCCGGGCCAAGGTCGGCATCGGCCAGGTGCTGGCCCAGCTGCGCCCGGAATTTCCGGACATCAGCACGTCCAAGATCCGGTTTCTCGAGGCCGAGGGGCTCATCGAGCCCGCGCGGTCGCAGTCCGGCTATCGCCGGTTCGCCGCGGCCGACGTCGAGCGGCTGCGGTACATCCTGACAGCGCAGCGTGACGAGTACCTGCCGTTGCGGGTGATCAGGGAACGGCTCGCGGCGATGGACCGCGCCCGGGCGGAGCGGGGGGAGCCGGGCACCGGCCACGCGGAGCCGGGCGGGTATCCCTCGCGGCCGGAGCCGGCCAGCATGACACGCCGGGAGCTGATCGCGTCCGCCGCGGCCGACGACGAGATCGTCGCCGAGCTGGAGGACTACGGGCTCATCCGGCGCGGCCGGCTGTACGGCCAGGACGCGCTCGCGGTCACTCGCGCGGCGGTCTCGCTGCGCGAGTTCGGCGTGCAGCCACGGCACCTGCGCGCGGTCAAGGCGGCCGCCGAGCGGGAGACCTCGCTGGTCGAACAGGTGGTGGCCCCCCTGGCCCGGCAGCGCGGCGGCCGTGAGCCCGCCGTCCGCACCGCCGGCCAGATCGCGGCGCTGATCGCCCAGCTGCACGCGACGCTGGTGGAAACGGGCCTGGCCGAGGCGGGTCTGGCCGCGGAATTTCACGCGGCGGGCAGCTACCTTCCGCTGGGACGGGGGCTCCCCTCGGATGGGGAGGGGCTCCGCTCGGCGTCCGGGCGATAGCAGGTGTACCTTGGCAAAGAGAGCGATTTCGGTGCGCTTCGCGCGTGTGAGGACGGAGCTGTAGTGCGGCGAATGGAGGTCGTCGGCGTCCGGGTCGAGATGCCGTCCAACAGCCCGATCGTCCTGCTGAAGGAGATGCAGGGGGACCGGTACCTGCCCATCTGGATCGGGGCGGTCGAGGCGACTGCCATCGCCTTCGCCCAGCAGGGGATGGTGTCGCTGCGCCCGCTGACACATGACCTTTTCCGCGACGTGCTGGAGGTGCTCAACGTCCAGTTGCGCACAGTGAACATCACGGCGCTGCGGGACGGCATCTTCTACGCAGATCTTGTCTTCTCCAACGGGGCGGAGGTCAGCGCCCGGCCGTCGGACTCCATCGCGCTCGCACTGCGGACCGGCGCGTCGATCTTCGCCAGCGACGAGATTCTGGACGAGGCGGGCGTCGCGATCCCCGACGAACAGGAAGATGAGGTCGAGAAGTTCCGCGAGTTCCTCGACACGATCTCGCCCGAGGATTTCGGCCGATCGACCTAAATGTGGCGACGCGCCGTGCGTGGTCGTTGACGGGCCCATCCGCGCTGGCTTACGGTGCGATTGCCGTGGGTAGTCACAGGAGGTGGCCGTGGCGGTAACCAAGGGTGGATCCCGAGCGGTTCAGGGCGCCCTCTTTGACAGCGAGACGGAGATCGGTTACCGCGGCCCCACGGCGTGCAACGCGGCGGGCATCACCTACCGGCAGCTTGACTACTGGGCCCGCACCGGCCTGGTCGAGCCGAGCATCCGCGCCGCGCACGGCTCCGGCACGCAGCGGCTGTACGGATTCCGCGACATCCTCGTCCTCAAGGTGGTCAAGCGGCTGCTCGACACCGGGATCTCGCTGCAGCAGATCAGGGCGGCGGTGCAGCACCTGCGGGACCGGGGCACCGAGGACCTGGCCCAGGTGACGCTGATGAGCGACGGCGTGAGCGTCTACGAGTGCACCTCGCCGGACGAGGTCGTCGACCTGCTGGCGGGCGGCCAGGGCGTGTTCGGCATCGCGCTCGGCCGGGTCTGGCAGGAGGTGGCGGGCGAGCTCGCCGAGCTGCCCGCGGTGCGCGCCGAGGACGGCCTGATAGCGACCGGGACCGACGAGCTCGCCAGCCGCCGCGCCCAGAAGACGGGGTAGCCGGTACCCGGCAGTCGGACCAGGTAAGCTGGGCGAACAAGCCAGCGACACCGTCCGGGAGAGTCCCCAGCCTCGCTGGGGCGCCGAAGGGGCAACATCCCCGGAACCTCTCAGGCAACAAGGACCGGGCGGGACAGGCAGCTCTGGAGACAGTGTTAGCAACACCGGGTTGGCAACACCGGGTTGGCAAACACCGGCGACAGAGGGGGAGCCGTAACTCGCCGTCCGGGGAGGCTCCTTGATCAACTTCGCTGACCGTCACATCGGCCCGTCCGCGGACGAGCAGCGCCAGATGCTCGAGGCGCTCGGCTACGGCTCGCTCGACGAGCTCATCGCGGCGGCCCTCCCCGAGGGGACCCAGACGCCGGGCTTGTCCCTTCCCCCCGCGCTGACCGAGGCCGAGGCGCTCGCCGAGCTGCGCCGGCTGGCCGGGCGCAACCAGGTGCGGACCTCGATGATCGGGCTCGGCTACCACGACACGATCACGCCCGCGGTCATCCGCCGCAACCTGCTGGAGAACCCCGCCTGGTACACCGCGTACACGCCCTACCAGCCGGAGATCTCCCAGGGCAGGCTGGAGGCCCTGCTGAACTTCCAGACGATGGTCGCCGACCTCACCGCGCTGCCGGTGGCGGGCGCGTCGCTGCTGGACGAGGCGACGGCGGCTGCGGAGGCGATGACGCTGGCGCGGCGTGCGGCGGGCCGCGGCAGGGTTTTCCTCGCCGACGCGGACTGCCTGCCGCAGACGCTCAGCGTGCTGCGCACCCGCGCGGAGCCGCTCGGCATCGAGCTGGCGGTGGCGCCGGTGACCGCCGGGACGTCGTTCGACGGCGTGTTCGGCGTGCTGCTGCCGTACCCGGGCGCGTCGGGCGCCGTCAGGGACCTGACCGAGGTCATCGCGGCGGCCCATGACGGCGGCGCGCTCGTCGCGGTGGCCGCCGACCTGCTGGCGCTGACGCTGCTGAAACCCCCCGGCGAGCTCGGGGCGGATATCGCGCTCGGCTCGGCGCAGCGGTTCGGCGTGCCGATGTTCTACGGCGGGCCGCACGCCGCGTACATGTCGGTCCGCCACGAACTGCGGCGCCAGCTCCCCGGGCGGCTGGTCGGCGTCTCGGTCGACGCGGACGGCAAGCCCGCCTACCGGCTGGCGCTGCAGGCACGCGAGCAGCACATCCGCCGCGAGCGTGCCACCAGCAACATCTGCACCGCGCAGGTGCTGCTCGCGGTGACCGCGGCGATGTACGCGGCCTACCACGGCCCGGACGGGCTGGCGGCCATCGCACGGCACGCGCACCGTAGCGCCGCTGTCCTCGCCGCGACACTGCGCGATCTTGGATACGGAACGGACGGTGGTTTTTTCTTCGACGCGATCCGGATCCGCGTGCCGGGGGGCGAGACGGAGGCGGCCGCGGCGGTGCGCCGCGCCCGCGAAGCCGGCTATGACCTGTACCCAGCCGGTGACGGCCGGATCGGCGTCGCCTGCGACGAGACGACCACGGACGACCAGCTCCGTGGCGTGGTGGCGGCGATCACGGGGAGCGTTCCGGCGGCCGGCGCACCGCCCGCCGGAACGCCAGGAAGCGGCGTGCGGCTCGCCGAAGCCGTCCCGGACGCGCTGCCGCCCGGCCTGCTGCGCACCTCGCAGTACTTGACCCACCCGGTGTTCAGCGAGCACCGCAGCGAGACCGCGATGCTGCGCTACCTGCGGCGGCTGGCGGACATGGATGTGGCGCTCGACCGGTCGATGATCCCGCTCGGCTCCTGCACGATGAAGCTGAACGCCGCAGCGGAGATGGAGCCCATCAGCTGGCCGGAGTTCGCCGGGCTGCACCCGTTCTCGCCCGGCCAGGAGGGCTACGCGGAGCTGATCGCCTCGCTGGAGCGGTGGCTGGCGGAGATCACCGGTTACGACGCCGTCTCGGTTCAGCCGAACGCGGGCTCCCAGGGCGAGCTGGCAGGCCTGCTCGCGATCCGCGGGTATCACGCCTCGCGCGGCGAGGCCTCCCGCGACGTCTGCCTCATCCCCGAGTCGGCGCACGGCACGAACGCCGCCAGCGCGGTGCTCGCCGGGCTGCGGGTGGCGGTCGTCAGGTGCGGCGCCGACGGCGCCATCGACGTGGGTGACCTGCGGGCGAAGCTGGACACCCACGCGGGGTGCGTCGCGGCGATCATGCTGACCTACCCGAGCACGGCCGGGGTCTACGAGACCACCGTGACCGAGGTCAGCGATCTGGTGCACGCCGCGGGCGGCCAGGTCTACATCGACGGCGCGAACATGAACGCGCTCGCCGGCCTGGCAACGCCCGTTTCGTTTGGTGCCGATGTTTCGCACCTGAACCTGCACAAGACCTTCTGCATACCGCACGGCGGCGGCGGTCCGGGCGTGGGCCCGGTCGCGGCCCGCGCGCACCTGGCCCCGTTCCTGCCCGGCGGGGATGCTGGACCCGCAGGAGGGCCGGTCGCCGCCGCCCCTTACGGGTCGGCGGGAATCCTGCCGATCTCATGGGCCTACATCGCGATGATGGGCGCCCCCGGGCTGCGCGCGGCGACCCAGGTGGCCGTGCTGTCGGCGAACTACGTCGCCAGGCGGCTCGCGCCGCACTACCCGGTGCTCTATACCGGGCGCGGCGGGCTGGTGGCGCACGAGTGCGTGATAGACCTGCGCCGGCTGCCCGGGGGTATCACCGTCGAGGACGTCGCGAAGCGGCTGATCGACTACGGGTTCCACGCCCCGACGATGTCGTTCCCGGTGGCCGGAACGCTCATGATCGAGCCGACCGAGAGCGAGAACCTCGCGGAGCTCGACCGGTTCTGCGACGCCATGATCGCGATACGCGGGGAGATAGAACGGATCGCCTCCGGCGACTACGACTCCGGCGACAACCCGCTGAAGAACGCGCCGCACACCGCCGAGATGCTGATCTCCAGTGAGTGGAAACACCCCTACACCCAGGTGGAGGCGTCCTATCCCGCGCCCGGTGACCGCCGCTGGAAGTACTGGCCCCCGGTGCGCCGCATCGACCAGGCCTACGGCGACCGCAACCTCGTCTGCGCCTGCCCGCCCCCCGAGGCCTTCGAGTCTTGAGATCCCGCGGAGGCTTGAGATCCCGCGGAGTCCTGAGATCCTTTCGGGTCTTGAGATCCGGGCAGACGGAGCAGGACCGCGTGTAGTGGCGGGAGGAGAACTACACACGGTCCTGCATCCAGGGGGCCCGCGGTGTCCGCACAATAGCCGCGGGCTCGGACCGCGCCAGCAGGGTCACTCCTGGCTGGCGACGGGAAAGCTCATGAGCTCGGCAAGGTGCGGCGGGAGCCCGAGGACGACCACGCTCTCCTGCTCCTCGGGATCGGTGCGGGCCACCACGGCGATCGTCATGACGTCACTGCGGTTGACCGGCATGTGGGGCGTCCCCGGCGGGATGTACATGAAATCACCGGCCCGGACGATCGTGCGCTGCCGGAGCCCCGCGCCGTGCCAGACCTCCGTCTCGCCGCTGACCGTGTAGATGGCGGATTCGTGCCCGTTGTGGAAATGCGGAAGCCCCCGCGTGCCGGGCGGGATCGTGACCACATGCAAACACAGGGCCTGCGCGCCCGCGGACCGGCTGCTGATGCCGGCGGCGAGGCTCACCCCCTGCTTGCCGCCGTAATGCTCCTCGGAGCGGATGATGACGCAATCTCCTGGCGGGGTGAGATCCGGCTGAGTCGGAGCGCGGTGCAGCCACCCGTCCACCTTGCTTACTCTGAGCATTCGACTGTGTCCTATCCGTGATGCCTTACTCTGGCAAGATTATGGCGCTGTGTGCACCTTTGGATACTCTCCGTATAGAAACGTTATCATAACTTTTAGGTAAGCTACTACTAGCCCGAAGGTTAGATTCAGGCGCGTTTCCCGTCGTCACAGGGATATGCGCAATTGCGCAGCAACTTGCACGCGCACGGATTACTATCCGTGAGGTAAGGCCGCCGCTTGGCCCGAAGTCACGCTCTGTTACCGGAAATCCCGGTTACACTCCGGAATCGGCCCATGTCGGCCGGACTCCCGGAAGCGTCCCGTCCCGCGGGCCGGCCAACCCGCGCTTCCCGACGTCGTGCGCGCGCAGCTTCCGCCGTGTTCGCTCGGCCCCGAAAACTATAGTAGCTGTATGACGTGATAGAACCCTGGTTCGATCAGGGTATCGATTCTAGCTCATGCGATGGGCATAGTCCAGTACCAAGGCATAACTTGGCGGGCCGTGGGCAACCCGGCATCCGATGATTGAGTGCGATTTGGTTCGGATTTCCGACCAGAACAACACGCAATGATGGACTCGGCGAGTGAGCGCGGGGAACGGCCTGGTGGACGCCGTCCAGCGACGGTGGTCGTGCCGAAGCGGCGGACCAGCCCCTAGGCCTCGATCACCGCCGTCGGCTCGCGCTCAGCTCTGCGAGCACGCGCTCGCGGGCCGGCCGCCGGAGGGCGGCGACGGTGAGCCGGCACAGAGGTGGTTACGAGCACATTACGTGAGCGCATGAACCGGGCCAGTGCACGGCACGTACTCGTATCCAGGGGAGTGAACCCCACCTGCGAGCGCGTGGAGGAATACCTGTGACACGAGAGCCACAGCGGAACATGCACGCGACCCGGCGCTGCGTGCTGGCCGGCATGGGCCTGGCAGGCCTCGCCGGCGCGCTCACCGGCTGCGGTTCCGGCGGCGGCACGCCCTCAGCGGCGAGCGCTACCGGTCCTTACAACGCCCCGCCCGGCTCGGGCTCTGGTTCCGGGGCAGCGTCCGGTTCCGGCGGTGCTTCCGGTTCCGGCGGTGCTTCCGGTTCCGGTGCTGCCGCGCTGGGACTGACCAGCGAGATTCCCGAGGGCGGCGGCAGGGTGTTCGCGGCGGCGAAGGTCGTCGTCACCCAGCCCGCGCGCGGTGACTACAAGGCGTTCAGCGCCATCTGCACGCATATGCAGTGCACGGTCGACCAGGTTTCCAACGGGACCATCCAGTGCCCGTGTCACGGCAGCGCGTTCAGCATCAGCGACGGCCACGTTGTATCGGGGCCGGCGCCCAGCCCGCTACCCGGCAAATCTATCGATATACGGAACGGGACGATCATTCTCGGCTGAGCATGCGATCATCCAGCCAGGCCGTACTGCTCGCTTGTGCTGCCTGTCGGTGAATCCTGCTACTGCCTGTCGGCGAATCCTGCTAGACGTGAGAGGAGGGGTCGTGGCAAGTACCGTTCGCGGGCAAGGGCCGTCTCGCCAGCCCGGTCCCTGGCACCCTGCACCACCCCCGCAGGCGGCCCCGCCGCGGGGCAGGCCCACCGGGCCGTCGCATGCGGTGCCCTCGGGGCCGCCGAGAGGCGCCCCGCCTGTTCCGGTGCTGCCAGCCCCGACCCGGTTCCGGGCGAAAGCCGTACTCGCCGCCATCTGGCTGGGCGCCGCGGCGGTCATCTGGCTCTGGTGGAAGGACACCACCGGCATCCACGGCCTCGGCGACTGGCTGACCAACGCCGGCCGCATCCTCGGGCTCCTGTCCGGCTACGGCGTCGTGGTTCTGGTAGCGCTGATGGCGCGGCTGCCGCCGCTCGAGCGCGGCGTGGGCACCGACCGTCTTGCGCGCTGGCACGCGATGGGCGGCAGGTACGTGATCTGGCTGATCAGCGGTCACGCGCTGCTGATCATCTGGGGCTACGCGGTCACCGCGAACGTCAACGTGGTGAGCGAGACGGCCACCTTGCTCACCAGGTACTCGGACGTGCTCATGGCCACCGTCGCCTGGTTCCTGCTGATCGGCGTCGGCATCGTCTCGATGCGCGCCGCGCGGCGGCGGCTGCGCTACGAGACCTGGTACTACCTCCACTTCTACACTTACCTCGCGGTCGCCCTCGCGTTCAGCCACCAGTTCGCCGACGGCGCGTCGTTCGTGTCCAGCCTGGCCGCACGGTTCTGGTGGTCGGCGCTGTACGGGACCGTCGCCGGCCTGGTGCTGTGGTTCCGCGTGGTGGCTCCGCTGCACGCGTTCTTCCGGCACGGCTTCGTGGTCAGCGGCGTCAGGGACGAGGCGCCCGGCGTTGTCTCCATCTACATCCAGGGGTCCCGGCTGCGGGAGCTCTCCGCGGAGCCCGGGCAGTTCTTCCGCTGGCGGTTCCTCACCCGCGAGATGTGGTGGCAGTCGCACCCGTACTCGCTGTCGGCGGCGCCGAGCGATGACACGATGCGCATCACAGTGAAGGACCTCGGCGACCACAGCGGCGCGCTGCGCCGGCTCCGGCCCGGCACGCGGGTGATGGCGGAGGGCCCCTACGGGGCGTTCACCCCGGACACCGCGGGACGCAACATCCTGCTGCTGGCCGGCGGGGTGGGCATCACGCCGCTGCGCGCCATGTTCGCCACCCTGCAGGGCAAGGTGACCCTGGTGTACCGGGCGAGCAGCGAGCGGGACATCGTGTTCCGGGACGAGATCGACGCGATCGCCCGCGCCCGCGGGGCGACCGTGCACTACGTCGTGGGTTCCCGGGCCGAGCTCGGCGCCGACCCGCTGTCCGCGGACGTGCTGCGCAGGCTCGTGCCGGGGCTGCACCGGCAGGACGTCTACGTGTGCGGCCCGTCCGGCATGACCGAAGCCGCGGTCGCCGCGCTCACCGAGGCCGGCGTTTCCCGCCGCCGCATCCGCTACGAGTCATTCGAGTTCTGAACGGAGAATCTTGATGCGCCGGGTATTTCTCGCCATCACAGGGACGATCGCCGGCCTCGTGGCCTTGCTGTCGTTCAAGTCTCACAGCGGGATACCGTCGTCCGCGGCGGCCACCGCGGGAACGTCGGGCGGGTCGTCGTCGTCGGCCGGGTCGGCGGGCGGCACGGGTGCCCCGGGTTCTTCGGCCGCTTCCGGGGTCTCGAATGGCTACAAGGGTGGTTACACGTCGGGCGCGGTAAAGCTGACCGCGGGGGAGAAGTCCGTCCTGGGGAAGGCCGCCAACACCGTCTACGGGCCCGTGCAGGTCCAGCTCGTGGTGAGCAACCACAAGATCGTCAACGTCGGGATCCTGCAGCAGCCGCAGGGCACTCCGCATGACCTGCAGATCGGGCAGCTGTGCTTCCCCACGCTCATCAAGGAGACGATCGCCGCGCAGAGCGGCAAGGTCGACGCGGTCTCGGGCGCCACATACAGCAGCGGCGGGTATATCCAGTCGCTGCAGAGTGCGGTGGACAAGGGTCTGTGAGCCTCACCGGTGCCGCAGGTGCCGCGCCGGGGGAGCGGCTGCGGCACGCCGAGCACGTGATGGGGACCGTGGTGTCCTTCGACGTTCCGGCGTGGGCCGGTTCGGCGACCGGGAGCGGAGCGCTGGGCGACGTGGTGCGCTGGCTGCACTGGGTGGACGCCACCTTCTCGCCCTACCGGGAGGACAGCGACGTGAGCCGGCTTGGCCGCGGCGCGGTGACGCTCGCCGAATGCGCGCCGGAGCTGGCCGAGGTACTCGCCGAATGCGCGGCGGCCGGCGAGCTCAGCGGCGGGTATTTCACCGCCACGCCCGGCGGCCGGCTTGACCCCTCGGGCTACGTGAAGGGCTGGGCGATCGAGCGCGCCGCCGCGATGCTCACCGCGGCCGGGTCGGCGGACCACTGCGTGAACGGCGGCGGCGACGTGCAGTGTGCGGGCGGCCGCGCGCCGGGGGAGCCGTGGCGGGTGGGCATCGCCGATCCGTTCCGCCCGGGCGCGCTCGCGCTGGTCGTGGCGGGCCGGGACTTCGCGGTCGCGACGTCCGGCGTGGCCGAGCGCGGCGCGCACATCATCGACCCGCACACCGGCCGCCCCGCGACCGGGCTCGCGAGCGTCACGGTCATCGGCCCCGTGCTCGCCCGCGCCGACGCGTACGCCACGGCCGCCGTCGCCATGGGCGCCGCCGGGGGCGCCGCCGCCCGCGACTGGGCGGAGAGCCTGGACGGCCACGAGGCCTTCGCGATCACCGCCGACGGCTCGGTGTGGCAGACCAGCGGCTTCGCCGCCTACGTGGCCTAGCCCGCGGGCCTTCCTTCATGATCGTGGGTCAAAAGGCCCCCTAGAAGGTGCATTTTGACCCGTGATCATGTGGCCTGGCATGCGAGGTGGCTGGCAGGGCACGAAGCGCGGACCACGGGGCTGGTCAGCTCCTCGGTCCTCATCGTGCCTCCACAGCTCGGTTCTGCCCGCATTCTCGCGCAGCCGGCGGCCGCCCCGGCCAAGAGGCGGCGGTCACAGCAGTGGGGGCTGGCCGGCGTCGTAGACCAGCAGGCCGTCGTCGCGGAGGCGGAGGCCGGGGGACGGGCGGTGGTCCTCCAGCCGCCCGTCGTGCATGAGGTGCCGCACCGGCATGCCGCGCGCCATCGAGACGAAGTCCGCGACCAGGCGGCGGTGGCACCGCCACCACACGCTCTCCGAGCACATCACCGCCATCCGGCGGGACCGGGCCTCGGCGATGACCTCACCGGCCGCGGCGATGAAATCGGGCGTCCGCATGTGCTCCGCGTACCCGCGGAACATGTCCTCGCGCCACATCACGTCCGGCGAGTCAGGGCTCGGCCTGCGAAAACCGCCCAGGCGTTTCTCCCAGCGGTAGGAGATCCCTGCTTCCGGTAGCCAGCGTTCGAGCTCGGTTCGCGCGACGTGCGGGTTGCGCCGGCTGCCGGGCGCGGTCCTGATGTCGATGATCCCGTCCACGCCCGCGCCGTGCAGGAGTTCCGCCATCCGCTCGGCGCTGGCGGTGCCGTGGCCGAACGTCAGGAGCACCGCGTCCTGCCTCGCAGGCTCCAACCTCACCACGGGCCCATAACATCACATCGCCGCCGTCTCGCCGCAGGAAAGCCGTCACGGCCGCCATGAACTCGGCGGGGCGGCTGGCGTGCACGAAGTGCCCGGCGGGGATCGTGATCAGCTCGCAGCGCGGGATCAGCCCGGCCATGTCGCGCAGCCTGTCCTGGCTGATATGGCTCTCCGGTCCGCCCGCGACGATGAGCGTGGGCGCGGTGATCGCGGCGAGGCCGTCGCGCCATGCCTGCGGCGGGTCGTTGGCCTGCGGGACCATCGTCGTCACGGCCCAGTCGAACGACAGCGGCCCGTCGGGCCGCGAGGGCGCGCGCGGCGGGCGCGACCACGGCGGCGCCGGGTCCTCCAGCACCAGGCGGGTCACCCGGCCCGGGTACCGGCTGGCGAGCAGGTAGCCGACCACGCCGCCCAGGGAGTGCCCGATGACGGCGGCCTCGCCGAGCCCAAGCGCGCCGAGGAACGCGGCCACGTCGCCCGTGAGCAGTTCCGCCGTGTACTCACCCGGCCAGTCGCTCTCGCCGTGACCACGCAGGTCGATCGCGTACACCCGGTACGAGGCCGCCAGCGCGGCCGCCACCTCGTCCCAGTCGGAGCTGTCGTCGCCGAGCGAATGCAGCAACACGACCGGAGGCGCCCCCGCCTGTCCCCGGACGCGATAGGCGAGCCGGACGGCGCCGGCCTGAACATCCGTCATGCTGCCGACGCTACGGGCGCCCGCCCGGCAGCGCAGCGCCGTTCAGCCGAGGGCGGATGAGTTCCGCCGTAAGCGGATAACCGCGTCCGCGCCCCGTGCCGGCACGCCCGCGTTGGCGCGCCCGTGCCGGCATGCCCGCGGCCGGAGCTCACGGCGACAGGCGCACGGGGAGCGTCTCGAGGCCGTGGATGAGCGTGCTCGGCCGCCAGCGCAGCGACTCCGGCGGCACCGCGAGCGCCATGGACGGGAACCGCCCGAGCAGGCCGCCGAACGCGATCTCGCCCTCCATGCGGGCCAGCGGCGCGCCCAGGCAGTAGTGAATGCCGTGGCCGAACGCCACGTGCCCGCCGGCGTCGCGGCCGACGTCGAGCCGGTCCGGCGACGGGTAACGGCCGGGGTCGCGGTTGGCGGAGCTGATCGCCACCAGCACCGCCTCCCGTTCGGGAATGAGCGTGCCGCCGATCTCCACCGGCTCCGCGGTGAACCGGAACGTCGCGTGGTTGACGGGGTTGGTGTAGCGGAGCAGTTCCTCGACAGCGCCGGGCAGCAGCGAACGGTCGGCGCGCAGCCGCGCCGTTTCGCCGGGGCTGAGGAGCAGCGCGAGCGTCCCGTTGCCGATCAGGTTGACGGTGGTCTCGTGCCCGGCGACCAGCAGCAGGAAGATCATGCCGAGCAGTTCGCTCTCGGTGAGCCGGTCACCGGAATCGCGCGCACCGATCAGGGCGGATACGAGGTCGTCGGCGGGGTGCGCCCGCTTGTCCTCGACCAGGGCGGCGAAATACCCGGTCATCGCCCTGGCGGCCGTCTCGAACTCCGCGTGCGCGGCGTCATGGGACAAGACGATGTGCGTCCACGCACGGAAGTCGTCACGGTCGTGATCCGGGATGCCGAGCAGCTCGCAGATCACGGTGATCGGCAGCGGGAACGCGAACGCCTCGAGCAGGTCAACTTCGCGCCGCCCCGTCATGGCGTCGAGCAGCGAGCCGGTGATCTCGGTGACGCGAGGGCGCAGCCGCTCCACCCGGCGCGGGGTGAACGCCTTCGTGACGAGCCGGCGGAGCCGTTCGTGATCCGGCGGATCGGAGTTGAGCATGTGCGTGTCGAGCGCCGCGATGAGGTCATCCTGGCCGGCGGTCCAGCCGGGCTTCAGCTTGCGCCAGTCCTTGATCAGCCGCGGGTCGGCGAGGGCGGCGCGGGCATCCGCGTAGCGGGTGATGAGCCAGACGGGACTGCCGCCGGGCATGGCGGCCCGGGTGACCGGGCCCTCGGCGCGCAGCCGCTCGTAGACGGCGTAGGGGTTCTGTACGAACTCCTCGCCGAGCTGCTCGATCGCGGTGGAACTCGCCATGGTGCGCTCCCGAAGTAGCCTTGAGCCAGCGCCTCTCCGCGCTCTCGCCCCCGCGCCCGGCTCAAGTAATATCTTATACACGTAAAGGGTCAACCGGGTGCCGGTACCGGCTCCCCGGCCGTTACCAGTTTCTCGTTACCACTTCCCGGCCGGCGGGGAGGTTGCGCAGCGAGGCTCCGCCGCCGGCCGTGCCGGGGCGCGTAAAGTTACTTCGTGGCAGATCCCCAGGACTACCGCCCGGCGCCGGGCGCGATCCCGGAATCGCCGGGGGTCTACCGGTTCCGTGACGAGCACGGCCGGGTGATCTACGTTGGCAAGGCGAAGTCCCTGCGGCAGCGGCTGAACTCTTATTTCGCCGACTTCGCGAGCTTGCACCCGCGCACCCAGCTCATGCTGACGACGGCGGCGAAGGTCGACTGGACCGTGGTCGGCACCGAGGTCGAGGCGCTGCAGCTCGAGTATTCCTGGATCAAGGAATTCGATCCGCGGTTCAACGTCAAGTACCGGGACGACAAGAGCTACCCGTACCTCGCGGTGACGATGGACGAGGAGTTCCCGCGCGTGATGGTGATGCGCGGCGCGAAGCGGAAGGGCACCCGCTATTTCGGCCCTTACAGTCATGCCTGGGCGATCAGGGACACGGTGGACACGCTGCTGCGCGTGTTCCCGGTTCGCACCTGTTCCAAGGGTGTCTTCAAGCGGGCCGGGCAGATCGGCCGCCCGTGCCTGCTCGGCTACATCGGCAAATGCTCCGCGCCGTGCGTCAAACGAATCTCCGCCGAAGAGCACCGCATGCTCGCGGAGGACTTCTGCGACTTCATGTCCGGCCAGACGACCCGCTTCATCAGGCGGCTGGGGACGGAAATGAGGGCCGCCTCCGACGCGGAGGAATACGAGCGCGCGGCGCGGTTGCGCGACGATATCCGGGCGCTCGAGCGGGCGCTGGAAAAGCAGGCGGTCGTGCTCGGCGACGGCACCGACGCCGACGTGATCGCCCTGGCCGAAGATCAGCTCGAGGCCGCCGTCCAGGTCTTCTACGTGCGCGGCGGCCGAATACGCGGCCAGCGCGGCTGGGTGCTGGAAAAGGTAGAGGACGTGACCGCCGGCGAGCTTGTCGAGCATTTCCTCGGCCAGTTCTACGGCGGCGGGATGAGCGACAGCGAATCCGTGAACGCGGGAATTCCCCGCGAGGTTCTCGTCCCGGAATGCCCGCCGGACCCGGCGCCGATGACCGAATGGCTGTCCGCGCGGCGCGGCGGCCCGGTCACGCTCCGGGTGCCGCAGCGCGGCGACAAGCGCGCGCTGCTGGAGACCGTGGCCAGGAACGCGAAGGAATCGCTCGCCCTGCACAAGACCCGCCGCGCCAGCGACCTGACCACGCGCAGCCGCGCGATGCACGAGATCCAGCAGGCGCTCGGCCTGGACGACGCGCCGCTGCGGATCGAGTGCTACGACGTGTCGAACCTGCAGGGCACCCACGTCGTGGCGTCGATGGTGGTGTTCGAGGACGGCCTGGCGCGCAAGAGCGAGTACCGGCGCTTCGCGATCCGCGGTGCCGACGGCTCCGACGACGTGTCCGCGATCCGCGAGGTCATAACCCGTCGTTTCCGCCGTTACCTGGAGGAACGCGAGGCGACCGGCGAGCTGGACATGCTCGGCGACCCCGAGGCGAGGGAAGATCAAGATCTTTCTACCGAACGGGCGGTGGCATCACAGCGTAAGTTCGCTTACCCCCCCAACCTGGTGGTCGTCGACGGCGGCGCACCCCAGGTGGCCGCCGCCGCCCGGGCGCTGGCCGCTCTCGGCATCGACGATGTGGCGGTCTGCGGGCTGGCGAAGCGCCTGGAGGAGGTCTGGCTGCCTGGCGAGCAGTACCCGGTCATCCTGTCGCGCAGCAGCGAGGGGCTGTACCTGCTGCAGCGGGTCCGGGACGAGGCGCACCGGTTCGCGATCACCTACCACCGGCAGAAACGGTCGAAGGCCGCGACCGTGAGCGAGCTGGACGGCATTCCCGGTCTCGGTCCGGCACGCCGCGCGGCGCTGCTCAAGCACTTCGGCTCGGTGCGCAAACTCTCCGCCGCGGAACCCGGGGAAATAGCATCGGTCCGCGGGATCGGTTCGCAGCTCGCGCAGACGATCGTGGCGTCACTACGGGGTGAGAAAGCCAAATGAACGAACTCGAGGGACGCGGCGCCGAGCAGGCGCTCCCGTCCATCGTCATCATCACCGGTATGTCCGGCGCCGGCCGGTCCACCGCGGCCAAGTCCCTGGAGGACCTCGGCTGGTTCGTGGTGGACAACCTGCCGCCCGCGCTGCTGCCCACCATGGCCGACCTGGCGGGGCGGGCGAACCTGACCCACATCGCCGCCGTGGTCGACGTGCGCAGCCGCGCGTTCAGCACGGACCTGAAGTCGGCGGTGACCGAGCTCGGCACCCGCGACGTGGCGGCGCAGGTGGTGTTCCTCGAGGCCGCGGACGACACGCTGGTGCGCAGGTTCGACAGCGTACGGCGGCCGCACCCGCTGCAGGGCTCTGCGCGGGTCGTCGACGGCATCAGCGCGGAGCGGGAACTGCTGCGCGAGGTGCGCGGCGACGCCGACATCGTGCTCGACACCTCGGCGCTCAACGTGCACGAGCTGCGGGCACGGATGCACGACTACTTCGGCGGCGGTGGAGCAAGCGCGCTGAGGCTGAACATCGTTTCGTTCGGATATAAATATGGTCTTCCCGTGGACGCCGACCTGGTCGCCGACTGCCGGTTCCTGCCGAACCCGCACTGGATTCCCGAGCTGCGCTCGCTGACCGGCCAGGACGCCCCGGTCCGTGACTACGTCCTGTCGCAGCCGGCGGCCGAGGAATTCCTCGAGACGTACTCCGAGCTGCTGCGCCTCGTGCTGGCGGGCTTCGAGCGGGAGGGCAAGCGGTTCGTGACGCTCGCGATCGGCTGCACCGGAGGCAAGCACCGCAGCGTGGCGATCGCCGAACAGCTCGCCGCTGTGCTTGCTGATCATGAGGGGCTTGCTGATCACGAGGGGCTTACGAAGCTTGGGGGGCTCGCGGGACGGGAGGTGCAGGTGGTACACCGCGACCTGGGGCGGGAGTGACGATGAAGGTGGTCGCCCTGGGCGGCGGGCACGGGCTCGCGGCGTCCCTGGCCGCGCTGCGCCGGGTGACCGGCGACGTCACAGCGATCGTGACGGTCGCCGACGACGGCGGGTCGAGCGGCAGGCTGCGCCGCCAGTTCGGCGTGCTGCCGCCGGGGGACCTGCGGATGGCGCTGGCCGCGCTGTGCGGCGACGACGACTGGGGCACCACGTGGTCCAGGGTGGTGCAGCACAGGTTCGGCGGGGACGGCGAGCTGAACGGGCACGCGGTCGGCAACCTGCTGATCGCCGCGCTGTGGGACCTGCTCGGCGACCCGGTCGCCGGGCTGGACTGGGTGGGCAGGCTGCTGCGCACGTCGGGGCGGGTGCTGCCGATGGCGGCCGTGCCGCTCGATATCCTGGCGGAGGTGGAGGGCGCGGACCCGGCGCGGCCGCACGAGGTGACCCAGGTCCGGGGCCAGGCGGCCTGCGCGACGACGCCTGGACGGGTGAGGTCGATCTCGCTGCTGCCCGCCGACCCGCCCGCGGTGCCGGAGGCGGTCGCCGCGGTGCTGGACGCCGACTGGGTGGTGTTCGGGCCGGGGTCGTGGTTCACGAGCGTGCTGCCGCACCTGTTCGTGCCCGAGCTCTCGGACGCGCTGCACGCGACGGCCGCGCGGCGCGTGGTGGCGCTCAACCTGGTTCCGCAGCCGGGCGAGACCGACGGGTTCTCGCCGCACCGCCACCTGGAGGTGCTCGCGGAGCACGCGCCCGGGCTGCCGGTGGACGTGGTGCTGGCGGACACCCAGGCCACCGGTGGCTCGGTGAACGAGCTGGAGAAGGCGGCAGGCCTGCTCGGCGCCAGCGTGCTGCTCGCGGACGTGGCGGCGGAGGGCGGGGCCAAGCACGACCCGGTGCGGCTCGCCGCGGCGTATAGAGAGGTCTTTGGTGGGGGTGGGTCATGGCGATGACGGGTGTGGTGAAGGACGAGCTCAGCCGGGTCACGGTGGTGAAGCCCTGCTGCCGCAAGGCGGAGGTGGCGACGCTGCTCAGGTTCGCCGGAGGGCTGCACCTGGCGGGCGGCCGGATCGTGATCGAGGCCGAGGTCGACACCGGGGCGGTGGCACGGCGGCTCCGTTCCAGCATCGCCGAGGTCTTCGGGCACTCCTCAGAGCTGCTCGTGCTCGCCCCCGGCGGGCTGCGCAAGGGCAACAGGTACGTGGTCCGGGTCAGCAAGGGCGGGGAGAGCCTGGCCCGGCAGGCAGGCCTGATCGACAGCTTCGGCCGCCCGGTCCGCGGCCTGCCGCGGCAGGTCGTGTCGGGCGCCACCTGTGACTGCGAGGCCGCCTGGCGCGGCGCGTTCCTGGTGCACGGATCGCTGACCGAGCCCGGCCGCTCGATGGCGCTGGAGGTCACCTGCCCCGGCTCGGAGGCCGCGCTCGCCCTGGTCGGCTGCGCCCGGCGGCTGCGGATCGGCGCCAAGGCGCGCGAGGTCCGCGGCGTGGACCGCGTGGTGATCAGGGACGGCGAGGCGATCGCCGCGATGCTCACCCGCCTCGGCGCGTACGACAGCGTGCTTGCCTGGGAGGAACGGCGGATGCGCCGCGAGGTGCGCGCGACCGCGAACCGGCTGGCCAACTTCGACGACGCCAACCTGCGGCGCAGCGCGCGCGCCGCGGTGGCGGCCGGCGCACGGGTGGAGCGTGCCCTGGAGATCCTCGGCTCGGACGCGCCCGATCACCTCACCATGGCGGGCAAGCTGCGCATCGCGCACCGCCAGGCGAGCCTGGAGGAACTCGGCCAGCTCGCCGACCCGCCGCTGACCAAGGACGCGATCGCGGGCCGCATCCGCCGCCTGCTGGCGATGGCCGACAGGCGCGCCGACGACCTCGGCGTCCCCGGCACCGAGGCCTGCCTGACCGCCGACATGCTCCCCTGACCCGAGCGGCCCGCCGAACCCCCGCCGCGCTCTCTCAACCCGCATCCGCCTCCTCCCTCTGCCGCATGCGCTCCTCTCAGCCGCATGCGCCTCTCTCAGCCGCATGCGCCTCTCCCTCAGCCGTGCCGCGTCCGTCTCCCGCCCCTGAGCGGCCGGCGACCGGCTCGAATTTCCACCGTGCCGGTAATAGGCGGCTCGGGTTTCCATCGTGCCGGCTGAGATCGCTGGGCGATCCGGCTCCGGCCGGCCCGGTGCCGGGCGGCCCGGCGCCGGGCGTCGCCCCCGTGGGCGTCCCCGCCAGGCGGCCGAGGATGAGGACGCAGCCGCCGCACACGGCGGCGAGCACCGCCCATGGCCACGCGGTTCCCATGCCGTACAGCCAGCTGAGCACGCCTGGAGCGGCCGCCTGGCCGAGCGCCCAGGACAGCTGGTACACGGCGAGGTAGCGGCCGCGTACCGCCGTCGGCGCCGCCGCGACCACGAGCGTGTTCAGCGTCGGCCCCTGGATCAGCTCCGCGGCGGTGAACACCGCCACCGCGCCGAAGGCGCCCGGAATCACCGCGGCGCGCGGCACGACCCCCACACCCCACAGCAGCAGGAAAGACGCGGCCCACACCACGGCGGCGAGCTGCAGCATCCGGGCGGGCCGCAGCCACCCCAGGGCTCTGGACACGGTGGTCTGCGCCACGGCCACAAGCGTGGTGTTGGTCGCGAAGAGCACGCCGCTGAGCCAGGCGGGCTCGTGCAGGCCGCGGACGAGGTAAACGGTCAGCAGCACGTCGAGCGACACCATGCAGATCACGAACAGGAAGTTGGTCGCGGCGAGCAGCAGGAACGGCAGATCGCGCAGCGCGGCACCGAACCCGCCCAGCCCGCCGGCCCGGTTATGCCTACCGGTCTCGCCCGCCGCTCCGGTCCGCCGGGACTCCTCGTGGCTCCGCGCCCGCCGCGCCCCCGCACCGCGGCGCCAGCAGAACACCAGTGCCGCTGCCAGCACGTAACTCGCCGCGTTGACGGCGGCCAGCAGGTGATAACCGCCGCGGATCCCGATCGCCGCCGCACCGAGCAGGCCGCCGAGCCCGAAGCCCGCGTTCCGCACCGCGCGCTGGAAGGCGAACCACCGGGGCCGTTCGGCAGCCGGGAAGGCGTCCCCGACCAGCGCGAGGTTCGCCGTCCAGAAGAACCGGTTTCCGGCCGCGGCGAACAGCGCGAAGGCCACGAGCTGCCACGCGCTGGCCACCACGAGGTAGCCCGCGAAGGCGATCGCCGAGACCAGGTTGCCGGTGATCACGACCGCCGCCGGGGTGAACCGGTCGGTCAGCACCCCGGCGACGCCCGCCGCCGGCAGCGCGAGAAGTCCCGCCAGCGTCAGGCCGAACCCGATCATCTGCAGGTGCAGCGACGTGGTCCTGAGGAAGTACACGATCGCGAACGGCACGAACAGGCCGTCGCCAAGGCTGTCCACGACAAGCGCCCCCGCAAGCGGTCCCTGACCCGCCAGCCGCGGCAGCCCCAGCCAGCGCCCACCGTGGCTTGCCGGTACCGCCTGACGGCGGCCTGTCACTCCGCCTGTCACTCCGCGACGCTGCGAAGCACGGCGACGACGCGGCCGAGAATGAGCGCGTCATCCGCGGCGACCGGCGCGTGGTCCGGGTGGTGCGAAACCAGCCAGACGCGCCCGTCGCTTCGCCTGAACGTCTTCACCGTCGTCTCGCCGTCGAGCACCGCCGCGACGATGTCATCGTCCTGCGCGGTCTCCTGCTGCCGGACCACGACCAGGTCGCCGTCCGCGATGGCGGCGCCGGTCATGGAGTCGCCCGCCACCCTGAGCAGGAAGAGGAGTCCGTCGCCGACGAGCCGTCTGGGCAGCGGGAAGACATCCTTCACGGTCTGCGCCGCGAGGACGGGGCCGTCTGAGGTGACGTGCCCGACCAGGGGCACATAGGCGGGTTCCCGCGATGGGGTGCCGGCACCGGGAACATCGGCGGCCGCGGCCCTTTCCGGGACAGGTCCCGGCCGCACCTCCGGATGGGACGCGGGCCCCGGCAGGTGCACTTCCATAGTTCTGGGGCGGCGCCCGTCCCGGTGCAGGTATCCCTTCCTCTGCAGGGTGCTGATCTGGTATGAGACGCTGGCCGTGCTGGTCAGGCCGACCGCCTCCGCGATTTCACGCAAGGACGGCGGGTAGCCGCGCTTTTGCACGGAGTCCCGGATAGCCCGAAGGACCTTACGCTGCCGCCAGGTGAGCACGTGGCTTGGCTCGGCCTTGTCCGGTGTTCCTGAGGCGACGGCTGGTCTGCCGGCCGACGGCTCGGGGCTTGGCCGTTCCCTGCGCGCAGGGGCGGTCGCCTGATCGGGATCAGCGGTGCCCAATAGTGGCCTCCAAACCGCGGGAGGAGCCAATTTGCGGCGGCTCGTCGAGAACTTTGATTTCCGGCACGGGCTCCACTCGATTCAGGCAGATTCAAAACTGAGAATAGTCTTGCGTGGTCTTTTAGGCCAGTGTGCTCACAGGTGCGCCCGCAACCAGCTGCGTCCTCACCGTCCCCCATAAGTGCGTATGGGATCCTTCATAGGCCGGGTGCCGTTGGCGCTTAAGGACCAGGCTTTCGAGCGCCAGTTACTGTATTCCCATTCGATAACTGATGTGTTTGAAAACCGCTAATATTCATTGCTCCGATTCTGATGCCATCCGGTTTTCGGGGTCAGCCTGCCACGTCGCGCGACAGATACGCGACGAAAGCGGCGATGAGCGAGAGCAGGGAAATGGTCGTCAGCCCCGCGGGAAGGCCGAAATCCCCGGCCAGGAAGCCGATCAGGGGCGGCCCCAGCAGGAAACCGGTGTAGCCGAGCGTCGAGGCCACGGCGACCCCATCGGAGCCGCCGACCAGGCCCGCCCGCGACATCGCCGCCGGGAACAGGTTGGCGAGCCCGAGCCCCGTCGCGGCGAAGCCGGCCAGGGCCAGCCAAACGTCCGGGGCGAGCGCCGCGGTCAGCATGCCGGCGCACGCGGCGAGCCCGCCCAGCACGAGCACACGTGTGCGGCCGAGACGCTCGAGCAGCGTGATTCCGGCCAGCCTTCCGCCGGCCTCGGCCAGCGCGAACGCCGCGTAGGCCGCCGCCGCGACCTCCGCACTGGCGCCCAGGTCCTGCCGCAGGTGCAGCGCTCCCCAGTCGCCGATGGCGCCCTCGCCATAGGCGGCGCACAGCGCGATCAACCCGAACAGGCCCACCGCCCTCGCGGTGCGCAGCGCGCCACGCCAGGCTCCGGGTTCGGTGCGTTCACGGTCCGGGCCGGCCGCGGTCACCGGATCTGGCGGCGGGACCGGCCGGGCCAGGAACGTTCGCCCGCAGAGCACGGCCACGAGCAGTCCGGCGCCCATGATCAGCAGGAGATGCCGTACCGGGGACAGGTACGGTGCGAGCAGGCCGCCGAGGCCCGCGCCGGCGAGGCCGCCGAAGCTCCAGGCCGCGTGAAATCCTGGCATCACCGGACGGCGCATCCGGGCGACGAGGTCGACGGCGACGCTGTTCATCGCCACGTTGAGGCAGCCGTATGCGGCACCGAACACCAGCAGCGCGCCCCCCAGCACGACCGCGGAATGCGCGAGCGGCGGAAGGATCAGGGTGACCGAAAGCAGCGCGCAGGATGCCACCGTCAGCCGGCGGCTGCCGAACCGCCGGCACAGCGCCCCGGAGATCAGCATGGTGCCAACCGCCCCGGCCGACATGCCGAGCAGAGCGAGGCCGAGCGCGCCCGGCGAGGCGCCCGTCTGCTGCTTGACCGCGGGGACGCGGACCGCCCAGGAGGCGTAGATGAAACCGTCAGCCGCGAAGAACCCGGTGAGTGCGATCCGGAGCCCGGTGGGCACCGAGTGCTGGACTTTGTTTACCAGCTGCACAAAATAAGAATATGCACATGCCAGGGATCGCCACAAGGCCGGACCGCGGCCGGTCGCTGCTCGGCCCCGCGCTCTCGCTCATTCACGCCGGCCGCGCACCGACGCGGTCGGCTCTGACGGCCGCCCTGGGCGTCACCCGCGCCACGGCCGGCGCGGTGGCGGCCGAGCTGCAGGCGCTGGGGCTGATCGGCGTGGACACCGCGCCCGGCGGCGCGGCGGGCGCGCTGGGCCGCCCTTCTCACCGGCTCATGATCGACCCTGACGGCCCGGTCGCGCTCGCGGCGCAGATTCATCCCGACGGCTTCCAGGTCGCGCTCGTCGGGCTTGGCGGCCAGATAGCGGCCCAGCTATCGGCGGAACTCGGCGGCGCGCCCGGCGCACCGGAGAGGGCGCTGGCTCCTGTGGCCGAGGCCGGCGCCCGGCTGCTGCGATCGTCCGGCCGCGCGTGCGTCGCCGCCGGCCTGGCGGTGCCCTCCGCGGTGGCCGAACCGGAGGGGACGGCCGTCAGCCCGCTCTACGTTGACTGGCCGACCGGTACGCCGATCCGTGACATCTTCGCCCGCCAGGTCGCACGGGCCGGGATAACGGGCCCCGGCGGCGCCGCCCTGCGGTGCTGGGCCGCCAATGACATCAACGCCGCCGCGCTCGCCGAGCACCGGCACGGTGCCGGGCGCGACGCCGGCCACCTGCTGGTCATCGCCACAGGCCACCGGGGTGTCGGCGGCGCCCTGGTCGTGGGCGGCGCGCTGTACACCGGCAGCACCGGCCTTGGCATGGAGGCCGGGCACGTCAGCGTCGACCCGGCGGGTCGCCCCTGCCGGTGCGGCAGCCGCGGCTGCCTCGACGTGGAGACCGACGCGCTGAGCTTCATGGACGCCGCGGGGCGCGTGCCCAGCCCGGGAACGGCCGTGCTGGCGCAGGCGATCGCGATCCTGCGCGGCGAATACGCGGCCGACCCGGCGGTACGCGCCGCCGCGGCCAGCCTTACCGAGCGCCTCGGGCTCGGGCTGGCCGGATTGATCAACGTGCTCAACCCCGACCGGATACTCCTCGGGGGGCTGCACCGGTATCTGCTGGAAGCCGACCCGGCGCGGCTGGGTGCGGCGGTCGCCAAGCGGAGCCCCTGGGGCCGCGGCGCCGCCGTGCCGCTGCTGCCGTGCGCCCTGGACGACGGCGGCCTCATCGGCGCCGCCGAACTCGCCTGGCAGCCGGTTCTCGAGGACCCAGCGATCCTGGTATCAAGCACGGCTCCCGCAGGCTCCCGTGCCCGTTCTTGAGGCCGCCGTTGCCCATCCCTCCCGGCCTCCTTGACACCTAGTAATGCTAGGCATAGTGTTACCGAGCATGAACCGTGAACGGCTGAAGGGACATCTGGACCTGCTGCTGCTGTCGGTGCTGTCCGCTGGTCCCGCGCACGGCTATGCGATCATTTCGGCGCTGCGCGAGCGCAGCGGGGGCACGTTCGACCTGCCCGAGGGAACGATCTACCCGGCGCTGCACCGCCTCGAGGACGCGGGCCTGCTCGGCAGTTCCTGGGCGGACGCCGAGGGCCGCAAGCGTCGCGTGTACGCGCTGACCGAAAAGGGCGTAGCCGCCCTCGCGGCCGAGCGAACCCAGTGGAAGCGGTTCGCGACCGGCGTACAGGCGGTCCTGGGGTGGTCTGCATGAGTAGCGACTTCATCCAGCAGTACCTGGACCAGTTGCGGCTGAGCCTGCGTATCCCCGAGGCCGGCCGGATCCTGGTGGAGGCGGAAGATCACCTACGGGAGGCGACGGCGGCCGGGATGGCGGCGGGGCTGACCGAGCGCGAGGCGCAGCAGGCGGCGATCTCCAGCTTCGGGTCGGTGCGGGCGGTCGTCTACGCGCATCAGACCCGCCATGGCAAGGTGGCGGCGATGCTCGCGGACCTGGCCATCGCGCTGTGGCGGATCGCCGCGTTCTACCTGCTCGTGTTCTTCGTCCCCGGGCTCGTGGATGTTCTGACGGGGGCTGACACCATCGACTGCGACGCCAGCAGGAGCCACTGTCCTGGGCCTGCCGCGGGACCCGGGACGAGTCCCCTGGTGGCGGACGTGGTGTGGGCGGCCATCGGCACGGCCGGCGTGGCCCTGCTCGTGGGGTACTTCGTCGTCCGCCGCCACCAGCGGCGCCGTGGCCGCGTGTGGTCGGTACCGCTCGGCGGTTACTTCCCGCTGGCGGCGGTCGTCGTCTCTGTCGTCGTTGTGGCCGGAATGATCGTGCTGCAGTCCACCGGTGTAGCGTCCGGGCCCGTGCCGGGCTTCATCGCCTTCGCCGCCCTCGGCCTGGCCATCACCTATGCCGGGCGGATGTGGCGGATGCTCCGCCAGCAGGCGCTGGCCGCGTAGTTCCGCCCGCTCCGTCGGCGGCTCGATCACGCGTACGGACCGTCGAGATACTTCCGGCGAACGCTCGATCTGGGTTGCGATCGCGCGTTCGCCCCGGCTAGCTGGGCCGCCAGGTAGTCGCGCTCGGCTTCGTTCGCGGTGCGCGCGAGCGCCGCGGCGTAGGCGGCCGCGGCTTCGCCGTCACGGCCCAGGCGGCGCAGCAGGCTGGCCCGGATGGCATGGAACAGGTAGAAGCCCTCGAGGCCGAGCGCGCCGACGAGGGCGAGCGCTGCCTCCGGCCCCTCGACCTCCGCCACCGCGACCGCGCGGTTGAGGGCCACGACCGGGGTGGGGGCCACCGCCAGCAGCTGATCATACAGCGCCACGATCTGCCGCCAGTCGGTGGCGGCCGCGTCCGGCGCGTCGCAGTGCACCGCGGCGATCGCCGCCTGGATCTGGTAGGGGCCGGGCTGGTTGCGGCGCAGGCACTGCCGGACGATCGCCTGGCCCTCGGCGATCATGGCGCGGTCCCAGCGGGCGCGGTCCTGGTCGGCGAGCAAGACAATCGCACCGGACGCGGTGGTTCGTGCGGGCCGTCGCGCGTCGGTGAGCAGCATGAGCGCGAGCAGGCCCATGGCCTCCGGCTCGTCCGGCATCAGCCCAGCCAGCAGGCGGCCGAGGCGGATCGCCTCGGCGCACAGCTCCTCGCGGACCAGCCGCTCACCGGAGCTGGCGGCGTAGCCCTCGTTGAATATCAGGTAGATGACGGCGAGCACGGCCCGCAGCCGGCCGGGAAGCTCCGCTTCACCGGGAACCCGGTACGGGATCCGCGCGGCACGTATCTTTCCCTTGGCCCGGACCAGGCGCTGGGCCATCGTCGGCTCGGGCACCAGGAACGCGTGCGCGATCTCCGCGGTGGTCAGGCCGCCCAGCAGCCGCAGTGTGAGCGCGACCTGGGCACCGGTGGCGAGCGCCGGGTGGCAGCAGGTGAAGATGAGGCGCAGTCTGTCGTCGCGCACGGGTCCCTCCTCGACAGGCTCGGTGGCGGCACGCAGCAGCGCCGCCTCCGCGTGCCGGTTCGCCCGGGTCGCCTCCCGCCGGAGCCGGTCGATCGCCCTGTTGCGGGCGGTGGTGATGATCCAGCCGGCCGGGCTCGGCGGCACTCCTTCGGACGGCCACCGCTGCACGGCGGTCGCGAAAGCTTCCTGGACCGCGTCCTCGGCGGTGTCGATGTCGCCGAGGACGCGGGTCAGGACGGCCACCGCGCGCCCGTACTCGGCGCGGAACACGCGGTCGATCGCGGCCGGGCCGGTCACCGGATCCCCGCCTCCCCGCCCTGCCGAGGCGGGCGCGGAGGCGGGGGCCGGGGCGGGGGAGGCGGCGTCCCCCGAATCACTCATTGGGCTGGAACGGCCGCACCTCGATCGGCACGGTGCACGCGCGCGCGGCCTTGCGGCCCCACTCGAGCGCCGCGTCAAGGTCCGCCGCCTCGATCACCCAGATTCCGCCGATGTGCTCCTTGCCCTCGACGAAAGGCCCGTCGGTCACGAGCACGTCGCCATCGCCGGGCCGCAGCGTGGTGGCCGTGGACGACGGGTGCAGCCCTCCGGCGAAGACCCACGCCCCGGCGGCCTGCAGCTCCGAGTTCAGCTCGCTGACGGCACGCATGATCGGTTCGATGGCCTCGGGCGGGGGAACCGGTCCCTCGGGGCTGTAAACGCTGAGCAGGTACTGCGTCATCTTGCTCTCCTCTCGGGGTGTCTTCCTACCCCCTACACGAACTCGCGGGCCCCGGATCGACACCGCACCGGATCGACACCGCACCGGAACGACACCGCCCGGAAGGGATTTCGCTCCGTTCCGGAATCGGCATCGCCCAGAGCGAATTCACGTGTCGTTCGTTTGCCGCGCCCGCGCACGCTTCTATATGGTCTAGACCAGAGGCAGAAAATGCCTGCCCGGCACAGGGGCCAGGACAGGCCAGCACTAGCCGGATCGGATGCCGCCTCCGGGTGACCCCCGGGGGCAGCGTCCCCCAGCGGGCACCGGGGGCAGCGCAGGCGGCGGGGGAGCGTCCGCCTGCGGCGGCGTCCGATAGTCTCGGGAGCGACTACAAAGGAGACTTGGTGCTGTGACCATTCGAGTTGGAATCAACGGGTTCGGCCGCATCGGCCGTAACTTCTGGCGTGCCGTGAACGCCGACGGCAGCGACCGCGGCATCGAGATCGTCGCCGCCAACGACCTCGGCGACATCAAGACCATGGCGCATCTGCTCAAGTACGACACGGTACTCGGCAACCTGCCGGTGCCGGTGACCGTTTCGGGTGACGAGATCCGCGCGGGCGACAAGACGATCAAGATCTTCGCCGAGCGGGAGCCGGCCCGGTTGCCATGGTCCGACCTCGGTGTCGACGTGGTGATCGAGTCGACCGGCCGCTTCACCACGGGCCCGGCCGCCCGGGCGCACCTCGATGCGGGCGCGAAGAAGGTCATCATCTCCGCGCCGGCCAAGGAAGAGGACATCACGATCGTGCTGGGGGTCAACGACGGCGCGTACGACCCAGAGGCGCATCACATCATCTCCAACGCCTCCTGCACCACCAACTGCGTCGCGCCGATGGCGAAGGTGCTCCTGGACAACTTCGGGATCGTCAAGGGCCTGATGACCACGATCCACGCCTACACCAACGACCAGGTCATCCTGGACTTCCCGCACAAGGACCTGCGCCGGGCGCGCGCCGCCGCGCAGAACATCATCCCGACCACGACCGGGGCGGCGAAGGCGACCGCGCTGGTTCTGCCCGAGCTCAAGGGCAAGATGGACGGCCTGTCGATGCGCGTGCCGGTGCCCGACGGGTCGGTCACCGACCTTGTCGCCGAGCTCGGCCGCGAGGTGACCAAGGACGAGGTCAACGCCGCCTTCCGTGCCGCGGCGGAGGGCCCGCTCAAGGGCTACCTGTACTACACCGAGGACCCGATCGTGTCCTCCGACATCGTGGGCTCTCCCGCGTCGTGCACCTTCGACTCGTCGCTGACGATGGCATTCGGCAACCAGGTCAAGGTCATCGGCTGGTACGACAACGAGTGGGGTTACTCCAGCCGGCTCGCCGACCTGACCGCGCTGGTCGCCTCGCGGCTGCGGTGAGCGGTACAGACACCATGCGCTCCATCGACGACCTCGACGTCAGCGGCAAGCGGGTGCTGCTGCGGTCGGACCTGAACGTGCCGCTCGACCTGAAAGGTTCTGGCGCGATCACCGACGACGGCCGGATCCGCGCCAGCCTTCCCGTGATCAGAAAGCTGTCCGGCCGGGGCGCGCGGGTCATCGTGCTCGCGCACCTCGGCCGGCCAAAGGGCGCGGACTTCGCCGAGCGCGCCGCCGGCGGCCCGTCGCTGCGGCCGGTGGCCGCGCGGCTCGGCGAGCTGCTCGGCCGCCCCGTCGCGTTCGCCGGCGATGTCGCCGGCCCGGCCGCCGAAGAGGTCACGAGCAGCCTCGGCGACGCAGACGTCGCGGTGCTCGAGAACGTCCGCTTCGAGCCCGCGGAGACGAGCAAGGACGACGCGGAGCGCGCCGCGTTCGCCGGCCGGCTCGCCCGGTTCGGCGAGCTGTACGTGGGCGACGGCTTCGGGGCGGTGCACCGCAAGCACGCATCCGTCTACGACCTGCCCGGCCTGCTGCCGCACGCGGCGGGCGACCTGGTGCTGGCCGAGGTCGCCGTGCTGCGGCGCCTCACCGAGTCCCCGGCCAGGCCCTACGTGGTCGTGCTCGGCGGGGCGAAGCCGTCGGACAAGCTCGCCGTGATCGGCAACCTGCTCGGCCTGGCCGACAAGGTGCTCATCGGCGGCGGCATGTCCTATACGTTCCTCGCCGCGAAGGGCTACGAGGTCGGCAACTCGCTGCTGGAGGCGGACCAGATCCCGCAGGTGCGGGCGGTCATGGCTGAGGCCGGAAGACGCGGGGTGGAGATCGTGCTGCCCGCCGACCTCGTGGCCGCCACCCATTTCGCGCCGGACGCCGCGCACGATGTGGTGCCGGTGGACGCGTTCCCGGCGGACCGGGAGGGCGTGGACATCGGGCCGCGGACGCGCGCGCTTTTCGCGTCCGCGCTCGCCGACGCGGCGACGGTCTTCTGGAACGGCCCGCTCGGCGTCTTCGAGTTCCCCGCGTTCGCCGCCGGCACCCGGGCGGTCGCCGAGGCGATCACGAAGGTCGACGGGCTGACCGTGGTCGGCGGCGGCGACTCGGCCGCCGCGGTGCGGTCGTTCGGCCTGCCCGAAGACGCCTTCGGGCACATCTCGACCGGCGGCGGCGCGAGCCTCGAATACCTGGAGGGCAAGACCCTGCCCGGCCTGACCGCGCTGGAGTCGGGGTCATGACGACGGCCAGCACGCCATGACAAGGGCCAGCACACCATGACAACAGCCAGCAGAGCCCGCAAGCCGCTGATCGCCGGCAACTGGAAGATGAACCTGAACCATCTCGAGGCGATCGCGCTGGTGCAGAAGCTCGCGTTCACGCTTACGCCCAGGGACCTCGAGGCGGTGGAGGTGGCCGTGCTGCCGCCGTTCACCGACCTGCGCAGCGTGCAGACGCTCATCGACGGCGACAAGCTGCGGATCGGCTACGGCGCGCAGGACCTGTCGCCGTTCGACAAGGGCGCCTACACCGGCGACATCTCCGGGCCGATGCTCGCCAAGCTCGGCTGCGGTTACGTCCTCGCCGGGCACTCCGAGCGGCGGCACTACCACCGCGAGGACGACGCGCTCGTCAACCAGAAGATCCACGCCTCGTTCCGTAACTCCATCACGCCGATCCTGTGCGTCGGCGAGAACCTCGAGGTACGGCGGGAAGGGGATCACGTGGCGCATACCCTGGCGCAGCTCGACGGCTCGCTCGCGGGCGTCAGCGCCGGGCAGGTGGCGAGCATGGTGATCGCGTACGAGCCGGTGTGGGCGATCGGGACCGGCGAGGTGGCTCGCCCGGATGATGCCCATGAGATGTGCCACGAGATCAGAAACCGGATTTCGGCGGTTCACGGGCCCGAAGCCGCTGGGTCTGTGCGTATCCTGTATGGCGGGTCCGTCAAGAGCGACAGCATCGCGCCGATCATGGCCCGGCCAGGCGTGGACGGTGCCCTGGTCGGCGGCGCGAGCCTCGATGCCGGTGAGTTCGCTCGGATCTGCCGGTATCGTGAAGTCACCGTCGGCACGCAGTGACGGGAGAGCGTTGAGGGAGAGGGAAGCTGGTCAGCGATGGAGATCGCGCTATCGGTCATCCTGATCATCACGAGTCTCGTGATGGTCCTGCTCGTCCTGCTGCACAAGGGCAAGGGCGGCGGCCTCTCCGACATGTTCGGCGGCGGGGTCTCCTCGACGCTCGGCTCGTCCTCCGTGGTGGAGCGAAACCTGGACAGGATCACGATATTTTTCGGAATCCTGTGGTTCGTGTGCATTATTGCCCTAGGCTTGCTGGTCAACCACTGACGGTTCCGGCGTTTCTCCTGGTTTTACACGGCTTGACGAGTTTCCATAGTTCTACGGCTATACAACTCTGCGGCTACACGGCCCGGTGGTCACGGTCTGATGGTCACGGCCTATGCCGCATGCATGCACAACCGCAGGACGTATGTAACTGGCTTGACAAGGGGTGATCTGTGAGCAGCGGCAACGCCATTCGCGGCAGCAGGGTGGGAGCGGGCCCGATGGGCGAGGCGGAACGCGGCGAGTCCGCGCCTCGCGTGTGGGTATCGTTCTGGTGCTCGAACGGGCATGAGACCCGGCCGAGTTTCGCGACGGACGCCGCCGTCCCCGACACCTGGGAGTGCCCGCGCTGCGGCTTCCCCGCCGGGCGGAACCAGCAGAACCCCCCGGCGCCGCCGCGCGTCGAGCCGTACAAGACGCACCTCGCCTACGTGAAGGAACGCCGCAGCGACTCCGACGGCGAGGCGATCCTCGCCGAGGCGCTGCAGCGCCTGCGCAACAGCCCCGCGACCTTCCGCCACATCACCCCCGCGTAGCTCTCCCGGCCCGCCCCGGCGGTGCTGCCGACGGCGCTGTCGGCGGTGCTGCCGCATGCCGCCGGTCCGCCCGGGACCCAGAGCCGCATTTGGTTCCCTCCGCCGGGCCCGATGACGCACCGCACTTCCCGCGGCGACCGCATCGCATGCTGTCGACAGCGAACACTGTTGACAGCAAACAGTGTTGACAGCGAACACTGGTGACAGCAAACAGCTGAGCTGGGTAAGCATTTAGTTTTACTAAACGGTTCGTGGTTCCAGTGCAGCGCCACGTTATTCCGGGTGGGGATGGAGAGCGGGAAAGGCCGAGTTCTTGAGCGGTCATGACCTGTCCGCGGGCGGGGACGTGATGGAGCGGGTGACGCGGTGCGCCAGGGACGCGCTGCGCGCCTACGGCTGCGATCCCGCCGCGAGCGTCGAACTGCTCAACGTGTCGGAGAACGCGACGTTTCGCGTGGCCGGCGACGGTGAGCCGTCGGTGCTGCGGGTGCACCGGCTCGGCTATCACACCGAGCGGGAGATCGCCTCCGAGCTGCACTGGATGGACGCGCTGCGGGCCGAGGCGGGGGTGCGCACGCCGCGGGTGCTGCCCGCCGCGGACGGCCGCCGCATCGTGACCGTGCCCGAGCCGGGCGGCGGTGCCGCGGAACGCGGCGGCGGCACCGTCCGGCGAGGCGGCACAGTCCGGCACTGTGTGCGCTTCGAGTTCCTTCCCGGCGGCGAGCCGGACGGCGGCGCGATGGGCCGGCACTTCACCGAGCTCGGCGAGATCACGGCCCGGATGCACGCGCACGCCAGGCGATGGCGCAGGCCGGGATGGTTCACGCGCTTCCACTGGGACTACGACGCGGCGTTCGGCGCGGTCGCGCGGTGGGGCCGCTGGCAGGACGGCATCGGTGTAGGGCCTGCCGAACGCGAGGTGCTCGGCCGCCTGGATGACGTGCTCCGGGCGCGGCTCGCGGCGTACGGCACGAGACCGGACCGGTACGGGCTGGTGCACGCGGACACGCGGCTCGCGAACCTGCTCGTGCACGACGGCGGGGTCAGCGTCATCGATTTCGACGACTCCGGTTTCAGCTGGTACCTCTACGACCTCGGAACCGCGGTGAGCTTCTTCGAGCACTCGCCCGAGGTTCCCGGCCTGGTGGACGCCTGGCTCGCGGGGTACCGGCGCGTCGCCACGCTGCCGGCCGCCGACGAGGCGGAGATCTGGACCTTCATCATGTTCCGGCGGCTGCTGCTGCTCGCCTGGATCGGCTCGCACAGGGGAGTGGACATCGCCGCCCAGCTCGGCGCGGGATACACCCGTGACAGCTGCGACCTGGCCGAGTGGTACCTGAGCGGGAAAGCGTTAGCTGACCCATGATCCTGAGGCCGAGTGCCGAGCCCCGATGGCCGCCGGGGCGGCGATGAGGCCGGGACTCGCGGGACGTCTCAAGAACATCAAGAAGGACGAGCGGCGAAGGAGACCACCGCGATGAGCTACCTGGACGTTAACGGACTGTCGCTGCGATACGAGGAGCACGGCGCGGGCGAGCCGCTGATTCTGCTGCACGGCGGGCTCGGCTCGGGCGACATGTTCGGCCCGGTAATGCCGGAACTGAGCGCACGCCACCGCGTGATCACCCCCGACCTCCAGGCACACGGCGGCACGGCGGACATTGGAAGGCCGCTGCGCTACGAGACGATGGCGGACGACGTCGCGGCGCTGATCGGGCACCTCGGTCTGGCGCAGGTGGACGTGATGGGCTTCTCCCTGGGCGCTGGCGCGGCGCTGCGCCTGGCGATCCAGCATCCCGAACTCGTCCGGCGCCTGGTGCTGGTCTCGGTTCCGTGCAGGCGCGACGGCTGGTTCCCCGAGGTGCTCGCGACCTTCGGCCACATGGGCGCGCAGCTCGCCGAGATGATGAAGCCGTCCCCGATCTATCAGGCGTACGCCCGCGTCGCTCCCCGCGTGGAGGACTGGCCCCGGCTGCTGGACAAGGTCGGTGACCTGCAGCGCCAGGACTACGACTGGACCGCCGAGGTCAAGACGATCACCGCGCCGGTCATGCTCGTCTACGGTGACGCTGATTCCGTACGGCCGGAGCACATCGTCGAGTTCTACGGGCTGCTCGGCGGCGGCCAGCGCGACGGGCACTGGGACGGCTCGCTCCGCCCGGCCTCACGGCTCGCGATACTGCCCGGCCGCGTCCATACCGACGTTTTCGCCGCGCCGGCCCTCGTGCCCGCGACCCTGGAGTTCCTCGAGGCGAAGGATCTGGTGCCGCCGAGCATGGAAGCTGCGCAGGCCGGCTAGCGGGACCTTCCCCTGTCCGTTTGCCCGAATCCTGGTCCGTCGTTGTCATGCTCACACGCCCGGGCGGATACTTAATGTCACGTGTGTGAGCTCTTCACCACGGGTTCCAGGTAACAGGCCGGCCCCCGGGGAGGCTGCTCCGTGGACATGCCCGGTGATCCCACGCCAGTGCTCTCGGGTAACGTTCCGCCGCTGGCGCGCACCCTCTTCCAGACGCGCGCCGTGGACGTGCTCGTCTGGGCGAACGCGTCGAGCAGGGAAACGGTCGTCAGCACCTACGCGCGTACGGCGAGGCGATATCCGTCGTCAGGCAGGCTGTGGCCGACACCGAGCGAGCGCTGGGTCCCGTGCACCCCGAGACCCTCGCGGCGCGCGGCCGCCTCGCGGCCGCCTACCTGGCCGCGGGACGGCAGAAGGACGCGATCGCCGCCTACGAGCGGGTGCTCGCCGAACGAGTGCGGATGTACGGTCCCGAGCACCCCGGCTCGCTGAACGCGCGTGGCGACCTCGCCGCCGCGCTGCGCTCGGCCAGGCGGCTCAAGAACGCGGTCCCGCTCTACGAGCGGGTGCTGGCCGGCCGGGAGCGGCTGCAGGGACCCGGCCACCGCGAGACCATCACCGCCCGCTGTGACCTCGCCAGCGCGTATTACACGGCCGGAAGGCTGACCGACATGATCGGGGTTCTGCGGCGCGCGCTCGACGACTGCACCCGGTACCTCGGGCCCGGCGATCCTATGACCGGGACGGTCCGGGCGAACCTGGACGCCGCCACCCGGGCCTGACTCGTTCGCCTGCGCCTGATCCCGCTCAGTGCGTGAAGGACTGGCGCTTCTTCTGGACCTCCGGCGGCGGCTGCTTCTGCGGGTTGCGCTCGAGCGCGCGCACGTGCAGCCGCAGGTCGTCGAGCAGCAGGCCCGCCAGGTCCCTGCTGAAGCCGTTCCTGATGACGATGCGCATCACGGCGGTGTCGGTCATCGCCTCCGGGAACGTGTACGCGGGCACCTGCCAGCCGCGTTCCCTCAGCCGCTCGGACAGGTCGAACACCGAGTACGCGGTGATGTCGTCGCGCAGCTTGAACGCGAACACCGGCAGGTCCCTGCCCTCGCTGAGCAGCTCGAACGGGCCCATCTTCGCGATCTCGCCGGACAGGTAGAGCGCTACGTCCTGGCAGGTCTGCTGCACATGCCGGTATCCCGCGTCGCCGAGCCGGATGAAGTTGTAGTACTGCGCCGCGACCTGCGCCCCGGGCCGGGAGAAGTTCAGCGCGAACGTCGGCATCTCGCCGCCCAGGTAGTTGACCCTGAAGATGAGGTCCCCGGGCAGGGCCTGGGAGTTCCGCCACACGACCCAGCCGACGCCGGGATAGACCAGCCCGTACTTGTGACCCGACGTGTTGATCGACGCGACGCGCGGCACCCGGAAATCCCATTCCAGGTCCGGCTGCAGGAACGGGGCGACGAAACCGCCGGAGGCGCCGTCCACGTGCACCGGGATGTCCCAGCCGTGGCCGGCCTGCAACTGGTCGAGTGACTCGCTGATCTCCTTCACCGGCTCGTAGCTGCCGTCCATGGTGGAACCCATGATCGCGACCACGCCGATCGTGTTCTCGTCGCACCTCGCCGCCGCCTCCGCGCCGCGCAGGTGCAGCCGCTGCGGCACCATCGGCACATAGCGGGGCTCCACCTGCCAGTACCGGCAGAACTTCTCCCAGCAGACCTGGACATTGGAGCCCATCACCAGGTTCGGCCTGTTCGTGTCGCGGCCCGCGGCCCGCTGCTGTTCCCGCCACCGCCACAGCAGCGCCATCCCGCCCAGCATGCACGCCTCGCTCGACCCGGTGGTGGATGTTCCGGTCGCGTCGCTGCCGGCCTGCGCGTTCCACAGGCTGCCGAGGATGTTCACGCAGCGCCGCTCGAGCTCGGCGGTCTGCGGGTACTCGTCCTTGTCGATCATGTTCTTGGCGGCGGTCTCCGCCATCAGCAACTCGGCCTCGGGCTCCATCCATGTGGTCACGAACGTGGCCAGGTTGAGCCTGGCGTTGCCGTCGAGGATCAGCTCGTCGCGCACGACCTGCAGCGCCGTCCGCGGCAGCACGCCGTGTTCCGCGAGCCGGTACCGCGGTATCTCGCAGGTCTTCTCGCGGAAGTAGATCGGGTTGATCTCGAGTTCTGCGTCGGTTTCCTGCTCTTCGACCTTCTTGTGCAGCGCCATCGCTGGCCCCCAGGTGCTGATCGGCGGCGTCCTGCGGTCAGGCTATCGGTGGGACCCCCCCGAAGGTAGATTGGCTCCGCCAGTCAGATGATATGGAGTGCGCACCTTATGACTTCGGTATCACCGGTACCGGACCGCGAGGCGGCGCGGCGGCGGCACCGGCGGAGCGCCGCGGTCAGGCGGTCCCTGCGGGACATCGAGATCCAGCTCGCCCTGCTCAACCGGCAGGTGGGCGGGCGCCTTGGCATCAGGGACCCGGACTACGCGTGCCTCGACCTGATCTCGCGTTACGGCCCGCTCAGCCCGAGCGCCCTCGCCCGCCGGGCCGGGCTGCATCCCGCCACGCTGACCGGGCTGCTGGACAGGCTGGAGCGGGCCGGCTGGATCGCCCGCGAGCGTGACCCCACGGACCGGCGCGCCGTCACCCTCCGCGTCCTGCCCGGCCGGACGCCCGAGGTCCTGCGCCTGTACGCGGGGATGAACAGCGCGCTCGACGAGATCTGCGCGGGGTACAGCGACGGCGAGCTCGAGCTGATCGCCCGGTTCCTGCGCCAGGTCGCCGACGCCGGCGCGGGTGCCGCGGCCGGGCTCGCGGAGGGCTGACCGGCCGCGAACTCGGAGGGCCGCGCACGCGGAGAACGGGTGTAGGCACCCAAACACACCCGGGAGAGCATCGTGAAGCAAGGCACGGATGATGCCTGACAGCGACGCGGTGGCTATCGAGGCGTCCTGGCGGGATCCCGAGCGGTTCTCCGTCCTGTTCGACCGGCACGCCCCCGCCATCCACCGCTACCTGGCCAGGCGCGTCGGCGAGGCCGCCGACGACCTGCTCGCCGAGACGTTCCTCGTGGCCTTCGGCAAGCGCCGCGGCTACGATCCCGGCTACCGCGACGCCAGGCCATGGCTGTACGGGATCGCGACCAACCTCGTCGGCCAGCACCGGCGCGACGAGGTGCGCAGGTACCGGCTGCAGGCGGCTGCGGGACCGCCCGTGGATCTGCCTGATTATGCCGAACGGATCGTGGCATCTGTCACGGCTCAGTCAATCCGTTCTCAGCTGGCCGAAGCCCTGGCCGCCATCCCCGGCGGCGACCGCGATGTCCTGCTGCTCGTCGCCTGGGAGGACCTCAGCTACGACGAGGTGGCCCGCGCGCTGGCCATCCCGGTCGGCACGGTCAGGTCGAGGCTGCACCGCGCCCGCGCGCGCCTGCGCCAGTCGCTGACCGGAACCGGGGCCGCCGCTACCTATAAGGAGATTCTGGCAAATGAATGACCTTGACCTGCTGACGGAACTGGGAAACGAAACCCGGCTCCCCAGACTCAGCGACCTGGCGCCCGCGCGCGCCCAGCTGACCGCGGCGATCGACGCCGAGACGGCCTCTCCGGGGCGCGTTGCCGCCGGGCGCGGGCCGTCGTGGCGCGGCCCGTGGCGCGGCAGGCGGCGGGGCAGGCGGATCGCGGTCTCCGCGATCGTCGTGGCGACGGCGGCCGCCTCGGTCGCGCTGATCGTCACCGGCGGGCCGCCCAGGCACGCCGCACCCGGGCCGGCCTCGGCCGTGCGCCTGACCGCGTACCAGATTCTGGACCGGGCCGCCGCCGCGGCGCTGACAGAGCCAACAGTGCTGCCACGGCCGGACCAGTACGTGTACACGAAGGTGTCGGATGGCGCGGAAGGCGTCGTCCAGTCCTGGCTGTCGGTGGACGGCAAGCGCAACGGCCTGGTCGTAACGCCCAAGGGACCGGTGACACAGCCGGGCTGCGTCAACGGCCACGTCACTGTGCGCATGCCCGGCAAGAACGGCAGGGCGTTCACCGGGAAGAAGCCGGTCTCGGTGAAGAACCCCGCGACGTTCTTCGACGGCCCGCTCGTCACGAAGCCGTGCGTACCGCAGCCCGCCTACTTTCCTGACATGCCATCCAGTCCGGCAGGAGCGCTGGCGTACCTGTCGGCGAACGTCTGGAACTCCCAGGAGCCCGTCATCCCGGTCGGAGTGTCCAAGGCCGTCAGCCAGATTCTCGGGTCGGATTACCTGCTGCCCGCCCAGCGATCCGCGCTGTACACGCTCCTGACGAGGGTCCCCGGCCTTTCGGTGGTCCACGGCGTCCGGGACACGGCTGGGCGTCCCGGCGTGGGCGTCGAATGGACGGACCACGGTGCCAGGGGCATGAACATCTTCGACCCGCGCACCTTCGCCTACCTGGGCACGACCGTCTGGGACCCGTCGAACGGCGAGCAGGGCAGGGCCCTGACGCAGGTGGCCATCGTCAACCACCCGGGCCAGCTGCCCTGACCCGGAACCGATCCGCCAACGGCCGGCCCGCTTTCGCGGGCCGGCCGTTGCCCGGGTCCGTGGGAGGGGGGATCGCCACCTTTCGTTCGGTCCCCTTATCGAGGCTGCTCCTTACGGCGGGGCAGTCATGCTCCCGCGTTCGCGGTGACCGCGGCGGCGAGCTCGCGCATGCAGGCGGCCAGCCGCGCTGACTCACCCTCGCGAAGCAGCCGCGCGACAGCCTCGTTGTGCAGGGCGCCGAGCAGGACGTGCGCGAGGAGGTCCGCGCCGGCCTCCGGCCGGGCCTGTGCGATGAGCTCCGCGACGTGACCGTGCCAGAACACGTAAACCGGGTTGGACTGCCGTTCGCCGCCGCCGTGCTTCGCGGTCGCCACGGCGTGCTCGTGCGCGCTCATCAGCCCGACGTTGCGGGCCGCGAGGCCGATGAGCGCGTCGAGGAAGGCCGCGAGCCGCTCCCCGGGCGGCGCGCCGGGGCCAAGCGGCGGGGGGCCCGAGGTCACGGCCTCCCGCAGGGCTTCCGCGCGTTCCAGCATCAAGGCCCTCATCAGCCCCGCCCGGGTGCCGAACCGGTGGAACACCGTGGCCTTCCCAACGCCCGCCGCGGCGGCGACGCGCTCCACCGAGACCTCGCCGGGCTCGTGGCTCCGCAGCAGGTCTTCGGCCGCCTGCAGGATCGCGCGCCGGTTGCGCGCCGCGTCGGCACGCTCGCCGCGCCGCGACGGGGACGGTATGCCGGCCGCCGTCACCGCACCCGCCCTCTGGACAAACTGAACCACTGGTTCATATAGTGGCTCCCGAGGTCAAACTGAACTTGCGGTCCAATTCTACCGGAGCAACGGGAGGCACATCATGCGCGCGATCGTGATTCACGAGCAGGGCGGACCCGAAGTCCTCAAGCTCGAGGAGGTCCCGCAGCCCGCCGCCGGGCCTGGCCAGGTGCTCATCCGGAACGAGGCGATCGGGGTCAGCTACTCCGAGATCCCGATGCGTGCGGGCGTGTACCCGCCGCCCGTTTCGCTGCCAGCCGTGTTCGGCTTCGAGGCGGCGGGCATCGTGACCGAGGCCGGCGATGGCTCCGGCGCGTCCCTCGAAGGCAAGCGCGTGGTCGTGCTGAGCACGAGCTTTGGTTCCTACGCCGAGTACATGGCCGTGCCCGCGGACTCGGTCACCGTGGTGCCCGGCGGGGTGACGGCGGCTGACGCCGTGGCGGTCGCGAACATGGCCGCGGTCGCGCTCTGCCTGCTGCGGCGGGCCCGCCTGACCGGAAGCGAGACCGTGCTGATCGAGGCGGCCGCGGGCGGCGTCGGCGGGTACCTGACGCAGCTTGCCCGCGAGCACGGGGCCGCCCGGATCATCGCGACCGCTGGCAGCCCGGCGAAGCGGGAGCACGCCCGGTCGCTCGGCGCCGGCGCCGTGGTGGACCACACTGACCCTGGATGGCCGGACAAGCTGGGTGAAGTCCTCGGCGGGGCCGGGCTCGACGTGGTCTTCGAATCGCTCGGCGGCGAGTCAGCCGGCCGCCTGCTCGGCGCGATGACCCCGGTCAGCGGCCGGATGCTGCTGTACGGCGTGCTGAACGGCCCGCCCGCCATCGCGCCCGTGGACCTGCTGCACCGCGGCCTGACCCTCACCGGCTGCGCGGGCATGGGCGACTGGCTCGCCCTCGTCCAGGCCGCCCGAGGCGACGTCCTCCGCATGGTGGCCGACGGCCGGCTCCGCCCGCAGGTCGACAGCGTGCTCCCGCTCTCCGACGCCGCCAGGGCCCACGAGCGGACCGAAGCCCGCGCCGCCATGGGCAAGGTCGTTCTCGTCCCCTGACGCATCAGGAAGGATTCTCTCACCGGCCAGCCCGCAGAGCCGGGCGTGGATGTACTCGCAGAGCACCGCGTGCTCGTACACCATCGCCGGCACGTCGACGTTGGTGTCCACGCGCACCGGGGGCAGCGCCGCCCGCCAGGCGGGGAACGTGCCGTCACCGGTGAGGGCGGCGAGCACGGTGAGCAGCGAGGCGTCCAGCCGGAGCGAGTGCACGGCCCGCCGGTACTCGCTGGGGGTCAGGCAGAACGCGAACGGGATGTTCATCAGGCACAGCGCGGTCTGAATGTCGAGGTTGAGAAGGCGGCGGGTCCCGGGTTCCGGGTCCACGGCCGGGACGGCGAGCATGCCGAAGTCGAGATCCCCGCGGGTGGGCCAGCGCCGCCCTCCGGCGCCGCCGAGGGCGGACAGCGCCCGGTAGACGTTGAGGTCGTGCTCGATCACGGCGCGGTCGCCGAGCCCGGACAGCGTCACCGGCCGCAGCGAGACCTCGCGCAGCCCGGGCACGCCCGCGTTCCGCACGCAGAAGTTCAGCAGGTTCGTCTCCACGATGAAGTGCCTGATCAGCAGCGAGACGGCGTCCGGGGAGACGAACCTGCGCAGGAACCACAGGCACATCCGGTCCATGGTCGCGTGGGCGGAGAACCGGACCGGGCAGAGCCGCTTGCCGGCGACGATGAGCGTGACCGCCGCCCGTGACAGGATCCGTACCCACGGGTAGAGGAACGTGCGGCTGGCCCGCCGCTGGTCGGCGATCACAAGGCGGAGAACCGCCCGGTCCATCGGGATCGACGGGTCGGCGTACATGACCTCCCACAGCGACAGCCCGGACCCGTCAGACATGGTCGAGCTCCTCGAGCTGCAGCGCGTAGAGCCGCGCGGTCACCCGTGCGGTCCTGACGATCCGGGTGACCGCGGAGTCGTCGAGCAGCCCGGAGCGCAGCGCGGCCGTCAGCGTCCGGAAATGCTCTTCGTCGCCTCCCGCGTGGTACCGAAGGAAGCTGAGCTGGTCGTCGCGAAGCCCGAGGCTTCCGGCAAGCCGATCCGCCCAGCCCCCGGCCTTCCGCATGCCCAGGCCCTCGATCACGAACATCGCGCCGAGCAGGTCCACGGGGTCGGGCAGGCCAGCCCGGTGGAAGACGAAGGCGGACAGCGCCGAGGACCCGATGTTCGGCGCGGTGCCCGCCATCACCCGCGGGTCGCCGCCGACCGCGACGTAATCGCGTTCGAGCAGCTGGTAGTCACGGTGCTCGGCGGCGGCATGCTGGATCGCGGCGCTGCGCAGCCAGAACAGCTCGGCGGAGAAGTTCGCGGCGGCGAGCGAGATCCACCGCCCGCCGTCGACGACCTGCTGGCGCAGGTTCACCAGCAGCCTGCGGTAGTCGTCGAGCGCCGCCGTGCCGTCCTCGATCCGCCGCACGATGGGCACCCTGGCCAGCGCGCGCTGCAGCTCCGCCCAGACCTCGGCCAGCTCGCTGAACGCGCGCGCAACGGCCGGGGGATCGCCGTCCTGCGGACGGCCCAGCGGGGATTGCGACAGCTCCGCCGGGCTCGGGCCGCCTCCCGGGCCCACGCAGGTCAGCTGGGCGAAGGCGAGGGTGAAGCGCCCGGATTCCGGAACGATCAGCAAAACCCGCTCCCCGGGACGCATCCGCGGCCGCGCCGCCTCGAGCATCACGAAGATGCTCGCCGCTCCCGTGTTGCCCGCGGTGTGCAGATTCGTGAACCAGCGGTCCTCATCGAGCGTGTACCCGGCGTCGCGCAGGCGGCGCAGCAGCTTCCCGCGGAAGTGCTCGGCGCTGTAATGACACAGGACGTGCTCGGTGCGCGGGTCGATCCGCCCGGCCCTGACCAGCGCGCCGAACTCGGCCACCCCCATGTCGATCAGGGCGGGCAGCGCTGACATGTCCTGCCGCAGCCTGGGGACGGTGAATTCCCGGGCGCCCCCCGCGTCACGCAGGTCGAGCCAGGTGGCGCCCGCTTTCGGTTCACGCCCGGAGCCCAGGCCCGCGCTCATGCACACGGGATGGCTGTGCGCGTGGGACACCAGGTGCATCCAGTCCACCCGCATGCTCACGCCGTCGGGCCGCGGCTGCGGTTCCACCACGACCGCACCGGCGCCGTCCGACAGCGTCCAGCGCAGGAACGTGGTGTCCGGCGTGTCCGGCACGCTCGCGGCCAGCGAGCGGCTCACCAGCTCGGAGCCGACCGCGACGGCCACCGGATGCTCGCCCAGCCGAACGGCGGACACGGCGGCCTTGAGCGCCGCCATGCCCGACGCGCACACCCCAGCGGCCGACAGCAGCTCCATCGGGCCGCCGCCGAGCCGGCCGTGCACCATCGAGGCGAAGCCGGGAACCAGCAGGTCGCCCTGGGTTGTGCCGGTGGCCAGCATGCGTACCGCCCGCGGCCGAAGGCCCCGGTCGGCGAGCGCGCGCCTGGCGGCCTGCGCGGCCAGCTCCTCGTTCAGCATCAGGGTCATGCCCTTGCCGTCGATGGCGTAGTGCCTCGTCTTGATCCCGTTCGCCGCGAGCGTCCTCTCCCGGAGCGCGGCACCGCGCGGGTCGCCGGCGCCGAACCGGCCCGCGAGTTCCTCGTTGCTGACCGGTTCGCCGGGCAGGTAGGCGCCGACGCCGGTGATGTATGCCTCGTTCATGACGTTCATTCAGCCACCGGGGCGGGCGGCCCCACATCGGCTCACCTACTCGCCCGCCGCGTGCCCGTTACTCAGCTCCGTGCGCGGGCCGTACCAGGTACCGGTACTCAGTCGTTCCGGCTGCCGGCGCCCGGCCGCGGCGGCCGCGGCCGTGGCGTGCCAGGCCGTGCCACGCCGGCGGCCCCCAGGCCGGCCAGGATCAGCAGGCCGCCCGCGATCGTGGCCGCGGTCAGGCGCTCGCCGAGGAATGCCACCGCGCCGAGCACGCTGACCACGGGCTCGAGAAAGAGCAGCATGCTGGTGCGGGTGCTGCCGGCCGCGAGCACGGCCCTGTTCCACAGCAGCATCCCGGCCACGGTGGAGCCGAGTGCCAGGAAGGCGAGTTCGCCCCACACCCGCGGCGGCAGCGCGGCGAGCCGCGGCGCGGAGAGTGTCCAAACGAAGGCCAGGTAGGGAACCGTGCCCACGACCGTGGAGGCGGCCGTGGCGGGCAGCCATTGCAGGCCCACGGTGACCGGCAGGTTGTAGCCGATGAACCCGAGGGCGCCCGCGACCGCGAGCCGTCCCGCCGAACGCGGTGTCAGGCGCCGGAAGACCGGCACGGCCCGGGGCAGCAGCACCAGGGCGGCCGCGCACAGGCGCATCACCAGCAGCGGCAGCGGCGCGAGGTGCGCGACCGCCGCGCGGGTGGCCACCGGCGCGAGTCCCCACATGATCACGGCCAGCAGGCCGCCGGCGAGGTTCACGGGCGGGGAGCAGGCAGCGGCCCGTAATCGCCAGCCGTCATGGGTATCTCTCCCTTGGTTCCCATTCTGGGCCGTGACACGGCCAGTGTGCTGTAATGGTCGCCAATGCTGCCACGCGTTGCGCCAATCTTGATCGCGGCCCTCGCGGCCGCGTTGCTCCCAACCGGGGGAGCCGCGGTCACCGACCGGGCCCCGGCGGGCGTGATCACCGTACAAGGGGAGACGCCTGCGCGGTCAAACATCCCGGTCGCCGCCGACCCGCGGGCCTCCGGCGGCAAATACCTGTCGCTTGACACCGTCCACGCGCCGCCGGATGGCGGATGGTACGCCACCTACCGGCTAGCCGTCCCCGCGGCCGGCGTCTATCGCCTGGATGCCGTGCTCACGTCGCCGGCAATGGCGGACCGCGATCCGAAGGGAGGCTCCTGGTTCGATCTCTCCGTCAACGGTGCGCCGTACGGCGAGGTTGCAAAGTCCGAGCCAGCCTGGGCCGATCCTCGCCAGACACCGCCGGCGTGGGGCTCGCTCGTCCACGCGCGGATCGGGGACGTCGAGCTCGGCAGGGGCATCAACACGATCTCCTTCAGGGTCGTCGAGCCGCGCGTCAGCATGTCGCCCGTCGGGTATCACTTCCTGCTCGACGTCTTCACGCTCACGCCGGTGCGCGTCGCTCTCGCAAGCGTGTACCTCTCCGATCCGGCGAGTAACCTCGGCATCTACCGCGATGACCGGGAGCTGCTTCACTTCCGCCTCAATGGCCACGCGCCGCGTTCCCAGACGGTCGCCTACCGGATCCTCGACTACTTCTCCCGCACGGTCGCGGCCGGCGCCGCACGGGTCCCCGCCGGCGCCGGCGGCGCCGCGATCCGCCTCCCGCACCTGCCGCCCGGCAACTACCGCGCGATCGCGGCGCTCCGGTCCGCTCCGACCGCACAGGTCACCGGCTACTTTGCGCGCCTGCCTGCCCGATTGCCGGTGATGGGGCCGGCCAACCGTTTCGGGGTCACCACCTCGGCGCCGTGGCTTCTTCCCCCGTCGCGGGTCGCTCCGTTCGCCCGGGCGCTGCGCGCCGCGGGGGTCGGTTACGTGCGCGACGAGATGGACTGGAAGGTCATCGAGCCCGCCCGCGGGCGATTCCTGACGAGCCCGGCCGGACGCTTCGCGCACGCGTTCCGCGCCGCGGGCATCAGGACGCTCGGCGCGCTCTGGACGCTGACCGGCAACCTCCGGGCACCCGGCTGGGCCACCACGCCGGCGTCGGGCGCGCTTCCCGCCGACCTGCGCGACGCGTACGCTCTCATGAGCCACCTCGCGAGACAGGCCCCGGCACTCGGGCTGGACGCCCTCGAGGTCTGGAACGAGCCCGACGTCGACGTGAGCGCCGGGACGTACAGTCGCACGCCCGCGGACCAGCACGCCGCGTATGTCAAGGCCGCAACGCTTGCCATCACCGACCACGCGAGCCGCCCGCTCGCGTCGCTGTCCGGGCTCGCGGGCACCGGCCCATTCCAGGACGTGATGCTCCAGAACGGCGTCGCCCGCTACGCGGACCTGTGGGCCTTCCACGCGTACGGCTACGCGTTCACGGCGAACGGGACGCCGGTGCAGTTCCCGCCGGACGCCGCAACCAACGCGGAACTGCGGCGTCTGTACGAGTACCAGGGCCAGCTGTGGATGACGGAGTCCGGGATCTTCCTGAAGGCAGCCCCGGACGGGGGACTCAACTACGCGCAGCAGGTCACCGAGGCGCGCTACCTCGTGCAATCGACCGTGCTCGACTTCGCAGCCGGCGTCGGCAAGCTTTTCTGGTTCTCCGGGCCGCCCTACTGCGCAGCCGGCTTCGCGTGCTTCGGACTGTTCGACAGCTACTTCCGGCCATGGCCGGCCTACAGCGCGCTGGCCGCGATGACCTCGCTTCTCGGCCGGGCGAACTTCGCACATGAGCTTCACGGCCTTCCGGCCGGCGTCAGCGGCGACGTGTTCAAAGACGGCGGGCGCGCGGTGACCGTCGTGTGGGCGCGGTCGCCGGCGAAGGTGGACGTCCCGGTGCCGGGAGATGGCGTACGGATGTACGACATCATGGGTGCGAGCCACCCCGTGCTCGCGACGGCCCGCGGCGCCGTCCGGCTCGTGGCCTCACCCGATCCGGTCTACCTGGTCTCCGGCGGCGGCGCTGGGCTCGCGGCGAGGCCGGCGGCGCGGGACGACCGCCGGACGATCCCGCGACTGCCGGCGGCGGACCACATCGTCCTCAACCAGCGTTACGCCGCCGCCGCCATGCCAGCGCCGCCGCCGTTCGGCTACCGGCTCCGCAGGACGACCGCGATGTCGCTCGACGTCTACAACTTCAATGCCACGCCCCAGACTGTGACCGTCGTGCCGCACGCGTGGGGCGGCTGGGTGGCGGCGCCGGCGGCGCAGACGGTCAGCGTCCCCGCGAACGGCCGGGTCAGCGTTCCCTTCGTGCTCACGGCCCGCGCAACGGTGCACCCCTGGGCCGATTACCCGCTCGTCTTCGCGGCGAGCATGGCCGGCCGGCCGGGGGTCACCCCCTCCGTTTCGCGCATCCTGCTCGACAGCGGGACGCCTGGCGCGCCCGTGCCGCTCTTCCCCTCGATCACGCGCGTCGCGCCCGCTGACGGGGGCGTTGTGACCAGCGGGCATGTAGTGCTCCGAGCGCACATCGCCGACCTGCTTTCCGGGGTCGACCCATCGAGTGTGGTCGTGGAGGTGGACGGGCGCCGCGTTCCGGGGCGCTTCGGTCCAGGCACCGGTCAGCTGAGGGCGTCGCTGCACCTACCGCGCGGCGCGCACATCCTCTGGATCCGTGCGTACAACAACGCTGACGCGCCCGCACAGGCCTCCGTCCATGTGACCGTCCGTTAGGCCCGGAGCCCGCGCATCAGCCGGACGGTGGATGCCGGGCGGCCGGGCGGCCGGCTGGTGGCCTCCGCCCGCGGCTCCGGAAGGTCTGGCCACACGGGCGATCCGCCCGCGGGGGGCGCCGGGCGATGCTCGTCATGGCACTGGGCGCGGCCGGGGAAGCCGCCGCCCGTAACGGGAGGCATGGAGGCGGCATGGCGGTCATCGAGGTGAGCGGGCTCACCAAGCGCTACGGGAGGCAGCCGGTGGTGGACGGGATCTCCTTCGCGGTTGAGCAGGGGGAGATCTTCGGCGTCCTCGGGCCGAACGGTGCCGGAAAGACCACGGCGGTCGAGTGCATGGAGGGCCTGCGGCGGCATGACTCGGGGCAGGTGCGGGTGCTCGGCCTCGACCCGCGGTCCGATGGCCGGCGGCTGCGTCAGCGGATAGGCGTGCAGCTTCAGGAGACTCAGCTGCCGGAGCGGATGAAGGTGTGGGAGGCGCTGGAGCTGTACGCGTCGTTCTACCCGAACCCGGCCGACTGGCGTGAGCTGATGGAGCGCTGGGGCCTGGCCGCCAGGCAGAAGGCGGCCTTCGCCAGTCTGTCCGGCGGCCAGAAGCAGCGGCTGTTCATCGCGCTCGCCCTCGTCGGGCAGCCGGAGGTGGTGTTCCTCGACGAGCTCACCTCGGGACTCGACCCCGGTGCCCGGCGCGCCACCTGGGACCTGATCAGGCAGATCAGGGCGCAGGGCGCGACCGTCGTCCTGGTCAGCCACTTCATGGACGAGGTCGAGGAGCTGTGTGACCGCGTCGCGATCCTCGATCGGGGGCGGATCGCGGCGCTGGACACGCCGGCGGCCCTCGTTGACCGGGCGGGAACCGAGTACCGGCTGCGGTTCCGCCCGGTCGGCCCCCTGGATGAGGCATCGCTCGCCCTGCTGCCCGGCGTCAGCTCCGTCAAGAGGGACGGAACGCAGGTGGCCGTCACCGGTACCGGCGACTTCGCCGCCGCGGTGACGGCCGAGCTGGCTCGCCGCCGGGTCCTCGCGGCGGAGCTGCGGATCGACGGCCGCAGCCTCGACACCGCCTACGTCGCGCTGACCGGCCAGACGCTGGACACCTGAGGAGGAAGACATGGAGGGTTTCGCCAAGTTCGCGTACGTCGAGACCAAGCTGTTCCTGCGCGAGAAGGTCGCGGCCATCGCGGTGTTCGGCCTGCCGATCGCGCTGGTCATCGGGTTCGGGCTCATCCCGGGGTTCGGCAAGCCGCAGAAGGGGCTGTCCGGCCAGATCGGCACCGAGTTCATCGCCTCCATCGGGGTGGCGATCGTGCTGGCCACCCTCGGCCTGAACGGCGTACCCATGGTCATCTCGCAGTACCGGGAGCGCGGCATCCTGCGCCGCCTGGGCGTCACTCCGGTCCGCCCGCTCACGCTGCTGCTCGCGAAGCTCGTGGTCTGGGCGGCCGCGGCGGTGGCGTCGGTGATCTTCCTCGTCGTCGTGACGCGCTTCGCCTTCCACGTCCCGCTGCCCAGGCGGCTGGGCTGGTTCACGGCATCCTTCCTGCTCGCCATCGCGGCGCTGTTCGCGCTCGGCATGCTCGCCGCGGCGGCCGCGCCGACGAGCAGGACCGCGATCGGGATCGGCTGGCTGCTGTTCTTCCCGAGCATGCTGCTCGGCGGCGTGTACTTCCCCACCGAGGAGATGTCGCCGGGCATGCGGCGAGCCGGGGAGTTCACCCCGCTCGGGTCGGCGCTGCACGCGGTGCGCGACACCTGGATGGGACTGAATCCCAGCCCGCTGTACCTGGGGATAATGGCGGGGTACGCGATCGTCGCGGGGGCCCTGGCGGCACGGTTCTTCCGCTGGGACACCGGCGCGGCGTAGGAGAGTGGGCAAGACGTGACGGTACGCACGCCGGACAGCGGCCTTGTGGCGCTGGAGCCGCGTTATGAGGCGATGACGCGGGTGCTGCCCTTCGTGTTCCTGCCGATCCCGCTGCTCCCGTACGCGCTGACGCAGAGCCCGGGCGCGGGGGCTTTCGGGATAACGGCCGCGATCGCCGTGCTGACGGGGGCGTGGTACGCGTGGATGGTGCTCCTGCACCCGGGCTGGACGCAGCGCCAGTGGCTGATGGGCGTCTACGTGGCGGGCCTCGTATCGCTCATCATGGTGCTCACCATCCGCAGTCCCTGGTTCGCGTTCTTCTCCTGGGTCGGCCTCATGCACGCGTTCCGCTACCTGGCTGGCGCCTGGCGGTGGGCCGCGTCCGTGCCGGTGGCGCTCTCCATCGGCATGGCCCAGACCGGGGGCTTCCGCAGGCCGACGGTGGCCTGGGCGCTCATCGTGGTCGTGGTGGCGTGCATCGACCTCGGTCTCATGGGCGGGTTCGGCATGCTCGGGATGCGCAGCGAGGAACAGAACCAGGCACGCAAGAAGATGATCGCCGAGCTGGCCGCCGCGAACGCCAGCCTGCACGACATGATGGCGGAGAACACCGGGCTGCAGACACAGTTGCTCACCCAGGCCAGGGAGGCGGGCATACTGGAGGAGCGGCAGCGGATCGCCCGGGAGATCCACGACACCCTCGCTCAGGGGCTGGCCGGGATCATCACACAGCTCGAGGCCGCTGACGGCGGCGGCGCCGAGAAGGGGCGGCGGATAGCCAACGCCAAGCGCCTGGCCAGGGAAAGCCTCACCGAGGCCCGGCGTTCCGTGCAGGCGCTGCGGCCCGCGGCGCTGGAGGACAACAGGCTCCCCGACGCGCTGACAAAGGTGGCCGAGCGCTGGTCGGCGGCCAGCGGCGTCGCCGCCGAGGTCGTGGCGACCGGGGCCGCGCGGGCGCTGCACCCGGAGGTCGAGGCGACGCTGCTGCGCGTCACCCAGGAGGCGCTGTCGAATGTGGCCAAGCACGCGGCGGCGGCACGGGTATGGGTCACGCTGTCCTACATGGAGGACCTGGTGACGCTCGACGTGCGCGACGATGGTGCTGGTTTCGAGCCGGGGGACGTTCCTGGTGACGCTCCGGCGGACGCCGGCGGCGGCTTCGGGCTGACGGTCATGCGGCAGCGGGTCCGCCGCCTGGCGGGCAGCCTGGAGGTCGAGTCCGAGCCGGGCTCCGGCACGGTCATCTCCGCGAGCCTGCCCGCTATCCCGCTGGCTCCCGGCTGTCCGGACGAGGAAGGCGGGGCGGAGGAACGCCGGTGACGATCAGGCTGCTGATAGCCGACGACCACCCCGTGGTACGCGACGGGCTGCGCGGCATCTTCGAGGCGAGCGGGGAGTTCGAGGTGGTCGGCGAGGCCGGCAACGGGCAGGAGGCGGCGGACCGGGCCGCCGCGCTGCGGCCAGACGTGATCCTGATGGACCTGCGGATGCCCGTCCTCGACGGGGTCGGCGCGATCCGGCTGCTCGCCGAGCGCGGCATCGCCGCGCGGGTGCTGGTGCTGACCACCTACGACACCGACAGCGACGTGGTGCCCGCCATCGAGGCGGGCGCCACCGGGTACCTGCTCAAGGACTCCCCGCCGGACGAGCTGCTGCGCGGTGCCCGCGCGGCGGCTCGCGGCGAGGCGGTGCTCTCGCCCTCGGTCGCTACCAGGCTGCTCGGCCAGGTGCGGACCCCGGCGAAGGAACCCCTCAGCCAGCGGGAACTCGACGTGCTCGGCCTGATCGCGCGCGGCTGCTCGAACCGGGAGGCCGCCGCCCGCCTGTTCATCAGCGAGGCGACGGTCAAGACCCACGTCCTGCACATCTACGCCAAGCTCGGCGTCAACGACCGCGCCGCCGCCGTCGCGGCGGGTTTCGAGCGCGGCCTCCTCCCGCGCCCCGTCCCCTAGGCCGCCGGACGCCGGCACCCCCCGGCCGGGCGCCGGCACCCGTGGCCGACCCTGATGAGGACAGAGCGGTGGGGCCGCTGGCGCCATCGGCCCCACTGGGCGGGGCCAAATGCGCCATCGGCCCCGCTGGTGGGGGCCCGGAGCGGGGTGGTGGCCCGGAGCGGGTGGTGGGCGCGGAGCGGGGTGGTGGCCCGGAGCGGGCGGTGGGCGCGGAGGCGGTGGGCGCGGAGCGGGGTGGTGGCGCGGAGGCGGTGGGCGCGGGGGGAGCCGCGGTCGCGGCTCACATTCCGCGGTGGCGCTGCCGGTACGGAAGGGCCTTCAGGCCCTTCCGTACCGGCAGAAGAGGAAGCCGTCTTCGTGGAGGACGTGTGCCAGGCGCAGCGGCCGGGCGGTTTCCTCCTCCGTCAGGCCCATGGCGGCGGAGATACGGCCCGGGCCGGGGCCGGCGAGCAGGGGGCTCACGGTCACGCACAGCTCGCCGAGCAGGCCGGCCGCGGTCAGGTCGCCGATCAGGTGCGGGCCGCCCTCGCAGAGGATCCGCTGGTACCCGCGAGCGGCCAGGGCGCCGACCGCGGTTTCCAGGTCAACCCGGTCCGTGTCGGCGACGATGACGTCGGCGCGCCCGTCAAACGAGGCGACGCGCTCGCCGGGTGCCAGCCCCGAGGTGATCACGATCGTGCGCGCGTGCGGCGGCGCGGACGTGAACAGGGGATCCTCGGGATCCAGGTCCAGCCGCCTGGTCACGACCGCGATCGGCGGCGTGGCGGGCCGTCCGGCCCGCAGCCCGGGCCACGCCTCCTCCAGACCGGCCGGGCGGGCGGGCTTGTAGTGCTCGGCCCGGACGGTGCCCGCGCCGGCGACGACCACGTCGGCGAGGCCGCGGAGCAGGGCGAAGACGCGGCGATCGCCGGGCGACGAGAGGCCGCCCGACCGCCCGGCGAGGCTCGCGGCGCCGTCCACGCTCATCACCATGTTGGCGCGAACCGTGCGGACGCCCTCCGGGTAGGCGTACAGCGCGGCAAGATCGGCATCGCTCAGCTCACCGGCTCCGCCGCCGCCACCGTCGGCTCCGGCGCCGGCGGGGAGGCCGCCGAGCGGGAAGATCTGCCGCACCGCTACTCCACCGACCGCAGCACGGTGACGGCGTGGCCGGCGACGTCGACGTCGCTCTTCGGCGCCAGCGTGGTCGCCTCGACGATGCCCCGCGGGCTGGTCGTGTCGATCACTACCTCCCAGTCCCCGCAGAGCCTGGTGTCCGGCAGAGTGAACTTGACCGGCTCGGCGGCCGCGTTGAACAGCAGCAGGAACTTCGAGTCGGTGACCGGGTCGCCGCGCGGGTCGGGCTCCGTGATCGCTTCCCCGTTGAGGAAGACCGCGACCGACTTGGCGTAGCCTGCCTGCCAGTCCGCCTCGGTCATCTCCTGTCCGCCGGGGGTCAGCCACACCAGGTCGGCGGGGCCGTCGGCCGACGGCTGGCCGCGGAAGAACCTGCGGCGGCGGAACACCGGGTGCGCGCGGCGCAGGCCCGCCAGCCGCTCGGTGAACTCCAGCAGGTCCCGCTCGCTGGCCGCGCGCGCCCAGTCCAGCCAGGACAGCTCGTTGTCCTGGCAGTAGGCGTTGTTGTTCCCGCCCTGCGTGCGGCCCATCTCGTCGCCCGCCAGCAGCATCGGGATGCCCTGCGCGCAAAACAGCGTGACCAGGAAGTTTCGCTGCTGCCGCATGCGGATTTCGAGGATGGCGGGATCGTCGGCCGGCCCCTCGACGCCGCAGTTCCAGGAACGGTTGTCGTCGTTGCCGTCCCTGTTGCCCTCGCCGTTCGCCTCGTTGTGCTTGGTGTTGTAGCTGACGAGGTCCGTCAGGGTGAAGCCGTCGTGACAGGTGACGAAGTTGATCGATGCCACCGGGCGGCGGCCGCTCGTCTCGTACAGGTCGCTGGAGCCGGCGAGCCGCGAGGCGAACTCCGGCAGCGCCCCGGGGCGCCCGCGCCAGAAGTCGCGGACGGTGTCCCGGTACTTCCCGTTCCACTCCATCCACAGCGGCGGGAAGTTGCCCACCTGGTACCCGCCCTCGCCGACGTCCCAGGGCTCGGCGATCAGCTTCACCTGGGAGACCACCGGGTCCTGCTGGACGAGGTCGAAGAACGTGGACAGGCGGTCGACGTCGTGCAGCTCCCTGGCCAGCGCCGACGCCAGGTCGAACCGGAACCCGTCGACGTGCATCTCCAGGATCCAGTACCGCAGCGAGTCCATGACGAGCTGCAGCGAGTGCGGGTGCCGGGCGTTGAGGCTGTTGCCGCAGCCGGTGTAGTCCAGGTAGCGCCACGGCTCCCTGTCGTCCAGCCGGTAGTACGCCGCGTTGTCGATCCCGCGGAACGACAGCGTGGGGCCCATGTGGTCGCCTTCGGCGGTGTGGTTGTAGACCACGTCGAGTATGACCTCGATGCCCGCCTCGTGCAGTGCCCTGACCATCGCCTTGAACTCGCCCACCTGCTCGCCGCGCTGCCCGGCCGAGGAATACCGGTTGTGCGGGGCGAGGAACCCGATCGTGTTGTAGCCCCAGTAGTTGGTCAGCCCGCGGGCGAGCAGCGCCTGCTCCGGGATGAACTGGTGCACGGGCATGAGCTCGACCGCGGTGACGCCGAGCCGCCGCAGGTGATCGATGACCGCCGGGTGGGCCAGCCCGGCATAGGTGCCGCGCTGCTGTTCCGGCACGTCCGGGTGGCGCAGGGTCTGGCCGCGGACGTGTGCCTCGTAAATGATCGTCTCGTGGTACGGGATGCGCGGCGGCCGGTCGTTGCCCCAGTCGAAGAACGGGTTGATGACCACGTTCTTCGGCATGTACGGGGCGCTGTCGGCCGTGTTCGGCTTTCTCGGGTCACCCCACGTGTAGTCGAACAGCGCCTCGTCCCAGGTCACCGCGCCCTCCACGGCCTTGCCGTAGGGGTCGAGCAGCAGCTTGGACGGCGAGCACCGGAGCCCCGCGCGCGGGTCGTAGGGGCCGTGCACCCGGTACCCGTAGCGCTGGCCCGGGCCGACGGAGGGCAGGTAGCAGTGCCAGACGAACGCGTCGACCTCGGTCAGATCGACTCTCGACTCGGCGCCGTTCTCATCGAACAGGCACAGCTCCGCGCGCTCGGCTACCTCGGAGAACAGGGCGAAGTTGGTACCCCACCCGTCCCACGTTGCCCCGAGCGGATACGGATCCCCCGGCCAGGACTCCATTCGCCTCCTCGCGTGACCCTAGCGTCGCCCTGAGCGCCCGACTCTACCGCGTAAGGGTATTCGGGTCGGCGCGCTCGCGACGCGTGTCCGCGGCATACGGCGTCCCAGTTGAACGGTTTCGGTAACGTTGAACGGTTTTGGTAAGTAACATTGAGCGGTTTTGGTAAGGGAGTCACCGCCGTTCGTTCGGTATATCTATTTCAGATGGCCGCCCGCTGCACTTGCTCAGCCTGGGCCGCGGCGGCCAGGTAGCGGTCCAGCACAACGTCGGCGACCTCCGGTGCGGCGCCGAGCGCGTCCGAGACGGCGGCGGCGCCCGCGTCCAGCGCCTCGCGGCGGACCCGGTCGGCGAAGAACCCCGGCGCCAGCAGGTACGTGGCAACGGCAACCGGCCCGGAGGGCGCCAGCGCGCGAACGGCCTCAGCGGGCGTGGGGGACGCCGCGGAGGCGTACGCCGGGATCACCGCCCGCCAGCCCTCCGCCGCCTGCCACCGGGCGGCGAGACGGGCGATGGTCGCGTTCGCGGCCGGATCGCTGGAACCCGCCGCGGCCAGCACGACGCTCATGCCGCCGGGGCCGGCGCCGGGGCCGGCGGCGGGGGCACAGCCCGCGTCGCGTATGGCGTCACCGAGCCGGCGCGACAGGGCGCGCAGCAGCAGCGGATGTGGGCCGAGCGTGCCGCCGTAGCTGATGCGCAGCCGCGGGTGCGCGCGGCGCGCCTCGCCGAGCAGCGCCGGGATGTCGGTCTTGCTGTGGTAGGCGGCGGTGAGCAGCAGCGGCAGCACGACGACGGGGCCGGTGACGATGGCGCCGAGCACCTGGCCGGGCGACGGCGGCGCGTGCCCCAGGAATGCCGTCCGCACGTCGAGGTCCGTCAGGCCCCGCGCGGCGGCACGCTCGCGGACCAGTCCCAGCAGGTCGCCGACGCATCCCGCGGCGCGCGGGTCCGCGCTGCCGTGCGCCACCGCGACCAGCGGCGGCGTCCCCGCGATCAGGCGTGGATGCCGCATTCCGTCTTGCCCGTCCCGGCCCAGCGGCCGCTGCGCGGGTCGGCGCCGGGCTCCACCCGGAGCGTGCAGGTGGCGCAGCCGATCGACGGGTACCCGTCGTAGACCAGCGGGTTCACCAGGATGCCCTGCTCGGCGATGTAGTCGTCGACCTGCTTGGCGGTCCATGTAGCGATCGGGTTGACCTTGACCATCTCCCGGCGGTCGTCCCACTCCACGACGCGCGCCTGGCGGCGCGCCGTGGTCTCGTCCCGGCGCACGCCGGTGATCCACGCGTCGTAGTTCTTGAGCGTGCGCTCGAGCGGCTCGACCTTGCGCAGGTAGCAGCACAGGTCCGGGTTGCGCCCGTACAGCCGCGGGCCGAGCTCGGCGTCCTGCTCGGCGACCGTGCGCGACGGGGTGACGTTGATGAGCGTGATCGGGTAGACGGCCTCGACCGCGTCGCGGGTGCCGACCGTCTCGGCGAAGTGGTACCCGGTGTCAAGGAACACCACGTCGATGCCGGGCTTGATGGCCGCCGCGAGGTTGATGATCACGGCGTCGGTCATCGACGAGGTGACACAGATGCGGTCGCCGAACGTGTCGGTGGCCCAGCGGATGACGTCCTCGGCGGAGGCGTCCTCCAGTTCCTCCGCTGCTTGCTCGGCGAGGCTGCGCATGTGCTCTGGGTCCTCCACGGTTGTCCGTCGGTCGCACTCGGCTGCCATGCTCACAGTGCAGCTCCCATTCCGGCAAATCGTAGCTGGAAACTCCTCATGCAGCTGCGGCAGTGCCATTCCCCGTCGGCCGCGCCGCGCGGTTCCAGGTCCTCCTCGCCGCAGTACGGGCAGTAAAACGGCACCGCCCGGCCGGACGGGCTGGTCACGACAGGTCCTCCTCACTGGCGCGCAGCGTCCAGGCCGCGAACGTCTCGCCCGGCTCACGGGCGGCGCCGAACCGGCGCAGCACCCGCTCCACGTAGTCGGGGAGACCTTCGGCGGTTGTCTTGAGCCCGCGCACCTTCCGGCCGAACCCGGACGCGGATCCGTCGCCGCCGGCGAGCGACCCGCCCAGGTGGATCTGGAATCCCTCGGTCTGCCGGCCGTCAGGCCCGGTGACCAGCGATCCCTTGAGGCCGATGTCGGCGGTCTGGATGCGGGCGCACGAGTTGGGGCAGCCGTTCACGTTGATCGTCACCGGCTCGGTGAAGTCGGGCAGCCGCCGTTCCAGCTCGCTGATCAGGTCCATCGCCCGGTTCTTGGTCTCGACGATGGCCAGCTTGCAGAACTCGATCCCGGTGCACGCCATCATGTGCCTGCGGAACACGCTGGGTCTGGTGGCCAGCCCGGCGGCCTCCAGCTCGGCGGCCAGCTCGCCGGCCCGGTCCCCGGGCACGTCGAGGATGACCATCTTCTGCTCGGTCGTGGTCCGCACGTCGCCGCTTCCGTACCTGGCGGCGAGGCCGGCGATGGTGTCCAGGGTGTCCGCCGACAGCCGGCCGACGCGCGGCGCGAACCCGACGTAGTAGCGCCCGTCCCGCTGCGGGTGGACGCCCACGTGGTCGCGGAGCCCGCCGCGCGGCGCCTCCGGTGCTGGCCCGTCTTCCAGCGCGTACCCGAGGTACTCCTTCTCGAGCACCTCGCGGAAACGCTCCGGCCCCCAGTCGGCGACCAGGAACTTGATCCGCGCGCGGTGCCGCAGCCGCCGGTAGCCGTAGTCGCGGAACACCGAGGTGACGCCCGCCCAGACCTCGGCGACCTGCTCCGGGTCCACGAACGCGCCCAGGCGCTTGCCGATCATCGGGTTGGTGGACAGGCCGCCGCCGACCCACAGGTCGTAGCCGGGCTCGCCCTGGGCGGACAGCACGCCGACGAAGGCGACGTCGTTGATCTCGTGCACCGTGCACTGTGCCGCGCAGCCGCTTATCACCGACTTGTACTTGCGGGGCAGGTTCGAGAACGCCGGGTCCCCGATGTAGCGGCCCTGGACCTCCGCGATCTGCGGTGTCGCGTCGATGACCTCGCCGGAGTCGATGCCGGCGAGCGGGCAGCCGAGGATGACGCGGGGGGTGTCGCCGCATGC
>Ga0213875_10000185_pt1 | contig 63671 bp, 45 predicted proteins | sample BarmaccomBMRX_R8_FD_160105 | JGI IMG/M metagenome (GOLD analysis project Ga0213875, IMG submission 160105) | Root-associated microbial communities from Barbacenia macrantha in rupestrian grasslands, the National Park of Serra do Cipo, Brazil - RX_R8 | ecosystem: Host-associated > Plants > Roots...
TTAATGCGTTTAACATCGGCTGTTTTGATTCTCTTTGTTTCGATTATGCTCGTGGGGTGTTCGCAGCAGCAAAGCACTCTCTTAGGTAAACAAACTGGCAGGAAAACACAGCACTCCATCGCCGAAGTGCAGCACTTAAAACTGGCCACACCGGTGAGTATCCAGGGCACAATGGTGGAGAAGTGTCCAGTGGCGGGATGTTGGTTTAAGCTCCACGACCAGACGGGCATTATTAAAGTGGATACCAAAGCGGCTGGCTTTACTGTCACCGAAGTTCCGCTTCAAACATCCATGACTGTAACCGGTAAAGTGGTCAGCAACGGATCAGATAAAATGATTCAGGCCACCAGTTTGACTTACTAATGGCCAAGACGCAGCGTAAATTCTGGTACGTCGGCGTTGGTCTGCTTTTAAGCACGGCCTTGCTGGTGCAATGGCGAAGCGCCTCCCGTGTCCCCCTCACGGACTTTCGGGTGCTGCCGCTTCGCCATCACATTGAAGGGGCGTCGCTGTGCCCGTGGCGACAACCAGAAGCTGACCTTCATGCGTTTTTCCCAACTGCCACTCGCTATGATACACAATCACCCATCTTGAGTAGCTTACTCGTTGACATAAAGGAAAGATTGGGGCGATGGCTGACTCCCGATGAAAACCCGTTGTACTTGCATCGCGTCTATCGAAATCAGCAACCTTTAGGCACGATTCTGGTGCGGCGGGTTAAAGGTGAGTATGGCGCGATTGAAGTTGTCCTGGCGGTTGATGAACAGGGCAAAGTACGTGGCCTCAAATTGCAACGGTTACGCGAACCGGAGCCTATCGCTCAAACGTTGAGATCCCCCCACTGGTTGGCAGCTTTTGAAGGTCAAACAGCCGATAGCCATTGGCGTTTAGGCGAAGCGGTGCCGGAAGTGCGTGCGGCGGCTCAACCATCGGCGCAAGCCATCGTCGAAGGCGTGCGCAGTTCGCTCATATTGTTAGATGTAATTCGTCATAACAAGACGTAATTGGAAGAGCATCCGATAACTAAAAATCAGCATAATCTGGAAGTTTGTCATGCTGAGCGCAGCGAAGAATCTGGTAGTAGTCCCCATAGAATTTGAACCAAGGCTGTATGGACACTGGTAGTAGATTCTTCGCTGCGCTCAGCATGACAAACTCTTATGCCATATATGATCTATTCTGTTCTTGTGGCAGAACGTAAGCCCATTCTCTGAATTCCATTCAAACCATGCTGCTTCTCGCTCTACGCAATCTCACCCGTCGTCCGCTCCGCAATGCACTGACGCTTTCTGGATTAGCGGTGGCGGTCGCTGTTTTGGCTTGCCTATCAGCTTTCGGGCAGGGCTATCGGAGCCAATTGGGGAGTGAATTAGACCGCATGGGAATGCAGGTTATGCTGGTACCGTTGGGCTGCCCTTACGATGCGGCGGCACGGGTGCTAAAAGGCAAGACCTTAGACAACTCCCTACCCGCTTCTGCCTTAACATTAGCGCAACATGATCCGGCAGTAGCGGTGGCAGCCCCGCTTTTAATGGTGGCGCTGCCGCGTCCCAGCGAGGGCCGCACCGATATGTGGGTGGGGCTTGACCGTGCAGCCTTGCCACTTAAACCGTGGTGGCGCATGAAAAGCCATGTCACGCCTGGCTCTAATTGGTTCCCCAGCGACGATTCGGTGATCTTGGGAGCCGAAGCCGCCGTTACCGAAGCGCGAGAACCTGGCGACAAGTTTTACAGCCCGGAGACGGGGCAAACGTTGCGAGTGGCAGGCGTTTTAGAGCGTAGCGGCACCAGCGACGACAGCTTGTTCTTCGTGCCTTTAGCGACGGCTCAAAAGATGTTCCATCAACCGGGACGCCTCACCGCGATTGCTCTGCGCCTGCGTGATCCGGCCTTAATTAGCGAGGCCACCACACGCCTGCAACGCATCCCCGGCGCACAAGTGGTGACGCTAACCGAGATGATGGGCACATTTCTCAACTTGGTGGGTTCGGTTCGCACCCTACTCTTAGCGATTGCCGTCTTAGCCGTGACTATCAGCACCTTGAGCGTCTTTAATACACTTTTAGCAGCAGTCGTCGAGCGCACCGGGGAATTCTCCATTATGCGCGCTTTGGGTGCCTCACGCTCGCAGGTTTTTGGTCTTATCACGATTGAGTCGTTGTTACTCACTGGTTTAGGGAGCGCGTGTGGCATGGGGCTGGCTGCTGGCTTAGGCTATGGGTTTGAGAATATTGTGAAGCAATGGGTGCCCTTTGCTCCGAGTGGCTCATTACTCTCACTCACCTCGTCGGTTATGCTACGCTGCATACTGATTAGCTTTGGTGTCGGCATTGGTGCTAGCTTATACCCGGCCTGGCAAGCCAGTCGCTTGCATCCAGCCGATGCGGTTAAAATGGACTAACCTTTACCTCCAATACCATGAATTGGATTTCTCTTTCGCTTAAAGATTGGCAACGCCGCCCTCTACGCACGGGCATCACCCTGACCGGAGTGGCGATTGCAATTGCGGCTCTCTGGAGTCTGCTCTCCTTTCAGCGCGGCTATCAGGACGGAATGCAGAGCGAGTTAGACCGCCTGGGAGCGCATATCTTAGTGGTACCTAAAGGCTGTCCGTATGATGCGGCGTCCATTGCTCTGCATGGGGCCACTTGGCCGTGTTACTTAAAGCAAAGTTATCTAAAACAGGTGGCAACGACACAAGGTGTAGCAACAGCAGCCCCAGCTTTTATGACCGCTTTTTATGATGCAACGGGCGCGCAGAATGTTTATGTCGGAGTGGATAAAAGCATTCTCGCGCTCAAGCGTGGCTGGCACATCCAGGGACGTTTTCCCCAAGGACGCGATGAGCTTCTGGTTGGATCAGCCGTGGCCGAGCGCATGAAATGGCATCTAGGCCAACAGGTCAATTTACCGAACGTGCCAGGTCAAGGAGGCCAGGTCAGTGGCATTCTTGCCCCGACACAAGGCGCGGATGACAGCTTTATTTATATGGGTCTGAATGATGCACAGCACTTGTTCAAGCACCCCAACGAACTGACGCATATTCTGGTGCGACTCAAAGACCCCGATGATCTGGAAAACACGGTCGCTCAACTGCATGGCTGTAGCGCCGGGCTGGAAATGAACGTGGTGCCTCTGGCGCATCTGTTTCGCACCATTCAATCATTGGTCAATTCAACGCGTCTCTTGCTGGGCTGCATTGCCCTCATTGCGCTGTTAGTGGCCGGAGCCGGGGTAAGCAATGCTATCTTGATGACAGTTGTCGAGCGCACCCGCGAGATTGGCATTATGCGCGCCCTGGGTGCATCCCATAGCGATATTTTCCGCATCTTCTGGCTGCAAACTTTGCAAGTGTGCCTGGTCGGTGGCGGCATCGGTGTGGTGGTGGCTTTTGCCGCTTCACGCACTCTCGAAGCATGGTTGCGCGGGCGTCTGCCCTTTGCTCCTACGGATACCCTCATTCACTGGGAGTGGTGGATTGCAGACGTTTGTTTAGCCTGTTCCATTATCCTGGGAAGTGCCGCTGGCTTACTCCCCGCCTGGCGTGCCGCTCGCTTATCGCCCTGCGAAGCGATGCGCGCATCGAGAGGACAGATGTGAATGCCCTCACCGCCTAAGCCATCGCAAACTTCTCCCTCTCTGCCAGTTGTCGAAGCAGTTGAACTCACCAAAATTTACCACCGGGGCCGGGAAGAAGTGCGGGCACTCAATGCGGCGACGTTTCGGATCGAACGCGGCGAGTTCGTGGCTGTGGTTGGCCCCTCCGGTGCTGGCAAATCTACCTTGTTGAACTTATTGGGTTGCATGGACGCCCCTACCTCCGGCACGCTGCGCATCACCGGACAAGAGGTGCAGGGTTTATCCGACCAGCAGCGCACGCGCCTGCGGCGGGAGCAAATTGGCTTTGTGTTCCAGCACTTCGGCCTGATGCCCACCCTCACTGTGGCCGAAAACATTGCACTCCCGACCCTCTTTGCCCGTCGCCGCCTGGCCCAGCGGGTAGATGAACTGCTTGAGCAGGTAGCCCTCAGCCATCGGCGTAATCATCGTCCACATGAACTTTCCGGCGGCGAGATGCAGCGCGTCGCCATTGCCCGTGCTCTGGTGAATAATCCTCAAATGCTTTTAGCCGACGAGCCAACGGGAAACCTTGACACCGCCACAGGCGACACCATCATCTCCCTGTTCCAGCAACTCCATCAAGCCGGTTTAACTGTTGTAGTAGTCACGCACAACACACCTCTGGCCTCGGCTACACAACGCCAACTGACGCTACGCGACGGGCGAGTGGATTAGCCCTCAACCCTTCTTCTCTCAAAGAAATAACCACAGAGACACAGAGGCACAGAGAAGATTGATGAGAATGGATAATAGGGAGTAGAGGATCGTATTAATGACTCTACAGTGGCTATCCTCGATCTTCTATCCTCGATCCTCAAATTCTTCTCTGTGCCTCTGTGTCTCTGTGGTTATTTCTTTGAGAGAAGAAGAGCCTAATATGCTATACTGGGCTTTACTCGACGGTTCTCCTGCTTATGATGCGTACATTTCCTTTTGGCACGGCGGCCCTTTTAATGCTGTTTTGCAGCATTGTGTCGGGCGCGTGGTTAGGGCTGCATCCGGCGGCGCAGAAGCAAGCTGATTTAACCTTTTGGACTTTTACCAAAATTCACTACGACCCTTATACCGAAACCATACCCACTTTTGAGCAGCAGCACCATTGCAAAGTGGATTTGCAGTTGGTTGATACCCGTGCCGTCACTTCGCGCTTGCAAGCAGCCATGCTCTCCGATGTGGATGTGCCGGATTTAGTGGAGATTCCCATTGACTTTGCCCCGGCTTTCTTTCGTGGCCCCCTGGAGCATGTGGGGTTCATTGATCTCACCCAGCGTATTCATCAAGCGGGCTTGTGGGATAAGATGGTGCAAGCCCGTTTTGCGCCTTATACCAGCCGGGGCCACATTTTTGGCCTGCCGCATGATGTGCATCCGGTGCAACTGGCCTATCGCAGCGACATCTTCGCGCAAGAAGGTGTAGATGTTAGCAAAATCAAAACGTGGGATGACTTTATCCGCATCGGGCGCAAGTTGACCATTCCCAATAAACGCTACATGTTGGAGTTATATGACTTTCGCTCGGCGCATTTAGAGGCGTGCATGTTTCAGCGCGGTGGCGGCTATTTCGACCCGCAGGGCCATTGCATCTTCGATAACGACATTGGAGTGCAGACAATGCTGTGGTTTGTGCCCCTCGTGGCAGGCCCTCATAAAATTGCGGGCAGCATTGGCAGTGGACAAATTTTGACTCAGGCGGTTGAGGATGGATATTTCCTTTGCCTGGTATGTCCCGACTGGCGCTCGAAGAGCATTGAAAAGGACATTCCGCGCATGGCGGGTAAAATGAAGTTGATGCCGCTCCCCGCCGTGACTGCCAACAGCCGACACACCAGCACCTGGGGCGGCACCATGCTGGGCATTACCCGCCATTGCAAGAATCCAGACTTAGCGTGGCAATTAGCCTTGCATCTTTACCTCAATAAAAAAGAACTGGGCAAACGCTACGAAGGCACCAACATTCTGCCTGCCCTACGCGCCGCCTGGAGTGAACCCAGCTTCAGCCAGCCGCGCCCCTACTGGTGCAATCAACCTATCGGTGCCCTGTATGCGAAACTTGCGCCCGATGTGCCGTTCCAATATACCAGTCCTTTTATCGCCACAGCCAAAGATAAACTGGGCGAGGCATTAGTCGCGTGTGTGCAGTATTATAATGCCAATGGCGATAACGGTTTCGAGCCATTTGTCCGCGCCACACTCAAAGAAAAAGCCGACCAAGTGCGGGCCTTAGCCGCCAGAAACCCGTATTAGATTAGGCCCTCATACACAGACAGTTTCAACACAAAGGACACAAAGCCATTGAAGATAGAGAATCGAAGATAGAGGATCGTAACGGCAGCGTGTCTCAGACTATCTTCGATCTTCTATTTTCGATCCTCGTTCTGCCTTTGCGTCCTTTGTGTTGAAATGGGGAGAGCTAAATTTCAGCAATGACCACGACTACCCTTGAACATTCAGCGGTTGAGCCAAGTGCGCAACGGGCCTCACAATGGCACCGGGTGCAGCATCGGCTCGCGCCTTATTTATTTGTCTCACCTTTTCTGATTCTGTTCGTGCTCTTTGGAGCTTGGCCGATTATTAAGAGTTTGGTGCTCTCCACCTATACCACCAATGGCCCGAAAGATGCGGTGTACGTGGGGGCGAAGAACTTTCAGTTTCTTCTCTCCGATGCCGACTTTCATGTTGCCGTTAAAAACACGGCGGTTTTCGCGTTCTGGTCGGTTGTGTTGCAATTACCCACAGCCTTGGGCTTAGCCATTCTGCTCAGCCAGCCGTGGGTGCGAGGCCGCGCCCTCTTTCGCCTCGCTTTTTTTGCGCCATATCTGGTTGGCAGCGTCTTTGTCGCGGTGCTGTTTAATGTGCTATTTCAACCTCAGTATGGCTTGATTAATACCGTTCTACACTTCCTGCTGCCGAGCCACTTTCCACTTGATTATAAGTGGCTGGAAGATGCTTCCCATGTCATGCCTGCGTTAGTGCTTGCGGGTCTGTGGCTTTATGTCGGCTTGCACATGATTTATTTACTGGCGGCGATTCAGGCGGTGGATAAAGATTTATATGAAGCCGCGCAGGTAGATGGGGCCAACACCCGGCAACAGTTCTGGGCAGTGACTTTGCCAGGCATCCGTCCGGTTGCCATTTTTGTGCTGCTCACCAGCACTATTGGCTCGTTTCAGCTTTTCGATTTACCTTACATTCTGCTCAACAATGGGCCGGGGCCAAATCAATCAGGGCTAACGATTGTCATGTATCTATACAATACTGGCTTTGTGACAGGTGACTTAGGCTATGCTTCGGCTGTCGGGTGGACGCTGGCTCTTGGCGTGCTGCTCATCAGCCTGATTCAGTTACGAGTTACGGGAGCCTTCAAAGGGGAGAACGAATGAAAGAACCAACCTCCCCTACTCTACCCGCTGTCTATTCAGTCAACGCCCAAGATGCAGCCATAAAAGAGCCTTCTATAACCAGTGGCCAACAGCACCCCAGTGACACCCCTCGCCAAGATAGTGGGCGAGTCGGTGAGGGACTGCTCCGGGTTCTGGTTTATGTCCTGCTCTGTTTAGCCGCCGTGTTAATGCTTATGCCCTTGGTGTGGCTTGTGGCAGCCACTACCAAGAACTCAGATGACCTGCTGCACTATACGTTTTTCGCCACGCGGCCAGTGTCATTGTTCGGTCATAACTTCGCCTTGCTCAAGCCATTTTCGGTGGATAATTTTAAGGCATTGTTCGCCGCGATTCCGTTCGGGCGTTACATGCTCAATAGCGTCTTCATTTCCTGCACCACTGTTATCATTCAACTGTTCTTTTCATCGCTCGCCGGTTTTGCCTTAGCGAAATATGAGTTCCGTGGCAAAAAGCTGATTATACTTTTAATGTTGGCGACGGTGATGATCCCGACCCAGGTCACAATGGCCCCACTTTACGAACTGATTTACCGCATGGGCTTAGTGAACACCTATCCGGGCTTACTAATTCCCAGTGCGGTCAGTGTCTTTGGCATCTTTCTGTTTCGGCAGGCGATTCTTCAAGTCCCCGATGAATTGTTGCACGCGGCGCGCATTGATGGCTGCTCGGAATTCCGCATCTACCGCGACATTGTGATGCCCGTCTCGCGCCCGATGGTAGGGGCCTTCTGTTTGATCTCCTTTATGGGAGCCTGGAACAACTTCTTGTGGCCGCAGATTATTCTGCACAGTAATGAACACTTCACTTTACCGATTGGCCTCAATACCCTTGTCGGGCCACAATCGCAACTTTATGGTGCGCTGATGGCCGGAACCTTCCTCAGCATCTTGCCCGTTATTGTTTTGTTTTTACTGTTGCAAAAAGAGTTCATCGCTGGCTTGACTTCCGGTGCAGTCAAAGGTTGAAGCCAGTGCTACGCAGCCGTTGAATCCGCTATACTCCAAGCACCTTTCCAACAAGTGTTCATCCATGAAAAATCTCCGTCATCTCTCGATACGGCTGGCAGCAGGCATTACGTTATTAGCAGCTTTAGCACAAAGCTCCCTTCAACCAGCCCAGGCTGCACCCGAAGCCCTCGCCTTTAGTGGCTCCTTGCCAGACGTGAAGAATATCGAGATTGAGAACTCGCACGTTTATGATTACACCTTCACCACCGCACCAACCGATTGGTGGGTGCAAAGTGGCATCTGGGAGATGACTAATCGTTGGAGCTGCTCGCCGGGTTGGAGTTGGTTTGGGGGACGCAGTGCAGGCACCACCGAAGAACCGGCTGTGGCTTGGAATAAGCATCACTTCCAGGGTGATTTTAGTCTTCAATTCTATTTTGCTTTCAAGCACAAACTTCCCGTTGTGCCGGAAATTTGGCGCTATCGCCTGGCCGATGCAGGCGTTTCTTTCTGCGCGGATGGCAAGAATATCGGCACCGGCTATAACCTCATCATTGGAGCCGATAATAATACCCACACCTTTTTGTGGCGGCAGGATAAAGTCGTGGCCGATTCGCAAGCGAAGGAAGCCCTGTTGCCGACCGTGGCTGATGGTTTTCCTGATGACCTGAACATTCTGCACCGGCGCTGGTGGTATGTGAAGATCAATAAAATCGGGCCACGACTGGAATGCTGGCTTGATAATAAGCTGCTGTTTACTTACCGTGACCCCAAGCCCCTGACCACAGGACAATTTGCCCTCTGGACGTTCAACAACGGCATCATGCTCTCGCGGGTACAAATCTACTACGAAAATGAAGTGCGGCCTGTTTTGGTTAAGTCCACACCGGCTAAACCTGTTATCAAAGTGGCAAGTCGGCTGGCACGATAACTCATTTTAAAGAGACGCAAAACTTTGTTTCGCAACGCTGCGCGGCGCGATTGGACGCAATGAAATTTGTAGCGCGTAAATAGCGCATGAAATGAGCGAACGCAGTTAGCGTCCCATTCTTATACGACAAAGCTTTATATGGAAGCAGTAGAGCCACCCCTGCACTCTTCGCCTGCCTACCAAACTGCTTACCCGTGGCTACGTGCCAGCTTAGGGGTTCTCGGCGGTTTGTTTGCGCCGCGCTTGCGTGTTTCTGGCCGCTATCATGTACCTCGACGGGGTGGCGTGTTATTAACTCCTAACCATATCTCCGACCTGGATTGGCCCTATCTCTTTGCCGTTACACCGCGACCTCTGTGGTTTATGGCCAAGCAGGAGCTATTTAACTTCAAAGTCTTGGGCCAGATGATCGGCTTTTTGCAGGCTTTCCCGGTAGATCGCGGCAGTGCTGATCGTGGGGCGTTGCGCTATGCGGAGCAACTTTTAAGCGCAGGCGAAGCAGTTGTTATTTTCCCGGAAGGTCAATGCTCTCTCACTGGCGAGCTGGGGCCAATTTTACCAGGGGCCGTGATGATTGCGCTCCATGCCCAGGTGCCCGTTGTGCCCGTTGGGATAAGTGGCACCAATCGCATTATGCCACCCCCGACCCTCAAGCCACACCCTATCCTTGCACCGCTCCGCATCCATTTTGGCATCTCCATTCGCTTTGATGATCTGTCCTCACTACCAAAACGCGAACAACGCAACGCTGCCACGCAACGACTGGAAAATGCCATACGTGCCGCACGCACCACAGCTATTGCATGAACGCGTTGTTGAGTTAGCTGGCAAAAATGTAAGACTTACACACCTATCCACAAACGATCAGATGAGTGGGTTCGGTCAACCCCGTTCAGGGGGCTTCTAAATTCAGCCCGCTGCTTTAGCGGCGGGAGTACATGAGCTAAATATGTGTGCCCTCATTGTTAATTTGAAGGCCATTCCTCAAAACACGGCACAGGTTCAACCTGGCCCGACACAGCCATCTCTCTGGCAGCGTGTTGGCTTACTGGCCACCACAGCTTTGCTGCTAAAGGGCTTGCTCTTGTTATTCGTGCCAGCCACCCCTTCCGAGCATTTTCATATCCTGGTGCCATGTCTCTGGATAACCGACTTCTGTTATTATCAGCGACACACCACAAAACCTGCCTGGGGCTTGGTCGTCGGTGCCGCCTGCGCAGTGTTCCTCTTCATGTGGCAACTGATTGGCTGGCAGGCCAACGCCTTGGGCGGGCGCGTTGATTGGCGCGAACCGTTGTGGTGGCTGCTTTTTCTGTGCAGTCTGGCCGTACTATACATGCTCCTGCACGCGGCTTTAGCTTGGCTCTTTGAACTGGTGCCTGCTGTGAAGGATCGGATGGACGCGCCTGGAGGTTGGTGGCTGCGCTTGGGACAAAAGGGCCTCGCTATTATCATCTTTGCGCCCTACGTCTTTACCACCTGCAATGTCCACCGCTTCAAAATCGCGGGTGCCACTAGTCCGCAACGGGCTTACAATTATTCCTACGAAACCGTGCAATTCCGGGCCGCTGAGGACAATGTGCCGCTGAGTGGTTGGTATATTCCCTGCCAGAAGAGCGATACCACCGTTTTGCTGTGTCATGGTATTGGGGCCAACAAAGGCAACTTTCTCAACTTCGTGCCGCTCTTACACGATGCGGGTTTTAATGTTTTCATCTTCGACTTTCGCGGACATGGCGACAGTGCCGGGCACACCATTTCGTTTGGCTACTATGAAGCGCGAGACGTGCGGGGAGCTGTAGCCTATCTATGCCAGCGCCACGAAATCAAACATATCCTGGCTTATGCTTTCTCGATGGGTGGCTCGGCGCTGCTGCACGCCATGCCGAATTTGCCGATGGTGCAGGGCGTGGTAGTGGATAGCACCTTTGCCGATATAACCACCGTGCTTGAACATCAAATGGCCTTTTTACCGTTAGGTTTTAATCATCTGATGCCGCGCCTGGTAGACTTCTATACGCGCCTGGAACTGGGTATTCCACTGGCTTCGGTTGCTCCGCGCCGCCACATTGCCGTTATCAGTCCGCGTCCCCTTCTGATTATTCATGGCCGCGCCGATAGCCTCATCCCGTTTAGCGAAGCGCAACGCAACTACGCCGCTGCCGGAGAACCCAAGCAATTGTGGCTGATCAATGGCGCAAATCATATCGAAGCCTCAAGCATTGACCCCGACGAATATCAACGTCGCGTCACGCAGTTTCTATGGGGTTGTGTTCATACGAATAAGCAGTTGCATTAACACTTGATTGCTTGCACATCACAAAAATAAAGAAATAGGAGAGTTGTTGCGATGAGTCGGAAATTACATTTGTGGGCAAGAACCAATTTTGTCTTGATGGGGTTTACTCTTATGAGCGTTAAAGCAATGGCGGCTGAACAGGCACCGCAATGGAGGCCAATACCAGCGCAGTTGTTCCGGCAGCGTAATGGACTGGGGAATGTCTTTGCGAAATTAAAAGCCGGTAAGGAAGTACGCATTGCTTACTTTGGGGGCAGCATTACGGCGCAAGAAGGGTGGCGACCTAAGACCTTGAAGTGGTTTCGTGATACCTACCCCCAAGCTAAGGTTAGCGAGATTAACGCGGCCATTGGCGGCACTGGCTCGGACCTGGGGGTTTATCGGGCGCAGCAGGACGTATTAAGTCATAAGCCTGATTTAATCTTTGTTGAGTTTTCAGTCAATGACGGGGGAGCCGCGCCAGAGAATATCTGGCGGGGGATGGAAGGTATTGTGCGCCAGGCATGGAAAGCTGATCCTGATGTGGATATTTGTTATGTCTATACCTTTGCCGTCGGCCAGGAGAAGAGTCTGGATCAAGGGGTCTGCGCTCGTGCGGCTTCATCGGATGAAATCCTCGCTGATTATTACGGTATTCCTTCGATTAATATGGCGATGCGCGCAGCAGAACTGGCACGTCAGGGCAAGCTGATTTACACGCCACACAAAGATGCAGCAGGCAAAGAGTTACCGACTCCACCAGGCGTTATCCTCTTTTCCACTGATGGCGTGCATCCCCTTGATGCGGGGCATGAAGTTTATACACAAGTTATCACCGACGCTCTCAAGCAAATGGAGCCGACTTCACAACCGGGGCCACATCATCTGCGGCCACCCTTTATTGCCGACAATTGGGAGAATGCGAAGTTAGTACCGTTGAATCCGGCTATGCTTAGTTCTGGCTGGCATAAACTCAGCCCAACCGAGGGATTAGGAAAAACTTTTCATGACCGCTTACCGGAAATGTGGGAAGCGACCAAACCAGGCGAAAAAATCACTTTCAAGTTCACGGGCACAGCGGTTAAGCTTTACGACATCTTAGGGCCAGACGGCGGGCAAGTCATCTGCACGGTAGATGGCAAGAGCAACCGACCTCAACCACGCTTTGATAGTTATTCCAGTTATCATCGTCTGGCCTCCCTGCCTATTGCCGAGGGGTTGGCCGATACGGTTCATACCGTCTCCGTAGAGATTCAGCCAGAGCAGCCTGACCGGAGTTCTGTGGTCAACGTCGAGAAGAATAAGCCTGGCTTTGATCCTAAAAAGTATGAGGGGACTGCCGTGCGCGTCGGCTACATCATGGTGTTGGGAGATGTTGTGCAGGGTTAACCCCACCAGATGAGGCGCGTTGCATGGTCAGGGCACGATAAATCATGCCCCTACAGGGTGGTTTTAAACTTGCAGTAGGGCTACCACAAAATAAATGAGATGAGAATTCAGTAGGAGGCGCAGCAGCCATAACTATGAGCACATCGAGCGAGTCAGCAGGAACATCGTCTAAGGGCATAACTACAGATGCCAGTGCATTAGCAGGCACCGGCATCGAGGGGCTAAACAATGTCTTGCAGGGAGGTTTGCCGCGCCACCGCCTTTATCTGGTGCAGGGCGATCCGGGCGTGGGCAAAACGACCTTAGCTCTTCAGTTCCTTCTGGCAGGGGTAAAAAAGGGAGAGCGGGGTCTTTATATTACCCTGTCGGAAACGAAAGAAGAGTTGCTGGCCGTGGCGGAGTCGCATGGCTGGTCTTTAGAAGGGCTGGACATCTTTGAACTGGTCGCCAATGAAGAGCAACTGAAGGCCGAAGCCCTGAACACCCTTTTTCATCCGGCAGAGGTTGAGCTAACGGAAGTAACTCAGACCCTCCTGGATGAAGCCGAGCGCGTGCAGCCATCCCGCATCGTTTTCGATTCACTTTCCGAGTTGCGCCTCCTGGCCCAGAGTCCGCTGCGTTTCCGTCGCCAGATTCTGGCGCTGAAGCAACACTTTGCCAGGCGTGAAGCGACCGTGCTGATGTTAGATGACCGCACCACCACCCTCGAAGGGGTGGATGAGTTGCAACTCCAAAGCCTGGCGCATGGTGTCATCGAACTGGAACATCTGGCTCCCGATTATGGGGCAGAGCGGCGGCGGCTGCGGATCATCAAGTTACGGGGCACCCGCTATCGTGGTGGCTATCACGATTTCAACATTGAAACTGGTGGCCTCATGGTTTATCCGCGTCTGGTTGCGGCAGAACACCAGCAAAATTTTATGAAGGGGCGCGTTGCCAGTGGGATCGAAGGATTAGATCAGCTCTTGGGGGGTGGTCTGGATTGTGGCACCTGCACCCTGCTGATGGGAGCAGCGGGCACTGGTAAATCCACCCTGGCCAGCCACTATGCTTTCTCGGCTCTCACGCGCCATGAGCCAGTGGCACAATTCGCCTTTGAAGAAGGTCTCGGCACCCTGCTGGCGCGCAATGCCGCGTTAGGCATGGACATCGAGCCTTATCGCCAGAGCGGGCAACTGCTGCTGCAACAGATTGATCCCGCCGAACTCTCACCGGGAGAGTTCGCTTACCAGATTCGCCAGGCGGTGGAGCAGAAAGGTGTCGGCACCGTGATTATAGACAGCCTGAGCGGTTATTTAAATGCCATGCCGGAGGAGCGATTTTTGCTCTTACACCTGCATGAGTTGCTTTCTTACTTAAATCAGCAGGGAGTTTTAACGCTGTTGATTATGGCTCAATATGGCCTATTAGGTAACACCATGCAGTCACCGGTGGATGTGAGCTACCTGGCCGATACCGTCATCTTGTTGCGTCATTTTGAATCTGAAGGGGCCATTCGGCAAGCGATTTCGGTGGTTAAGAAGCGCAGTGGCAATCACGAGCGCACCATCCGCGAATATCGTATTAGCGACAGGGGCATTCAAGTTGGGGAACCACTGCGCCAATTTCAGGGCGTGCTAACGGGCGTGCCTGAGTATGTGGGCAAGCAGCAACCGCTACTATAAGAAATTCCTATTGAGAATAGGGGCGCAGCCAAAGAATTCCATGAGCATGGCCATTCCTGATTCTATAACCGCTGAGACCTCTCAGCCCCAACCCGTGGACGCCGCCTCACCCTCACCACAGTTATTGCCAGACGAGCAATCTAGCGAACGCATTCTTATCACGGCCCCTCTGGGGCGCGATAGTTTATTGGCGGAATCTGTCTTAGCGCAAGCCGGTATTGGAGCCTTAAGTTGCGCTGACATGAAGGCGCTCTGTCATGAATTGACAAGGGGCGCAGGGGCGCTGCTCATTACTGAAGAAGCTCTGCACCCAGAAATTATACGCAATGGGACTCCATCTTCACCATCGTCAGAGCCATCTGCTTTAGAATTGCTGCTTGCCGCCTTAGAGCAACAACCACCGTGGTCGGACATCCCCGTTATCCTGCTCACCACCGGCGGCAGGCAAACCACGCCGCGCAGTCAGAACATTCTGGATCGGCTGGGGCCACGCGCCAACCTTACCCTTTTGGAGCGTCCCCTCCATCTGAGAACTATCCTGAGCACCGTGCAATCGGCTTTGCGCGCCCGACGACGGCAATACGAGGTACGCAACCTCGTGCAAGAACTGCGCAGAGGCGTGCGCCAGCGCGATGAGTTTCTGGCCATGCTGGGGCATGAGCTACGCAATCCCCTGGCAGCGATCAATTACTCCATTCATCTCTTGCAGCAAGACAATGATCCCGACCCCGCTACCGCAGCCCAAACTCACGCCGTCATTGCGCGCCAGACGCAGCATCTGGCACGCCTGGTAGACGACTTGCTTGATGTCTCGCGGGTGACACAGGGCAAGGTTCACCTGCAAAAGCAACAGGTTGACCTCAATGAAATTGCCCGTAAGAGCGTAGAAACTTTAGAGACTGCGATTCGCGCTCAACAACACGAAGTGACCCTCACCACACCCGCTGCTTCTACCTTCGTGGCAGGTGACCCGGTGCGCCTGGAGCAAGTTGCCACCAACCTGCTGATGAATGCCATCAAATATACGCCCTCCAGGGGGCATATTGAGATTCAAGTCGCAACCGGAGGGCCAGAGGCAACTCTTACCATACGCGATAACGGGCTGGGAATTGCCCCGGAACTGTTACCTCGTGTATTTGAATTATTCACCCAGGCCGAGCGTTCTCCCGACCGCGCCCAGGGCGGTTTAGGCATTGGTCTCACTCTGGTGCATAGTCTCGTGACGATGCATGGCGGCAGCATTGTCGTAGCCAGCGCAGGCTTAGGCCAGGGCAGCGAATTTGTAGTGCGCTTGCCACTCTTGACTACCTCCCATGCTCCGTCCGTTCTGGCTGACCCGGAACGCCACCAGTTATCCGCTATCGAGGAGCCAGATACTAGCTTGCCAGCACCGCAGGTAAAAACCTTCTCTGAAGCACATCAAAGTCCCGTCACACCAGAAGAGCAATCGCACAAGCCACCACCAACACCCGCAGCGAAAACAAACTCCGGCTTGCACATTTTAGTGATCGAAGATAATGAAGATAGCCGCCAGATTTTGCAACTGCTGCTACGGATGGCAGGACATCAGGTTGAAGCGGCTGAAGATGGCACTCAGGGGTTAGAAAAAGCTTACGCCAATCCGCCCCAAGTGGCTCTGGTAGACATCGGACTACCGGGCATAGACGGTTTCTCTGTCGCCCAGCAATTGCGCGCTAAGTTTGATGACCAAATCTATCTCGTTGCGCTCACTGGCTATGGCCAACCCGAAGATCGCCTGCGCACTGAGGAAGCTGGCTTCAATCGCCACCTGGTCAAGCCCGTTGATCCCCAACAATTAAACGACATCCTCGCTGAAATCGCTCTCTTGCTGCACTAACCTCCTGTTCACCATTATTGTCCCTATCGGTGCTATAAAAATGAACCCATCACACGAATGAGGGGTTCATTTTGCTTTTTTCTGTCAAGATTAGACAAAAGCGTCCCTTCACCACGTCTTTAACTATAAAGGCCATGATTCTCGACTTGAGCTTTCCGCGTCTGGCGTTGCGCAAGCCTGTTACTTCTTCTGAAGTTGCCTGCCAGGAAGATAAGGAACTGGCGCGACGGGTGGCGGCTGGCGAAGGGGACGCCGTGGCAGAAGTCTATGACCTTTATGCCGCATCGCTTTATCGCACCCTGTGCGCTCTGCTCGGCTCTACCTCTGATGCCGAAGATGCATTACAAGAAGTCTTCGCTAAATTGGCCGGAGGACGGCTAAAGCAGGCGCGTGACCTGCGCGCTTATCTTTTCGTGGCAGCGCGCAATGAAGCCTTTAGTATCTTGCGCCGCCGTAAACGAGAGCAGGCATGGCCTTTAGAGGAGGACAATAGTCGAGAACCAATCGAGTTGCCTACACCAGAATGGAATCAGCCGTTAGGCTCCGACCTCCTGGCTCTTCTGCAACAACTACCAATCGAGCAACGGGAAGTGATTGCTCTCAAAGTAGCGGAGAACCTGACCTTTGCCGAAATCGCCGCCCTACTTAAAATCTCACCCAACACCGCCGCCAGCCGCTATCGCTATGGCATCGAGAGATTGCGCAGTTGGTGGCAGGAAGAGAACTCAGCCGAAGTCAATAGATAGAAGGTTATCGTTATGCATCGTGAACACACAGAAAACGATTATGTGGACGAGCAGCTTGAACAAGCCTTACGCGCCAGTATGCCAGTGCTGCCAACGCATTTGCGGGGGCGCGTGTTACAGGATTGCCAACGTCGCCAGACTGCTACCGTGCGGCACCAGCATCAGACCAGTTGGCGTTGGGCCGGAGCCTTGACGTGCCTTTTCCTGGCGCAATGGCTAACCACCGCCTACCTGGATGCACAACGGGCGATGTTGCTGTGGCCACCACACACAGTCGCAACTACCCCAACTCTGGTGGCTTTCGCGCCCCTACCAACTCAATCCATCCGTAACACTTTGCAGGCCCGCACCCATACTCTGGCCTTGCTGTTGGACACGCACGATGCACCTGCTTTCCAGGAGGAGTCCTACTATGTCACAAAGCCAACCCTTACCCCTTACGACCCATCTGTCCATCCCCTACCAACAGCCAAAAATGGATGATCCACCTCAGGCCACACTCCAGCAAAACGATAACTTTCCCACCTTTCGTAAGTTAGGTCGTTTACCGAAAAACCTCTGGCAGCGAGGCCGGAAAGCACGCCGCATCCTGCTATGGCTTTGCGTGCTGATAGTGGCCTTACATATTGGGGTTAATCTTTGGGCTTCCCTTCGTCTCAACCGTGAGTTAATGAACTTGCGCAACCAGGGTCAGCCCTTGACACTTCAAGAGTTGTCCCCTCCAACCCTCTCCGATCAGCGCAATGCAGCGTTGCTCTATCAACAGGCTAACGATCTGCTTTCCCCCGAAATAAAAAAGATATTGGCTGGCGGAGAACCTTTGGATTTCAATGGCTTGCCGCGCACGCTCAATCGTCAGGAATTAGCCAAAAATCATGCCGCTGTCGTCTTAATCCGCCAAGCTGTTCGACTTCCTGATTGTCGTTTTGTGCCTATCGGAGACAACCCCTTCACAGCACGTTACCCCCATTTGGAAATGATGCGCCGTTTAGAGCGGCTCATGTGTGCCCAGGCGTTGCAAGAAGCCGCCGATGGCCAACAAGTGCAGGCATTAGGCGATGTGCAGGTTATCTTCCAGATGAGCCAGCACTTAAAGGGTGAGGCAACCTTAATTGGCCTCTTAACGCGCAATGCTATAGAAAATGTTGCTTATAAGACCTTGGGGAAAACTCTGAAAATCGCCAAGCTTACATCCGAGCAAGGCCATGCCCTACTGCAAAGTTTGCCTCTCGTTGATTGGAAAACGGCTTTACCACGAGTCATGGGTGAGGAACGCGTTTTCGGTATTTGGGGCTTTGAAACAGTCCGGCGAGATCCCTCACAGGGCATCATTATGCTTTCTGGCGGCGATGAACATTCAGAGAGACCTTCAATGTTTATCATTTTTATGGCAAAAGTCATGGGTTTACTCTGGTCTCCGATTTCCAAGTTGGATGAGCTTCAATACTTGCACTATATGCAGCGTGTTGTCTCAATCTGTAGCGAGCCACCGTTTGCACCGCAACCCACGACCAGATACGACTTCGATCAGGAGATTCCCCGTTATGCAGTCCTTACGCGCATCGTAGCACCAGTCTATGAGAGTGTCGTCCGTCGTCGTGATGAAGCGGAAGTGGAGCAGCGGTTGTCCGAAGTAGCAGTAGCATTGTGCGTTTATCGCACCCAAACAGGGCATTACCCGACTCATCTGGCTGAAGTCATACCGATCTGGGGCAGCAAGTTACCACTCGACCCGCATTCAAATCAACCTTTTATCTATAAGCTGACAGCACATGGCTTCGAGCTTTATGGGGTCGGCCCCAACCGCCGCGATGATGGAGGCACAAACAAGAAGTTTCCAGCCGATGATATTCTGTGGCCACCGGGACGACGTTAGAGTGCCGGGCATTGAAATACCCGGCTACTTATCCGCCGGGGCATTGGGGTCGGGTGTGGCGGAAGCTTGATCGGCTGGCGTTTGGTCGGCGGCGGTATCGGCCTTAACATCCCCGGTAACTTCCAAAAATGAAGAGATATTCACGCCTAAGTTCAGGCAAATGATGCGAGTAGCCGAAACGAGGGAATTTTGCAGTACATCCACACCACCGGCGGGGACATAAATCGTGCCGACAAGCTTCGCTCTAGTCGTGCCAAGCTGCACTTTGTTCCAGCCCTTAGCGGCACTCACGATAACTAACCCTTTAAGATCACCTTCGGTTGGGGCAGAAAGATTGACTTGAGCTTCCATAGCCCCCCAGAATGCACCTGGGGTATTACCGACTAGTGCAATGGTGACACCTTGCCCATCTACGCGGCAGCCCGACATAAAGAAATCACCATTGTTCATCTCATAAACGCCCGGTGCCAGAATAATGTGCAAGTTTTTGCCAGTGGCAAAGATACCTTCATTATAAACGCCAGGCTGTAACGTGATCTCCTGGTTATCTTGAATAAATAACTTCTTGTTGGACACCACTGGCAGACGCGGCAACTGAAAAGCGGGAATTGGGTCTGTCGCCGGTTGGTCGAGGGGTTGCGGAGCCGGGTTCGCCACCGCGTTGCCCTGACGGTAATAGCCGCCGATTTCCAACAGTTTCCCATTCTGCACCTGAATCGAAGATTTAGCGTTCCAAATAGCATTGTTGTGGGTGGAATTCACCACGACATCGCCATTGCGCACGAGCAGGCGGCTGCCTTCAGTGACTTGTAGTGACCACACTTTTTCGGTAGGGTCAAGCACTGCCACCGAAGGCAGCGGATTTTGCGGGGCATCGCCTTTGGGCAACACCGGTGTCACCGCTTTAGGGCCTGCGGCATGAGCGTGAGGCATAACAGGGCAGGTTAGCAGTAAACCAGCTAAGGTCACACGAATAAAGTTAGCAACGAAATGCTTGGTGTTTTTCATTAGTACTCCCATGAGAAAAGCTGCAATTAGTTATTTAAAGTAAGAGTTCGTCATTCTGAGCGCAGCGAAGCATCTACTCCCAGTGTCCATAGAAGAATAGGGAAATGCTTTATCCCTGAACACTAATATTAGATTCTTCGCTGCGCTCAGAATGACAAGAGCGCCGCTTTTACCTTCAATTTGTCTGTAATGTCTAAGACGAAATAATCCGATGATGTTCTCTTATAATTTTACTGCGCCTGATTGCTGAGTTCCAGATTATCCAGATAAACAACCCTTTTATCCGTGGCTACGCTGGAGAAGCCTAACCAGGTCAAGGTTTTCCAATCGGGGCTGCCGTTCTTTAAGTTCGTAAATCGCTGCGGCGGCTGGTCAGGCAGCGTTACCGTCAGGTTCCAGGTGCCCGTGGATTGCTGGCCTAATCCAGCAGTCACTTCAAAATGCACCCACTGCCCGGTCGGAATATTGAGCAACACGCGATCCGCTACCAGCAACTTACCACCGCGAATAGTGAGGCTGGGGCCAACCCGGTAGGGAGTATTGGAGTCGCGCCATTCCTGATAGATGTCCGCCCCGGCTTCGGCCCGCAGGTCAAACGCAAAGCGCGTGATGCCATTGCGATGGTTCGGCTGATAAAAGAAATGGGGATTATAGTTGAACTGGAGCCCCGGGGCATCCGTAATCTTCAGGCTGTGCTTGCCACCATTAGCTACTTCATCAGTGACCAGAACAGAGTCACCCCTGTTCTCCGTATTCACCTGGGCTTCGGCAGGCTTGGCTCCCACGGGTGTAGTTTCAAAGTCATCCTTAAAGACCAAAGGTGGTGGCGGTGGTGGCTCCGGGGCAATTTCGAGAGTTGGCATCGGCAGGCTTTGCGCCAGTTGCCGCCAGGCCGCATCGCCATAGACCCCCGCCTGCGTGTAGTCGAAAGGCTTGAAGCCCATCTTCAAAGCCGGAGAATCGGGCCGCAGGCGAAAATCACGCGCAGCGGGGTTCACGAAGCGCGGATCGGCGATCACGGAACCTGCATCTTTGCCTGTCGCCTGCCACTGCTGTAAAGTCATGCCCTCAAAAGTCACTGGCCCCGCCGCATTCCAGTAGTCATTGTTTTGCAATTTGACATTAGGGTCTTTCCAGGTGCCTGCAAAAAGTGGGCTGCTACTGTTATCCCAGTAAACAATGTTGTTTTCAAAGGTAAACGAGAGATGAGATTCGGCCCGCGTGCGTTGCAGTTGGTTTTCTTTACTGAAAGCGAAGATATTATTGCGGATGATGTTTTCTTTGCCGTAATGCTGATGATAGCCACCCGTTTTGACATCATGCACCAGGTTGTTTTCAAGCGTGATGTGCGTCGAGCCTTCATCGTTATATAGCCCCCAACCGCCATAGCTAAACGAATAAATATCGTGGGCGTGGTTATTATTGACGGTAGTGCCGTCGGAGGGGCCAAGAGTATACACGGCTCCCATATCGCTGAGCACGCCCTGGCCCAAGTGGTGCATGTGGTTAAAGTCAATATGGTTGCGTTGCGCCAACGCCTCGTCATAGCCCCAGCGCCACCCGGCGGAGACAGCGGTATAAAAGAAATCGGCAATCTCGTTATGCGTGACCTGGTTATCGCCGCTTTGCCCAATCCACACGCCATGCGCGCCGACATGAATGCGTCCGCCACCATTGATGATGTTGTTATCTACGGTGATGTGGTTGGTTAGCTCGGCTGCGTTGCGGCGGATTTCAGTTTCGCCGATACGCACCCCGCCAGCGCCCATATCATGCAAGTGGCAATGCGCAATCCGACAATTGGTGCATCCGCGCCGGAACCAGATGCTATAAATGCCGATATGTCCGACTTCGCAGTTTTCAAAAGCCACATCGCGCGTGCCATCGGCCATAACTGCCGCCGGAATGGAGGCTTCCGCTTGACCATCCGCGTGCCCACCAGGGGGCAGCACATATTGCTGGTGTAAGAAAGCCAGGCCGCGTAAGGTTAAATGCTCAACCCACTGCCCATTTTCTGGCTGCCCGGCGAACTGGATAAACTGCTCGGTTACAGGAGCGATAACCTCGGCGCGGGCTATGTTTTCACCAGGCAAAGGCTTATAGAAAAGCGTGCTATTACCATCCAAAAACCATTCACCTGGGGTATCGAGAGCCTCCTGAAAATTTTCCAGTTGATAACGCTCATTGCCCCAGTTGAAAAAGGCCCAGGGAGCGGGGCCAGTGAGAAACACTGTATTTGTTTTAGGGTCAATGGCGGCAATGTGATGCCGGGAAGCTTCCCAGGCATGATAGGCTACCACCGTCACGTTATGCAACTGTTCTGGCGAGTAGTGCAAGAGTGGCGCAATATCTTCGGGACGCACTTTAAAGGCCCGTCGGTCTAAATCTGCCGGGTTGCCGTTGGTAATGTCATCACCTGGTCGCACTTTGCCGGTCGCATAAAAATAGAATTTGTTGGGCGTGCGGGCGCGCACCGCCCGGCGGCCATTAATCCATAACTGCTCAAAATACCACGGCTTGCCCTGCACCTGCGGCACCTGCGTTGTCCACATGCCATTCGCTGCACGTTGAAAGCCAGTAATGCGCTGTCCGCCAGTGAAGATCGGGCGGGCACCCGGAGCCGCTTCATAGGTAATAGGTGCCGCTACCGTGCCACTATCTTGCGCCTCAAAAACCAGTGGCTCTGTGAGGGCATAGGTGCCAGGGGCGACGATCACATGCACTGGCTCGGTTAAGGGGCCGCGCGCTTTCAAGGCGCGAATCGCATCCCGCGCCCCTTTTAAGGACGCCAACGGCCCATTACTGCGCGCCCGGTTGGGTCGGGTAACTTGACCCGACCACGCATCATTGCCCGTTGGAGTGATGTATAAATTCATAGCTTGCGCCTGGCACAGCGACAAAAAGACACTGGCTGTTACGAGAAGTTGGGGACGTTTTAGCATATCTCTGTTTTAACCCAAGTTGCTGCGTTTGGGAACGGTAGCTTAGTTACCACCATTGGAGTTTCCCGATTCGCCTTTCGCATCATCAAGGAGGTAATAGCAACTCAGGGCAACGACAAACTTAAAATCCTACGGCCTGTCCATCTTTGCGATGGTCAGACGCCGCCATATAGCCATCTTCCAATTTATAGATCAGTTGCGCGCCGCCAAAAGCTGCGGCCTCATGCTGCGTGATGTGATGACCACGCGCCATAAGATCGCGTAATACTTCCGGTTTGAATCCGGCTTCGACAGCCACTTCCAGTCCGCCCATGACCTGCCAGCGTGGGGCATCGGAGGCGGTCTGGGGATTTTGATGGTAGTCAGCGAGACGAATCATCATCTGCGCGTGGCCCTGAGTCTGCATCGCGCCACCCATCATACCAAAACTCATGGCCGGTTTACCATTGTGAGTAGCGAAGGCGGGGATAATAGTATGGAAAGGCCGCTTGCGGCCAGCCACTTGGTTGGGATGCCCCGCTATCAGATTAAAGCCGTAACCGCGATTTTGCAGGCTGATGCCAGTGCCAGGCACCACTATGCCAGAGCCGAAACCGTGATAATTGGATTGAATAAAGGACACCATCATGCCCCTGGCATCCGCTGCCGAGAGCAAGACTGTGCCACCACGCTGCGGTACACCAAACGAGGGCTGTTGCGCCTGCTTCATATCAATGAGCGCGGCCCGTTGCGCCAGATAATCAGGGTCAAGGAGATGGGATACTGTCATGTCCATATTACGGGTGTCGGCGATATAACGATGGGCATCGGCCAGGGCTAATTTCATGGCTTCTATTTGCAGGTGCAAGCTAGCCGCAGAGTCCACCGGATAATCGGCCATCGGCCACTGCTGCAAAATACCCAGCATGAGCAAAGCGGCCAATCCCTGACCATTGGGTGGAATCTCGTAGAGCGCATAATCACGATAGCTCTGGGCAATCGGCTCGACCCAGGCTGGCTCGTGCGCCGCCAGGTCTTCGCGCGTCATCAGGCCACCATTGGCCTGGGCATGAGCCACGATCTTCGTGGCTAACTCGCCACGATAGAAAGCTTCACCCCCGGTGGTGGCAATCAGCTCTAAGGTTTTGGCTTGATCCGGGAAGGCAAACTTCTCCCCCACTTGAGGTGCGCGACCACCAGGCATAAAGGCGGCGACGAATTCCGGGAACTGTTGAAAAACCTTCGCCTGCTGCTGCCAACTGGTGGCGGTAATGGGCGAAACTAAGAAACCATTGCGGGCATATTCGATAGCAGGCTCAAACAAATCGGGGAACGGTAACTGGCCGAACCGCTGTGATAAGGCTGACCATGCCGACACCGCCCCCGGCACCGTAACGGCGTTCCAGCCAGTAAGCGGCATGGTGGCTAAACCGGCGAAGACTTCAGGACTCCAGGCGGCTGGCGAGTGCCCGGAGGCATTCAACCCATGCAAGTAGTCGCCATCCCACACCAGTGCAAAGGCATCACTGCCGATACCGTTGCTAGTCGGCTCCACAACTGTTAAGGTGATGGCTGTAGCCAACGCTGCATCCACCGCATTGCCGCCCCGCAACAGCATTCTTAACCCGGCCTGAGCCGCCAGAGGTTGTGATGTTGCCACCACATTCTGCGCCAGCACGGGCATCCGTTGCGAGGGGTAAGGAAAAGTCCAATTGAAATGAGACACAGTGTTTGCTCGCCACCGAGGGATTTAGCGTCCTAAATAAAATTAAGAATAGCGTAATAGTAGGAGCCACGTCATGTTGAGCGGAGCGAAGCATCTCGTGCGTATGGGTCAGTGGGGACGCTTCGGCCCAAGATGTTTCGCTCCGCTCAACATGACAGGTAGCCCTTGCACCACAGCTTAATGCATTGTGTTCGGGTCTCTTAGAGCCACTCAACCATACTCTTTGCATCAGCCTGAGCTTTGAGTAGAATCCGATTACATTGGTAACAAACCCCATGAAATCCTGCAATCAACATCTCACATTGCTGGCCAGCCTGTTTTTACTACTGCTGCCAATCCACCTGACCCATGCCCAGCCTGTGTTGAGCGTTAAACCTGCCGGGCATCAGGGCTTTGATGTGTGGGTTGGAGGCAAGTTAGTGGCCCCTATTCGCCTTTCAACTAACGGCATCATCACCGCGAGTCAGGTGCAAAGCACGGCTCATAGCTTGCGTTTATCGGGTTTACGCTGTAAAGACCCACAGGCTGCCACTTTTGCTCCTGACGATTTTGTGAGTGTCACCTGGCCTCCTCCAGCCTTGCCACACCCGACATCTGCTAAAACCACTACTCTCTCCAACGCACCCTCAGAACCGCAGGTGCGTTTTAAACTCAGCTTGCGTCACTTCAATGCCCAACACTGGCAAGCTCTCCTACCGGGTGGCAAAGCGCCTTTTCATTTTTTGTCTTGCTCGATGCCCACGGCTCAAGTATGGCACCAACGCGGCTGGTTAAATGCGACACCCAATGCCGACCCGTTTCCCTTGTTGGGCGATGTGCATCTTCAGGCCCCGGAAATCTCCAGCCTGTGGAATCGCAATTGGAGCTATATTTGTCCCCTGGGCGCGCATCCCATTCCGATGATTGGAGTCTGGGACCCGGCCCAGCGACTCTATGTTGGTTACGACTTTCAAGAAGCCCGCGCCACTGACCAATCGGAACGTTATGTCTCCACTGCCTATTGCTGGCAGCAGGGTAAGGACAAAAGCTTTATTACCCTCGCTTTCCCCTATGGCGGTTTGCGTTATGGCGAGTTAATTTATCCTAAAAGCGGTGATGTAGTAGCCTCACATTTTCGTCTCATTATAGACACCAATCTGCCAGATACCGAAGACCCCAACGAACGCTTTCAAACTCGTCTCTTTGCCCACTACCAAGATGCTCTGCCGCGTGTGCCCGCGATGAATGACCTCTCGTGGCTGCCGGGCGGCGTGCGCCTGCAAGACTTCGTGGGGCCGCAGAGCTTAGACCTCTATGGGCCAGGCATGGAGTCCACTTTCTATCTACCTGGCACCCTAATTATGCGTGGTTGGACGGGCCATCGTGAGATGCCCATTGATACCGCAGCGCGGCGCGGCGATAATGCCGCCATTGAGCAGGCACGCACTGCTATTGCATCCCTCCTGCATCAGTATGCCAAACACGTCACAGTAAATGGTGAAGAGTGCCTGTTCTGGGAGAAGCCATTAGAGGGAGCATGGCGTCCTGAGTGGGGCGGTGCGCCGGTGCGGACGCTGCATAATACCGACGCCTGGTATGCAGCGCGAGTCCTCGTCGAGCTTTATCGTTATGACCGCGCTCACGGCCATGACAACCCCGAATACCTCCAGGCCATTGATGGCATTTTTAACTGGGCGAAGCATTTTGTCTGGACGCGCAATGAATTTCCTGACGTGCCTTCTTCCCCTTTTGCTATTGGCGGCACGCTCAGCATCGCTTTCTTGCTCGATTATTATTTTACGTTTAAGGATGATGCCCAGCGCGGCACGAATGCACAATTAGCCCTCAAACTCGCTGACCATATTACCTGGCGTTATCTGCCAGTGTGGGCGATGGATTCGGATCGCGCCGATGGTCTCCTCGACAGCTCTTTCTTGCTCGAACCTAACAGTGGACGTGACTGGGCAGGACTGGCCTGCGCCAATGAGATGTTCTGGGTCATTGATACGCTGACCCAGGTCTACGTGCATACGGGTGATGCGCGGATGCGCTACTATTTGCGGGGTATTTTACAACGCTGGCCCGCCCTCTACCGACCTGAATATGAGGATAAGATAACGGAGTATGGCCCCGGCTCCATGACTGAAGGCTTGGGCTTATTCGATGGCGCAGGGCCGGGGCGCGGCGGACGCTATAACTATGGCAACGCCGACTCTTTACCTCTCAATGAACCAGTTGGCAACTCAAAGCTGCGCATCGTCGCCGGAGCTAATGCGGCTATTGCCTTTTGCAAGGATGGCACGCATTCTGACCTGGCCGATTACCAGACCGATGGCAAAGGCGCGTGCTCTTTCCGCATCGTCTCTACTTTGAAAGACGAATTTGATGTCAGCTTTTCTTATCCCTACGTTGACATTTCCCAGTTGCCAGTCTACTTACAGCGCAACGGCCAATTGCAAGCACTGACGGCCGCTGCAGTGCGTCACCCGCCACAAGCACTCAGTTCGCTTTACCTGTCACGCCTGCGCAATGGTGACACTATCTTTATCGGCGCAGCTAATTTAGCCAGACATCCCATCAATATCACAATACCCTTAACCTATAAGGACAATGACGACGTGTCGAAATACTCAGGTGTTTCATCAGACTTTGACATCATTCCCTTATCTTCCACCTCTTCCCGCAAACTATCTCAAGATTGGAATGACTTAGCTTCATTTGCAGGATTAGCACAGGGCCTCCATTGGACTTATGGTGTGCCCTATTTCCAGAAAAGTTATACAGGTGGAATCACCACTAAGATTAGCGGAGCGCGTGCGATATTTTTGTTCTATGCTCCAAAGTCAATAGACGTGGTGGGAGCGCCACCGCACCTCGTGCTGGATAATGGCCAAACAATTAGATTGTCTGGCCAAGCCGCTCCCGCCTGGCGCGGTTGGCCGCCGAGTTTCCAACGCGTCGTGCTAATGGATTATGCTCTTATTCCTTCCGGTCATACCGTGCAACAAGTCGTTGCCACCGCCGGTAATCAGTTGATGGGCGTGACAGCTTTTCGGGGACGAATGACAGACCTCCAGACCACTCTCCACGCTATGGGTGCTGCCGCGACTATTTATCAGCAAGAGAGGAACAACCTCCGCTTGCTTGTCACGTTCAAAAGCAGTCTACCGTCCCTTGCTCCTGGCCCGATTGCTATCTTGCCCGGTGTAATGGCTGGTAGCGCTTCTAATTTTATGGCTTTAACCGGGCTACGCGCTAAATCAATTCCCATAACTGCACCACAACTCATTGACCCACAGCAATTCAACGCGCAACGTTTTCCCGTCGCATTTTATTTGGGTGGCGAGCGATACATCAAAACGGTGCTTGAAACGGGCGACGCACAGGCTGCGATAATCCGCTATTTAGCCGAAGGCGGCACCCTCATCGTGCTTGGCTCACAACCCTACCCGCTTTTCTATGGGGATAGAATTAACGGACAAACGGGCCCACCTGACCCGCTCTTCGCCAAAATCGGCTTGCCTCTCTCTATGGCCTTTGAGACAGCCCCGACAACCTTACACATGCTACGCGCACCTGACCAGCAGATTATGCAAGCCGTGCCGGAAAGCTTTCCCTTTCCCTCTGGCGACCCGCGCCTGCGCGCTACCACACGCGCTCTGGTTGATCCGGCTAATCGCTACACTCCCTTAATCTCGGTGCAAGACGCACACGGTAAAGATTATGGCGATGCCGCCTTTTACATTGAGTTTGGTACCGGCCCGGCTAAGGGTGGCAAACTACTCTATATTTGGCCAACTCTGCTCGACTCACCGCAGGGCAATAAAATTATGGGTGATGCGGTGGCATGGGCCTTAAAACACGCTGCCCACTAAACCAGGGTATTCGCGTTGCAGCATCAGGGATAATTTACATTATGACAACCAAAGCCATCTTATCCTTTAGAGTGGCAGCTATCATTAGCTTACTCGTTTTAACAGGTTCTAGAGCGCACGCCAGAATCATTAAGGGAAATGCAATGCCCAGTGCCACCGTAAAACATCAAATCGTTGAGCGCATCAATTGGCCCCAATTTATGGCGCGACATGATTTGACTTGGGAGTCGCTACCCCAGCGGTGGCATGAAGGCGCGTTTATCGGTAACGGGGCACTGGGCGCGATGATTTATAACACAGCTCAGGGTGAACTGCGCTTTGATTTGAACAGCAGCAACATCACTGATCGGGGCCATCGCCTGCCCGTTGGCGAATTGTATCTCAAGCCACAGGGGACAGTGAAAAGCGGCACCATGCGGCTTGATCTCTGGAATGCCGAGGCGACGGGCAGCATCACGACGGACAAAGGCGAGATTAAGTGGCGGGCCTTTACCCATGCGCAAAGTCAACTGATGGTAGTAGAACTAAAAACCTCGCCAGGCGAAGCAGGCTGCACCTTGACATTTCACCCCGAACGCGCCGATGACCCGCGCCGGGTGTATCAAAAGGAGCCTATCCCGGCCAATGAGTTGAATCCTGACCCCGTGCTAGGCAAAGACGATGAAGTGAGTTACTGCACCCAGGCGTTGAACTCCAATGGCCAGGGTATGAGTGATTACACCACGGTTTGGCGTGAAGTCACCCTGGAAGCTAATCACCGCCTGCTCTATCTCAGTATTGGCGCTTCACAGAGTTTAGCTGCTCCGGGTGCGCCCAGTGGCCGCTACTGGGCGACCGGAATTGTGAATAGTGCTGCGACCACGCCCCTTGATGATTCTATTACTACGCACCGCGACTGGTGGCATAAATTTTATCCGGCCAGTTTCATTTCTATTTCCGATACGCGCCTGGAAAGCTTCTACTGGATTCAGATGTACAAGCTTGGTTCAGCAACCCGCGCTACGGGTCTACCCATTGACCTGATGGGGCCGTGGTTTCGCACCACGCCCTGGGCCGCTATCTGGTGGAACCTCAACATCCAACTGACCTACTGGCCGGTTTATGCTTCTAATCATTTGGAACTCGGAGAGTCGCTGACCAATGCGCTGGATAGAGGATTGCCGAACCTGATTCACAATGCTCCCGAACAGTACCGCAACGACTCGGCAGCCATTGGGCGCGTGAGCAGCTATGATTTGCGCGGTGGAGCTTGGAAAGAAATCGGCAACTTAACCTGGGCGTGTCATAACTACTGGTTGCAATATCGCTACTCAATGGATGATGCCATGCTGCGCGAGCGACTGTTTCCCCTTTTGCGCCGCAGTGTGAATTATTACCTGCACTTGTTACAATCGGGGGCTGATGGCAAGCTGCATTTACCGGTTGCCATCTCACCCGAATATCCCGAAGAGGCCGCTGATACAAATTACGATCTATCGCTGCTGCGCTGGGGCTGCACGGCTCTGATTAGTACTTGCGAGCGACTCAAAATTAATGATCCGCTCTTGCCACGCTGGAAAGACACCCTGGTTCGCCTGACACCGTATCCGGTGGATGAGAAAACCGGGCTGATGATTGGACGGGATGTGCCCTTAGCGCAATCGCACCGCCACTTCTCGCACCTGTTAATGATCTATCCGTTGCACCTGATGAACTGGGAGCAGCCGGAACATCAAGACCTCATTACCAAATCGCTCGACCACTGGATTGGCTTTAAGGGTGCGTTGCAGGGCTATTCTTATACGGGCGCAGCGGCTATCTCCGCCGATATTGGACGACGCGATGCAGCCGTCAGTTTGCTCAACCAGTTCTTAGATAGTTACGTCAAACCTAACACCATGTATCTCGAAGCTGGCCCGGTGATTGAAACGCCTCTCGCCGGGGCTGCCTCGTTACAAGAAATTCTCTTGCAAAGTTGGGGCAATAAAATCCGCATCTTCCCTGGCGTGCCGGATTCATGGCGTGATGTGACGATTCACAATATGAGGGCAGAAGGCGCATTTCTCGTCAGTGCCGTGCGACGCAGCGGCAATACGAAGTGGGTTTCCATCACCAGCCTGGCCAATGAACCCTGCCGCGTGCAAGCCGATTTTAGTGGGCCGTGGCAAGCGGGTGGCAGTCGCGCCTTTAAGGTGCAGATGCTCAGTCAGAATGTCGCACAGCTCGATTTGCATAAAGGGGAAACTGTCCTGCTCTATCCGCGTGGCACACATCCCGGCTTCACCATTGCACCCGTAGCCGCGCAGCCAGAACGCGTCAACTTCTACGGTTCACGTAAACAGACAATGGCTCAATCACCCGATGGCAGTTTCACTTTACCCGCCGCTAAAGCCTTCATTAATGGCGATGATCTCTTCTATGAGAAGACGGAAATTAAAGATGACTTAGGCCACTGGGTCAATGCCCATGACTGGGCCAGTTGGCGATTAAACTTCCAGCAACCGGGCCGCTTCCGTGTACTAATGAGTTATGGCGTCCCAACTGGCACAGATGGTGGCACCTATGCGGTGAGCATTGGTGATGAGACTCTCAAAGGGAAAGTGCAACCTACCGGTGATTGGTATAAATATCAGGAGTTTGAAGTCGGCACAGTGTCCATTCCCAAAGCAGGCAAAGTTGAGGTGTCAGTCAAAGTCGTAGACAAACCAAAGGTCGCTTTAATGAACCTGCACAGTATCAGGTTGGTGAATGCCGGGCATTGAAATACCCGACGGGGAGGCGGTCAAGCCGCCAAGCGTCCTACCGGACGCCCCGTAGGGGCATGATTTATCGTGCCCTCACCGTCCGTGAGGCCGTTTGACTTTAGCCTTCCCGCCGGGTATTTCAATGCCCGGCATAAAAGGAATCATCATGAACAAGTTTTCCGTCTATAGCTTACTCGTTACAGCACTACTCCTCTCAGCCATGACGAAAATCGCTCAAGCCGCTGATTGGACGATGACCTCAGAGGATGCGACGGTGACAATCAATTATAAAGGTGCGCCCGTTGTGGACTCGAATTACATCTTCTGGGGGCAAAATTGGAAGTGGGTGTCGGCCCCTTTTAAGATGCTCAATCCGAATATACAGGGCCACCCCTTTTCGGCTGATATTCCCGATTTAGGACTAAAAATCAATGGTGCCGTCTCCGAGCCAGTGACTCCAAATGCTCTTCAGTTTTCCTATTCCTTAAATGCCGAGAAGGATATGCCCGATGTCATTGGCGGCGGGCTGGAGTTTCATCTACACACCGATTCCCCGGCCTTTGGCGGCAAAGCCCCGGAACCAGTTCTCTTAGAAAACCACACCGGCTGGAAATGGCCCGTGGGCAACGGCGACATTAGCGTCACCTTTAGTGAGCCAATTGCGGATGTTTACTTTGAGCAGGGGCGTAAGAATACGATCCGCGCCATGTTTTATGCCAAGAGCATTGCTGCGGGCCGCAAAGATTTTATGATGCGAGTGCAATTGCCGACCGGAGGTGTAGTCGCTAAATCGGCTGCCGAACGTTACGGGCAACCCGATACCAGCAAATGGTATCGTGACGCCTTTGCCTGGAACACCTCACCCGTTGATCTGAGCTTTCTCAATGACAAGCCTGCTGGCAAGCACGGCTTCTTAAAAGCGCAGGGCGATAACTTTGTTTTCGCCGATGGCACACCGGCCAAGTTCTGGGGCAGCGTGATTGCGGCTTATGCTGTCTTTGCCGATAAAAACGACATTAAGCAACAGGCGCATCGCATGGCGCAACTGGGCTATAACCTGATGCGGATTCATCATCACGATTCCACAGCCTGGGTCAGTCCCACCGTCATTGATAAGAAGCTAAACGACTCGCAGCACCTGGATGCTGAGGGCATGGATAAGCTCGACTGGTGGATTAAGTGTCTGCAAGATGAGGGTATTTATGTGTGGCTCGACTTGCATGTCGGGCGACAGTTTAAAGCGGGCGATAACATCCCACAGGGCTTTGATGAAATTAGTAAGCAGCATGGCGAGGGCAAAGGCTTTAACTACTTCAACCCGCGCGTGCAGCAGTTGATGCAGGATTTCAACACGCAGTATCTCAACCACGTCAACCCCTACACTCATTTAGCCTATAAAGATGACCCAGCCATCATGGGACTTTTAATCACCAATGAAAATGATGTGACGCACCACTTTGGCAATATGATGCTGGGTGACAAGGGCAACCCGGTGCATAATGCAATTTTCAACGAGCAAGTGAAGAATTTTGCCACCGCCAAGAACCTGTCCGTGGAGCAAACCGGCCACACCTGGGAGCCGGGGCCAAGCAAGCTTTTCCTGAACCAGAAAGAACATGAGTTCAATGCAGCCATGATTACGCACTTGCACCAACTGGGCGTTAAAGTGCCGATCTCCACCACCAACTACTGGGGCAATGATGGACTGTATAGCCTGCCCGCACTCACGGATGGCGACATGATTGATGTCCATTCTTACGGGCAAGCTGAAGCTCTGAGTGTCAATCCGCGCTATAGTGCCAACTTCATTCCCTGGATTGGTGCCGCGCAAGTCTATGGCAAGCCCCTGACCATTACCGAGTGGAACGTCGAATATCCCTCGGTTGATCGCTTCACCGGCCCCATGTATCTGATGAGCATTGCTGCCCTGCAAGGCTGGGATGCGCCCATGCTGTACAACTATTCACAGCGCGGCTTCGATAAACCGGGGAATGCTGATAAATGGTCTACTTTCTATGACCCTGGCCTGAATGCTTTGACACCTGCTGCTGCTATCGCTTTCCGCCAAGGCCATATCAGCCCCGCACGCAATACTTATTGCCTGCAACTGAGCCGTGACCAACTTTACAACAGCAACCTTGACCCCAACCGTTCCGCCGCGATTCGCACTCTCGTCGAGCAGAGCCGCCTTACAGTAGGAATGCCTGCGATCAAAGAACTGCCCTGGAACAAAGTTACCCAACCGGCACCGGGCGTAAGGATTATCACTGATCCGCAGCAGGACTTTATTCCCGCTAATCAAAGTTTTGTGCAATCGGATACGGGAGAACTCCGGCGCGATTGGGAGCAAGGCATCCAGACCATCAACACTCCCAAAACGCAATGCGCCAGCGGCTGGATTGGCGGCCAAGCTCAATCTCTGAAAGATGTCACTTTCAACATCACTACACCCAAAGCTACGGTTGCCGTCACCAGCCTGGATAACGCACCCATTGCCCAATCGCACCGCATCTTAATTACAGCTATCGCTCGTGTCGTCGCCAGCCCCGGCGAAAAGATGCCCTACCTATCCGAGCCAGTCAATGGTACCATCACAGTTCATGCTCGGCCTAATCTCAAGCTAATACCTCTGGCGGCTGATGGAACAGCACTGGATTCCATTCCACTCCCTGCTACCAACAGCACCTACACCATTTCCTTGCCTGCCGTGCGCGGCACACACTGGTTTATACTGCAATAAGCAGCTACTTCAATTTATAGGGTTCTATTTGCATGACTCAGCGTCAGAGAGCACATCAATTTGCCAGCGACAATTATGCAGGTGTTTGCCCAGAGGCATGGGCGGCAATGACCGAAGCGAATCAAGGTCATGTGCGCAGTTATGGCGATGATCCCTGGACTCAGCAAGCGGCTGACCTCATCCGCGCCACTTTTGAAACAGACTGCGAAGTTTTCTTTGTTTTCAACGGCACTTCGGCGAACTCGCTGGCATTATCTTCACTGTGCCAGTCTTACCACAGTATCCTCTGCCACGAAATTGCGCATGTCGAGACCGATGAATGCGGCGCACCAGAATTCTTTTCCAACGGCACCAAGGTGCTTTTACTCGAAGGCGAAAATGGCAAAGTTTCTCCGGCAGCTATCGAGCGCATGGTGCAGCGCCGCACCGATATTCATTACCCCAAGCCGCGCGTTTTAAGCCTTACTCAACCCACAGAATTAGGCACGGTCTATACCCCCGATGAATTAAAGATCGCAGGTGAGACAGCCAAACGTTTAGGTTTACGTGTTCACATGGATGGTGCACGCTTCGCCAATGCCGTCGCCGCACTAGGCGTTAAGCCGCGCGCGATCACCTGGGAAGCGGGTGTAGATGTCCTTTGCTTAGGCTCCACGAAAAATGGCGCGGCAGTAGGCGAAGCCGTGGTGTTTTTCAACCATGAGTTGGCTTATGAATTTGATTATCGTTGTAAGCAAGCGGGCCAACTTGCGTCTAAGATGCGCTTTCTTTCCGCACCCTGGGTGGGCATGTTGCAAGACGGTGCCTGGTTGCGCCACGCCGCCCATGCCAACCACATGGCAGAATTGTTAGAGCAAGGTCTCCGCGAGGCTGGAGCTACCCTGCTCTTCCCGCGCCAGGTTAATTCGGTCTTTGTGCAACTCCCCCAGCCGATTATTGATGGTCTACACGAGCGCGGCTGGTTCTTCTACACCTTCATCGGCAAAGGCGGCTGCCGCCTGATGTGTTCTTGGGACACGACCGAGCAGGATGTCAAAGCCTTTATCGCTGATCTCTGTGATTTATTGCCTTAATAAATATAACTGGCACACGCCTTGCCCCTTATGAGAGGCAGTTGTCCTGAAAGGAGTAAGACAATGTCACAGGGTCGAACCCATAAAGAAAAAGTGCAGGGGGAGAAGCAGCAGGAAGAGCACAACGATCAACCGGGGCAGACGCCCTTAGAGATGGTGCGCCAGCAGCAGGCCGTGATGCAGGAGAATAAAGAAGTCCAAGAACAGCGGGCCGATGAAATTAATGAGGTGCCCGGACAGGGTAAGCCGAACGAGCGGATGCACCATCCACAGCGGATTCTCTATTAATTGAAATCTGCGCCAGCAACAACTGAATAACAGGCAAAGGGCGGTCACAATCCCATGTGGCTGTCCTTTTGGTTTGTATTAGGTTTATATACAGGCTACTTTTGGGTAAGATGAAATTTGCAGCAATCATTCACAACAGGTTGTAGACCTGCAAAAGCATACCAAAGCATACTGAGGTGACTTCCCCATCAGCGCCAAACCTCTTACATCTGCCGTAAGACAAGAAGTTAAGCGATCAGACTCACCGGCTACTTTAGCGCACGAGGCTCCACTGCAAAGTGATGCCTTGAATTTTACTGCTGAGGAAACTAAAACTTCACCCCTACCTCTCTACGCTGCGTTGCTCGTCATTTTAATAGTTTATGGAGCCGGAGCCGCCAGCATCGCTTCCCACCATGCGATTTGGTCGCCGGATTGCGGGGCACGTTTTGTGCAGATTCAATCTATCCTGCAACACTGGCCGCACTGGTGGGTTTCCTATCCCGCGCAGGCTTTAGACCCAGAGCATCACAATAGCCCACTTTACTTTTTTGAGTTCCGGCATGGTGACCGTATCTATGTCTTCTACTCGTTTTTCTTTGCCCTCATTTCGGCGTTTCTCTTTCAGCATTTCGGCTTTATAGGGTTGTCCTTCTTATCCGTGCTAGGTGGTCTGGCGACAGCGGTGGGAACTTATGGCATCGCTCGTCTCTTGCGGGTGCGTTATCCCCTGGCACCGATGCTGATAGTGGCCTTAGCTTCGCCCCTCATCATCTACAGCATTGTATTTTGGGATCATAGCCTGACCACAGGCATCGCCACAGTTTGCTTGTATCTCTGCCTGCGCGCTATTGCGACCCGGCAGATTCGATTATGGTTTGCTGCGGGAGTCGTGTTGGGAGCCGGATTGTGGTTTCATGAAATCCTGATTCCCTGCCTACCCGCTCTGGTCTTTGCGGCGTGGTGGGCACGACGGCGCACCCCCTGGATAGTTTCGAGTGGGCTGTTCATACTGGGCGTGGCGCTGCTGTTGGCGCCCTTAGTCATCATCAATAAATCGGTCTATGGCACGTTGATGGGGCCACACCTCAGCAATAATCGGCTGGGGTCGTCAGGTGCCATTATGGACTTCCTGAAGAACCCCAGAGAGTGGGGCTTGGGCGCGATTTATACGCTCTTTGCGTGGGGTAATGCTAATCCTGGCTTTACCTGGGAATTAAAGGACTGGGTCGCTCACCCGTGGCCTGCCTTACAAGCTCAAATCCATGTCTCCATTTTCATGGCGGTACCCGTTATCGGCTGGATCGTGTTGTCTTTAGCGCGTATCTGGCGTGATGGGTGGGGCGGAGCCGCTATTTCCCTGCTGCTTTTTGCCGGGCTGCTTCTCAATGGGTGCTGGGTCTATCAACACATTGACTGGCCGCACAGCGTCTTTCTCGCCTGCCCTTTTCTGGCGCTGGCTTTTGCCGCTTCCTGGCCCACGGTTTTCTCACGCACTCGCAATGACACGCCCCGCCAACAAACGCTTGAAGACGAAACTGATGAGCCGCGCTTGCTGTGGCAAATCCTGGTTTGGTTTACATTTATTTATACGCTCTTCAATTTGCTCAAGCCGACATTGGGCGGCACAGAATGGGGTTCACGGCATTTGCTGGTAATCGTCCCCATTCTGACGCTGTTGGCGTGGTCGGCAGTAGAAAGCCTGCTGCCCGAAGAGTCACCTACCTTCTATTTGTCGCCTCAATCGGGCGTGCTTTTAACCGGTATGGGAATGCTCCTCGTGATGTCGGTGGCGTTGCAATACCATGCCTTTAAAATTATTGATGCCATGCATGAGGAAAATCATCAGTTGTCAGAAGCTATCGCGGCTGCACCAGACAAGGTGATTGTCAGCAGCGTGTGGTGGGCAGGCATGAATGCTGCTCCCATCTATATGGACAAGCAGATGCTTTATGCAGGCGACCCCGATCATCCCGCGCCGCCACTTTTTGAGAGAATGCGCCAGGCGGGAATAAAAAATTATACATTGTTAGGCTTTCAGCCTTATGACTTAGCGAACTTCTCTGGCGCAGTCGGTTACGTGCCAATTCCTGACACGATTCGGGATACTACCCTCTACTTGCGTCTCAACCGTTTTGAACTCAGTCCCGGCCCGCCACCCCAACAACTTCAAGGCCCATGAATTGCGATGTTTAACCGGAGCAGATGGGGCACTACGCTTAACGCAACGTTAACTTCGTGCGCAATGAAACGCTATTGCTTAAATAGCGCGTTCTTAAGTTGCGCAGCATAGCGTAACGGAGTTCTGCGTCCCATTCATTACAATCTTGTGAGGTAGTTTCATAGCACTGCCACGGTCACAACTGCATTTACTTACGCAACCCGACGCCTTCTGGTGGGCTACGGGCATTGAAGATTCTTTTATCCCCACGCCCTGGCCACAGACGGGGCGCATCATGGATGAATATGAACTGACACAGCACTACGCACGCTGGCAGCAAGACCTCGACTTGATGGCGCAGTTAGGTGTCAAAACCGCCCGTTATGGCATCCCCTGGCATCGCATCAGCCCGGCACCGGGGCAGTGGGATTGGAGTTGGGCGGATGAGCCACTTTCCTATTTGCTCGAACTGGGCATTGACCCCATTGTTGACTTAGTGCATTACGGTGTGCCGGAATGGATGGATAATGCCTTTCTGCATCCTGATTTTGCTCAGCACATGGCAGACTTTGGCGCTCGTTTAGCGGAACGCTTCAAGGGGCGCATCCGCTGGTGGACACCCCTGAACGAGCCGCGCATCACGGCCTGGAACTGTGGCAAAGTCGGATGGTGGCCGCCCTGCCGTCGCGGGTGGAGTGGCTTTGCCACCGTCTTAGTGGCTGTGTGTCAGGGCATTATTCGCACCGATGAAGCGTTGCGCGGCGTTGACCCAGAAAACGTCCTAGTGCATGTGGATGCTTCCAATCTCTGGCTGCCTCCCCTACCGCCCGATGAACCTCTTCTCGCTCTCACTGAGTTTCGCCGTGATATTGTTTTTCTGGCGCTCGACCTCATCAGCAGGAGGGTGGATGACAAGCACCGGCTCTGGCCGTGGCTGTTGCGCCAGGGTATCCCTTCAGCGGTTCTCGAATGGTTTCTGGCGCATCGCATGGATTTAGACATTATCGGCATCAACCTCTATCCCATGCTGTCACAAAAACAGTATGTGCGGACTCGCTCTGGGCGTTTGCGCATCGGCTTTCCACCCGGGGGCTCCGGGATGCTGGAGCAAATCGTGAAACTCTACTGGGAGCGTTACCAGCGCCCGCTCATGATAGCCGAAACTGCGGGGCGCGGTCGCTTATCGCATCGTCTCAACTGGCTACGCGATTCGGTAGCGGATATGAAGAGTCTGCGCGAGCAGGGCATCCCTTTAGTCGGTTACACCTGGTGGCCGATGTTCGCCCTTATTTCCTGGGCTTATCGGCAAGGACGTGACCCCTTGCGCAACTATGTGGTGCAAATGGGGTTATGGAATTTAGACCCGGATACCCTAGAGCGTGTTCACACGCCATTAGTAGATGTCTATCGAGAATTAGTAGCAGGCGGCGCACAGGCAGTAGGCTTACTGCAAAGAGGGTTTAGAGGTTAGGGTTCAGAGTTTGAAATGCTGTGGCAGTTCCCCTGCACCCCACCCTAAACCCCAGACCCAATACCCCACATCAAAAGCCCGTCGCTTACGCTCTGGGTTCGTTATTTCCCCCTGGTTCAACTGCTGCACGCCGATTATGAATACCAGTCTTCACGGGTGAGGGGTAAGCTATTGTGGCCGCGTTCGTCGTTTTTGACTAACAGGGTTTGGTAGAGGTTAATGCGGCACGTGGCAAAGCCATAGGCCGAACCGGACATATAGAGCCGCCAGATACGATAGGTCGGCTCGTCTACAAACTTTAACGCGTCCTCGTGTTTAGCTTCCAGGCGGCGCACCCAGTGGCGCAGGGTCAAGGCGTAATGCTCACGCAAGCTCTCGACATCGCGCACCTCAAAGTTGCTTTCTTCTGCGGCTCGAAGGGTGACATGAATCGGTACGGTCTCGCCATCGGGAAATACATACATTTCCACAAAATTTGGCCCATGTGGAGCCTCGCGGGTGGCATTGAAAGCAATGCCGTGGTTTAAGAAAACTCCCTGCGGGCGCAGCAACTTCCAGGCTTGTTGAAAATAAGTGGGCAATAGCGCCGCGCCAACGTGCTCGAACATACCTACACTCACCAGGGCGTCATACGGCTCTGGGGCATTCATCTCCCGGTAATCACGCAGCAGCACACGGCAACGCTCGGTTAAGCCTGCTTTGGTGATGCGCTCATTGGCTTCATCTACTTGCGGCTGGCTGAGCGTAATGCCTGTGGCATCCACGTCATAATGTTGCGCCGCATACATCACCAGGCCACCCCAGCCACAACCAATATCAAGTAGGCGTTGGCCCGGTTGCAGCCGCAATTTACGACAGATATAATCCAGCTTGCTCGTTTGCGCCGTATCGAGATCATCCTGTGTGGTGCGGAAGTAGGCGCATGAATAAACCATACGGGTATCTAACCAGAGCTTAAAGAAATCGTTGGAGGCATTATAGTGAAACGCCACCGCTTGCTTAGCTCGCTCAATAGAGTGCCGCTTGCCCCGCAACTGCGTCCCACTCTGCATCGGCATCTTAACGCTTTCAGACGCTTTGCCACCGGGTAGGCGCAGCAGTTTAGAACCTGCCTGTAATTTCTGACTCCAACTGAGGCTGGCCACATCCAGGGCTTCAAACAACTCCCCAACATCCTCCCAGTTGCCCTCTACATCAAAGTCATCACGCAAATACGCTTCGCCCATGCTCACCGCAATCGGCGGCTTAAAAATCCCGCGAATGGCACCCGGATGCTTGAGATGAATGGTAGTCGGACGCGGCGCAGCATCCGGCCAGAGCGTACCATCCCAGAACTGGATATTGACTTTATGCACTAAACCTGCGCCCGCGACTTCATTGAGAATCCATAGAGCTGTTTGAACGGCTTCATCAGAGGAGTGAGTTTGAGTCGTAGCAGAGTTGGGCATTTATCGGAGAATTAAATATCTTTCACTTAACTCTCGATAGTATACCGCTATTGAAGCGCAGCAATACATCTAATGTTTTGATACAAAGCAACCGAACAAATTTGTAAATTCCCTATTTCTTAGCTTGCAGCACGCCAATTTCGCCCAGTTGCAGATAACGGTTAAATTGAGCATCCGCTTCTTGACGGCCACCTAACGCGGCCTGGGAGAAGGCCAGGTAGAAGACACTCGCTACCACCAACCAAACGGCGAGGGTTTGGCGGTGCCAGCGCAGGGCATAATGCGCGAAGGGGCGCAGGAGAGGGGGAATCAGCCAGCGCCATTTAATAATCCAGCCGATGTAGCAGAGGCCAGTCAGCACCAAGGCGGCAATGCTCAACACAACATCCGGGCTGTCAATAGGAATCCACATATCCGGCGGCAGTGGAGGCAGGGGGAGCTTCCAATGTGAGGCATTGGTGGCAACAGCCACTATAGCCAGCAGCCAGCATAACGCCGTCGTGCCGAAACTGGCCCAGGTCACGAAAGCTAATACGGTGGCCTTTATATCACGCGGTATGTAATGAGCGGAAATGCCCTCGTAAACTGGCTCGGTGCGCGGGAACAACTCGGCACGCTTGCGCCATATCCGCACCCCAACCACACAGGTGCAAAAGAGTGCACCGAAAATAAAAGGAGTTAGCGCAAAAAGGATAAAACTCCACCCGGCTAATTCCATTTGGCGCTGATTTATAGAACCTGAACCAAACCCGGCAAAAAGGCCAAAATACTGGCCAATCCCACCCCATAGCGTGCCTGACGCAAAGAGCAAAGCCAGCGCACAAAGGACACTGCTACTATTACGCAGATCGCGGCCCTCCACGACTGCTGGGTGGGAACGTATGAGGAGTAAGGAAAGGATAAGGAAAAATAACACGCATAAGGCTATCTGCACCAGAGCAGCAATAGAGAGTAACCATAAGCTCGATAGGTTAAACATCACCGTCGTGGGAATGCCATAAAAGTCGTTAGTCGCTATGGCCTTTTGACTCTGACGGCGAAACTGCGCGCTGCGTTGTCCTAGCTGCATGGTTTCCCTTGCTAAGTCAGCGCGGCCATGTGCTAGAGCGTAACTGGCAAAGTATTGGGCTTGAGCAGTGGTGGCAGCCGCTGATGGCAATTTCATCAAGGCGCTGCGGGGCACCTTGCGCGCCGGATTGCCAGCCCACGCTATGGCTTGACAGGCAACTGCCACCAATCCGGCAATTAAGGTGTTCCGCCCCTGCATCATCGGCCCTGCCATACGCGCTAAGTCGGTACGAATCCGCAAGGCGCGAGCGTGATCACCTGCACTTTCAGATTTCCAGGCATCCCACGATAACAAGCGGGCAAAATGGCGAAGGCGTGCATATTCGGGAAATGCGATCATAGCCGAGAGAGCGATTTTCTCTTCTATCAGGAGCGGACGCGATTTTTCATAGGCTGCCATAGCCGCCTGAGCATTATCGTAACTATGATCTTCATAACGTGGTTTAACGGAGCCTTCATGCAGCACTTGCAAGGCTTCTGCGTCGTGATAGCCGGAATAGAGTAAAGTGGCCAGCATCCAGTCAAAGAAACAGTTATCCGGCTCTAATTGCCGTCCGCGCCGCGCCAGGACAATAGCCTGTTGTAACTCCTCCGGTGAAAACGTAGGCGGCTTGGCCGACCGCTCTGGCGCGACGGTAGTGCCCCGTGGAAACCGTGTCGGACTCTCGAAAGCACCGGCCAAGCGGTCATCATTCAACCATGTCGTTGTATAGCGTAAGCGGCTGGCGATGAGCCAGGCTTGATTGGGAAATCGCTGAATCAGATTATCATAAGCGCGTGTCCTCAAGCGCCCGTCTTTTTTGTCAGCGTCGGTGGCCAGCACCTGCACATCATTCGGGTACTGCTGCACCAATTCGTCTGTCGAAAATTTATCGGTTTGGAATAAGTGCGTCCAGGGATAGAGCATATAGGTGCTGCCAAACACCTGCGCCTGCCACATCACCCGTAGTCTGGGCACGCTGAACACGATAGCCCATATCGCTATAAACAGAGGAATGCCAAGATAACGGAATTTCATAATGCATCCTGATTAGGCATCTTAGGGCATCAAGCGCAGGGCCAGAAAACGTCCTATCCAGATGGCGACCAACCCTAACAACAAGTTGCCCCCAATGTAGAGAACTGCCCGTCGCCAATCGCCATTGGATAACAATTGGTCTGCTTCAAATGCAAAGGTGGAGAATGTGGTATAGCCACCACAAAATCCGGTGCCCAAGACAAGGCGTAGATCAGAGCTAACTACGTGGCGCATCGCTAACGTGGCTACAAACGCTAAGATGAGCGCACCGGTGACATTGATAAGCAGTGTGCCCAGCGGAAAATCGGCCCCGACAGTTGTACCGACCACCGTGCGCGCCCCGCCGCTGCTGAGCCAGCGTTGCACCGCCAGTCCAAAGCCATAACGCGCCCGGTGCCCAGTGCGCCCGCCAGCATAATCCACAATAAACGCATACACTACCCTTTATTTAATGTCCCAAAGCAACCTGAGAGTTCGCTGTCTCATGATGTTTTTAATTTTTAGCAGGAAGAGAGGAAATCAGGAGAGCAGGAAAAAGGAGCAAAGTCGTAAAGGAATGAAATAGTAAAAATGTTAACTTATGACTCATGGCTCCCCACTCAGTCCTCAGCACTAATCTCTTCTTCCTACTCTCCTCATTTCCTCTCTTCCTGCTAAAAGCCTTAAAGACCTCTACCTATCCCAGTTGTATTAGCAAATTCGTTAAAATATGTTCATAGAAGAGATAAGGTGATTTTACCATGCCGTATTTATCGCACATCTTGGGCAAGCGCGTCGTGGATTCTGTCGGCCAGGCGATGGGACACATCGTTGATCTGGCGATCACCGTGGAAGAACCATTTGGCGGCGATTTTCCACCGGTGACGCTCGTGCTCGTGCGCGCCGGGTCTGCCAATTTGCGCCTGCGTTGGGAATTAATCGCTGACTTAAATGCGGTGGGCAGTGGCAACGTTTGTCTCCTCGATGAACCCCGCGCCCGTCTGACTATCGGCCAGGAAAAGGAAGGTGAGATTTATCTGCGGCGGGATGTGCTTGACAAGCAGATTCTCGATATTAGCAACTATCGTCTCGTGCGCGTCAACGATGTGTTTTTGTTAGAAGATAACGACCAATTGCGCGCTGTGGGCGTGGATGTTTCCCTGCGCGGCTTGCTGCGCCGCATTCGCATGGAAGACCGCATTGTGCCTTTAGCCCGCAAGATGGGCTGGCCGATGAATCGCCAGCACATTCCCTGGAATCAGGTCGAAGTAATGCGCACCGAATCGGGGGGGCAGATTCAACTCAAAGTCCCCACCGATAAGCTCTCGCGGCTGCACCCCACCGACTTAGCCGCCATTGTGCAGCAGATGAGTCCGGTTGAGCGCACAGAAGTGGTGGAGCAGTTAGATGTCGAGACCGCGGCTTATGCCCTGGAAGAAGTGGACGACGAAGTCGCTGCCGATATTTTACAGAGCCTGGATAACGAGAAAGCGGCTGATATTATCGAAGAAATGGACCCGGACGAAGCCGCTGATGTCTTAGGCGAAATTAAATCGGACGCGACTGCCGAAGCGATTCTCCAGGCAATGGACGACCCCGAAGAAGCCGCCGACATCAAGCATTTATTGAGCTATGAAGAAGGCACAGCGGGTGCCCTTATGACAACCGATGTCACTACAGTGCGGCGTGAAATCACCACCGATGAAGCCATCACCACTTTACGCCGCGAACAACCTGCGCCTGACACCCTGCACTATTTCCATGTTGAAGATGATGACGGCAAATTAGTCGGTGTTGTTGGCTTAGCCGAAGTTGTGATCGCGCCCACAGGCACTATCATTGGCTCCATTTTGCGAGACGAACTGGTGACGGTTGACCCCCAAACCGATGCGGAAGAGTGTGCGCGGCTCATTGCTAAATACGATTTACTATCCCTGCCCGTGCTTGATCTGCATGGCCAACTGCTGGGCGTGGTAACGGTAGATGACATCCTGGACGTGCTAGCCCCCGATGAATGGAAAGCCCGCCTTCCTCACGTTTTTTCATCCCGTGGAAAAGAGTCATAGTAAGGCTGCTACAGAACTAATGAACCCAGAGCGTAAGCGGCCCCAAGCACTTCGCTAGAGATAGAGATTACGCCACAAAGTGTCATTCCGAGCGAAACGCAGTGAAGTCGAGGAATCTTGAGACACCACTATGAACTACTCCTTAAAGATGCCTCGACTCCGTTCCACTACGCTCGGAATGACGCCGGTAGGGCGGTGTCATGCGTTGACCCGATTTGTTAGAAATAACCTCAATAATTAGCCGCCGCATTCCATTGCTTGAAAGGTCGAGTGCGGCGCACGGCTTCTGGCGTGACCATGTAATTGGCAATCTGGCGCAGGGCGAGGAAATGCGCACTGGGGCCATAGCGCATTCCCTTTTGGGTGTAACTATCCATTTCTAATTGAGAAGCCATCTCCAGGGCGCGGTCTAAGTCAATCGCAGCCATAGCGGTGGCGATGTCAGCCAAAATCAGGTTAGGCCCGCTAAACATATTACTCTTATCCTTTAGATGGGGCAATTGGTGAGCAAAGAGAGTTTCCAGCATCAACCGACTGGCCGCCGGGTCTACGCGGCTGTAGTAGTAAGCAAGACTGGCAAGCTCGGCCCCTTGATAGGAGAATCCACCACCGCGCTGCCGTTGTATCTGCAACGCTCTCGCTCTATCCCGTTCCAAAAGCTCCAGCCCCCATTGAGGATCGAATTCATAGGCCAGTGCCGCAGCATAACCAAAAGTTGACGAGTCGTAACTTTGCCCCTGAGCCTCCACGATTTCATGCAGCAGAGCCAACGCCACATCTTTTTTCTGAAATGGCAAGATAGCGACAAGAGCCTCCGTTTTATATTGTGACGACTGAAATTCACGGGCCAGGGCTAAGGCCGCATCGGGCTGCTCCCTGCCCATCGCTTTAATAACCGGAATTAAAGCAAAATAAGATGAGCCTCCATTCCGAACACGGCCTAACGAGTCGGCATCTAACCGCTTCTTGCTCGATTCCATCTCGGCCATAAGTTTCAAGGCGGCAGGCAAATCCCGCGGGGCCAGGTCAGCCACAGCTCGCGCAAGGGCATTAATCCGCTCACGTTCCGGTAGCCCGGCGAGAAGTTTTGGTGCGTCGCCAGGGGCGAGGGCAATCAAGCTGCCCGTGAGGGACGAAGCATTTTGCCCATCCGTTTTAATAGCAGCGGATGCCTTTTCGCGCCACTGCGCGGCTTCATCCAAATGTAGATGGGTCGCCAGTTTAGCTAATGAAATGTAGAACGACGCGTTGCTATAATTAGTTTCCGGGTGAGCCGCGATTTGGTCGGTAATCAAGTCGCGCACTTCAGGGTAGAGGCTGCGGGCCAGTTCCGGCTTTATATCCAGCGCCACAGTCGCCAAAGCCAACTTGGGATAAAGGGTATTTTTAGAGTCCTCAAAAAGTGCGAACTTAGACGGTGCCCACTCCACCGCACGCACCGGGTCAGCATTGACCAAAGAGGTAATAAGTTGAGACAGCACAGCATCGGAAGGCTGCGCGCCCGGCTCTTGAGTTAGTTTTAAGGCCAGATCAGGGTAATTGGGTAGCAGCCCCAGAGGAATCGCTCTCCGGTTCGATTGACCACTTTCTGATCCACCCCACAATTCTTTAAGTTGCTCATACTTCTGCGGGTCACGTTCATTTACACCACGCGGCCCCGCCTCCCATAACTCTTGCAATAAATTGTAGCCGCGTTGCAGGTCAGGGCCAGGCGCAGCTTTAAGCGGCAGCAAGCGAATCTCGACGGGCTTGGCCCCGGCGGTCGCCCGCACTGAGGCGAATTGAGCCTTATAACCAGCCAGCAGCGTGGCTTCACCTTCAGGCAAACCCTTGAGTGTAAAATGCCCTGCTGCATCGGAGAGCGCCTCCATCTGCACATTACCATCCGGCGACAATATCTTTGCTCCGGCCAACGGAGTCCCGTGCTCATCGCGCACTATGCCTTCCACTTGCGCCTCAAAGGGCATTAATATCAGGTCACTCATGACCAGGCTAGCGCCTTGCCGCGTTACGGTGCCACCGCTCACATATTTATAGTCTGGTGCGCTAGCAGTCACCGTCACTTCCGCATCGGCGCGCACTTTAGGAGTCTCCACCGCACCTTGCTCATCACTCTCTATTTGATCACCACTACAACTCGTGCCATTGTCACCTGATTTTATACAAGCCGACATTTGCAGGGTAGCCCCCACAACGGGCTTACCCTGCGGCGTTAGCACACGACCTTTAAGGGGGACAACTTCCAATTTCCGCAGGGTGATCTTTATGGGGCCATCCGCAGGTAAATTAATTTCCTTAGGCGAGACGATTTCCCAGTCCGACCGATCATAAAGTCCTAAGGTTGTTGGCCCCGGACGCAAGCCTTCCATGCTCCACTGTCCCTGCGCATCGCTCGTACTGTCGAAAGTCCGCCCACCGAAAGAATTAACACCTGGCTCGAACTTCTTCATGAGATAAATACGGGCACCTGCCGCCGGAGCGCCAGTGGTGTCCACCGCCGCACCAGAGACGGTGAGGCCACGCTTGAGTTGAATTGGCACATTTTTTGTTTCACCTTTAACCGTCATCACCTCAATATCATTATCCAGGCCCAAGTAACCATGAGGGAGAGTGCCTAATGGCCCAGTCACTTGCAGCCACGTTTTGCCAGGCGCAACACGTAGCTTGTAGTGCCCCTCTTTATCGCTGGCGATGGGAGTGCCGCTGATCATTCTGGCCGGGCCTTCGCCTTGCGTTAAAGCCAGGTGAATATCAGGCAGTGGTGCGCCAGTGTCTTTATCGCTAATTACCCCTTCAATGACAGCCCCGGAGGTCAGCACCAAATCAGCCGCCTGAGTCATTTCGCCTTCTTTAACTTTGATGCCAGTGATCAGATTCGCCGCCCACTGGTTATGCGGATCAAGCACCGATACGCTGACTTTGCCGGTGGTCAAACCCGTCAGGCGATAAGACCCATCAGCCTCGGTCGGAATACCTCCCCAGCCACTTGACATGTTTGGAGCCGAAAGCTGTATGGAGATTTGCATACTAGATGCAGGCTTACCATCTTCATAGACGACCCGCCCCGTCACGGTTGCGCCGCGCCTGGCAATCAGCGGCTCAAGAGTTAGGCCACTGGCCTTCACTGTTCCCTGAGCATTCGTCCTCACATACTGTGGATCATCAAGCACCACATTCACTGTGGCACCAGAAGGTAAATCTTTAATGATCCAGTTGCCTTGGGCGTCGGTACGGGCCGTGAACCTCTCCTTCAAAGCTTCAGGCAGCCACACGTAATTGGAGTTTTGGCCCTTTTTAATCGTTCTACTAAAGAGATAGTTAATTTTGACTTTAGCTCCCGCTACAGGCTGACCTTGAGGATCAGTGATGGTACCTTGTAGCTGACTTGGTTGACCCAGGTGAACGGTGTTTTCACCTTTATTGAGACTGGTTGAGCCAAGCGCTAGCCCCGGCACGTAGGCGGTGGCTCTACCATAGCTGTTAGACCCTGCTTTGGGCGCATCTAAATCCCAGGTTACGCTGCCTGCCGCATCTGTTTTCAAAGTAGGATTTTCCTTACCTACGTTCACAAAAACTTCAGCACCCGCCAGAGGTTGCCCGTCCGAGCCAACGACCTTGAGCGTTACCGTATCAGCTTGGCAAAGCCAACTTGTTCCGCTTACAACAGCCGCCATCAGCAGAAACTTGCGTAACATAGATGCCTCCCTGCAATGGGTTAATCGGGTTTCCACACCGGGTCAAAAGCAAGGGCTGGGAAGTTCGGTGCGTGTGTACGGGCATTGTAACACAATTAACAGCGGGTGCAACAGGAAAATTTCTGGCTTTTCGATTCAATTTCAGCTTATGGGTTGACGAATGGCAGCATCATGGTAAGATGCCCCTTAGAAGAAGAGAAAGCGGAAGTATCTCGATAGAAGTGGCCTTTTAGTTCCATTTCTGCCCGGAAACTTCCGCTTTCGCGTTGTGTTTGGTGATTTAACTCAAATTGCTATTCACGAGCGCCGTCATGCCGAGCGTAGCGTAGCGCAGTCGAGGAATCTTGGGAGAGTGCCCCCAGCGCCTTGGCAGCAAGATTTCTCGACTGCGCTACGCTACGCTCGGCATGACAAGGCGAAGTTATAGCAACTTGAGGTATGTATTTTGGCGAGTGATTTTAACGGGGCAATCTGAGACCATTTTATTGAACGCCATATAAGAGTGATGAGCACTACACCCAAAGCTCCAACGGAATTTTCATCCTCCGTTCCACCCCTAGTTGCTCCCGACATCATCCAGCCGGAAGCAATCCCCACCGGCACCTCAGCAGCACAGGATGTCCCTTCAAATAATGGTCCTCTGCCCGTTGTGCCGGAGCGTTTACCGTCTGATCAAGTGCGCATCTCAGTGGTGCGCGCGATTGCAGCGTGGGGCTTTGGCGCGGCGTTTTTTAATGTGACGGCGGGCGCTATCTATGCCGCGTTTGTGCGCTCACTCAGCACCAGCGACTTTCTGTTTGGCGCGCTGGCTTCGGCCTTACCACTCACCAGCTTTCTGCAAGTGATGGCCGCGCGCATGGTAGAGCGAAGCGGTCGCCGCAAACGGCTGATGGTGGTGTGCGGTCTCATTGGTCGTTCTCTATGGCTGGTCTCGGCCCTGCTCCCACTGCTATGGACACGCTTTCCCCATAGCTTTTCAAAAAGCGGCACCTTCACCCTGATTCTTATCTGTGTGGCAACTTCAGGCGTGTTTCAGGCGTTTACCGGCCCCGCCTTTTTTTCCTGGATGGCCGATTTAGTTCCTGAGCGAGTGCGTCCCGCTTTCTTTGCGCGACGGATGCAAGTCGGCACGCTGACGGCTTTATTGGTTTCTATTCTGGCGGGTCTCATTGCCGATAATTTCCAAAAGGTCTCTTGGATTACTCAGCATTTTCAGCCCCTTGAGATTTATTGCTTTATCCTCGCCATCGCTGCGGTTTGTGGTGTCATAGATATTGCCATGTTCATCGGTGTTAAGGAGCCACCATCCTCATCGCGCCTGGATGAGAATGGAGCTTTCCTGCCTGCCGAAGAAATTGTGCAGCCCCCGCTCTTGGCTTCCCTGCGCGAGCCACTGCGGGATCGCGGGGTGCGAAATTTCCTGTTGTTCGTGTCACTGTTGATGGCAGGTTATGGCATCCAGGGTGCATTCTTATGGCTGCACGCGCTGGAGTATCTCCACTTATCGAAAACCGTTACCGGAATAGTCGTCAATGGTATGCCGTTGCTGGGCATTGCCTGTGGAATGCCCTTCTGGAGTAGTGTCATTAAGCGTTACGGCACACGACCCGTCATGCGCTTTTGTTCGGTTGGCATTATCTTCATTCCCTTTGGCTGGCTAACGGCCCAACCGAACGAGTGTCTCAATCTGGCTTTTGTGACTTTTATTTCCGGCTTTGTCGCCGGGGCCATTGACCTCTCGAATCAAAACTTAGTGACGGGCCTTGCGCCCCACATACCCCGCTCCACTCTGGCGGCCTTATTTTCTATTGCTGCGGGTTTGAGTATGGGTATCGCGTCGCTATTAGGCGGCAGATTAGCGGAATTTCTGCATGGAATGCATGAGCATTTCTTGGGACTAACCCTGATTAATTATCATGTTCTGTTCCTCTGCTCCTTGCTCCTGCGCATCATTAATGCTGCTGTCGTAGCCCCGCGCCTGCGTGAACCAGACGCCGCCTCGACGTTGGAGACGGTCAAAGAAGTCATCCCCGAACTGGCCCAATCCTTCGCTAACCTTTTAGCGCGTCCGATTAAAGTGCGCGGCGAGTCTGAGAAATAACCACAGAGACACAAAGAAGAGTTAGAGGATCGAGGATGGAGAATAGAGGATCGTATTAACTACTGTGACAGTGGCTATCCTCGATCTTCTATCTTCAAACTCCTCTCTGTGCCTCGGTGTCTCTGTGGTTATTTCAATAGAGATTCTGCCCATTCACGGGCGTGGTAGGTGATGATTAAATCTGCTCCGGCGCGTTTGATGCTGAGCAAAGTTTCATCAATAAGTTGGGCTTCATTGATCCATCCATTTTGTCCGGCGGCTTTAAGCATGGAATATTCGCTGCTCACGTTATAAGCGCAGATAGGTTGATTTAAACGCTCACGCGCATCACGAATTAAGTCCAGGCAAAAGAGGGCGGGCTTCACCATGATAATATCCGCGCCCTCTTCCACATCGGTTTCCATCTCGCGCATGGCTTCACGGCGATTGGCAATATCCATTTGGTAGGAGCGACGATCTCCAAACTGGGGCGTGCTGTCCGCGGCATCGCGGAACGGGCCATAAAAGGCACCCGCGAACTTAGCCGCATAACTCATAATAACCGTATCAAAGTATTCAAATTCATCCAGCGCCTGCCGAATCGCCGCCACACGACCATCCATCATGTCAGAAGGGGCAACCATATCAGCTCCTGCGCGAGCATAACACACGGCGGCACGTTTAAGTAGTTCGAGAGTCAGGTCGTTATGTACTGTCTGGCCATGTAAAATACCACAGTGTCCATGATCGGTGTATTCACAGGCACAGACATCGGCAATAACGCACATCTCTGGCACAGCGGATTTAATAGCATTGATGGCTGTGGGCACTGGCCCATCGGGATCATAGGCGGCACGGCCAGAAGAATCCTTGTGTTCAGGGATACCGAACAGAATCACCGCAGGAATACCCAGTTGCCAGAGCGCCCGCGCTTCTTCCGTCGCTGTATCGGGGGAGAGGCGAAATTGGCCGGGCATGGACGGAATGGGGGCGCGCACCCCTGCACCAAGCTGCACAAAAAGTGGGGCAATGAGGTCATCGGGCGTGACCTTTGTTTCACGCACCATACGACGTAACGTAGGATTCGCCCGCAGACGGCGTAGACGTTGAATCGGAAATGCCATATCTTTTAGTTTATTTGAATTGGTTATCGCTCATCTAACCACAGAGACACCGAGGCACAGAGATTTTGAAGATAGAAGAGGGAGGATAGAGAATAGCCGCAGCAGGTGCTATTATAGTTTCTCTTTTCTTTCTTCGATTCTCCATCCTCAATTCTCTTGTTCTCTGTGCCTCGGTGTCTCTGTGGTTCAATCAAAAGCTTAAAAGGAGAATTTTATGAATAACGCTGAAATAGGTACGCCGTTGCCAAATTACGAGCCATATCAAACCTTGAATCAATTTTCATTAGCTGGGAAGGTGGCCATTGTTACGGGGGCCAGTCGCGGCTTAGGCGAAAGCTTTGCCCAAGCGTTGGCCGGGGCGGGGGCTGACCTTGTGCTGCTGGGGCGCGAGCAGAAAACACTGGATGAGGTTTCGGGGCGCATCCACGACCAGACGGGCCGCAAGATATTTTCGATTGCTACCGATGTCGGCCAGGTGACGGAGATTGAAAAGGTCGTGCCTTTTATTGTGCATGAGATGGGGCGACTGGATATTCTAGTGAACAACGCTGGCATCAACTTTCGCGTGCCTGCCCTCGAAATTAGTGAAGAACAGTGGGATCAAGTTATAGATGTTAACCTCAAAGGGGCATTTTTCCTGGCGCGAGAATGCGGCAAAGTCATGACTCAGCAGCGTAGCGGCAAGATTATCAACATCCTGTCGCTGACTTCATTCTTAGGTTTACCCACCGTCGTGCCTTATAGTGCGGCCAAAGGTGGCATGAACCAGTTGACCAAACTGCTGGCAGTCGAATGGGCTGACCACAATGTGCAGGTCAACGCCATTGCGCCGGGCTACTTCCGCACTGCCATGACCCAACCTGTGCGCGACGATCAGCGCAATGCGTGGGTGTTAAATCGCACTCCCGCCGGGCGCTGGGGCGAACCGACTGAACTTTGCGGTGCCCTCCTCTTCTTTGCGTCTAATGCCTCTAACTTTGTAACGGGCCAGATTCTGTATGTAGATGGCGGCTTCACCAGCGGTAGCGACTGGCGCAAAGGCGATGTACGTGGCGAGTAGTAGCCAATCTGTTTGATTGGATTAAATAAGCCGGGTTGCTACCACACCGGGCATTGAAATACCCGGCGGGGAGGCGGTCAAGCCGCCAAGCGTCCTACCGGACGCCACCAGGACAAAGTTATAGTCAGAGCCGTCCGCGAGGACGGTTGGCTTTAGCCTCCCCGCCGGGTATTTCAATGCCCGGTGCCTAGGACTTCAGCTTGAGAAGCAGGCTGCTTGCCGTCTGCCGCAGATGCCAAGTCTTTGCGCTGCCAGACACGCACGTAGTCAACCACGAACTCAGCCGGTAACTGCGCATCATCCAGACTATTGTTATCCCAACCACCCATAGGTAAAGTGAACATCAAAATAGAAGGCACATTCGAGATGCGCGGGTCTTCCCACCGCGCCACCTCTTGGCCATTGCAATAGTAGATGGCGGAACCGGGCGTCCACAGCAAGCCACAGGTGATAAAGCCCTCTTTATCAGGCTGCACATAGATTTTGTCGGCTCCAATGCTCTTATGATCTTTGTCATAGCCATCATAGTGCATAGCAATGTTATAGCGGTTGGAACCCCAGCGAGTGAGGTGCTCCATGATGTCGAACTCCATGCCGCCATTGGCCGTGTCCTGGCGCTTCCACTGTGGCCCCACGGCTGCACCGCGATCCGGCATCATCCAGAAGGCAGGCCATAAGCCAGGAGCCTTAGGCAATTTCATGCGGGCTTCAAAGTAGCCGTAGCGTTGTGCCCATTTGTTATAAGTGTGCAGGTAGCCAGCAGCATAATTAGTCTGAGCTTGAGTCGGATCATCATTGTTAAATCCGGTCTTCTTCTCGTAGCGGAGCCGCACGACCCCACCGCCCAGCAGCACATCGTCCTTGCTCCAGTGGCTCTGCTTATCCCAGTAGTTTGCGCCATAAACATCCCAGAGAGTCTGATCAAGGGTCGTGCCATCGAATTCATCATCCAAGGTCTTAACCCAGTCGCCATCTATTGGCGGGCGCTGACCGAGCCAGGCGGGTAACTGCGGCGTTGGCGGCATCTCAGAGCGCACGGACTTGACCAACAGCACCCGCGCAGCATTGACTTTATCCGCTGTGACGGTAAGCCCGGAGACAGCATCGTTGACGAGTCGGCTCCCCGTGCCTTTTTGTCCCAGGTTGGCAATAGTCGCGCTGGCAAAGGGAATAACGATTTCTTGCTCAACACCTGGCCCCAGTGGAGCGGTGGGAGTAATCCAATCGGACGGGCCACCATTACTTTCCAGGCGAAGACGAGGCACGACTGGTATTTGTCCAGCGTTCTGCACCTTGACACGCACCTGGAGAGCATCCCGCAAATCCCAGCGCCCGATGGCAGGCTTTAACGTCACTTCCTGTTCGCCTTTAGCCGCATCGCCCTGCACGGCAGGTAGCGCAATCCGTAGAGCCTGCTGCCCATCCATATTCACCAGGGATGAATCAGCATTTTTATTCGTCAATTGGGTCTCTGCATCTAGAGTCACACCAGCACCTAACAGGATGCCATCTTTAGGTTGCACCCGAACATCGTCTGGCGCAACGGGCGGCTTCTCGCCCGCTGGCCCACCAGCCACGAGGGATTCAACGCGAAACGACTGCACTTCGTCCGCTTTGGTCGTGAACAGCATCATATTCACGACCGCTTCGGGCTTGAGGGCATAGCCGGGCTTATGTCCATAAGAGTAGCCAAAAATGGTGGTGACCGTGCCCGTGGCCCCCGGCTGGAGGTAAACGCTTTCCGCGTTCCACGGATTGTCTTTCCAATCCCCTGCGCCATCAACTCGCAGAGCTACCGAAATCGGCTTAGCGCCCGTATTGACAACCCGCGCTTCCACATGACCGTAACCCGCCAGGTTCCAGGGAGCACCAGCGGGCTTAATGTTGATGCCGGGATAGCCTTCCGGCCCCGGCTGAATCGTAACCAAAATACCCGGAGCGGCAGGATTTTGACTGGGAGTTACAGTGACTTGATTGGAAGTGGACTTCAGGCGATCTGCAAGATCATTATTAAAATCCAGGAGGACTTTTGAAGCGGCAGATGAAGGATTCTGCAAAGGATTCTGGGCACAGGCCAGGGGTAACCAATGAAAAGTCAACGGGAGCAAAGCTGCCACTAAGCAAGCGAGTAAGATGGAATTTTTAGTCGTGCTGTCTTTCAAAATAGAGTTGCGAGATTAGACATTACAATCTCATCTCGGTTGCATAGTTTCGCGCCTGCGGTTGGAGGCATAGTCGCCAGGCTCGCCCTCAAGAATAAGGGGAGCCTGAGCCAGCCTGAAGAGTCACTTATTACAGCAGAAGCCATTTGATGGGGCTTCTGCCTTTTGTTGCGTGAGAGGAGATAGCTGTGATTGCATTCGGTCTTTCGGTGGCCTTTTTAGCCGCCTTAGGTTATATTGCCGGTAAGTAAACAGTTCCGTTGTAAAGTTGGCTCAGGGCAGAGTGTGGCGTTATGCACTCTGCCCTTTGCATTTACGCCCCAGCTATTTTAGTAAAAGGCAACCTCAATGCAAGATGAATATCGCGCAAATCCGTTTAAAGTGTCACAATAGTATTACCCGGACAGTATAAAAGCGTTTATGAAGTAAGGTTAGGCCGGGAAAGGGGGCAGCCTCTTGATACAACGATTATGGCGAGAAGAAGAAGGCCAATCGCTGGTGGAGTATGGCTTGCTGGTGTCCTTGATTTGCTTGGTCACGGTGGCCGTTATGACTATTATGGGCCGCGCCTTACGGGTGGGCTTTAGTCTCTCGGCAGATAAGTTATCATCCACCACCTAAGATGGCAATATGCCAGCAGTGACATGACGATAACCAGATGATGCTGCTTACTCGAAAAAGCTGCTATAATAGCAGCACATTTCCAGGGAGCTAAAGTTTAAAAGTGAACTTTGCCATGAAACTCATCCGGCGCTGGGCCACCGAGGAAGGGGGGGTGACGATGGTTGAATATGCCATGCTCATCTCTTTGATTGCTTTGGTGACTATAGCTGGGTTGGTCATCCTGGGCAACCAGCTACAATCGGACTTCCAAACCGCAGCGGATAACATCAAGAATCCGCCCTCCACGCCGCGTCCCAATGGTGGCGGCCCTAACATCGTCGCTAACTGAGACCACCCTCTAAGTGCCGCATTTAAGATGACGACAGGCAACATCCATCTGGAAGAGAAGGCACTAACCTACTAACGCGATTTAACTTTGCGGGCGGGTACACCCACGTAAATCCCCATTGGCTCCGTTGATTTTGTCACCACAGCTCCGGCCCCAACGACGCAACCTTGCTCGATACAAACGCCATCTAAAACCGTACAGTTGGCCCCCAGCCATACATCATCTTTAATGGTGATACCCTGTCGCTCTTCCGGCTGCTTATAAATAAATGTATTGGGATCGTCATAGGTATGATTGGCTGGAATCAGGACGCAATGAGCCGCGATACGCACACCATTGCCAATGGTCACACCGCCATGCCCATAAATGATGGAATGATAATTTAAGGAGCAAGCATTGCCCAGACGCACCGCGCCGCCGTAGGTCAAGATCTTAGCGGTTGGGAGAATTTCGCAAGAGTCACCAATGTGGATGGAGCCGCCGTATTTCGTGGAAAGCAGTGCGCCGCGCCGGATAATGGTGCCTTTGCCGATAGAGACACCAACAAGGGGGCCAAAGATACGCCATATTCTGGTGTAACTCTTATCTAACCTCTTTTCATAGCTACGCAGAGCCTTTTGCAGAATTCGCATGTCGCTTGCTGTTTAGGGGAGGCACTGGAACTTAGTGGCGGCTCTACTTGGTGACCTTTAAGTAAAAGGTCAGCGTGCTGGCGCGAAAGATAAAGCAGTATTTCTCTTCATATTTTTTGGGACTAAGGGTAAAGATGAGGCGACCCGTCAACCCTAAAACGCCACCACCAAATGAAAGCTTGCGGCCCACTACTTTTAACCCCCCGCCAACATAATGCGTGACTGATGCCTTTTCAAAATGATCGAAGGAAAAGTATGAGAGATGATGCACATGCGTTGGATCACGCCAGGACGAGAGCGAAGTTAAGTGTGGCGTGATGATGGTCATCTGCGCGCCGTTTTTCGAGACGCGCACAACTTCTTTCATCAGTGCTGGTATATCACGGATATGCTCTATGACATTATCCAAATAAATCTCATCAATGGAACTGTCTCGAAAGGGAAGCCGCCCGGTGATGTCGCAGAGAATATCCGCCGCCTCACACGGATACAAATCCACACCGATAAAGCCCGGCATTCTTTTGTTACCGCAGCCTAAATTAAGCTTCATCGTCTCCTTCCTGAATATCTTTCGGATTCACCACAAAGACACAAAGGACACTAAGAGATAGAGAAAACAGAATACAGGAAGCAGAATACTCACTAGTTATGATTGATTCGTTTTCTGTATTCTATCTCCTGTATTCCTCTCTCCTTTGTGCCCTTTGTGGTGAATCCTATTATCCTTTACCGAATAACGTCTATTAATGATTGCACCGTAGCTGCTGGCGCGATAGCGTCTGGCTCAAGGGCGCATTCCCTGGCCGTGCGCGCCGTCACTGGCCCGATGCAGGCAATGCGGAAAGAGTCTCGCGCTTGCTGGATAACTTCTGCGCCAATGGCATCCACAAAGTTCTTTACCGTCGAGGAGGATGTAAACGTTACCCAATTCACCTCACCAGCCGTCAATAGTTCACGCGCTGTTGCAGCATTGGAATTGTCGGGCACCGTGCGATAACACGGCGCGACGGTGACATGAGCGCCACCTTCGCTGAGTTTCTCCTGCAATACTTCTCGACCTTCTAACGCTCGCACAATCATAACACGGCGACCCTGCACTCCGTGTTCGAGAAGCCCTTGCGCCACGTCGTCACTGATAGATGATTCCGGCACAAAATCAGCGTACAATCCATGTTGCTCTAATGCATTGGCTGTAGCCGGGCCAATCGCCGCCACCTGTGCATTCCTCAAAGCGCGGGTATCAAGGTTGCGTCCTCGCAAACGATTCCAGAACTGCTCGACTCCATTGGTCGAAGTAAAGACAATCCAATCGTAAATATCTAATTCGCCCAGCACCCCATCTAAAACTGAATAGTCTTCTAAAGCTTCCACTCGAATCGTGGGGCACTGGATGACGCGTGCCCCCAACTCTTGCAGCCCCTCGACCAGACCAGAAGCTTGCTCACGGGCGCGGGTCACGATAATAGTCTGGCCCCAGAGTGGGCGACTATCGAACCAGCGCAACGACTCGCGCAGCCGCACGACTTCTCCCACTACGATTAAAGCTGGCGGCTTCAACCCGGCCCGTGCGACCTCCGCCTCAATAGTTTCCAGCGTGCCCGTTACCACTTGCTGCTGCATCGTTGTGCCCCAACGCACGAGAGCAATCGGGGTATCTGGCGAGTCACCACGCGCCACCAATTGAGCCACGATTTTTGGCAGCGCCCGCACCCCCATGAGGAAAACAATGGTATCGGCTACTGGTAGCGCAGGTGGAGGGGCCTCTTCATCTTTGGTATGCCCCGTCACCACGGCGAAACTGGAAGCCACTTCACGTTGAGTCACCGGAATGCCAGCATAGGCCGGGGCCGCAATCGAAGAGGTGACACCCGGTACAATTTGAAAAGCGATGCCATGTTCCCGGCAGAAAAGAGCTTCTTCCCCTCCCCTCCCAAAGACAAACGGATCGCCACCTTTCAGGCGGCACACGCTCTGGCCTGCTTTGGCTCGCTCTACCAATAGAGCGTTGATTTCATCCTGTGTCATGGCATGGCGACTGGCTTCCTTACCGACATAGACTTTTTCCGCATCAGGACGGCACAAGTCCAGCAACTCCGCACCCACTAGACGGTCATAAACCACGACATCGGCCCGCATCAAAATGTCGCGCCCGCGAACCGTAATCAGTCCAGGGTCGCCCGGCCCGGCACCGACGAGATAAACGGCAGGGTTCAGGGGTTGGGGTTTAGGGGTTGGCACGTTGGACTCCATTGACTTGATGCGTATTCTTGCTCATTAACTCCGGCAGCTTGTGGCCGATGAAGGCGGTGGCAATACCACCACTGTAATCGAATGAACGCACCTTGCTAAACCCCACTCGCGCCAATAGTTTTTCAAATTCACGGCGCGTGTAAAATCCATCTACTGAGGCGGGCAAATAATTGTAGGCCGAACCATGCTGTGAAACGACTCGGCCAATGACTGGCAGCACATGCTTAAAAAATAAGCCAAAACCCTGTTGCACCAAGGGCGAAGTAGGACGCATAAATTCTAATATCAACACTCGGCCACCCGGCTTTACCACCCGGCGCATCTCGTGCAGGCCAGCCTCCGTATTTTCAAAATTGCGCGCTCCAAACGCCACCATCGCCGCATCAAAGGCCGCATCAGGAAACGGTAAGCGTAAGGCATCACCCGCCAGAAATTGCGGATTGCGGATTGTAGATTGTGGATTATTTGATGCTCGTTTATTGTTTGCTAATTGTAGCATGGGTACAGCAAAGTCTGCTCCTGCAACAGAACACCTTGGCTGCTGGCGCAGGCACTCGAAAGCCAGGTCGCCCGTGCCACAACACAAATCCAGAATCTTCTCGCCCCGTCGTGGTGTCAGCAGGCGCACCGCACGCCGTCGCCACCGCCTGTCCTGATTCGCCGATAATAAATGATTCAGTAAGTCATAGCGTCCCGCGATGGCCGAGAACATCTCGCGCACCCGCGTGCCGCTTTTATCTATTTCCATAAATTTAATTAACCACCGATGAACACGGATGATTTGGATGCTGGATACAAGATACTGGATGCTGGCTGCACAACCTTCTATCTTCTATCCTCCATCCTCGTTCTCATCCGTGTCCATCTGTGTTCATCGGCGGTTCCAAATTCAAGTTCAAGGCATCGGTGCTACGATATGCCCTTCGACCGAAGGACTTTCTACTTTTGGCCCTAAGCCGAGTTTGTCCCACAGGGCGTCTACTTGCGCGACGGTGGCGCGATCCATTTTGACGACTTCGGGCCACTCGCGGGTGTGGCCTTCAGAGGGCCATTTGCGGGTCGCGTCGAGGCCCATTTTGGAGCCATAGCCCACCATTGGCGCGGCATGGTTGAGCGAATCTACCGGGCCTTTGACGATTTGCACATCGCGCTGCGGGTCGATGTTATTGGTGGTACGCCAAATAACCTCGCTCAGATTATGCACATCCACATCGTCATCCACTACAATAATCACCTTAGAGAACATCAGTTGGCCTAAGCCCCAGAGGGCGTGCATCACCTTATAGGCATGGTTAGGATACCGCTTCTTAATCGAGACAATAGCCAGATTATGAAAGCACGCTTCCACGGGCAGGTGCATGTCCACAATTTCGGGCACCTGCGTCTTGATGAGCGGCTTAAAAATCGTGCCCACCGCGCCGCCCAGGTAGCCATCTTCCATTGGCGGGATGCCCACGATAGTTGCTGGATAAATAGGATTCTTGCGATGCGTGATGCACTTCACCCGAAACACCGGATAATCTTCGATGGGCGTATAGTAACCAGTATGATCACCAAATGGGCCTTCGGGACGTGACTCGGCAGGGTCTATAGTGCCTTCGATCACATATTCACAATCGGCGGGAACGCGCACATCAATCGTTTCACAAGGCACCATGTCCACGGGCTTGCCGCGCAGGAAACCGGCAAACATCATTTCATCTATCTCTTCTGGCAAGGGGGCTATGGCGCAAAAAGGCAGGCAGGGGTCGCCGCCCAAACAGATGGCCGCCTCGATAGATCGCTGCCTGGCGACAGCCTCACGGTGGTGTTGCGCTCCCACTTTATGAATCTGCCAGTGCATCCCGGTGGTATTACGGTCATAAATTTGGATACGATACATGCCAACGTTGCGCCGCCCGGTGTTAGGATTATGGGTAAATACCATCGGCAGCGTGATAAACGGGCCGCCATCATCCGGCCAACAGGTCAAAACGGGCAGTTGGCCTAAATCAACGGCCTCTCCAATATGCTTGATTTCTTTGCAGGGGCCATCGCTCACGGACTTGGTGCCCAGGCTGCGCAGCGTTGGCATAAGTTTCATGCCAGTCTGTAGTTTCCCCAGCAGACCTTCGGGCGGCACAGTTTTAATGATGTCTTCAATGCGGGAAGCGATATATTCCGGCTTATCGTGAAGGGCGAGGGCGAGGCGCGAGTGTGAGCCATACAGCCCAATCGCTACGGGCACCTGGGGTGCTTCTTTGACATTTTCAAAGAGGAGAGCAGGGCCAGCCTGTTTGACCACGCGGTCAGCGATTTCCGCGATTTCCAATTTGGCCGAGACGGGGTGCTTAATGCGTTTTAGCTCTTTGCGGCGTTCGAGTTCGGTAATAAAGTCACGTAAATTGGCAGCAGACATTCCTTAAATCATTATACTAAGCGCATCCAACTCGGTGGCGCGGGGCAGCCAGCGCGAAAAGGTAAAACCAGTGCGCAATTACCATGCGCAAATCTCTATAAACGCGTTAAACTTAGCAAATTGAATAACACGAATTATGGCTATTCCTCAGACTGAAGATACTCTTTACCTCGCAGAACAGCGGCGGTTTCGGCGTCTGGAAGTCTCGCTTCCAGTGTGGTTGGCTCTCGAAGAAGACTTCGACCGGCCTGGCGCGATGCCTTGGTCACTGGGCTACACCCGCGACCTTTCGATGGGCGGCTCGAAGGTCTTCGTGCCCTCGGTGGAAGAAGTGAAGTGGCGCGATGCCAAAGATCGCGGCGTGGCGTGCCTGCTCCGCTTTGATGCGCCCAACATCGGCAGCGAAGAATATATCACGAGTCGCGTGCGCCACGTCGCCCACGATGGCGATAGTGGCAATGTATGGCTCGGCTGCGAATACGATGAAGGTGCCCAGGAAGCTAAAGCGGCCTCAGTGCGCGCTGGTCTCAAAACGGTGAAAGCACGCCGCCGCTGGCAAGGCGCTTTCGTGGCGCTTCTGTTGGTGCTGGGTTTATCGGGCCTTTTCATTAATAAGCTGCGCGGTGACATCTTAAAGAAACAGGCGGAAGTCAACCACTACAAAAAAATAGGTAAGGAACTGAACCGCCAGCTTGGGATGCTCTCTCAACCACGCTTGGTCGGCACTCGCGCTGAGGGTATCGAAAGCTCGTTCAAGCGCAAGGAAGTCCAACAGAAGATTCGAGAATTGTCGGCCCATATTTCCAAGCTGAGTAGTGACAAAAACATTAGTGCCGGTGAAATGGAGCGCCAGAGGCAGCGTCAGGCAGAAGGCATCAACCTGCCGAATCTTGGTGGCAATGTCAATGTAAATTTAGGTGTCGCCTGGCCCCAGGGCTATGCTTGGCCACAGGTGACTTCCGATTTTGAAGAACTGTTACAGCGCCGCGTGCCCACCATTGTTATCTTCAAGGACTTCAAAACACCCTTCCCCTTAGCCGATGCGCAAGAGGCACGGGTGCGGGCCAAGACCCTGCAAATCACCTGGGAACCGTGGCTCAATTATGTGAACCCTATCAAGCTGCAAGATATTGTGGCAGGTAAATACGACAAATATATAGATAGCTGGGCCAATGCCGCCAAAACCTTTGGCAACGAAGTCTGGATTCGCTGGGGCCATGAATTCAATGGCAACTGGTATCCGTGGGCCACTGTCGCCAACAATAAAAACCCCAAGATTTATGCGGCGGCTTTTCGCCATGTGCGCGACCGCTTTAATCGGGTAGGAGCCTTCAACGTGCGCTGGGTCTGGTGCATCAACGCCGAAACTGTGCCCAACGTGGCCTGGAACAATCCCTTATTGGCTTATCCAGGCGATGCCTACGTGGATATGATTTCCATTGATGGCTATAACTTCGGCACGGCTTTGCCCAGTTCACACTGGGAATCTTTTGATGAAGTCTTCGCTATTCCCTATTCCAAGGTCATCCAAAAGTTCCCGAACAAGCCAGTGATGATTAATGAAGTTGGCTGCGCCACAGTCGGAGGCGATAAAGTGGCCTGGATTAAGGCAATGGATAACTCGCTACGCAAGACCTTCACCAAGATTCAGGGCGTGGTCTGGTTTGAGGCCCAAAAGGAAGCCGATTGGCGGATGGATTCCTCACCCGAATCGCTCGCCACCTGTGCCCGTGTCTTCAATCAGACTTATTATCGCCGTGGCATTACTTAATGGGTTTAGGGTTTGGGGTTCAGGGTTTAGCCGTAATTCTTAAATTTACAGCATATATCTGTTCTGATCCTCAAACCCCAAACCCTGAAACCCAAACCCCATGTTAATCCGCTCCTCGGCTTCCACCTATTCTGTTGCGGCGCATGATGATTTGCTCCAGCAATGGCAGGGGGTGCGTCACGAACCGGGGCCGCTCCAACTTGACCTGTCCAGCATGGAGTTTATAGACCCCTACGGCATGGCCGGGCTGACCCTTTTCCTCAACCATCTGCCACCCGCCTCTTTGCCGGTGCATCTTACACTGCAAAACTGGCCGGGGGATGAAGGCACTGCTTCCAGACTCTATTCTGGCTCCGTCGCCTACCTGACACGTATGAACTTCTGGGATGCAGTGACACCCACCCTGGATGTTAAGCCGGAACAACTGCCCGTCCGCCCGGCACGGGTGGTGGATCGCAACGTGCTGATTGAAATTACCATCTTGCGCACCCACGAAGCGATTAGCGCCATGCTGCGCAAGACGGGCGAGATTTTGCAGAATTTGAGTTACACGGTTCCCGCACGCGGCCACATCCTGGAAGTCTTATCGGAGCTTTGCTCGAATGTGCTGCTCCATGCACAAAGCGACTTCGGCTGCGTGGCTGCCATGCAAACCTATTGCAACCGTAAAGGCACCCGCTATATCGTGATGGGCATTGGCGATGCGGGTATTGGCATCCGGCGCAGTCTGGCCGCAAATCCGGCTTTGGCGAATCGCCTCCATTCTGACGCGCAAGCCCTGGGCGTGGCCGTGCAACCAGGCGCATCCCGCTTCGCCACCGGTGGTCACGGTGGTGGCTTGCCCCGTGTGTTAGAAATCGCCAAACGTTACAATGGCCGAGTCTCCTTTCGTTCCGGCACCGGCTCCATGATCTACCACGGCAAAGAAGACCACCGCCGCACCTTTGAAGGCCCTCCCCTGGCTGGCACCCAACTCCGCATTTCTCTCCCCGAAGCCGTCATGCGCACCGAACGCCAAGGTGACTTGCTTACGCCTGTGATATAACCCTCACCCCCAGCCCCTCTCCCACTGCGTAGGCGAGGGGAGCGCAAACTACTACTTGCTGGAGGAAAGAGTCAAACCGCAGAGACGCAGAGCACGCGGAGTTAGATTTAAATCTTTGTGCCCTCTGCGTCTCTTCCATTTTTCACGAGCAACTTATCCTCTGTGCTCCCCTCGCCTACGCAGTGGGAGAGATTCTATGGTTGCTGTCAAGGAGGTGAGGACTGATTTTGCTGATAAACCCGCGCCGGATCGTAAGCGGTGCCATGTTT
>Ga0213875_10000186_pt1 | contig 63592 bp, 65 predicted proteins | sample BarmaccomBMRX_R8_FD_160105 | JGI IMG/M metagenome (GOLD analysis project Ga0213875, IMG submission 160105) | Root-associated microbial communities from Barbacenia macrantha in rupestrian grasslands, the National Park of Serra do Cipo, Brazil - RX_R8 | ecosystem: Host-associated > Plants > Roots...
ACTGCGCAGCGCCCGGTGTACTGGTCGACGACTACACCGGGCGCCCCGGCGAGCTGGTCTCCATCGAGTGGAGCCGGCCCTACCCGCTCTGCCAGGCGTGTCTTGACGAGGGCGACTTCATCCAATGCCGCGAGTGTGGGCGCTACAGCGCCGCCCGTTACATGATCGGCTTCGTCTGCGAGGATTGCAGCGACGCGCATCCCGTCGGCTGCGCGTGCGAGGGCTGCGTCTGGGAGTACGGGGGCGCCGTCGTGCTCGCTTGACGTGTCCACGTCCCACTGCCGAAATGCAGAAGTTCCGCTTGAGCGAGTTCGCGACCCGGCGAATGGCCGGCGCGGCCTACGCGGACGCGGACAGGCATGGTTCTGAGCGGCCTTGCTGGCTACGGCGCGGCCAAGGCCGGTGTCACGAGCGGTGACACGGGCGCCGAAGTCCCGGCCTAGCATCCCGATCATGACGACCGCCGACCCCTCTCCCGCCGCGCTGGGCGAGCCATGCTCGAGCTGATCGAGGCCCCCAACACGGCGCACCTCGCGACGTCGACGGCCGACGGATCGCCCCAGGTCTCGCCGGCCGGGATCGTCGTGGAGGGCGACCGGCCGGCGATCTTCTTCAGCCGGGGGCACCTGAGGATCCGCAAGCTGCGGCGGCGCTGCACCGGAGAGGACGTGCCGGTCCGCTCGACGATCGTCATGCTTATCGTGCCCGAGCGCGTGCGCCTGCAGGAGCTCGGATTCGAGCATCCGGGCGGCTGACGGAGAAGGATCACCGTGCGGATCGTGCTGGCCCAGCTCGACGTGACGATCGGCGAGATCGACTCCAACCTCGCGCAGATCCGCGAGGTGATGGACCAGGCCAACGACCAGGCCGCCGATCTGACCGTCTTCCCGGAGCTCGCCGTCCACGGCTACGCGCTCGGGCAGCTCGCCGAGGAGCTGAGCATGAGCGCTCGGGACCCGCGCCTGACCGGCCTCGCGGAGGGCCGCTCCGACGTCGTCGTCGGCTTCCACGAGGACGGCGGCGTGCGCAGCTACAACGCCGCCGCCTACCTGACCGCGTCCGGCCTCGTGCACGTGCACCGCAAGCTGTACCTTCCGACCTATTCCGGCTGGGAGGAGCGCAAGCACTCGAGCCCCGGCCAGTCGCTGCGCGCCTTCGACACCGACCACGGGCGCAGCGCGATCCTCATCTGCAACGACGCCTGGCAACCCGCGATCCCGTGGCTGGCCGCCCAGGACGGCGCCCAGCTGCTCATCGTGCCGACCAACAGCGCCGCCAACCTCGGGCCGCCGAGCCTGAACACGCTCGAGTACTGGGACGCGCTGCTGTCGTTCATCGGCCGGGTGCAACAGGCATGGGTGGTGTTCGTCAACCGCGTCGGCAGCGAGGGCGGCGCCACCTTCTGGGGAGGCAGCCGGATCGTCGATCCGCACGGTCAGATCGTCGCCCAGTGTCCGCTGTGGGAGCCGTCGGTGATGACCGTCGACATCGAGGTCTCCGCCGCCCGGCGGGCGCGGCGCGAGATCCCGCTCATCGCCGAGGCCCGGCTCGGCCTGATCGAGCGCGAGGTGCGGCGGCTGATCGCCGAGGGCGGCGACGCCTGACGAGCGCGGCCGACGAGCCCGGCCGACGAGCCCGGCCGAGGAGCCCGGCCGACGAGCCCGACCGGCGAGCCCGACCGGCGAGCCCGACCGGCGGCATCCGAGCCGGCCACCCGCCCGGCCGCGCGGCGTACTCTGGTCCGGTGCTGCGCCGCTGGGATTCGATCCTGCTCCGGGGTCGCCGGCCGTCGCTGATCGCGGGCGTCGGGACGATGGCGGTGCTGCTGGCGGCGTGCACCGCGCTCGTCTACCCGCTCGAGCGGGTGACCTCGGTGACGGCGCTCGGCGTCGTGTACCTGCTCGGCGTCGTGATCATCGCGACGTTCTGGGGCGTGTGGCTCGGGATCGCGATGGCGGTGCTGAGCGGCGCCGCGTACAACTTCTTTCACCTGCCGCCGGTCGGCCAGTTCACGATCGCCGACAGCGGCAACTGGGTCGCGCTGGTCACGTTCCTGGCGGTGGCGGCGGTGATGAGCTCGATCAGCGAGCTGGCGCGCGCCCGTGCGCGGGAGGCCGAACGACGGCGGGCGGAGGCCGACCTGACCGCCGAGATGGCCCAGCTGCTGCTCGCGCGGATGGGCATGCAGGAGACGCTCGGTCTGATCGGGCAGCGGTTGGCCCAGGTGTTCGAGCTGCAGTCGGCGACGATCGTGTTGCGGGAGGCTGCGGGCGACGCGCGGCGCCAGGCGATCGCGCTCGGCGTCGGGACGGGACGCCTCGGGACGCTGCTCGTGCCCGCGGGTCTGCCGACGGCGACCGAGCACCGGCTACGCCGCGGCGCGGTGCCGGCGCTGACCGCCGTTCTGCGCGCGGCGCTCGAGCGCGAGCGGCTCGTCGCCGAGGCGGTGCAGACCGAGGGCCTGCGGCGCAGCGAGGCGGTCAAGACCGCGGTCCTGCGCGCCGTCTCGCACGACCTGCGCTCGCCGCTGACGGCGATGATCGCCGCCGGGGCCGCCGTCCGCGGCGACGGGGTGACCGCCGAGGAGCGCGACGAGCTCGGCGGGCTCGTCGAGCACGAGGGAACGCGCCTGTCGCGGCTGATCGACGATCTGCTCGACCTCTCCAGGCTCGAGGCCGACGCCGCCGCGCCGCGTTTCGCCGAGTGCTCGATCGAGGAGGTGATCGACGCGGCGCTCGCGGTCCAGCCCGCGGGCGCGCGCTTCGACCTCGCGGTCGAGACCGACCTGCCGGCGGTCACCGCCGACTTCGTCCAGCTTGAGCGGGCCCTGGCCAATCTGCTCGAGAACGCCACCCGGTTCTCGACGCCGGCGCCGGTCGTGCTTCGCGCGCGGGCGCATGGCGACCGGGTGAGCGTGCGGGTGGCCGATCGCGGGCCGGGGATCGCCGCCGCCGATCAGGAGCGGATCTTCGAGCCCTTCTACCGCGCCGCCGGGCAGCCGAACGACGAGCACGCCGGCTCGGGCCTGGGCCTGGCGATCGCCCGCGGATTCGTGGAGACCAACGGCGGTCGTATCTGGGTTGAGTCCAATCCCGGACAGGGCAGCGTGTTCGTGATCGACCTGCCCGCGGCTCAGGTGCGCGCACCGGCAGCCGGATGACTCACGCAGCCGACATACGGGCGAGTCTGGATGGCGAGCGGAGGCGATCAGCGTGAGCGCCCGCCGCGTCCTCGCCGTCGACGACGAGCTGCAGATCCTCCGGGCGCTGCGGCTGATCTTGCGGGGCGAGGGCTACGAGGTGCTGACCGCCGCCGGCGTGCAGGACGCTCTGGATCGCACGGCGCTGACTCCCGTGGACGCCGCGATCGTCGACCTGCTGCTGCCCGACGGCGACGGAGTGCAGCTGTGTCGGCGCCTGCGCGAGTGGAGCACGATGCCGATCATCGTCCTCTCGGCGGTCGGGGAGGAGGAGCAGAAGGTCCGGGCGCTGCGGGCCGGCGCCGACGACTACATCACGAAGCCGTTCGGGCCCGGCGAGCTGGTCGCCCGGCTGGAGGCGGTGCTGCGCCGGGTCGTGACCGAGCCCGAGCCGGCCAGCTTCTCGGCCGCCGGCCTCGAGGTAGACCTGGTCGCTCACGTCGTCCGCCGCGATGGGCAGGCGATCCATCTCACGCCGACCGAGTTCTCGCTGCTGCGTGCGCTGGTGGTCAACCGAGGGCGGCTGATGACCCACCGCGCGCTGCTGACCGACATCTGGGGTCCGGAGTACGCCGACGACGTCACCGTCCTGCGCGGGCAGATCGCCAACCTGCGGCGCAAGCTCGAGCCGACGTCGGGGCCACGGCGCCACTACGTCCGCACCGAACCGGGAATCGGCTACCGCTTCGACCCGCGCTGAGCTGGTGCCGCGCGCGGGCGGCGCCGTCGACGGAACGTTCATCCCGCCGATCGCGGGAGCGCCCGCCTCTCCCGCCCGACCCGATGCATGGCCGGGGGTGGCGCGACTTCGGCTCGCCGCGTAAGAGCTCGACGTCGTCTCACCCACGTGAGGCGGTGGTCGTACGACTTGCGGCGGGCGCGGGATCGCTCGATGTCGTCTTGCCCCCGGGCGCGGTCGGGGTGGCAGCCGGAACGTCGTCCCAGACCGGCTTATTGACGGCCACCCCCCGATGGCCACCCCCGGCGTGTGCCGGAACTCAGACGGTGCCGACCACTAGACGTAGAGCACCATCTGGTGCACGGCGAAGGCGAAGAACGTCGCCAGCAGGCTCCACGTCGTCGGCCAGCTCAAGGTGCGAAGGAACGACCGCTGCCAGCGTCCGGCGCTGACCACGTATCCGAACAGGACCGCGAGCAGGATCGCGAAGACGATGATCGCCGCGATTGCGGAGAGAGCGAGCCCGATGACCGGCGCCACGATGAGCCCGAGCACGAGCCAGATCCCGATCGCCAGCACGTCGACCGACAGACGCGTGCGCTCGCGGCCGACGATCGTCATGAAGCCGCCGGCGCCGACGACCGCGGCGACCATGAACACGCCGAGCGGCCAGTGCGAGCCGAAGCCGAAGATGGCGCCCATCAGATGCCCGCCGATCCACAGCAGGAACGGATCGACGAGGGCGACCGCCACATAGCAGGCGAACATGTCGGTTGGCTTGTCCCACGGGTTGGCGAACACCGGCCGCCGGGGGACCATCGCCTCCCGCAGCGCCGAGCCGCTCAACGCGGCGCGCAGTGAGCCCGAGCTTTCCGGTTCGGAGGCCAACGCGTCCCGGATGCTACCGGGCCATGCGTGGAGAACGGGATCAGTTCGCGTGCCTGCTCTCGTCGCCCGGCAGGCAGGAATCTGTGCGTCGCCCACCGGATGGTGTTCGCGCGCTCGACCGAGGCTCGCCCGCGGCTCGGGGATGCTCGCTCACACACCGCGGGTGGTTACCCTGTGCTGTTCATTTCGATCACCGCACAAAGGACGCCGCGAGATGAGCCCGACTACTGGCTCGGCTACGGGACTCACGCCACCCCCGACGAGGGGCGGTGCGCGATGGAGTGGGTCAGCTTCTTGGCCGGCGAACCCCACGGCGATCAACCGGCGTGCGTGAGCACTGTGCTGCGAGCGTTCTGCACGACGCTCAACGACAGCCTTCAGGACGCGCCCGGCAACGGCTGCGTCCCTACCTGGCGCGCACGATCGGCACCGCTGATGATGGGCTCGACGAGGCGCGTTCGTGGATCGCGATGGATTGGCTGATCCGCGTCTATGCGCCGAGCTGGCTGGTCGCGGCCGAGTTGACCGGGTCGGCGCGCCGCCTCGCGGCACTGCCCCCGGTCGCGGGCGCCGAGGAGCTCCACGGCGCGCTGCTCGCGCTCGCGCCCGCGAGACGCGAGGCGCGCGCGGCGTGGTCGGCGACGCCGGGCGCGTCCAGGCTTCCGGCTCGGGGGCCGTGGACCGCCGGCCGCGCCGTCGCTCGGGAGGCGGCGTGGGAGTCGGGCGGAGCCGCCGCGTGGGCCGCTGCGCGCCTCGCGATCGGGGACATCGCCGGCGACCGAGCGCGCGCTGCTGCCCGGGAGATCGCCGGCGACGCCGCCGCCACGGTCGCGCGAAGCACGCGACTCGTCACGAGCCGCGCCGCCGCCCGGGTGCAGGCGCGGGCGGCTCTGGCCCCGACCCTGAGGGAGCTCGAGCGGTCGGCGCTTGCTCTGCTGGATCGGATGCTGCCGACAGCGCCGCTGAGCCCCGGGCTCGTTGATGGTGCCGGCCGGTGGCGGTGGCCGGCCGCAGCGGCGTCGTGACGCGCTCGGGCTCCGGCGACACTCGAAGACACGACCGAGAAGCTGAATCATCAGTAGCGGCGCCGTGCCTGGCCAGAGCTGATCCACGAGCGCCCGCCGACCGTCCGAGGCAGGCGCTGCGATCGCTTCCGACGGTGGGTCCGCGTGACGCTCGTCGTCCGCATCGAGGGATGTTGCGAGGCCAGCCCGGTGATCTCGCTGGACGTCCGGGCCTTGGTTGACCCTCGGCACCTGTAGACAATCTGTATGCGCGGTGGCCCCTTCTGTACGCGCCGTGTACGGGCTTTCGGCGATCGTTGCCGCCGATGGCATCCGGTTGTGTCGCATCGCACCCCGCCGCTCGCCGTTGATGCGGCTCACGTGGCGATACCGGCCTCGCGTCAGCCTGCACCGGCGGTCGCGGCAACTGCGGCGCCGGCTCGAGGGCCAGCTCCCGAAGGAGAGTCCGGCGGTCGGCGCCGCCGCCCGGGCGCTGCGGGTCAAAGCGATTCCAGACGCGCTGGACCGGGCCGGTCTGGCCCTCGCGATGCGCCAGATCGCCTCCGACGCCGAGCGCCCCGGCGCAACGCTGGACGAGTCGATATGTGGGGTGGCGGTGCTTCAGTGGCGCGAGGGGCTGCTGGGACTGGCCGGACGACTGGAAGGGGAGCAAGGGTCCGCTGCGCTTGATTTTCGCGAGATCACGCGGGCACGACGTCGTCCCACCAATGGGCTGGGACAGCCTCGCCGCGCTCGCGCGCACGCAGGCGCCCCAGAGGCGATGCGACTGATCGCCGAACAGCTTTCGCTGTGGCACCGCTGGGGGCGTCCGGTGGAGATGGAGCCCGGATGCGTCGTGTGGAGATGTGAGCGCTGCGGCGCGCTCGCGACCACCGACGGTCCCGCCGCGCGCCCCCGGTAGGCAAGGCCCCCGCGGGCGACCGCCTGTAGGAAATCTGTACGTCGCACACCGGATTCTGTACGCGGCGTATACGGCCCGGCCCCCACCATGCTCGACATGGATTTCTTCGCGGTGTTCCTCGCGCTGGTCGCGTTCGTGCTCCTCTACCTCCTGATCGAGGGGATCGATCGGATATGAGCAGCCGGACGACCCGCGCCGCGACCTGTCATCCGAGCCCGGATGGCGAGGGGTCGCGATGAGCGCGGGGGACCTGTTCGGACTGATCGTGTCCGCGATCGTCTGCGTCTACCTCCTGTACGCGCTGCTGCGCGGCGAGCGGTTCTAGTGCCCGCTCGGTGCCGCACGACCGACCGACGGAGATACCGGTGACGTTCACCGGCTGGCTGACGATCTTCGGCTTCGCGGCGATCCTCACCGCGCTGGCGCTGCCGTTCGGCCGCTACCTGGCGGCCGTGTATACCGGCGGGCGCACCTGGCTGGACCCCGTGCTGGGTGCGCCCGAGCGCTTCCTCTATCGCCTGCTGCGCGCCGACCCGAGCGAGGGCCAGGACTGGCGGACCTACGCCAAGAGCCTGATCGTGTTCTCGCTGGCCGGGTGGCTGCTGCTGTTCCTGATCCTGCGCACGCAGACGCTGTGGGACTTCACCGGCCTGAACCCGCTGCACTACCACTCGGCGCCGTGGAACGTGACGTTCAACACGACGTCGTCGTTTCTGACCAACACGAACTGGCAGTACTACGGCGGCGAGACGACGATGAGCTACTTCAGCCAGATGGCGGGGCTGACGGTGCAGAACTTCCTCTCCGCGGGCGTGGGGATCGTGGTCGCGGTGGCGCTGATCCGCGGGATCGTGTCGCGCGGCGGCTCGAGCCTGGGCAACTTCTGGCAGGACATCGTCCGGACGGTGCTCTACGTGCTGTTGCCGCTGTCGATCGTCGTCGCGCTCGTCCTGGTCTTCCAGGGCAGCATCCAGACGTTCTCGACCTACCTCGTCAGCCACGGCCTGACCAGCGGGGGCAGCCAGTCGATCGCCGTGGGCCCGGTCGCCTCGCAGGAGGCGATCAAGGAGCTCGGCACCAACGGCGGCGGCTTCTTCAACGTCAACTCGGCGCACCCGTTCGAGAACCCGACCGGCTTCACCAACCTCGTCGAGATGCTGGCGGTCCTGATCATCCCGGCGGCGCTCGTGTTCACCTACGGCCGGATGACCGGCAGCCGCCGCCAGGGTTACGCGATCTACGCGACGATGATGGTGATGTTCCTCGGGGCGGCGGTCGTGTGCTACGTCGCCGAGGCCCACGGCTCCCCCGCCCAGCACGCCGCGGGCATCCACCACGGGGGCAACCTCGAGGGCAAGGAGCAGCGTTTCGGGATCGCCGGCTCGGCGCTGTTCGACGTCGTCACGACCGTCACCTCGTGCGGAGCCGTCAACAGCGCGATCGAGTCGTTCACCGGGATCGGCGGCGCGGTGCCGTTCGCCAACCTGTCGGCGAGCGAGGTCATCTTCGGCGGGGTGGGGACCGGCCTGTACTCGATCCTGCTCTACGTCCTGCTCGCGGTGTTCATCGGCGGGCTGATGGTCGGCCGTACGCCCGAGTACCTGGGCAAGAAGATCGAGGCGCGGGAGATCAAGCTGGTCGCGCTGGGCCTGCTGATCACGCCGCTGGCGGCGCTGTTCTCGACCGCGCTGGCGACAGCCAGCCGGGCCGGACGGGCGTCGATCTCGGCGACGGGCGTCGGGCCGCAGGGATTCTCGGAGTCGTTCTATGCCTACCTGTCGCAGGCCAACAACAACGGCTCCGCGTTCGCCGGTTACGGAGGGTTCGTGCAGCCCAACGCCGGCAGCCTCGGCTCCCACGGGATCACGTTCGCCGACCTGCTCGGCGGCTTCGAGATGCTGTTCGCCCGCTACGGGCCGATCCTGTTCGCCCTGGCGGTCGCCGGAACGCTCGTCGGCAAGCGGGTCAGTCCGGCGGGTCTGGGCACGATGCGCACCGACAATCCGACGTTCGTGATCCTGCTCATCGGGGTGATCATCCTCGTCGGTGCGCTGACGTTCTTCCCCGCCCTGCTCCTCGGACCGATCGTCCAGGGCCTGACCGGACACCTCTACTCATGAAACGCATCCTCATCACATCCGCCATCTCGATGATCGTGTTCACGCTGGCGCTGGGCATCGTCTATCCGCTGGTGATCACCGGGATCAGCCAGCTGGCGTTTCCGGGCAACGCCAACGGTCAGCAGATCAGGGAGGGCGGTCGCCTGGTCGGCTCGAAGATCATCGGCCAGCAGTTCACAGACGTGGTGCTCAAGCCCGATGCGAAGCCCGAGATGGACTCGGCCGGCAACCCGGTCACCGTCCCCGACAAGCGCTACTTCCAGACGCGCCCGTCGGGCACCACCCCCGAAGACAACTCGGCGGCGACGACGTTCGCCAACCTCGGCCCCAACGACCTGGCCACCAAGCAGGCGATCGTCACCAACATGGACGCCTACCTCGCGCTCGAGCGGCCCTATGACCCCGGACTGACCGCGAGCCAGGTGCCCGTCGACGCCGTCGACACCTCGGCCTCGGGCATCGATCCCGACATCTCGCCGGCCAACGCCGACATCCAGGCCCACCGCGTCGCCGCGATGCGCCATCTGACGCTCGCGACCGTGAAGGCGCTGATCGACCAGAACACGGCCGGCCGCGGCCTCGGCTTCTCCGGCGAGCCCTCGGTCGACGTCGTCACGCTCAACCTCGCCCTGGACGCCAGGAGGTAACCATGGCCATCGCCGATCCCCCCGCTCAGCAGAGGCCCACCCGACCCGGCCGATCGCTGTTCACCGGAGACCTGGCCCGGCGGGCGGTGCTCGACAGCTTCGCAAAGCTCGACCCGCGGGTCCAGATCCGCAACCCCGTGATGTTCGTCGTCGAGCTCGGCGCGTTGATCACGTCGGTCACCTGGCTGATCCAGGTGTTCGGTGGAGGGCCGCTCGGCGGCGGCCACGAGCCCGCCTGGTACACGTTCACGATCTCGATCTGGCTGTGGCTGACGGTCGTGTTCGCCAATCTCGCCGAGGCGTTCGCCGAAGGCCGGGGCCGGGCGCAGGCGGCGACGCTGCGGGCGATGCGCCAGGAGACCGAGGCCCATCTGCGCGATGGCGGCGTCAAGTCGGCCTCGGAGTTGACCAAGGGCGACGTCGTCGTCGTTGAGGCGGGCGAGCTGATCCCCGGCGATGGCACGGTGATCGAGGGCATCGCCTCGGTCGACGAGTCGGCGATCACCGGCGAGTCGGCCCCGGTCATCCGCGAGTCCGGCGGCGACCGCAGCGCGGTCACCGGTGGCACCCGCGTGCTCTCGGACCAGATCGTCGTCGAGATCACCCAGGAGCCGGGGCAGTCGTTCATGGACCGGATGATCGCGCTCGTCGAGGGCGCCGCCCGGCGCAAGACCCCGAACGAGATCGCGCTGAACATCCTGCTCGCGGGGCTGACGCTGATCTTCATGATCGTCGTCGCCACGCTGCGCCCGTTCGGCCTGTTCGCGCACACTCCGATCTCGGAGACGACGCTGATCTCGCTGCTCGTGGCGCTCATCCCGACGACCATCGGCGCGCTGCTCTCGGCGATCGGGATCGCCGGCATGGACCGGCTCGTGCGCCGCAACGTGCTCGCGCTGTCCGGGCGCGCCGTCGAGGCCTCCGGCGACGTCGACGTCCTGCTGCTCGACAAGACGGGCACGATCACGATCGGCAACCGCCTCGCGTCGGAGTTCATCCCGATGCCCGGCGTATCGGAGACCGAGCTCGCCGAGGTCGCCCAGCTCTCCTCGCTGGCCGACGAGACCCCGGAGGGGCGGTCGATCGTGGTGCTCGCCAAGCAGTACGGGATCCGCGAGCACGAAATGGCCGACCTGCACACCGAGTTCGTGCCGTTCAGCGCCCAGACGCGGATGAGCGGCGTCGACCTCGACGGCCGCAGCCTGCGCAAGGGCGCCGGTGACGCGATCATCGGCTTCGCCGAGCAGGAGGGCGGGCACGCGCCCGACGAGCTGCAGTCCACGCTGGACCGGATCGGGCGCGAGGGCGGCACGCCGCTGGCGGTCGCGCGCGACAGCCAGATCCTCGGCGTCATCTACCTCAAGGACACGATCAAGGAGGGCATGCGCGAGCGCTTCGATCAGCTGCGGGCGATGGGGATCCGCACGATCATGATCACCGGCGACAATCGGCTGACCGCGGCCAAGATCGCCGAGGAGTCCGGAGTCGACGACTTCCTCGCCCAGGCCACGCCGGAGGCCAAGCTGCAGCTGATCCGCGAGCAGCAGGGCACCGGTCGGATGGTCGCGATGACCGGCGACGGCACCAACGACGCCCCGGCGCTCGCGCAGGCCGACGTCGGCGTGGCGATGAACACCGGCACCCAGGCGGCCCGCGAGGCCGGCAACATGGTCGACCTGGACTCCAATCCAACCAAGCTGATTGAGATCGTCGAGGTCGGCAAGCAGCTGCTGATCACCCGGGGCGCGTTGACGACGTTCTCGATCGCCAACGACGTCGCCAAGTACTTCGCGATCCTCCCCGCGATCTTCCTCTCCACCTGGGCCACGACGCGGGAGGGCGAGGGGCCGCTGCACGTGCTCAACGTCATGAATCTCGGGTCGCCACGCTCGGCGGTCATCTCCGCGATCGTGTTCAACGCCATCGTCATCCCGCTGCTGATCCCGATCTCGCTGAAGGGCGTGGCGTATCGCGCGATCGGCGCCAGCGCGCTGCTGCGACGCAACCTGCTCATCTACGGCCTCGGCGGCCTGATCGCCCCGTTCATCGGGATCAAGCTGATCGACCTGATCGTCCACAACCTGCTCGGCGCGTAGTGGCCGGTGAGCCGTGGGACGTACAAGATCTTCCTCGGCATGGCCGCGGGCGTGGGCAAGACCTACCGCATGCTCCAGGACGGTCACGCCGAGGCCCACGAGGGCCGTGACGTCGTGATCGGCCTGCTCGAGTCCCACGGGCGCGCCGAGACCGCCGCGCAGGCGGCCGGCCTCGAGGTCGTCCCGCGCCGGCGCATGACCTATCGCGACACCGAGCTGAGCGAGATGGACCTCCCCGCGATCCTGCGCCGCGCGCCGCAGCTGTGCCTCATCGACGAGCTCGCCCACACCAACGCGCCCGGGCTCGAGCACGACAAGCGCTACGAGGACATCGAGGACGTGCTGACGGCGGGGATCGACGTCTTCTCCACCGTCAACGTGCAGCACCTCGAGTCGCTCAACGACCAGGTCACCGAGCTGACCGAGATCCGCGTCCGCGAGACCGTCCCCGACGCGGTGCTCGGCTCCGCCGACGACGTCGTGCTGATCGACATCACGCCCCAGTCGCTGATCGAGCGCCTGCGGGCCGGCCTCGTGTATCCGCCCGAGCGCGTCCCGGCGGCGCTGAACCACTTCTTCAAGGTCGAGAACCTCGCCGCGCTGCGCGAGGTCGCGTTGCGCCAGGTCGCCGAGGAGGTCGAGTCCAAGCGCATGCCGCCGGCCTCCGAGGCCGACCACCGGCGCGAGGACCGGCTGATCGACGTCGCGGTCCCGGTGGCGATCGCCGAGCGGCTGCTCGCGCTCGTCACCCCCGACCCCGGATCGCAGCGAGTCGTGCGGCGCGCGTGGCGCTCGGCGCAGCGCCTCGGGGCCGAGATCGACCTGCTGTGGGTCGCCGACCATCGCGCGACCGCGGTCGAGGAGGAGCAGCTCGACGCGCTGCGCCGGCTGGCGAGCGTGATCGGCGCCCACCTGCTGATCGAGACCGGCGACGACGTGGCCGCGGTCGCGCAGCGCGTCGCCCGCGAGCGCGGCACCACCTACGTGATGATGGGCGCGCCGCGCCGGCGCAGCGCGTTGCGAGAGCTCATCTCGCCGCCGCTGCCGCTGCGGCTGATGACCGCGCTTCCCGGCGTCGACATCCGGATCGTCGCCGACCGGACCCAGCGCCAGCCCGAGCGGACCCAGCGCCAGCCCGAGCGGACCCAGCGCCAGCCCGAGCGGACCCAGCGCCAGCCCGACCGGACCCAGCGCCACCGGGAGGAGACGTGATCGCGATCGTCATCGCGGCGGCGATGGCCGCCGGCGCGGCGGCGGCGGCCGCGGCCCTCCACCATCGACGACGCACGGCGGTGGTCGGCGGGCCGACCGGGACGGGCTGGCCCGGCCGGCGAGCCGCGGCGGCGCCGGCACCCCGCCCGGGAGCGCACCGGATCCTGTTCCCGTTCGTCGCCCAGGCCCTGTCGACCCGCGCGCTCGACGTCGCGCTGCGCCTCGCCCGCGCGCTCGACGCGACGCTCGTGCCGGTCTTCCTCGCGCGGGTGTCGCTCGACCTGCCGCTCGACGCCTCGATCCCGCGCCAGTCGGCGATCGCGCTGCCGCTTCAGGAGGCGATCGAGCAGCGCGCCGCCCACTTCGGGGTTCCCGTCGACTGCCGGATCGAGCGCGGTCGCACCCACCGCCACGCGCTCCGAGAGGCGATCACCACCGAGCGCTACGACCGGCTCGTGATCGCTGCGGCCAACCGAAGTCACCCCGGGTTCAGCGCCGACGACGTCGCGTGGCTGCTCGATCACGCGGCCGGCGAGATCGTCATCCTGCGCCCGGCCGACGTCGAGCCGGCGGAGCCACGCCCCAACGGCGTGGCCGCCTCGCTCACCCCGACGGCGGCGTGAACTGACTGAGCGTGAACTCGGCGCCGGCGGGATCGCGGACGGCGGCCTCGCGGGTCCAGCCGGTGTCCCGGCTGGAGACGATCGTCGCCCCGAGGCGCTTGGCGGTCGCCGCCGCCGCGTCGCGATCCGGCACCGCGAACACGACGTGCCAGCGCGGCGCGGTCTCGCCGGTCGACGGCCGGTCGAGCCCGGCGATGACGTCCTCGAACCCCGGAGGGGCCTTGACGTCGGCCTGGCGGGCCCGGATGCCGGGGTCGACGGTCGCCTCGAGATGGTCGCCGTACCCGGGGCGCCGCCACATGACCGCCTCGGGGCCGAGCTCGAGGGCCTCCCAGCCGAACACGCGCTCGTAGAACTCACGCGCCGCCGGCGCGTCGGCGCAGTGCAGGTGCGAGAAGTTCCAGGCGCCGGGGGCGTTGACGAGCTGGGCGCCGGAGATCGCCCCGGCCTCCCAGAGCCGGAACGGCGTCCCGAGCGGGTCGACGCACGTCGCGCGGCGGCCGTCGGTGACGAGGTCCTCGGGCGGCGAGGCGACCTCACCGCCGAACTCGGTGACCCGGGCCACGGCGGCTTCGGCGTCATCGACGGCGATGTAGGTGTTCCAGGCCACGGGACCCGACGCCTCGAAGCGGATCGCGGCGACCTCGCGGGTATCGATCGTGGCCACCTGATACGCGCCCGGGACCGCGCCCTCGTCGCGGAACGTCCAGCCGAACAGCTGACCGTAGAACTCGACCGCGGCCTCGGGGTCGGGCTGGTCGGTGTCAATCCAGCAGGGCACGCCCTCGGGATAGGTTCGGGTCTCCTCGCTCATCGCCGACAGCGTAGAGCCGAGCCGGCGGGCGCGCCACGCGACCGCCGCTCTCCCGCACCGGACCGGAAGCTCGAGGGCATCGTGGCGAGCTTCCTGGACGTCCACGGGCTGTAGCCCTCGCGCCGACGACGGGCCGACCTACACGCTCAGCCCGCCGTCGACCGGGACCGCCGCCCCGGTCAGCGCCGAGGACTCCGGGCCGGCGAGCCAGACGAGCAGCGCGGCGACCTCCTCGGGATCGAGCAGGCGCTCGAGCGGCTGCTGGCTCGCGAAGGACTCGGCGGACGGCAGGCCGTAGAGGCGCGCGGTCTCGTCCAGGATCGCGGTCCGGGTGGAGCCGGGGCTGACCGCGTTGGCGCTGACGCCGGTGCCGCGCAGCTCGACGGCGAGCGCGCGGACCACACCGACGACGCCGGCCTTGGCCGCGCAGTAGGCGGCGAGCAGGGGCAGCCCGCGCGCCGCGGCGGTCGAGGCGAGCGCGAGAAAGCGCCCCCGGCGGGGCTCGGGGCGGCGCAGCAGCGCGGGAATCGCGACTCGGGCGCCGACGAGCACGCCGTCGAGACACACCGACAGGACCGCGCGCTCCTGCTCGCGTGGCATCTCCCACAGCGGCACCCCGCCGGCGATCACCCCGGCGCCGGCGACGAACGCGTCGAGGCCGCCGTGGCGCGTCTCGGCAGCGTCGACGACGGCGGCCATCGCATCGACGTCGGTGGCGTCGGCGACGACGGCCTCAGCGCCGGTGGCGGCGGCGACCGCCTCGAGCTGTGCGCGGGTGCCGAGCGCGTAGGGCAGCCCGGGGGCGTCGGCGCACGCGTCGACCGCGACCACGGTCCAGCCGGCCCGGCGCAGGCCGATGACGGTCGCCGCGCCGATCCCCCGCGCGGCGCCGGTGACGATCGCCACCCCGGACACCCCGGACACCCCGGCCGCCCCGCCGGCGTCGGCCGCGGCTACGTCAGCCATGCCCGCGCCATCGCCGCCAGCCGCTCCCCCTCCCGCGCCAGCCGATCGCGGCCGCGGTCCGCGCTCGCCCCGGCGGGGTCGCCGAGCACCCCGTTGGGGCTCGCCGCCGCCACCCCTCCCGCGCGCAGGTTGCCCATCAGCTCGGCCACCGGCGCCGGATTGCCCGCGGTCGCTCGAGCGACGTCGACGCGATCGGGCGCGATCGCGAGCATCAGCGAGGTCTCGAGCTCTCCGGCATGGGCGTCGCCCGACCAGCGCGGCGTCCACGCGCGGACGTCGCGGCCCTCGCCGCGCAGGGTGGCCACCGCCTCGGCGAGCGGCTCGGCGTTGCCCCCGTGGGCGCAGAGGAACAGGACGCGCGGGAACGTCTCGGTCGCCGAGCGGCCGAGCTCGACGAGCGCGGCCCGGGTCGCCGCGCGCCCGATCGACAGCGTGCCGGCGAACCCCTGGTGCTCGCCCGAGGCGCCGTAGCCGAGCGCCGGGGCCAACCACGCGCCCGGCACCTGCGCGCACAGGCCACGCGCGAGCGCGGTCGCGATCTCGGTGTCGGTCGTCAGCGGCAGATGCGGCCCGTGCTGCTCGGTGGCGCCGAGCGGCACGACGAGCAGGCTCGGATCCGCGACCGCCGGCGAGGCGAGATGAGCGAGCTCAGGCGTCGTCGCGCCCTCCGCGCTTCCCGCGCCCCCCGCGCTTCCCGCGCTTCCCGCGCCCCCCGCGCTTCCCGCGCCCTCGGCGCTCGCCGGGCCCCCCGCGCCCCCGCTGGGCGGCGCGCACGATGCCGGGCACGAGCGGCCCCGGCTCGCGCGCCCGCAGGCAGCCGAGCCACACCCCGGTCGCGTAGGCGAGATCGTCGGCGGTGCGCAGCAGGCCGTAGGAGACGGGGTCCATCCGCGGGCGTCGCCGCCACCAGTCGGCGCCGGTGCAGATCGCCAGCCCGGCGGCGACCAGCCGCCGGCCCCGGCGACTGCCCATCGCGCCCGCGAGCACGAGCGGCGGATAGGCGCGGGAGGCGGACTCGAGCGTCTGCTCGGCGAGCCGCAGGTGCGCCCCGGCGGCCACCCGCAGCATCTGCCCGCGCGCGTCCGGCACCGCCGGCAGCCGCGCCGCGACCGCGGCGGTGCCGCCGAGCGCCGCCACGAGCGCGAGCCGCGGGCGCCCGCCGAGCACCAACAGCCAGGGGGCCAGACCCCAGGTCGGCAGCACGAGATGGCGCATGAGCCCGGGGTGGCGGACGGCGAGCGGCGCCGCCGAGGAGCCGTAGGCCACGCGCTGGGACAGCCAGGCCCGCGGCCCGGCGCGGTGGGGATGCTCGACGCGGGCGCGCGGCTCGTAGCGCACCCGCCAGCCGGCGCGGGCCAGCCGCCACACGAGATCGACGTCCTCGCCGTAGCGCATCGCGACGTCGAAGCCGCCGTCCCCGAGCGCGGCGCGGCGGACGACGAGCGCCGCTGCCGGCACGAAGCCCACCCGCTGCCCGGGGCCGACGACACCGGGCTCGGGACCGAGGTCGAGCGGCGAGCGCACCGCCTCGTAGGCCGACAGCGTCGATCCGCCCGCCGGGACCATGACCCGCGGCGCGACCGCGGCGACCTTCGGATCGTCGAAGTGCGCCTCGAGCGTCGGCAGCCAGCCGGGGGTCGGGGTCGTGTCGGAGTCGACGAAGGCGATGAGCGGGGCGGTCGTCGCGCGCAGGCCCGCGTTGCGCGCCGCCGCGGGACCGGCGCCGTCGCTCAGGCGCAGGACCCGGGCGCCGCCCTCGCGGGCGACCGCGGCGACCGCGGCGGGATCGCGCGAGCCGTCGTCGACGACGACGATCTCGGCGGCGGGCCCGACGCGAGCCAGGCACGCGGCGAGCAGGTCGGCGCGGTCGCGCACGGGGATGACGATGGCCACCCGGACGCCGGGGGGCCGCGCCGACGCGGGCACCGGGTGGGCGAGGCCGATCTCGATCAGGCGCGCCGCCAGGCGCCGGGCGGCGGGGGCCTCGGTCACCGGCGAGCCGTCGCGCCACGCGCGGATGAGGCGGGCCCCCCCGGGGGTCAGCCGGAGCATCCGCATCGGCTGCCCGCCGAGCACGACCGCGCCGTCGGCGAGCAGCCGGGCGCAGACGTCGAGGCGCAGCGTCGTGGCGGCGTCAGGGGCGGCGACGGCGGCCGGGCCGACGACCGCGTCCGGGCCGACGACCGCGTCCGGAGCGGCGACCGCGAGCGCCCGCCGGACGCTCACGCTGATCGCCGACGCTCGCCCGCGGGCTTGCTGCCCGCTCGGCATCCTGCCTCGCCGGATCGGGCAGCGCCCGCGTCATCCAGCTGGCTCGCCTGGATGTCGGCGGCGTGAGTCATCCGGCTGCCGGCTCGACGACCCGATGCGTGGTGAAGCCCTCGGGCACCAGCACGTCGGACGCCTCCAGATCGGCCACCGAGGCCCGTCCGAGGCCGCGCAGCGCCGAGTCGATCCCGCCGGTGAGGATGTCGAGCACGTTCTCCACCCCGGCCTGCCCGTTGGCGGCCAGACCCCACAGGTAGGCGCGGCCGATCATCGTCGCCCGGGCGCCCAGCGCGAGCGCCTTGACGACGTCCGAGCCGCGGCGGATCCCCGAGTCGAGCACGATCTCGACCTGGTCGCCGACCGCATCGGCGATCGCGGGCAGGGTGCGGATCGACGCCGGCTGGCCGTCGAGGTTGTTGCCGCCGTGGTTGGAGACCGAGATCGCGGTGGCGCCGATGTCGACGGCCCGGCGGGCGTCGTCGGGGCGGGAGATGCCCTTGATCATCACCGGCCCCTCCCACCAGCCGACGAGCCAGCGCAGGTCCTCCCAGGTCGGCGGCGGGGTCTGCATCCACTCGCCGTAGGCGGCGAAGAAGGTCGGCGGGTCCTCGCCCTCGATCGTCATGTTGGGCACGGTCAGCTCGGGCGGCCCGCCGGTCCTCGCGTAGGCCTTCAGCCACCGCGGGCGGATGATCGTCTCCGGAGCGAAGCTCAGCATCGCGCGCAGATCGAGCTTGTCGGGGATCGGGGGGCTGCCCCAGTCGCGACCGTGGGAGAACTGCCAGTCCAGCGTGACGATCAGCCCCACGACGCCCGCGCGCCGGGCGCGTTCCAGGCGCTGGGTCAACCGGTCGCGGTCGCCGCACCAGTAGGTCTGAAAGAACGTCTGGGGGTTGGCCTCCACGACCTCCTCGACGGGCTCCGAGCCGAACGAGGACAGGCCGATCGCGGTGCCGCGAGCGGCCGCCGCCCGCGCGACCGCCACCTCCCCGTCGGGATGCACGGCCTGCACCCCGGTCGGCGAGATCATCACCGGCAACGCGATCTCCTGGCCCATCACCGACGTGCCCTGGCCGCGCTCGGCGGGCGCCTGGGCGACGTGGGGCGCAAAGCCGAGCTCGCTGAACGCCGCGAGGTTGTCGGCCATCGTGTTGCCGTGCTCGGAGCCGGCGATGATCGCCTTGTAGACCGACTTGGGCAGGGTCTTGCGCGCGCGGCGCTGCGCCTCGGCGACCGTCTCGAACCATCCGCCGGCCATGACCGCTACCCGGCGCGCAGGCGCCTGGAGTGACCGGCGCCCACGAGCGGCCGCTCGTCGGCGGCGACCTTGACGAGCTCGAGCTCGCCGTGGCCGAGCACGCATTCGGGGTCGGGGCCGTCGAGCGGCATCCCGGTGAAGAACTTCGCCGCCATACAGCCGCCCTGACACTTGTCATACAGGCCGCAGGACGCGCACGCGCCGGCGCTCTGAGGCTCGCGCAGCTCGGCGAACAGCGCCGACTCGCGCCACACGCCCGCAAACCCGCCCGGGGCGCGCACGTTGCCCGCCAGGAACTCGTCGTGGAGCACGAACGGACAGGCGTAGACGTCGCCGACCGGGTCGACGAGGCAGACGACGCGCCCGGCGCCGCAGAGGTTGAGCCCCGGCAGCGGCTCGCCGAGGGCCGACAGATGGAAGAACGAGTCGCCGGTCAGCACGTCCGGCCGGGCGATCAGCCACCTGTAGAGCTCGCGCTGCTGGGACGGGCTCGGGTGCAGCTCGTCCCACACCGACGCGCCGCGACCCGAGGGGCGCAGGCGGGTGATCCGCAGCTGGGCGCCGTACTCGTCGGCGATCTTCTCCAGCGCGTCGAGCTCGGGAATGTTGTGCCGGGTCATGACGACCGAGATCTTGAACGGCCCGAAGCCGGCGGCCGCGAGGCGGTCCATGCCGCGGCGGGCCATGGCATAGCTGCCGCGGCCGCGCACCGGGTCGTTGGTCTCGGGCGTCGCGCCGTCGATCGAGATCTGGACGTCGAGGTAGTCGGTGGCCGCGATCCGCGCCGCCGCTGCCGGGGTGATCAGCGCGCCGTTGGTGGAGAACTTGACGCCGACCTTGCGCTCTACGGCGTGGTCGACGAGATCGAGGAAGTCGCGGCGCACGAGCGGCTCGCCCCCGCCGACGTTGACGTAGAACACGCGCATCGCGGCGAGCTCGTCGATGAGGTGGCGGCACTCCTCGGTGCTCAGCTCGCGCGGATCGCGCTTGCCCGAGGAGGACAGGCAGTGCGCGCAGGCGAGGTTGCACCCGTAGGTGACCTCCCAGGTCAGGCAGATGGGCGCCTGCAGGCCGTGCTTGAAGCGGTCGCGGAGCTCGGGGCTCGCGGTATCAGCGGACATGGATCACCTCCGAGGCCTGCAGCCGGGCCAGCGCGCGCAGCATCGCGGGTCGCTGTTGGGCGGTGACGCCGTGCGCGTGCAGCGCCGCGTCGGCCGAGGGATGAGCGCCGATGTCCTGCACGATCGCCGTCAGCTGCGGCGACTTCAAGAACGTCAGCTTGCGGTTGCCGTAGTGATAGAGCAGCGCGCCGAACCGCTCGTGGCGCAGCGCCAGATCGCGATGCAGCGCGTACGGGGAGCCGGCGTCGAAGGCCGGGGGCGACGTCTCGCTAATAGACACCGCACATGCCGTCGATCGAGACCTCCTCGACGAGCAGCTCGTCGGCGATGACGTCGTCGTCGCCGGGCGCCGGGGTCGCGGCCACGGGCTCGGGCTCGGCGGGCGCCTCGGTCTGCGAGGTCTGCGGCTCGGACACGTCGTCTCCTCTCCGTCGGGTGCGGAGCGGAAAGCTAGCTCATACGGCGCGCCCCGGCAACAATCGCGCGCTACCCCCTGGCTACTGCGCGGGCGCCTGCACAATCGGCTCTCGTAGGCTGTCAGACGCACGTTCCTGTCACCCGAGGAGAGGGAAAGTCGATGGAAGCAGAACGCCTCTGGGAATTTCCGATCAAGGAGTTCCACAACGTCCCGCGCGGCCTGCTCGGCCCGGGCGCTTACGAGCTCGTCGGCGTCGAAGCCAAGAACCTCGGCTTCAAGAAGTCGCTGCTGATGACCTCGGGCCTGCGCGGCACCGGAATCATCGATGACATCGTCGGCAAGGTGAAGCACGCCGGCGTCGACGTCGCCGTCTTTGACAAGGTGGAGTCCAACCCCAAGGACTACAACGTCATGGACGCCCACCAGATGTACGTCGACGAGACATGTGACTCGTTCATCTCGGTCGGCGGCGGCTCAACCCACGATGCGTGCAAGGGCGCGCGCATCGTCGCCGCCCACGACGGGCGCAACATCAACGAGTTCGAGGGCTTCAACAAGTCCGAGAATCCGATCAACCCGCCGCACATCGCGATCTCCACCACGGCCGGCACCGGCTCGGAGACGAGTTGGGCGTACGTGATCACCGACACCTCGGACAAGGACAGCCCGCACAAGTACGTCGGCTTCGACGACCGCTGCATCGCGTCGCTGGCGATCTGCGACCCCGTCATGTACTACGACCTGCCCCAGGACTACACCGCGCAGTGCGGCTTCGACGTGCTGGCGCACGCCTCGGAGCCCTACGTCTCGCGGCTGGACTTCGCGCCCAGCCTCGGACAGGCCCTGTGGGCGATCCAGCTCACGGCCAAGCACCTGCGCACGGCGTACGCCGAGCCCAAGAGCTACGACGCGCGCATGGGCATGATGTACGCGCAGTACATCGCCGCGCAGGCGTTCAATTCCGGTGGCCTGGGGATCATCCACTCGATCTCGCACGCCGTCTCGGCGTTCTACGACACCCACCACGGCCTCAACAACGCGGTTGCCCTGCCCCGCGTGTGGGAGTACAACCTCCCCTCGCGCTACGAGCGCTTCGCCGACATCGCCGTCGCCATGGGCGTGGAGCGCAACGGCAAGACGACCGTGCAGATGGCCGAGGCAGCGCTCGAGGCGGCGATCCAGCTGCTCAAGGACGTCAACATCACGGAGAACTTCACCTCCGTCAAGAAGGACACGTACTCCAAGAACCGCATGGACACCGGCGTCTACGAGGGCAAGGGCGCCGAGATCAAGGGCGACGCCGACGACATCCACCGCGTCGCGGTGCACATCATGGGTGACGCCTGCACGCCGGGCAACCCGCGCGAGTGCACGGTGCAGTCGCTGACGCCCGTCGTCAAGGAGACGATGGTCGGCACCCTCTAGCCTGTCGATCAATCGAAACCGCCGACCGCAATCGCCGAGGCCCTTTGTGACCACCGAACCCCAGATGAGCGCGACGTTTGAGGACGTCTCCGACGTCGTGCAGCGCTTCCGCGACCACGACTACGTCATGCCCGACAAGGTCGGGACGGTCGTGTACCTGGCCGCGGAGCTGGGCAAGCCCGTGCTCGTGGAGGGCCCGGCCGGCGTCGGCAAGACCGAGCTGGCCAAGACGCTGGCCGCCGTCACCGGGCGGCGGCTGGTGCGCCTGCAGTGCTACGAGGGCCAGGATGACACCAAGGCCCTGTACGAATGGGACTACGGCAAGCAGCTGCTCTACACGCAGTTGCTGCGCGAGCAGATCGACAGCCTCATGGAGGGCACCACCGGGCTCGCCGACGCCGCCTCGCGGTTGCGCGACCACGAGGACGTGTTCTTCTCCGAGCACTTCCTGCTCGAGCGGCCGCTGCTCGAGGCGATCCGCTCGCCGGAGCCGACGGTGCTGCTCATCGACGAGATCGACCGCTCCGACGAGCACCTCGAGGCGCTCATGCTCGAGGTGCTCGCCGAGTACCAGGTGACGGTCCCCGAGCTCGGGACGCTCGTGTCGCGCTCGAGCCCGCTCGTCGTCATCACCTCCAACGCCACCCGCGACGTCTCGGAGGCGCTCAAGCGCCGGTGCCTGCACCTGTCGCTGACCTATCCGACCGCGGAGCGCGAGATGGAGATCCTCCAGCTGCGGATCCCCGGCATCGCCGAGGACCTTCTGGGTCAGGTCGTCGAGGTCGTGCGCGGGATGCGCGACCTCGATCTGCGCAAGGCGCCGAGCATTTCCGAGGCGCTCGACTGGGCGCGGGCGCTGACCCTGCTGAACGTCGCCAGCCTTGACCGTGCGACGGTCGAGGAGACGATCACGCTGCTGATCAAGTACGACCGCGACGTCGAGCGCGTCCAGGGCGAGATCCCGCGACTGCTCGGCCGGGCGGGGATCGACGTGGCACTGGAGCAGCAGGTGCACAACCACGGTGACGGGCACGGCCATGACCACGACCAGCCGCACTCCCACTCCCGCGCCCAGGGCGCGCACCACCACCACGAGCACGACGACATGCGGACCGATTCGAAGGGCTACTTCGGCTCGGTGCGCGGCGACCACTAGCGCTCCGTGGAGGCGCCGGTCGTTCGCTTCGCGGGGCTGCTGCGCAACCGCGGGGTGCGCATCTCCCCCGCCGAGACGCTCGACGCGCTGCGCGCGATCCGCGCGGTGCGCCTGTCAAGCCGCGCCGCCGTCCGCGAATCGCTCCGCGCCACGCTGATCAAGGAGGCGCGCGACGAGCGGCTGTTCGACGAGCTGTTCGAGGAGTTCTTCTCGCCGTGGCTGGCGACCGAGGGCAACTGCCGCGGTCATGGACACGCCCACGACCACGACGAGCCCGACGCCGCCGGGGTTCCCACCGACATCAAGATCTCCGAGCAGCCCCCGGACTTCGACGACCCCAGCCACTCGCACGGCGCGCCCGAAGACGTCGCCAAGTACTTCGACGACGACCAGCTCGCGACCGCCAAGCGGATGCACAAGGAGGGCAACCGGATCGACCTCGCGGGCCTGTCGAGCGAGCTGATGCTCGGCGAGACCGACGCGCTCGACGAGAGCGTCGAGCGCCTGCGCCACGTGCTGCACCTGCGCCGCCTCTCCAACCCCGGCGCGCCGGGCGACTTCGCCTTTGACGCGGGCGAGGTCGTCGACGCCGACCTGTCGGTCGGCTCCGTCGACCACCTGCCGCCGCTGCCGGGCTCAGAGAAACTCGACCCCGACGAGCTCGCGGCGCTGCGCGAGCGCGTCGACGGGGCGATCGCCAACCTGCCCGAGCTCCTCAAGGGCTACCTCGAGCGGCTGATGGAGCTCGAGCAGCCCCCGCCCAAGCCGACAGAGCTGAACCCCGCGTATCGGATGGCCTTTGACGAGGATGAGCGGCGGCGGATGGATGCGCTGCTGCGCCGGCTCGGCCGTCAGCTGCGCGGCGCCCAATCCCAGCACCGCAAGCGCGCCGCGCGCGGCCGGCTGAACGCGTCGCGCACGATGCGGCGCAACATGCGCTACGGCGGGCTGCCGTTCGACCCGGTCATGGCCGCCAAGCGCGAGGACAAGCCGCGGCTCGTGCTGCTCGTCGACGTGTCGCTGTCAGTGCGCAACACCGCCCGCTTCACCCTGCATCTCGTGTACGGGCTGCAGTCGCTGTTCTCGCAGGTGCGCACGTTCGCCTTCGTCGCCGACCTCGTGGAGGTGACCCCGTACCTCAGCACCTCCGAGCTCGACGAGTCGCTCGGCAAGGTGTTCGGCGGCGAGGTGCTCGACGTCGACGCGAACTCCAACTACGGACGCGCGCTCGAGCAGTTTCACTCCGAGTACCTGAGCGCGATCAACCGGCGCACGACGGTACTCGTGCTCGGCGACGGCCGCGGCAACCGCAACCCGCCGAACTTCTGGGCGCTCGACGACATCACGCGGCGGGCCAAGCAGACGATCTGGCTGACCCCCGAGCCCGAGAAGTACTGGCACCTCGGCGCCTCGGACATGGACGGCTACGCCGAGCTGTGTGACCGGGTCGAGCTCGTGCGCGACCTCGACCAGCTCGAGGCGGTCGCCGGCGACATCCTGAAGCCGGTCTGATCGGACGAGGCACTGGTGCGCTGGGCGCGGCGCGGCGGGGGGCTGACCGTCGCCTGGGAGGCGGCCAACCCGGGGCTGTCGGGCGCCGTGGACGGCGCGGTTCGCACGCCGACGTTCACTGTCGCGCCCGGCGTGCTCGTGCACCGCCTGTGCGCCGGCGAGGTCGACAACGACCTCGGCGACCGAGTCGCGGCCGAGCTCGTGCGCCCGGGGCTGGTCGACGACTTCGAGACGGCGTTCGCGGGCGTGGTCACGTGCACGGCCGCCGACCCCTGGGACGCATGGGAGGGCTTCTACGCTCGGACGCTCGCCCGCCTCGGCGCGGCTGGCGGGTCGGGGGCGGACGGCGCGTCGGGGACGATCGCGACGTTTGCGACGATCTACGCCCACGCGCTGTCGCTCGTGCGCGGCGACTCGCTGCTGGACGCCGGCAGCTGCTTCGGCTTTCACTGCCTGCTCGCGGCCGCCCGGGGGCTGGACGTGCACGGCACCGATGTGTGCGCGGGAACGGTGGCGCTCGCGGGTGCGATGGCGGCGCGCCGCGGCTGCTCGGATCGGCTGCGGTTCAGCCGCGCGGACGTGCGTCGCGGTCTGCCGGGCATCGCCGACACCGTCTGCGCGCTGCACCTGCTCGAGCACCTCGCCGGCCACGAGGTCGGCGCCGCGCTGCAGGTCCTGTGCGCGTCGGCCCGGCGCCGGGTCGTCGTCGCCGTCCCCCTCGAGGCCGCCCCCGATCCCGTCTACGGTCATCGCACCGCGTTCGACGTGGTGGCGCTGCGCGCCCTCGCCCGCTCGGTGAGCGGCTGGCACGCCGACGTGCACGAGCGTCACGGCGGCTGGATCGTGCTCGACCGCGTGTCCGCGACCGCGACCGCCTCCGCGAGGGCCGGCGCGGCCGGGACGGTCGGTTCAGGCGGGAACGGGCTCGGGATGGCGCGCGAGCCGCATGCGCAGGCGCGCGCGCTGGCGGACGACGCTCGCGCTCTGCGCGCCCGGGAGCAGGATGCCGTCGCGCTCGCCGACCCCGTCGAGGAAGTCGGTCTCGAGATCGGCGAGCAGGCGGTAGGGGCGGGTGGCGATGAGCCCCACGAGCTGTCGGCGCAGTCGTGAGACCTCGGCGCGGACGCTCATCAGCTTCGTCGGATCGTCGAACAGCTCGACCGCGAGCTCGCGCGCGCTCAGCCCGTCGGGGTGCAGCGCCATCAGCACGAGCATCTCGGAGTGGCGCGGCGAGAGGCGGATCGTCATTCCGTCGACGGTGACCTTGGCGCGGGGGTCACCGAGCGCTTCGACGTACACCCGCCGGCGGCCCGGGCCGCTCGCGCGACCCTCGACGACGATCCCGGCGCCGCCCTCGAGAGGATCGGCGACGAGCGCCTCGTCGGAGCCCGACGCAAGCCACATCCCCTCGCCGGCGGACACGAGCGGGCCGGTCAGCCACCCCGGAGGGCTGCACGCGAGCACGCGGCCGACCCGGTCGACGAGCGCCACGCGCGTCTGACCCCAGCGCGCCGCGCGCTCGTAGAACTCGGCGCGCAGCGTCGCGTTGCGCTGCTCGAGCTCGCCCCGGAGCACGCTTTCGACCGCGTCGGCGGCGGCCGAGACGAGCGCCAGCGAGGTCGGGTGGGCGGCCCGAATGCCGCTCGAGACGTCGATGACGCCGAGCACCTCGCCGGTCTCGGGGTCATGGATCGGCGCGCCCGAGCAACTCCAGGCGCGGATCTTCAGGTTGTAGTGCTCGGCGGAGAAGATCTGCACCGGGTGGTCGAGGGCGAGCGCGGTGCCGACGCCGTTGGTGCCCACGATCTCCTCGCGCCAGACGTGACCCGGGCAGAACGAGATCGATTCCGAGGCGACGAGCACCTGGGGATGGCCGCTCGCCCAGATGATGCAGCCGTCGGCGTCGGCGATGACGACGATGTGCTGCGAGTCGTAGGCGAAGTCGCAGAGCAGCTTGTTGACCAGGGGCGCGAAGCGGTGCAGCGGATGGGTCGACCAGGCCTCCTGGGCCTCGCGCTTGTCGTGGAGCAGCGGGGACTCGTGATGCTCGGGGTCCACACCGGCGGCCTGCGCGCGCTCCCAGGAGGCGGACACGATCGAGCGGACTCCGGACACCTCGTCGCCCGCCAGCGCACGGTAGCGCGCCTTGACGAGCGCGCGGGCCAGAGCGACGGGGTCGACGCCCAGCTGAAGTCCTACCCATGGATGCTTTATGACCGCACCTCTGCCTCTGGGTGAGAGAGTACCCGCCCGCGGTCGCCGGACGCGCGTGATTTCTGGGCGCCACCTACGCGGAGAGCACCACCTTCAGCGCGTCGTGCTCGTCGGCGGCGCCGAACACGTCGTAGGCCTGCTCGATCTCCGACAGCGAGAAGTGGTGGGTGCCGAGCTTCTCGGCCTCGATCCGGCCGTCGCGGGCGAGCGCGAGCAGAGTCGGGATCGTCGAGCCGCTGACCAGGCCGGTGGTGATCGTGATGTTGCGGATCCACAGGTCCTCGAGGTGCAAGGTCGTTGGGGCGCCGTGGACGCCGATGTTGGCCACGGTGCCGCCCGGACGGACGATCCGCGTGCAGAGGTCGAACGTCTCGGGGACGCCGACCGCCTCGATGGCCACGTCAGCGCCCTCGCCGCCGGTGATCTCCATCACCTCGCGCTCGGCATCATCGCCGCCGGCGACCGTGTGGGTGGCCCCGAAGCTCTCGGCGTGGCGCAGCCGCGACGGCGAGAGGTCGATCGCGATGATCCGACCCGCGCCGGCGATCGCGGCGGTCATCATCGTGGCCAGGCCCACCGGGCCGGCGCCGACGACGGCGACCGCGTCGCCCGGCTTGACGCGCCCATTCTGCACGCCGATCTCGTAGCCCGTGGGCAGGATGTCCGACAGGAACAGGACCTGCTCGTCGGTGACGCCGTCGGGGACCTGGTGCACCGAGGTCTCGGCGAATGGGACGCGCGCGTAGTCGGCCTGCAGGCCGTCGACGAGGTGGCCGAAGAGCCAGCCGAGCCCGCCACTCCCCTGGCAGTGCGCGGCCATGCCCCGCTTGCACGGTCCGCAGCGCCCGCACGAGGTGATCGCGGGCACGAGCACCTTGTCGCCCTCGCTCAGGCCGGTGACCGCAGCCCCCGTCTGCACGACGGTGCCGACCGCCTCGTGGCCGAGCGTGCGGCCCTCGGTGACGGTGGGAACATCGCCGCGCAGGATGTGCAGGTCGGTGCCGCAGATCGTCGTCGTGTCGATCTTGACGATGACGTCGGTGGGGTCCTCGATGCCCGGATCGTCCTTGGAGTCCCACGACCGCTTCCCGGGTCCGCCGAACACGAGCGCTTTCATCTCTCTCCTCCTGGTGAGCCGTTGCCCCGACGCTATTGGTTCGTCCTCCCGCGCTCCTGTCTCAATGCGCGACAGGTCGTGTATCAGACAGTGAGGCCGGGGCACAGACCGGAAAGTTGCGCATTGTCCCGGCTCGATCCCGAATTTCGAGAAGCGGCCTCCATTTCGGGTTCGTACCGCCGGGAAACGGGTAACGGCGTCTCAATTGTCCGTTGTAAACGGGACAGAAATGGAAGGAAGAGGCATATGACTGAAGCCGATCGACCGATCGGGGATCTCTTGCGCGAGTTGTCGGAGCAGACGACGACGCTGGTGCGCCAAGAGCTCCAGCTGGCTCAGGCCGAGATGACCGAGAAGGGCAAGCGGGCCGGCATCGGCGTCGGCATGTTCGGTGGCGCCGCTGTCGTCGGGCTGTACGCGCTGGGCGCGCTGATCGCAGCCGCCATCATCCTGCTGGGCACGGCGGTCGCTCCCTGGCTCGCGGCCGTGATCGTCGCCGCGGTCCTCGGGGTGATCGCCGGGGTGCTGGCGCTGCGCGGCCGCTCGCAGGTGGCGAAGGCCACCCCGCCGGTACCCGAGCAGGCAACCGAGAGCGTGAAGGAGGATGTGGAATGGGCCAAGACCCGAGCCAACCAGGCCAGGAGCTAGGCGGCGACGCGGAGCGCAGCCCCGAGCAGCTACGAGCGGAGATCGAGCAGACGCGCGAGGAGATGGGCGATACGGTCGCGGCGCTGGCGGAGAAGACCGACGTCAAGGCGCAGGCTCAGCGCGCGGCGCAGAACGCGCGGGCGACCGCAACGGCCAAGGTCAATGAGATCAAGGGGTCGGTGCCGTTCAGAAAGGATGATGCGGGCGCCTCGGGGTCGCCGGAGGCCGCGGTGGGGTCGGCGGGGGACGCCGGCAAGCAGCTGGCGGGTTTGGCACAGCGCAACCGCGTCGGGCTGATGGTGGGCGGCGCCCTCCTCGTCGGCATCCTCATCGGCAGGTCACGGTCATGAGCCTGGTGTTCAAGCCGATCGGAATCATCACCGGCCTGCTCGCGGGGATCATCGGCAAGAAGATCTTCGATCTGGTGTGGGGGTTGATCGACGAGGAGGACGCGCCCGAGCCTCAGTACCGCGAGATCGGGCTGGTCAAGCTGGGGTTGGCGCTGGTGATCCAGGGGGCGATCTTTCGCGCGGTGCGCGGGTTGACCGAGCATGGCACCCGGCATGCGTTCGCCCGGCTGACCGGGGAGTGGCCGGGCGAAGAGAAGCCCGAACCCAAGGAGGATTGATGAACGTCACCGATCAGCTGGGCGCGATCGTCGATCGTCTGCTCGACGACGACTACGTCCAGGACCAACTCGACCGTGGTCTGGCCAACCTGCGCAAGGGGTCGCGCCGCGCCCAGCGCAAGGGCGCCAAGCAGGCCGCCACCGACCGCCGGGTGCAGGACCAGCTCGGAGCCGGCGTCGCGGCCGTCGCGCGGGCACTGCAAGCGCTGTCCCAACCCCCGGCGCCGCGTCGTCACGCGCTCCGTAACAGCGTTCTGCTGGTCGGGCTGGGCGGAGCGGCCGGCGGGGCGGCGCTCGCCTACCGGCAGCTGACCTCGAGCGCGAAGCCGACCTCCGATGGCTGAATCCGACCGGCCGGTGGCCCAGGGCGCCGAGCGGCGCGGGTTGGACCCTGAAGCGGCGCACCGCGATCCCGCCGCGCCCGATCAGCCCACAGATCTTCCGGGCTCGGCCGTCCCGGGCGTGTTCAAGCGGACGCTGCGTGAGTTCTCAGCCGACCATCTCACCGACCTCGCGGCGGCGTTGACCTACTACGGGGTGCTGGCGATCTTTCCCATGATCATCGTGATCATCTCGGTGCTGGGCCTGATCGGGCACTCGGCCACCCAGCCGCTGATCACCAACCTCTCAAGCGTCGCGCCCGGACCGGCCAAGCAGATCCTCACCAGCGCCATCACCAACGTCGCGTCGGGCCGCGGGACCGCCGGGATCCTGTTCATCGCCGGCCTGGCGGGCGCGCTGTGGTCGGCCTCGGGGTACATCGCCGCGTTCATGCGCGCCTCCAACGTCGTCTGGGACGTCAAGGAGGGGCGCCCGTTCTACAAGACGATCCCGATCCGCCTGGGCGTGACGCTGGTGACGGTGATCCTCCTGACCGTGAGCGCGCTCGCCGTCATCCTGACCGGCGATCTCGCGAAGAAGGTCGGCAATCTGATCGGGCTGGGGTCGACGGCGGTGACGGTGTTCGACATCGCCAAGTGGCCGATCATGCTCCTCATCTTCAGCGTCATCCTCGCCATCCTCTACTACGCCGGACCCAACGTCCGCCAACCCGGCATCCGCTGGGTCAGCCCCGGCAGCGTGTTGGCGGTCATCGCCTGGATCATCGCCTCGGCGGCGTTCGCGTTCTACGTGGCGAGCTTCAGCTCCTATAACAAGACCTACGGCGCGCTGGGCGGCGTCATCGCCTTCCTGGTCTGGCTCTGGATCACCAACCTGGTCATCCTCCTCGGCGCCGAACTCAACGCCGAACTCGAGCGCGGGCGGCTCATCGCCGCCGGGCACCCCGCCGAGCGCGAACCCTACCTCCCACCCCGCGACCAGCCCCGCACCTAGCCGGCGCCCAGCGGCGACGCTCGCCGATAGCGTCCAGCGTCCGTGACCGACCGCGCGCCATCCCGGCCCAACGCGGCCCGGTCGACCTCGCTCATGCGCGCCGACGCGCTGGCCAGCCGAGAACGGATCCTCGAGGCCGCGCTCGTCATCGCCGGCGAGCGCGGGTTCAGCATGGCCGAGATCGCGGATGCGGCGGGGGTGGGTCGCTCGACCCTGTACCGCCATTTCCCGACCCGGGAAGCGCTGCGGGATGCGTTGTCCCAGCGGGGAGCCAGAGCGGCTGAGCGACTCGCCCCCGACCAGCGCGTCACGCCGCTGCCCTACCAGGCGCCCGGCCAGCTGGGCCGCGACCAGCCGCTGTCCCTCGAGGTGACGCGGGTCCTGGACGAAGTGCCCCCACACCTGGTGCCCGACCAGCTGGTCTCCGAGGCCCGGCGCGCCGCCGGCGTCCCGGTGGCTCTGTACGTCGTCGACATCGACGGCTCACACCTGCTGCGGCTCGCCGGGTCCGACGAGTTCCCCCAGGACATCGCCGCCCCGCCGGCGCTCGGCCCCGAGATCGTCCCCGAGGGACTTCCCGCCTTCTACGAGCGGCTCGACGAGATGCTGCCGGGGTGCGTCGTCGAGCCGCTGTGGTTGCGCGGACGCGTCACGGCCTTGCTGCTGTGCATCGGCACTCCCCACAGCCCGCTTGCCGACATCGCCAAGCAGGGCGCCGCCGCCCTCGAACTCGCCGGCGACTACACCGACTCGATCGAGGAAGCGCGTCGTCGCAAGCCGACCACCCCCGCCGCCGAGATCCAGCAGAACCTGTTCCCGCCGCGCATCGCCCGCGTCGCCGGCGCGCAGCTCGCCGGTGTCCTGCTGCCGAGCTACGAGGTCGGCGGCGACTGGTTTGACTTCGTGGAGAACCGCGATGGTGCCTGGCTGGCGATCGCCGACGCGTCGGGCAACGGTCCAACCGCTGCCGGATTGGGCGCCGCTGTGCTCGGCGCCCTGCGGGCCGCGCGGCGCGCCGGCGGCGAGCTCGAACAGGCGCTGGATCTGATGGATGACACGGTCCGTCGACTCGAGCATCCCGATCTCTTCGTCACCGCCATCGTCGCTCGCTGGCGCGCGGCCACCGGCTCGCTGCGATGGGTCAACTGCGGGCATCCCTCGCCGCTCGTGCTCGACCCCGACGGCGCGCTCGTCGAGCTCGAGGAGACGCCGCACCCCGCTCTCGGAACCGGGCCGCGACCCGCGGGCTTCGCCGTGTCCGAGCGGCGCCTGCGGTCCGGCGAGCGGCTCATCCTGATCACCGACGGCGTCACCGCCCGCGAGGTTCAGGGCGGCGGACGGTTTGGCGTCGACGGCATCGCAGCCGCCGTGCAGGCCGCCGAGAGCCCGACCGCCGCCGACACCGCGATGTCCATCCAGAGCGCGATCACCGACAGCTGGACCGAGCCGCTGCAGGACGACGCCACCCTGGTCGTGATGGCCGTCGGTTAGCTGCTGATGGCCGCAGGCTCGCGCAGGCGCCGCTGGGGAGTGCCCGAATGCGAGCGTACTTGAGGGGACGGCCACAGTGGCCGCTCCTCAGGAGGTGGTCACCGGTCAGTGGGGATGGCCGCCGGCGCGCCCACCGCGATCGGATGAGGACCCAGCGGGCGACCCCCCGGGCCAGCCTGGAGCTTCGGAGGAGGGGGTAACGCGACATCCGTCGGCGGCGCCGCCGCCGGGAGTCGTAGAACCCCCGTCTTCCGGGGGTCCGACGACACCGGCCTGCGAGCGCGCCGACCAGAGTCGTAGCGCCCCCACCGAGGTGCGGATGCGCCACGCCGAGCGCGGCCGACGCTCCGGCGATCAGCCCGCCCGGGCGGATGGCCGTCGATCAGTGGGGACGGCCGCTGGCGCGTTCACGGCGTCCCGATGAATCCATAGGGATCCGCAGACGGTCACGCAGGCCGATCTCCAACCCGGCCCGCCGGTGCGGCACTTCGGCGGCCACCCTGTGATCGGGCGCCCGCGATCAATCATCCGGTGGCCGACCGGCGGCCGGCTCGTCGGGGTGATGTGCCTGCACCCGGACCCCGCCCGGCTCGGCCCCACCCGGCGGCGTGGTCGATCGGGAGTCGTAGAGCTGTTTGAAGGCCTCGCGCGCGCTATCGCTCTGGCGCCGGTCGGCGGCCACCGCGACCTGGCGCGTCGCCCGCTCCCGCTCGTCCGGGCCGCGGTCTCTGGCTCGGCGCCACGCCGCGGTCATGGCGGCGGTCGCGTGCCATCATTTGCGACAGGATGGTGACGCGGCTCGCGACAGCGTTGATGGCCACCTCGCTGGCTCTCGGCGGCGGCGCGCTGGCGCTCGGCGGGTGCGGCTCGGGATCGTCGGCGCGCTCGGCAAGCGCCACGGGGTCGGCGAGCTCCGCGGGGCCGATGCGCGCGCCGGGTACCGCCCCGGCCGGCTCGGTGCGCGTCATCCGTGCCTGGTCGCAGGCGCTGCTGCGCGGCGACATCATCGCGGCCGCGCGCTACTTCGCGCTGCCGAGCATCTTCTACATCGGCTCCGGGCCGCCGCTGCGCCTGTCGACCCGGCGCGACGCGGTCGCGGCCAACGAGGCCCTCACGTGCGGCGCCCGCGTCCTGTCGGCACACGGGGACGGGCCCTACGTCAACGTCCTGTTCCGCCTCGTGCGGCGCGCCGGGCCCGGCGGCGGGGCGGCCTGCGGCACCGGCGTCGGCGCGACGGCACGGACGAACTTCCTCATCCGGGGTGGGCTCATCGTGCAATGGGTGCGTGCGCCCGACGAGCCCGGGAACGGCGGCTCGGCCCCGCCGCCGAGCACGACGACGACGGCGACGGGTCCCGTCGTCTGAGCGATGGCCGCCGACCCCTACCAGATCCTCGGCATCAGTCGCTCCTCCGGCGACGCCGAGGTGCGGGCGGCGTACCGGCGACTCGTCCAGGTCCACCACCCCGACCACAACGGCGGCTCCCAGGAGTCGGCGCGGCGCTTCGAGGAGGTCCAGGATGCGTATGCCGAGGTCCGCCGGCTGCGAGCAAGCGGCGCGGGCGCGCGCGGCGGCGCGGGCTCGCGCGGCGGCGGCTCCCGAGCGACCACGACGGCCGCGAGTCCCGGCGCCGAGGCCTCGCCGGACATCGGCGCCCGGCTCGCCGCGATGGAAGCCGAGCTCCGCGCCACCCGGGACGAGGCGATGCGCCAGGCGCGCCGGGCCGCCGCGCGCGCCAAGCAGCCCGAACGGGCCAACGACGAGGAGCTCGGAATCTTCTCCACCGATGACAGCTTCGGCAAGATCTTCGCCGACGCCGCGTCGGAGCTGTCCGACCGGCTCTCGGACGCGCGCGACGGCGCCGAGCGTTCCGATGCCGGCCGGCGCTTCGCGCAGGCGCGCGATCGCGCCCGGAGCGCCCCGGCGACCAAGCGGTTCGCCGAGCTGATCGACGAGCTCGGCTCGCGGCTCACCGGCGAGCCGCCCGACCACAGCTGACCGGCCGGGCGCTCGGCGACGGCGCGTACGAGCAGCGGCTGACCGGCCGGCCACTGTTAGACGACGGTGTGCACGAACAGCGTGCCGCGCCGCTCGCCGGCCAGGCCGAGCTCGTCGACCGCCTCGCGCACCCCGGGATAGTCGGGGTGCGTGTAGTCGTCGAAGATGACCACCGCGCCCGGGCCGAGCACCGGGCGCCAGGCGTGGACCTGGGCGATCGTCGGTGCGCGCTCGTGGGAGCTGTCGATGTAGAGCAGATCGACCGGCGCCCGGTCCGCGGGGCCCTCGGCGGCGTCGCGCACCTCGAGGCGGATCCGTCCTCGCGCCCCGGCGCCGGCGAGGCGCAGGTAGCGCTCGGGCTCGGGCCGGTGCGCGACGTCGTAGCTCACGACGGTGCGGCCCGGATCGGCGAGCGCGAGCGAGATCGCGGTCCAGCCGGTGGCGGTGCCGAGCTCGACGACCCGCCGCCGGCCGCGCGCGAGCGCGAGCAGCGTGCGCAGGTCCGCGGGGCGGGTGACCGAGGTGAGGCTGAACATGTCGCGGTGGCGCCACGCGAGCCGCCGGGCGCGAGCCTGGAACATCGCCACCTTCGGCGGCAACGCGAGGAGCGCGGCGTGCCAGCGGGCCTCGGTCAGCGCGCCGCGCGCGAGCCGGCGAAGCTCTACGAGCACGCGCTCAGCGCTCGGTCAGCCGCTCGCGCAGACCCGCGACCATCAGGCCGAGGAACGTGCGGTCGATCAGGTCGGCGCCCGCCTCCATCACCGCCGGAGCGCGCCGGCCGATCCGCCGGCTGAAGCGCAGCCGCATCTGCAGATGGCTGCCGCCGTCGCGCGGGCTGAGCACCAGCGCCCACGAGTAGCGCAGGTCGCCGCGCTCCGACCACCAGACGAGGGTGTGCGGCGGATCGACGAGCCACGCTTCAAACCAGCCGTCGGGACCGTAGTCGGGGACCCGCTGGCCGGCACGCACGCCGCCGTAGGCGGGGTCGACCCGGTGCAGCGCCCGCCCGCGCGGCGGCAGGAAGCGCTCGACCGAGCGGGGCAGGTACCAGCCGGCGCGGCCCTTGCCCAGCTGCTCGAGCCACGGCCAGACCTCGATCGGGCGGCGCGGCAGGTCGGCATGGCGGTCCCAGGACAGCGGCGCGCCGGGGATGAGCGCGTCGCCGGCGAGCGGAGAGGTGGTCGTCACACGCTGATTGTGCCGATCCGAGCGCGCGAGTTGCCGCCCGGGCACTGGTGAGCGCTCTCGGTGCGACCGTACCTGCGGGGAAGACCACTAGTTTGAGCGCGGAACCCGAATCGACCGGAGGTCAGAGATGGCGAGCATGCGAGCGATGGTGGTCAACGAGCCCGGCGGCGACTTCGTGTTGCAGGAGCGCGACGTCCCCGAGCCGGGCCGCGGCGAGGCGGTCGTGCGCGTCCGCGCGTGCGGGATCTGTCACAGCGACATGTTCGCCAAGGAGGGGGGCTATCCGGGCGTGTCGCATCCGGTCGTCCCCGGCCACGAGATCGCCGGCGAGGTGGCCGCGGTCGGCGAGGGGGTCCATCCCTGGCAGGTCGGGCAGCGGGTGGGCGTCGGCTGGTTTGGCGGCAACTGCGGCTGGTGCGAGTGGTGCCGCCGGGGGTCGCTGATGAATTGCGAGAACATGGGCATCACGGGGATCACGCAGGACGGCGGCTACGCCGACTACGTGCTCGTGCGCGCCACCGCGTTGGCCGCGCTGCCCGCCGACGTCGACGACGCAGAAGCCGCCCCGCTCATGTGCGCCGGGATCACCACGTTCAACGCCCTGCGCTCCGCGGCCGTCGGCCCCGGCAGCCGTGTGGCGGTGCTCGGCGTCGGCGGCCTCGGCCACCTCGCGGTGCAGTACGCGGTGAAGTTCGGCTCCGAGACCGTCGCCGTGGCCCGCGGCACCGACAAGGCGCAGCTCGCGCGGAAGCTCGGGGCGCATCACTATGTCGACAGCACCGCCGGCGATCCCGCCGAGGCGCTGCAGGCGCTCGGCGGCGTCGACCTCATTCTCTCCACGGTCACGAGCGCCGACGCGATGGCGGCGGTGTTCGGCGGGCTGAGGCCGGCGGGCACGCTGATGGTCGTCGGTGCCTCCACCGATCCCATCCCGGTGCCCGCGGCGATGCTCATCGCCGGCGCCAAGCGGTTCCTCGGACACGCCTCCGGGACCGCGAGGGACTCCGAGGACACGCTCGCCTTCAGCGCGCTCCAGAGCGTCCATCCGATGATCGAGACGATGCCGCTGCAGCGGGTCGGCGAGGCCTATGAGAAGATGCTCTCGGGCGACGCGCGCTTTCGCATGGTGCTCACGATGTCGAGCTGAAAAGCGGCGTATGGTATGACCATGAGCGAGGAGCTCGCGGGCGTCCCCGGCTTTCCGAGCACGATCGGCGGCGTGCTGAGCCGCTCGGCCTCCCGGTATCCCGACAAGCTCGCGCTGACCTTCGCCGACCGACGCTGGACGTACGCCGAGCTCGAGCGGGGCGTCGGGCGCGTCGCCGCCGCGCTGCTGCAGCGGGGGCTCGAGCCCGGTGATCGGGTGGCGGCGTTCGGCAAGAACTCCGACGCCTACCTGCTGCTCTACCTCGGGTGCGCGCGCGCCGGCCTCGTCCACGTCCCGGTCAACTTCAACGCGCGCCGCGACGAGCTCGCCTACCTGATGACCCAGTCAGAGCCGCGGGCGGCGTTCGTCGATCCGGCGCTCGCCGAGGCGGTCGACGCGGTCGCCGACCGGCTCGGCGGGATGTCGCGGGGGTCGCTGCGCGATGGCGGCGCGCCGCAGGACGACGTGCTCGCCTGGGCGCTTGACCCCGACGGGCCCATCCACGAGGAGGGCGGGGTCAGCGACGACGATCTCGTGCAGCTGCTCTACACGTCCGGGACGACCTCGCAGGCCAAGGGCGCGATGCTCACCCATCGCGCGCTCGTCCACGAGTACGTGTCGTGCATCGTGGGGCTCGAGATGACCGCGCGCGACGTCCCGCTGCACGCGCTGCCGCTCTACCACTCGGCGCAGATGCACGTGTTCCTGATGCCGGCGCTGGCGGTGGGCGCGACCAACCATCTGCTCGAGGCGCCCGATCTCGACGTGGTCTTCGATCGCGTTGCCCGCGATCGGATCGACTCGCTGTTCTTCGCGCCGACGGTGTGGGTCGGGGTGGCCAACCATCCCCGGCTCGCCGACGCCGACCTCAGCAGCCTGCGCAAGGCGTTCTACGGCGCCTCGATCATGCCCGTGCCGATCCTGGCAAGGCTCCAGCAGCGGCTGCCCGACGTCGGCTTCTTCAACTGCTTCGGCCAGTCGGAGATCGGTCCGCTCGCCTGCGTGCTGCGCCCCGAGGAGCACGCCGACCGACCCGACTCGATCGGGCGCTCGGTGCTGTTCGTGCAGACCCGCGTCGTCGACGACGAGCTCAACGACGTCGCCGCCGGCGAGGTCGGCGAGGTCATCTACCGCTCGCCGCAGCTGTGCCGCGGCTACTGGGGCAAGCCCGAGGAGACCGAGGCGGCGTTCACGGGCGGCTGGTTTCACTCCGGCGACCTATGCCGCATCGACGACGCGGGCTACCTGTTCGTCGTCGATCGGATCAAGGACGTGATCAACACCGGCGGGATGCTCGTCGCCTCGCGCGAGGTCGAGGACGCGCTCTACGGCCACCCCGCGGTGGCCGAGGTCGCGGTCGTCGCCGTTCCCCACGAGCGCTGGATCGAGGCCATCGCCGCCGTCGTGGTGACCTCCGAGCCCGTCGCGGAGGACGACCTGATCGCGTTCGCGCGCGACAAGCTGACCTCCCAGAAGCTGCCGAAGTCGGTCCACTTCGTCGACGAGCTGCCCAAGAACGCCTCCGGCAAGCTGCTCAAGCGCGAGCTCCGCGACCAGCTGGCCGGCGCCAGCGCCAGCGCGGGCGCCGGCGCCGGCGCCGCGTCCTGAACGTCAGGCGCCGAGGGCGCGGGCGATCACCATCTGCTGGATCTCGTCGGTCCCCTCGCCGATGGTGAGGATCTTCGCGTCGCGGTAGAAGCGGCACACCGGGTACTCCTCGATGTAGCCGTAGCCGCCGTGGATCTGCACCGCCTCCTCGCTCGCCCGGACCGCGAGGCGGCCGGTCTTCAGCTTCGCCTGGGCGGCGACGAGCCCGAAGGGCTGGCCCTGATCCTTGAGCCAGGCGGCGTGATAGGTGAGCAGGCGCGCGGCGGCGATCTCGGTCGCCACGTCGGCCAGCTTGGCCTGGATCGACTGAAACGTCGCGATCGGGCGCCCGAACGCCTGGCGCTCCTTGGCGTAGGCGAGCGCCTCGTCGAGCGCCCCCTGGGCCAGCCCGACGCCCATCGCGGCGACGCCGATGCGGCCGATGTCGAGGACGTGCAGGAACTGGCGCAGGCCCGCGCCGCGCTCGCCGAGCAGGTTGGCCTCGGGTACCCGGCAGTCGGTGAAGGTCAGAGGTCGCGTGTCCGATGCGTTCCAGCCCATCTTCCGGTACGGCTCCTCCTGCTCGTAGCCCGGCGCGTCCTGGGGGACGATCAGGTTGGAGATCTCCTCGTCGTCGGTCCGCGCGGTGATGCAGACGACCCCCGAGATCTCGGTGCCGGCGTTGGTGATGAACTGCTTGGCGCCGTCGATCACCCACTCGCCGTCGTCTAGTTTCGCTCGCGTGCGCGCGTTGCCCGCGTCCGAGCCGGCCTCGGGCTCGGTCAGGCCGAAGGCGCCGAGCATCTCGCCGCTGCACAGCCTGGGCAGCCACTCGGACTTCTGCTCCTCGGAGCCGAACAGGTAGATCGGCTGGGTGCCGAGCGAGGTGTGCGCGCACAGCGTGATCGCCACGCTCGAGTCGACGCGGGTCAGCTCCTCGACGGCGATCGCATACTGCAGCGATGTGCCGCCGGCGCCGCCGACGTCCTCGGGGAACGGGATGCCCATCCAGCCGAGCTCGGCCATCTGGGCGACGATCTCGTACGGGAACGAGTGCGTGCGATCGAGCTCGCCGGCCGCCGGCTTGACGACGTCTGCGGCGAACTCGCGGACCGTGCTCCGCAGCAGCTGGGTCTCGTCGTCGACCGCGAAGTCCACGCGTGCACTATACGTATGGGGATGAGCACGCCCCGAGCTCGCGCGATCGGCATCAACCACATCGCGTTCGAGGTCACCGATCTCGATGCGACCCTGGACTGGTACGGGCGCTATTTCGATCTGAACCTGCGCGGCCGGCGACCGACGATGGCGTGGATCGACCTCGGCGATCAGTTCCTCGCGCTCAGCGAGGCGCCGGCCGGCACCCGCTCGCCCGACCGGAGCCGCCACGTCGGTCTCGTCGTCGACGACAAGGAGGCGCTGCGCGACGCGCTGGCCGCCGGCGGCGAGGTCGTCGCCGCCTCCGGCTCGCTGCGCGTGCGCGACCCGAGCGGCAACCAGCTCGAGATCGTCGACTACCGCGACGTCCAGTTCACCAAGACCGACGCCGTGCTGCGCGGGATGGAGCTCGAGGCGCTGGGCAAGTCCGACGCCGCGCTCGCCGAGCTGCGCGACAAGGGGCTGCTGGACTGAGAATCGGTCCCCCGCCCGCTCGCCCCCCACCGAGCCGAGCAACGGGCCGTGCGATGATATGGGCATGGACGACAACGACAGCTTCGAGGAGCGGCTGCGGGCGATCGCCAAGCAGATCTCCGATTCGGTGGAGCAGATCTCGCAGCTGGACCTCGACCGGGTCGCCGAGTCCTTCGGCGTCGACGTCGAGCGGGCCCGGCAGTTCGCCGAGGCCGCCGGCCAATGGCTCCAGGATCGCGTCGAGGGCCGCGAGTCGCGCCCGCTGTTCAGCGACGAGGCGCCGCCCGCGCGCCCCGATCCCGCGGCCCCGACCGCGTCGCGACCGGGGCCCGATCCGCGCGACATGCCGACCGAGCCTCAGGGGCTGGCGCTCAGCGCGCTGAACTCGGGGCGATGGACGGTGCAACCTGGCAGCAACGTGATCAAGAGCACCGGCGAGGGTCCGCCGCCGGCCGACGCCGCCGAGCTGGTCGGCGACCTGCGCGCCCGGGACTGGATCTCGGCCGACGGCACGCTGACCGTCATCGGCCAGCGAGCGCTGACCCGGTGGTACGAGGCCGCTCGCGAGACGTCCGAGGAGGACTCGGACCACGGCGAATCGCCCGTGGAGGACTCGGACGACGGCGAGTCGCCCGCGGACGACCCGCCGGCGCCTCCGGCCTGAGCTCAGCCCGCGGCGTGATCGGCGAGCGACCCCTTGGGCCGCTGGCCGCCCGGCCGCGCCTCGTAGACGACGATGTCGCCGCCGTCGGAGAAGAGCTGGTCGGCGCGCGCGAGAACCGCCTGGATGTGATCGGAGGCCAAGTGCGCCTCGAGCGCCTCCTGAGAGGCCCAGCGCTCGATGAACGCCAGACGCCGCGGGTCCTCGACACCCTGGTTCAGCGCGTACAGGATGCAGCCGTCCTCGGCATGGGTCGGCTCGACGAGACCGGCGAACGCCTCCAGCGCCTCGGCCTCCTTGCCCTCCTGAGCGGTGAACGATCCGACGACGACGATCTCAGACATGACTCTCCTCTCTCCGCGGTGGACACGCGGACAGCCTACGCCACCGGCCACGAGCCGTCGGTCCCGTAAGCGCCCGGGGCCCGCAGGCGCGACAATCGGGAACCATGGCCTCGCGAACCGCCGTCGACCGCCAGCTGCCTCGCTGGTCAGAGCTGCGGCCGCTCGTCAACCCGCGGTGGCCCGCCCGCGACCGCGTGCGCCGCCGCCTCGCCCACGCCCACACGATCGAGGACCTGCGAACGATCGCGCGCCGGCGGACGCCGCGGCCCGTGTTCGATTACGCCGACGGGGCGGCCGAGGGCGAGATCAGCCGCCGGCGCGCGCGCGACGCGTATCGGCGGGTCGTCTTTCATCCGCGCGTGCTGCGCGACGTCTCGCGGATCGACGCCTCACGCACGATCCTCGGTCGCGACTCGGCGCTGCCGCTCGTCCTCGCGCCGACCGGGTTCACGCGGATGCTCCAGCACGAGGGCGAGACGGCGGGAGCCCGCGCGGCCGGCCGGGCCGGCGTTCCCTACACGTTGTCGACGATGGCCACCCGGTCGGTCGAGGAGATCGCCGCGGCGGCTCCCGGCGGGCGGCGCTGGTTCCAGCTCTACCTGTGGCGCGACCGCGCGGCCAGCCGGGACCTCGTCGACCGCGCGCGAGCGCACGGCTACGACACGCTCGTGCTGACCGTCGACACCCCGATTCCGGGCGCCCGGATGCGCGACGTCCGCAACGGGCTGACGATCCCGCCGACTCTGACCCTGCGCACGGTCGGCGACATGTCGCGCCACCCCGCCTGGTGGTTCAACCTGCTAACCACCGAGCCGCTGACGTTCGCATCGCTGAACCGGTGGGACGGCACGATCGCCGAGCTCGCTGCGACCATGTTCGATCCCGGCGCCCACCTCGACGACCTGCGGCGGCTGCGCGACGCGTGGCCCGGGACGCTGATCGTCAAGGGCATCACCCACCCCGACGATGCCCGGCTCGTGATCGACGCCGGCGCCGACGGGATCGTGGTCTCCAACCACGGCGGCCGCCAGCTCGACCGCGCCCCGACGCCCCTCGTCGTGCTGCCCGAGATCGCCGACGCCGTCGGCGACCGAGCCGAGGTGCTCGTCGACGGCGGGATCATGTCGGGCGCCGACGTCATCGCGGCGGTCGCGCTCGGCGCCACCGCGGCGCTCGTGGGGCGCGCCTGGCTCTACGGGCTGATGGCCGCGGGCGAGGCGGGGGTCGACCACGCGCTGACCATCCTCCGCGACGAGATCCTGCGGACGCTGGCGCTGCTCGGCGTCGGAGACTGCGGCTCGCTCGGGCGCGAGCACGTCAGCTTCGAGAGCTGACCCGTCCCGGGCTGCCGGCCCCGGGTGCCACGTCGCCGACCTGTCGCCGACGGGCCGCGCGACGCGCTACTCCCGGGTCAGACGGGAGACGACGGCCGGGCCAGGCCCTCGGCGAGATCGCCGAAGCCGGGGGCGAGGATCGCGCCGGGCTGGGCGACCAGCTCCTCGGCGACGAGCGCCTCCGTCGTCAGCAGCAGCGCGCCGACCGACGCGGCATGCTGCACGCAGAGACGCGCCACCCGCAGCGGATCGATCACCCCTGCCTCGTAGAGGTCGCCGAACTCGCCCGTGAGCGCGTTCAGGCCGTGGCCCTCGGGCATCGACTTGATCTGGTCGATGACCGCCTGCCCGTCGTAGCCGGCGTTCGTGGCCACCCAGTACAGCGGCTCGGTGAGCACCCGCTGGATGATCTCGGCGCCGCGCCGGTAGTCGCCCTCCAGCCCGGTGTCGTCGAGCACCGGGGCGGTGCGCATGAGCGCGGTCCCGCCGCCGGTGACGATGCCCTCGCTGACCGCCGCCCGCGTCGCCGAGAGGGCGCCCTCAGTCCGGCGGAACTTCTCCTTCAGTTCGGGCTCGGTCGCCGCGCCGACGTGGATGACCGCCAGGGCCGAGGAGAGCTTGGCCAGCCGCTCGCGCAGGACCTCGATGTCGGTGTCCTGTGTGGCGCGCTCGAGCTCGATCCGGATCTGGGCCAGCCGAGCCTCGACCTGCTCCTGGGTCCCGGCGCCCTCGACGAGCACCGTCGAGTCGTCGGTGATGACGACGCGGCGCGCCGACCCGAACGTCTCGGGCTTGACCTGGGCGAGCGTCAGCCCGGCGTCCTCGGCGATCACCTGGCCGCCGGTGAACGCCGCCAGGTCGTGCAGGTGTGCGATCCGGCGATGGCCGAAGCCGGGCGCGCGCACGACGACCGCCTTCAGCGTGCCGTGCTGGTTGTTCTGCACGAGCAGGCCGAGCGCGGCGCCCTCGACCTTCTCGGCGAAGACGATCAGCGGCCTCGGGTTCTTCATCACCGCGTCGAGCGTCGGCATGAGGTCGCGGACGTTCGTGATCGACTTGTTCGTGAGCAGGATGTGCGGGTTCTCGAACGCGCTCTCCATCCGCGAGGTGTCCTGCACGAGGTAGGGCGAGAAGTGCCCGTTGTCGACGTGCATGCCCTCGACGAACTCGACCTGGATGCCGGGGAGGGGCGCCTCCTCGATCGTGACCACGCCCTCGGGCCCGACTCGGCTCAGCGCCGAGGCGACCGCCTGCCCGATCCGCTCGTCCTCCTTGGCGGCGATCGTGGCGACATGGACGAGGTCGTCCTTGGAGGAGACGTCCCGCGCGCTGCGCCGCAGCTCGGCCACGACCAGTTCGGTCGCGTCCTCGATGCCGCGGCGCAGCAGCATCGGGTTCGCTCCCTCCTCGAGCGCCTTCATGCCCTCACGGACGATCGCCTGCGCCAGCAGCGTGGCGGTCGTGGTCCCGTCTCCGGTCAGGTCGCTGGTCCGGTTGGCGACCTCGCGGACCAGCTGGGCCCCCATGTTCTTCAAGGGGTTGGAGAGCTCAATCTCACGGGCGATGGACACGCCGTCGTTGGTGATCATCGGGGCGCCGGTGAGCCGCTCCAACACGACGTTGCGGCCCTTGGGCCCCAGCGTCACCTTCACCGTGTTGGCCAGCTCGTCGACGCCCGCCGCCAGCAGCTGGCGCGCCTCCTGGTTGAAGTACAGGATCTTTCCCATGCTGAGCTCTCCTCCGCCGGTCAGGCGCCGGCGGGAATCAGGATGCCGCGGCCCTGGAGGCGGCCGCCGTCCAGATCCGCCATCGCGTCGTTGATCGCGTCCAGCGGGTATGTGGACGTGTGCAGCGTGACCTTGCCCTGCGCGGTCAACGTCATCAGGTCGACGAGGTCCACATAGGTTCCGACCAGGTTGCCGATGAACGAGATCTCGCGCGAGATCACGTCGATCGTCGGGATGTCGATGTTCTCGCCGTAGCCGATCACGTAGTAGAAGCCGCCGTCGCGGACCATGTCGATCCCGTCCTGGATCGCGCCCTTCTCGCCGACGAAGTCGATGATCACGTCGGCGCCGCCGCCCGTCATGTCCTGGACGGTCTGGACCTGACTGCCGTCGACCTGCACGGTCTCGTCGGCACCGGTCTGCTTGGCCAACTCCAGCGCCTTCTCGGATGGATCGGACACGATCACGGTTGCCGGGGTGTACGCCTTCAGGCACTGGATCCCGATATGACCGAGGCCGCCCGCGCCGATCACGACGGCGTTCGAGCCGGCGCCGAGCAGCGGGATCGCCTTCTTCACGGCGTGGATGGCGGTCAGGCCGGCGTCGGCCAGCGCGGCGATGTCCTTGGGCTCGAGGCCCGTGTCGAGCTTGATCACCGAGCGCGCCGACGTCTTCAGGAAGTCGGCGAAGCCGCCATCGCGGTTGATGCCCGGGAACGACCCGTTGACGCAGTGCATGTCGTCGCCGACCCGGCACGGGATGCAAAAGCCGCAGGAGATGAACGGATGCACGATCACCGTGTCGCCGACCGCGACGTTGCTGACGCCGGAGCCGACCTCGTGAACCCAGCCGGCGTTCTCGTGACCCGGCGTGTAGGGCAGCTCGACGCCCGACTTCTCCGCCCACTGGCCCTCCTGGATGTGCAGATCGGTGCGGCACAGCCCGGCCGCGCCCATGCGCACGATCACGTCGAAGGGACCGTCGGCCTTGGGCTCGTCGACGTCGTCGAGCTTCAACGCGTCGTGATAGCTGTGCAGTCTCGCGGCCTTCATGCAGCACTCTCCTCGGGTTCGGTCGCCAGATCGTGGCGAACTTGCAGCAGTGACCTGCAGATGCCGCCGTTGGCCTCGAGGCTCGTCTGGACCAGACGAGCCATGCGCAACCAGCGCGGGAGCTGGTCGGAGATGAGGGGCTCGCCGCTGGCGAGCACGAACGCGGGCGCGTCCTCGGCGCTCGAGATGCCCAGCGACGCGCGCAGCTCCAGGCAGCGTCTCGTTAGCGGCGAATCGGGCAGCTCGCCCACGGTCTTCGCCGTCACCTCGTCCGCGGTCGCGCCCTCCTGCAGCAGCGACTCGCAGATCCTCGCCTGCCGGGCGACGAGCGCCTTGCGGCTGAACAGCTCGCGCAGCGCCTCCAGATCGTCGTCCTCGGTCTCGCCCGGGAACGCGCCGGTGAATCCGGCACCCCGGCCGAGCGCCAGGTTGATCTCGTCGCCCGTGTAGTGGTCCTCGAACGCGACCGTGACCGTGCGCACCCCGGGGACCCGGTTGACCACGCGCCGCGCGTCGGCTCCCATCAGGAAGGCGAAGTTCGGCGCGCACTGGGGAGTGGGCAGCCGCAGCAGGAGATCGACATCGCCGTCGGCCGTGACGTCACACGAGGTGATGAACCGCAGCTTCGTGATCGGCTCGTCGAGCTCGGGATCGTAGACCGAGTGCAGCGCCTCGATGACCTGCTCGCGCAGCGGGCCAACGGCCTCCGTCCCGCCCGGGACGGAGGCCGCGTGGTTGCAGTGGCTGCCGGCCTCCGTGGAACTGGAGGCCATCGGGATCACGCCGTCGCCGAATCGACCAGCTCGGCGTCATCCGGCCGCGCCGGCGGGTCGGAGCTGTCGACGCCCATGCCCTCGGGGACCTTGATGCCGTAGAGCTTGGCCGCGTTGAGCCCGAGGATCTTGCGCTTGCCCTCCTCGTTCAGGCGCGGGTAGTCCGAGTACTCGTCGCTCGGGAAATCCCAACCGAGGAACCCGTCGATCTGCCACTTCGGCTCCCAGATGCCGTAGTCGGAGCCGAACAGCATCTTGTCCTCGCCGACCCAGAACAGCAGCTCGCCCATGACCTTGGCGAAGAACTTCGGGCGGGCGTACATCAGGCCGCCGACGACGACCGACAGGCCGGCGTAGACGTTGGGCTCCTGCGTCGCCATGAAGCAGAAGTCCTCGATCCGCGGCAGGCCGACGTGCTCGACGATGAAGTTGAGCTCGGTGTTGTCAGTCGCCGCGTGATCGACGTCCTTGACGTCGAACGCGTCCTTGTCCAGCGGCCAGATCGTCGGGCCCTTGTGGACGTGGAGGTTCTTGATGCCCAGCTCCTTGCACTTCTCGTAGAACGGCTTGCACTGCTCGTCGGCGAGCGTCCAGCCGCGCGAGCCGTTGTTCCACTCGGCGGTGTAGAGCTTGACGCCCTGGATGTTGTACTTCTTGGCGTCCTCCTCGAGCTGCTTGAGCCCGGCGTCGCCGTCCCGAGGATCCCAGCGGCCGTTCAGGATCAGCTTGTCCTGGTGCTTGTCGAACAGCTTCGCGTTCTGCTCGATCGTGTTGAAGCCCTCCGAGTACCACTCCTTCAGGTACGTCGACTGGAAGATGCCGACGTCCACGCCGCCGTCCTCGAACACGTCCTTCTCGAAGTCATCGTGCGTGTAGGACATGAACTTCTCGATCGGCCAGTGCGTGTCCGGCGGTCCCAGCCCCTGATAGGCGTGGAAGCAGTCGATCCAGCCCTTCGCGTACTGCTCGGCGCCCTTGACCCAGTTGTCCGGGCCGGCGCTCCACATGTGGAGGTGGCTGTCGACGACGAAGTACTTCTTTCCATCCTTCTCGTACATCTGTGTGTTCTCCTCCGTAGCTAGTTGACGGGCTTGAGATCGAAGTCGATGTACTCGGCCGCGTCCTCGGGGTTGGCGAACATGATGATCTTGTCATCGAGGACCACCATGCGCCCGTAGTGGGTCGACATGATCTCCTCGAAGTCGTCGTTTCCGAAGTCCTCCCAGCCGAGCGCCTCGGCCATCTCTGCGTAGTCGAACTCGAACTGACCGGTGCCGTCGATACGGATCATGGACGGGAGCACCTCGACGTCGACGTTGCCATGCTCGCGCATGACGTCGGCGACCACGTAGCCGACCTGGTTGTTCATCAACGTCACGCCGGCACGATTCGAGGCAGTACGGTCGAACTTGTTCTGATCGTCAGCCACCGTCACAGCTCCTTTGCACTGAGGTTGAACTCGGACAGGAGCTCCTCCTGACGCCCGCGAGCGTGCTCGAGTGACTCCTCGAAACGGATGACCTTCTCGCCCGGCTGCGACCAGATCGGCTGCAACTCGCGGCCGGCCTCGAGGCTCCGCGGCACCCACTCGCGCAGCCATCCGTCCATGATCTTCTGGTTCTCCTCGCCGTGCTTCTCGTCGTTGGCGAGCATCCCGTACAGCGCACGCGCGACCCGGGCCTCGCGAGCGGCGTCGCCCTCGCCGGCGCCCATGAGGGTCGGCGTGACGAAGTCGCCCTGGGGGGCGGCGGCCTGCATGATGAACTCCGAGCGGAACAGCTCGCCGACGAGCGGCTCGAAGATGCACAGCGCGACGAAACAGGCCTTCGCCCAGTCGCGGATGCCCGTGATGCCCTCGACGTTCTCGCGCACGCCCTGCCAGATCGGATCGTTGTTCCACGCGTCGAGGTGCGCGGAGCCGTCGAAGCCGTCGACGTCCTCGGTCAGCTCGAGGTTGTAGAGGATCAGGTCCTGGCCGAAGCGCAGCTTGTGCGCGGAGGCCACCGACAGCGCGTTGTTGATCATGTTCGTCGGCGCGTCGCGATTGGCGGGGAGGAACACGTGCATGCCGAGCCCGTGCTCGACGTGCGCCCACGCGCCGACGTGGCGCTCGACCGTCTTGATCCAGCCGCGGTTCCACGCGTCGAACGCGCGCGCGCCCCGGGCCTGGGCGAGGTTCTGCCCGATCTGGCGCACGACGTTGGCGTTGTTGCGGTAGATCGTCTGCTCCCACTCCTCGTTGGGATCGAGGAACTTGTGCCAGTTCGACGACTTGAGCTCGGTCCACTCCTGCGGATAGCCGCCGGTTCCGTCAGCGAACCCGTACACCCACCCCTGAAGGAGATGGCGCTCGGGATCGGGCTGGATGTCGACGGTCACATCCTCATAGATCGTCGCCCGCCGCTTGGCCGGAGTGAAGTAGTTAAACGTCCGGCTCTGCCACGACGGGAACTCCTTGGCGCCGGCTTCGGCGTCGGTGAAGACCGGCTTCGGGACGCTGCGCTCCGTGACGGCCGGCGGGACCTCGTCGTCCTTGGACGGTGCCTGGACGTCGCCTTCCTCGGCGCGGGTGCTGGTTGACATCGAGTTGCCTCTCCCTCTCCGCGCTACTCGGGCGCGGTCGTCGTGAACTTGTCGTAGAACACCCGATCCTCGGGAACGCCCTTGGCGTCGAGCATCGCGATGGCGGCGTCGACCATCGGCGGCGGGCCGCACAGATATGCATCCATCTCGCTGATCTCCTCCTCACAGCGCTCGACCACGTCGGTGATCAGCCCCCGCTCTCCCTCCCAATCCTCCTCTTCCTCGATATCTGACAACGCCGGCACGAACGTGAAGTTGGGAAGCTTCTCCTGGAGCTCGGCGAGCTCGTCCAGGTGAAACAGGTCCTTCGGCCCCCGGGCGCCGTAATAGTAAACGGCTTGGCGCTCGGACCCCTGGTCGGCCAGCTGGCGCAGGAGCGCGAGGATCGGCGCCATCCCGGCGCCGCCGCCGATGAACAGCAGCGGCCGCTCCGACTTGCGGCGCAGCGTGAACACGCCGTACGGTCCGGTGACCTCGAGCTCGTGGCCCTCCTCGATCGTGCCCTCCGCGAGCAGGCTCGAGAACTTGCCGTCGGGATACGCCTTGATCATGAACTCGAGCTTGCCGCCCTCGGGGAGGTTGGCCATCGAGAACGAGCGCACCTCGTCGGAGTCGGGGATCTTGACGTCGACGTACTGACCCGGCCGGTACTTCAACTCGGTCGCGTCGAGCACGAGCCGGTAGATGTCGTGCGTCAACGGCTCGAGCGTCTCGACCCGAAGCTGCTCGGTCTGCTCGGGGACGCCGGAACGCAGGATCTCCTCGTCGTAGTTGATCAGCTCGACCTCGAGGTCGCTCATCGCGTGGGCGCGGCACAGCAGCGTCCACCCCTCCTCCTTCTCGAAGTCGTTCAGTGCGAAGTTCGAGTATTTGTCGAGATCCACCTCACCGTCGAGGAGGAACGACTTGCACGCCGCGCACTGTCCTTCCTTGCAGCCGTGCATGAGCATCAGGCCCTGACGAAACGCTCCCTTCAGAACGGTCTCGTCCTCGTCGACTTCGAACTCGATGCCGACGGGCTCCAGCCTGACGTTATAGGACTCTCCCATATTTTCCCTCAATAGACGCCAAAGAGGCGACCAGCTCCGGAGAACCGGTCGCCCCTCCGAACAACAGCTTCAGTCGCTACGAGAGAGCGAACTCAGGCGGCCGCTCCTTGCGCCCAGCGGGTCCGCCCTTCTTGTACTCGGACACGTGGGCCTCGCGCTCCTCCTTGGACATCTCGTTCAGGAGGATGTTCGGGCTCGCGATGTCGAAGCCCTTCATGTTGTCCAGCGTCCACATCTTCTTCGAATCGAGATCCAGATGCGGCTGCGGGATGAGCGTGTTGCCGTCGTCGCGGACGTAGCCCTGCGCCTTGATGCACTCGGCGAGATCGTACCCGTGGTACGCGGTCTCCCACTCGCGCATGCCGGTGAGCTTGCCCATCGACGGAGTCTGCCGACCCTTGTACTCGGGGCGGAACGCCACGGCGTCGGTCCAGTGGCAGGTCTCCGAGCAGTACGTGCGGACCTGACCGTCGACCTCGTCGACCACCATGTCCTCGCGGATCATGCACGGCACCATGCACGTCCAGCAGCGGTGCGGGTACACATAGTCGGTGTCCGCGTCGAAGCAGATCGGCGCGTGGCCGTTCTTCTTCGACAGGTCCGAGTAGCGCTCCCACCACTTGCCGTACTTGTCATACCAGCCCGGATACTTGAACTCGAACCACTCGAAGTCCGAGTCGTCCATGCCGTCGATCCGCCAGTAGTTCGCCCACCAGCCGGTCGCGAAGAACTGCGCCGTCTCGTGGATGTAGCCCTTGTTCCAGATCCGGTTCCACGACTCCTCGACGAGGTCGTGCGGGACCACGAGGCCGTACTTCTCGAGCGGGATCAGGTAGGACCGGTAGTAGTCGTCATAGATCCAGCGACGCCATGCCTCGGCGTAGCTCTCGCGATCCTTACGACGGTCCTTGGTGCCGTACTCGATGAACGTCCCGATCGCGGCGTCAACGACCGCGTGGTTGTTCCACCACGCATAGCGGAGGTCGCGCTCGAGCAGCTCTCGGTTGCGCTCGTCGGCGAGCGCCATGAGGATGATCGAGTACCCGTTGGAGATGTGCCGGGACTCATCCGACTGGACCGAGTGGAACACGGTCGGCAGCAGGTAGTCGCCGTTGGCGGCCGCCTCACCGGGCATCGCGACGAAGAGGACGTTCGTGAACGCCGTCTCGGCGACGATGGTCAGGTAGATGTTGGCCGCGGTGATCGCATCGCCGGTGATGAAGCCCTCCCCGAACTGACGGCCGATCGTGCCGGCGTAGCAGTTCTGGAAGCCCTTGGTGGTGATGTCGAACCCGGCGGGGTCGATGTAGTGGTTCATGTACAGGCGCTTCAGGTTCATCTGGATCGTCGAGTGACGGACCTCGTCGATCATCTGAATCGCCAGACCGTTGTGAACCTCGGGGTTCGGGACGGTGCCGATCGTCAACGGCATCGCGCGAGCGGCCGAGATCTCCGGGAACGGGATGATGGACAGGAACAGCTTCTGCCACTCCATCCACCGCTCCTGGACCTGGCGGAACATGTTTCCGCGGATCGCGCCGTCCATCGCGCCGAAGACGCGATTGTCCTTCTCCTCCTCCATCGGGAAGTAGGACCGCAGGACCTGCTTGAGCGGGTCCTTCTTGGGCGCCTTCTCGAACGTGTAGTCGGTCGAGTACTTCTCGACCGGGGTCACGTACGTCGGGTCCCAGGAAAGCTCCTGGATCTTGTTATGTGCCTTGGTGATGCTGGATCTGCTCACCCTTGGTTGCTCCTTTTTTGGGTTCCCTCGAGGCTGCCCGCGGCGAGGCCCCGGGCAGACTTATCGCGGGAGGCTAAGCCGACGCCCCCGCCCTGACAAGTTCTTAACAGTTTTCGCATCTGCTTGCAAATCACGCAACCGGCTCCAAACGCGAGCCCGTGCCGGCGCGCGGCGCCTGCACGCGGAGCGCGCTCGGGGGCGAAGCGACCTCGGTCGCGCCGGCGGCGACGTCGGTCACGGCGGCGGTCAACGACGCGAGCTCGGAATCGAAGGCCGAGGCGGTCATCGAGAGCCCCAGCGCGGCGACGAAGCCCCCGGCCCGGTCATGGATCGGCGCTGCGATGCAGCAGAAGTTCTCGGCCATCTCCTCGCGATCGGTGGCAAAGCCGGCGGCGCGTACGCGCGCCAGCTCGACCGAGAGCTCCGCGGGATCGACGATCGTCTGCGCCGTGAACCGCTTCAGGCCCCGGCGAACGTAGCGCGCGAGCCCCGGAGGCTCGAGCACCGACAGCACGACCTTGCCGATCGCCAGCGCGTGGGCGTTGTCGCGGATCTCGGATTCGAGCCCCGGGATCCGGGGGACGCCCTGCCGGCCGCGGTAGGTGATGATCTGGATCGCGCCGGAGCGCACGACGCCGAGATACGACCGCTTGCGGGTGCGCAGGAACAGCTCGTCGACGGTCCCGCTCAGGCCGTCGTGGACGGGGCGCTGCGCCGCGCCGACCGTCGTCAGCTCCTCGAGTCCCCGCGCCGGGCGGTAGACGCCCTTGGACTCGTGGACCGCGAAGCCCTCTTCGCACAGGCTCGTCAGTAGGTAGTAGGCGGTCGACACGCTCTTGCCGAGCGCCTCGGCGACCTCATCGGCGCGGACCCCGGCGGGCCGCTCGACCAGCAGGGAGAGGACCCGGAGCACGGACCGCGCCGTACTGAGGCTCCGGCTCGATGCCGTCGCCGCGGGAGCGTGGTCCTCCACGCCTGCCGTCCGCACCTTCAACGCGATCTTCGCTCTCCTGTTTGACGAGCCGGCGTCGCCGCCGACCCACTCCGTTCGAGGCTACCCGACGAGGCCCGCGATCGCCGTTACACGAGCGTTACACAGCTTTTTCCACCGATGCCCCGCCGGCCCGCAGACGCGCGATGCGCGACGCCGCGAGGCTCCGACGCGGATCGGCGAACGCCAACGCCGCGAGCAGCCGGCGCCAGGCTGCGAGATCGACCTCGCCCGACGGCGTCTGCAGCCATGCCCACAGCGCCTCCTGGTCGCCCGAGCTCAGCACCGATCGGCGCATCCACTCCTCGAGCGCGTCGCGCTCGGCGGCGACGCCCGGCGCCCTCGAGCGCGGCAGCAGCGGGCCCGGATACCGCACCGCCGCCTCGCGGATGCGGCCCCGGTGCAGGAGCCCGACGACTTGGCCGACGTCGGAGACGACCCCGGGAGCCAGCGCATACAGCTCGGCGTCGATGCAGTCGCCGAGGAGCTTGCGCAGGCGCGAGATCTCGACCCGCACGGCACCCACGCGCGATTCATCGCCGTACACCCCGCGGCTGAGCTCCTCGCTCGAGAGACCGTGGGGATGGGCGCCGAGCAGGGCGAGGATCTCGGCATGGCGCAGCCGCAGCGAGATCGCCCGCGCGGCCCCGCCGTCGGACAGCTGCGCGACCGCGCCGTCGCGGCCCAGCAGCGCGAGCCGCAGCTGCGCGGCCGCGGCGGGCTGCGCCCTGCCGGCCGCGGGGTCGGTGAGCGCGCGCAACAGGTACGCATCCTCGTGACCGAGCGGCTCGGCGATCGCGATGATGCGGTCGTCGATGCGCACCTGTCCGCCCCCCGGCGGAACGAGCAGGCGCTCGGCGCCCAGCCAGCCGACCGGCCGGGTCGCCACCACCCGCCCCGACGGCGCGACGAGCGCGCGGGGGTCGCCGCCGGCGGCGAGCTGGTCGCCGTGGCGCGAGATCAGGCGCGCGTCGCGGTCGAGCATCTCGCAGCGCAGGTGCGCCTCGACCGCCTGCGCGGTCGCGGTCGCCACCGCCATGCTGTGCGGATGCACGGTCGACATCTCGCCGGTCAGGTCGATGACGCCGATGACCCGGCCCGTGTCGGGGTCGCTGACCGGCGCGGCGGCGCACGTCCAGCCCTGCACGCACTCGCTGAAGTGCTCGGCGGCGAACACCTGGACCGCGTGCTGGGCGGCGAGCGCGGTCCCGATCGCGTTGGTTCCGGCGCCGCACTCGCTCCAGAGCGTGCCCTCGGCGAAGTTCATCGAGTCGGCGGCGCGCAGGCGCACGGTGGCGTTGCCGGCGACCCAGAGCAGCATGCCGTTGGCGTCGGAGACGACGATCAGGTGCCGCGACTCGTCGGCGGTGGCGGCCAGACAGTCGTTGATCAGCGGCGCCATGTCGGCGAGCGGATGGACCTCCCACCGCGCCGTGGTCTCGTCGGCGTCGGCGACGACGGGCGCCCGCCGCGACCCCGACGGATCGACCCCGGCGGCCGCCGAGCGCCGCCACGACGCGCGGATCGGCTCGCGCAGGGCCGGATCGCCGGCGAACGACGAACGGCCCGATCCGCTGGCGGCACCGCCGCCACCGCCGACGAAGCGTTCCCAGGCCCGCCTCACTTCGCGCGCCCGTTGCGCCGGTGCGGTGGCCACGTCGATGGCCAGCCAGGGATTCGCCATCGCGTCCGAGTCTACGTCATGCGCGATGGCCTCCCGACGGGGATTCTCAGGTCGTCGAGGGGTGCGGCGGATCCTGCGGGGTCGGGAATGCGTGGTCGATGAGCTCGATCCGGTAGCCGTCGGGATCGGCGACGAAGCAGATCCGATACTCCTCCCGGCCGCCCGGCGGATACGGGGGCTTCTCGGGCTCGATCCCGTCCTGCGCCAGCGAGCTCAGCAGCGCGTCGAGGTCGTCGACCACGAGGGCCATGTGGTTGTAGCCCTCGCCGAGGTCGTAGGGCTCGTCACGGTCGACGTTGACGGTCAGCTCGAGCACGTCGCCGCCCCCCGGTAGGCCGAGGTAGACGTTGTAGGCCGAGTCGAAGTTCAGCCGTCCGCGGTGCTCGAAGCCGAGCTTGCCGTAGAAGTCGACTGATCTGTCGATGTCGCGGACGCGAATGCAGGTGTGGACGTATGTGGCGCTCATGGGGCGCGAGCATAAAAGGTGGACGATGAGCGCCGCGCGCCGATACGAACTGCTGGATGCTGCGCTGGAGCGAGACCTGATCCCCGATCAGGTCCTGCGCGCCGGCTCGCTGTACGGCGCCTTCAGGCGCGAGCGCCACGAGTCGCGCGGCGGCGCCGCCGTCCAGTCACAGCGGCTGCGCGAGCTGATCGCGCGGATGCGCACCGGCGCGATCGCCGAGCAGGCCGAGAAGGCCAACGAGCAGCACTACGAGCTGCCGGCCGAGTTCCTCGGGCTGATCCTCGGTCCGCGGCGCAAGTACTCGGGCTGCCTGTGGACCCCGGGGGTGCGCACGCTGGCGCAGGCCGAGGAGGCGATGCTCGCGCTCACCTGCGAACGGGCGCAGGTCGCCGACGGGATGCGCATCCTCGATCTCGGGTGCGGCTGGGGCTCGCTGTCGCTGTGGCTCGCCGAGCGCTATCCCCACGCCTCGGTGCTCGGGGTCTCGAACTCCCGCGGCCAGCGCGAGTGGATCGAGGCCGAGGCGGCCCGGCGCGGCCTGGGCAACGTCGAGATCGTGACCGCCGACGTCAACGACTTCGCGCCCCCGGGGGACTTTCACCGGGTGATGTCGATCGAGATGTTCGAGCACATGCGCAACTGGCGCGAGCTGCTCGCGCGGATCGCGACGTGGCTGCGCCCGGACGGCAAGGCGTTCGTGCACGTGTTCAGTCACCGCACCCTCCCGTACCTGTTCCAGGGGACCTGGGCGGCCGAGCGCTTCTTCACCGCCGGGCTGATGCCGTCGCACGAGCTCCTGCTGCACTTCGCCGACGACCTGCGGGTGACCGACTCGTGGATCGTGCCCGGGACGCATTACGCGCGGACGCTGCGGGCGTGGCTGGCGCGCCTCGACGAGCACCGCGACGCCGCTCTGCGCGTGCTGCGCGCGAGCGGTCGCTCGGGCCGCGAGGCCCGGCGGCTGCTGGGCACCTGGCGGCTCTTCCTGCTCTGCACCGAGGTGATCTGGCGCTATCGGGGGGGCAACCGGTGGCTGGTCAGCCACTACCTGCTCGAGCCCGCGGCGGGCGGGGGAAGAACCCCGACGTCCGCTTGATGTAGTCGGCGTAGCCGGGGCGGCGGTCGCCGATGTCCTTCTCGAGCAGCGCGGCCCCCGAGACCCGGATCAGCAGCGTGCTCATGACCACCGGGCCGACCAGCGTCCACCAGGTGCCGCCGGCGGGCAGCGCGATCAGCCACAGGCCCCACCACACGCAGAAGTCGCCGAAGTAGTTCGGGTGGCGCGTGTAGCGCCAGAGGCCGCTATCCATGACCTCGCCGCGGTTGTCGGGGTCGGCCTTGAAGCGGCGCATCTGCTCGTCGCCGACGGCCTCGAAGAACAGCCCGACCGCGAACAGCGCGATCCCCGGCAGGGCCGTGGCCGACAGGGCGGCGTGACGCGGAGCGGCAACCTGCACGGGCAGCGAGACGATCAGCACGAGCAGGCCCTGGAGCAGGAAGATCGTCACCAGGCTGTAGGGGATGAAGGCGTCGCCGCGGCGCTCGCGCTGGACCGCGTAGCGCCGGTCCTCCTCGGGGCTCGCGAGCTTGCGCGCGAGCAGATAGGCGCCGAGGCGCAGACCCCAGACGGCGCTCAGCGCGAACAGCAGCCAGCGGCGGGCGCGATCGCCGTCGCCGGCGAGCGCGGCGACGAGCGCGACGAGCACGAACGCGGGCCCCCACCCCGGGTCCACGATCGACACGTCGCGCAACGGCACGCTGAGCGCCCACAGCCCGAGCATGAGGGCGGCCACGGCGATGGCCGCGAGGAGGGTGACCTCGCCGGGAGCGGCGAAGACGGTGGCGAGCGTCGCCATCGGCGATCATCTTCCCCGTGAACGCCGGAGCATCACGCGGCGCGCTCGGGGGCCTGCGCGTCCTGGACTTCTCGCGGGTGCTGGCGGGGCCCTTCGCGACGATGATGCTAGCCGACCTGGGCGCGACCGTGACCAAGGTCGAGCGGCCCGGCGGCGGCGACGAGACCCGCAGCTGGGGACCTCCGTACGACGCGTCCGGGCGGGCGACCTACTTCCAGGCGGTCAACCGCAACAAGCGCTCGCTCGTCCTCGACCTCGCCGACTCGCGCGATCGGGCCCGCGCGCTGGCGCTCGCGCGCGCGTCCGACGTCGTCGTCGAGAACTTCCGCCCCGACGTCATGGCCGCGCTCGAGCTCGGCTACGAGCAGCTCGCGGCCCAGCGGCCCGAGCTCGTGTACTGCTCGATCACCGGCTTCGGCGCCGGGCGCGGCGCGGCGCTGCCCGGCTACGACCTGCTCGTGCAGGCGCTCGGGGGCCTGATGAGCATCACCGGCTCGCCCGACGGCGAGCCGCAGAAGGTCGGGGTCGCGGTCGTCGACGTCCTCGCCGGGCTGTTCGCCTCGGTCGGCATCCTCGCCGCGCTGCGCCACCGCGACGCCACCGGCGAGGGCCAGCACGTGCGGGTCGACCTGCTCTCCTCGCTGCTGGCGGCGCTCGTCAACCAGGCCTCGGCGTTCACCGTCGCCGGGGCGGTGCCCGGACGGATGGGCAACGCCCACCCGAGCATCACCCCCTACGAGCTCTATCCGGCGGGCGAGGGCGAGCTCGTGCTCGCGGCTGGCAACGATCGGCAGTTCGCGGCGCTGTGCGACGTGCTCGGGGCGCCCGAGCTCGCGCGAGATCCCAGGTTCGGCGGCAACGCCCAGCGGGTCGAGCACCGCCGGCAGCTGCGCGAGGAGCTCGTCGCCCGGCTGGCGGGGCGCCCGGCGCACGAATGGGCGGCCGAGCTGACCGCGGCGCGGGTGCCGGCGGGCGTCGTCAACGACGTGCGCGGCGCATTCGAGCTCGCGGCCTCGCTGGGACTCGAGCCGATCGTCGAGATCGCCCGCGACGACGGCTCGGTCGCAAGGCTGCCGCGCAACCCGATCGGGCTGTCGCGGACGCCGGCCGGCTACCGGTCGGCGCCGCCGGACCTTCCCGGGTGAGCGCGGCCTGAGCTCGCTGCGGCCTGAGGTGCGGCGGCCGGTGGCGAGGTCTCCCCTCAGCGATGGGATCGTGCGCGCGTCGGCGACGATGACCCGACCGAGCTCAGTCGCGCTCGTCCTCGGCATCGCGCGCCAACCGCTCGTGGGCGGGATCGTCGGCGCGCAACCGGCGGGCGGTCAGGTCGGGGCTGGAGTCGCGCACGGCGCCGCCGACGCTGCCGCCGGCCACCGCCGCCCGGGTCAGTGACCGCATCCGGGTCTGCGTGCTGCCGAGGAACAGGGCGCGCTCGTGGCCGCGCAGGACGAGGAAGCCGATCCCGACGATCGGGTTGGCGACCGTCGCCGTACGGGAAACCGAGCGGACGCGGAACTGCACCTCGCCGCTGTCCAGCCACTTCCATACCTGCCAGTCCATCTGGCCACGCTCCACGTGGCCGCGCAGCGTGCGGTAGGCCCAGCCGAAGACGCGCGCCGAGCGTCCGCCGGCCTCGCGCGTCTCGTCGTAGACGTGGACGACGCGCACGCCGACGTAGACGCTGATGAGCCCCAGCGCGCGCAGCTGGAGCAGCATCTCGCGGCCCTGCAGCGGGCGGTCGCGGTCGTAATGGGCGCGGACGAGCGACGGATCGGCGAACTCGTAGCCGCGGATCAGGCGGCACGCGATCTCCCAGGAGCCGCCACGGACCGGATCACCCGGCGGCTCGGAGGGCAGCGGCTGGCAGCGCACGTCGACCGTCCAGCCGGACGGCGGATGATCGAGGTCGAGCGCCGCCGGGTCGTAGTTGACCGGGGCGCCGGCCAGCTCGGCGAGCCGGCGACGGATCCGGGCTTCGGTCACGCCGGAAACGGGTCGTCGATCCGGCGCGTGTCGATCTCGATCCCGCCGGTCATCCGGCCGCCCGACAGCCGGGTCACGCCCTCCAGGAACGAGATCCACATGTGCAGCTGGATCTCCTTGGCCATGTGCGCGCGGTGATAGAGCAGGTCGGCGAGCCGGTCGGCGCTGCGCGCCCAGGACTCGATCTCGAACACCATCGGGTCGGTGGACAGCGCTCGGAACTCGATCTGGCCGGCCTCGAGGTGCCCGGCGAGCGTGGCGAGGCGAAACGAGGCCTCGTCGACGGCGACGACGCGGACCGGGCCGTCCCAAGGGCCCGGCATCCGAACCACGTACTCGTCGCCGACGCCGAGCCGGCCGGAGTCGCCGTACACCTTCTGGAAGCGGGCGAAGGCCGTCGGAGCCGCCTGGTTGAGGTCGATCGCCAGCTTGCGCATGAGGCCGGGGGCCGTCAACCCCGACTCGCGGATCCGCGTGCGGTAGCGGCGATGGAAGAGCGGCCCCTGACCCGACTGCGCCGGCTGGACCTCGCCGTCGTCGACGCCCTCGGGGTACGGCGGCGGCAGGTCGTCGCCGCCGGCCGCCGCGGCCACCTCGGCCCGATGCATCGGGGTCGAGCGCCACATGTAGTCCCACGCGGTCAGCGTGACGCCGACCGGCCAGGTCAGCGCGGTCAGCCAGCGGCGGGCGGCGGAAGGTCGGCGGGGCATCCTGCGTGAACGACTACCCGCCCAGCGAAGCGATTCCCCTCGGTGATGGGGGGGTAGCCCCCGGGACGTGCTCACCGACGTCCTGCACCGCTGCGGCCTGCGCCCCTGGATGATGCAGGCGGCCTCCCTGTCATCGGTCGGCTTGTGCATCGGCCTGTGGATCCGCGCCAAGACCGTCGACCAGGAGGAGCGCGGCAATGCCGAGCGTCGCGCGCTGTTCGTCGGCCTGTGGCCGCCGACCATATGGCTGATCGGGGATTCGCTCGCGCGCCGCGACTGACGGGCGCCGGCCGGCCCGGGGGCGGGGTGGCGTCCGTTCGGGGGGCCGGGTGCCGTCCGTTCGGGGGGCCGGGTGCCGTCCGTTCGGGGGGCGGGGTGCCGTCCGCCCGGGCCACCGCGATTTCGCATAGGGTGCCGCGGGTGACCGGGTCGCGACCGTGACAATCGCCTACGACCGGGTCGGCAGCGGACCCGCCCTCGTCCTGCTGCACCCCCTCGGCGCGGACCGGCGCTGCTGGGATCCGATCGTCGCGCGGCTGCGCGACCATCGCGAGGTGATCGCGATCGACCTGCCGGGGTTCGGGCAGTCGCCGCCGCTCGCCGGCGCCGGGCCGACCGCGCGAGCGCTCGCCGTGGCGGTCGCGGATCTACTGCGGTCGATCGACGTGACCCGCCCGCACGTCGCCGGCAACTCGCTCGGCGGATGGGTCGCGCTCGAGCTCGGCCTCGAGGGGGCGGCGCAGCGCGTCACCGCGATCGCCCCGGCGGGTCTGTGGCCCGAGCCGCTCGTGCCCAAGCACGGCATCGCGCGCCGCCTCGGCCACGCCCTGCTGCCGCTCCTGGGCCCGGTGGTCGCGACGTCGATCGGGCGTTCGCTGCTGCTCTCGGGAGCGGTGGCGCACCCTCGCCGGGTCCCCGCGGCCGACGCGCGCCACCTCGTTCGCGCGTACGCGCTCGCTCCCGGCTTCACCGCGGCCAACGACGCGATGCGCGCAGGGCGCTTCGAAGGTCTCGAGCGGATCCGTTGCCCGGTCACGCTCGTCTGGCCCGACCACGACCGACTCATCCAGCGGCCGGTCTGGATTCCCGACCGGATCGACAACGTCGTGCTCGTCGACAGCGGCCACATGCCGATGTGGGACGCGCCCGACGCGCTCTCGCAGATCCTGCTCGGCGGAGCGCCGCGCGAGCGGATCGGACTCGCGCGGCGACGCGCCGGGGCGCCCACGGCCTGAGCGGTCAGCCCGGTGTCAGCCGAGCCCGTGCTCGACCGCGTCGTCGTAGCTCGTCGACCGCTCATCCGCAGGGACACCGGCCGGCCGCCTCATCCACGCAGCCACCGGCCGGCCGCCTCATTCGCGCAGCCACCCGCCGGCCGCCTGATCCGCGCAGGCACCGACCGGCCGCCTCATTCGCGCAGGCACGGCTGGCTGCGTCGAGCTCGGCGGAAGGGTGGCCGCTCGCGACGGGGCGCGGCGGAAGGGTGGCCGCTCGCGACGGGGCCCCGGCGGAAGGGTGGCCGTTCGCGACGGGCGCGGCGGAAGGGTGGCCGCGCGCGACGGGGCCCCGGCGGAAGGGTGGCCGCCAATAAGCCGGCCCGGCACGGCGATCCGGCTGCCACCCCACGGCGGAGGCGGACCAGCGGGACAGGAGCGGCCGGCGCCCGGCGGGACCCCGGGGCGAAGGCGCCCGGCGGGACCCCGGAGCGAAGGCGCCCGGCGGGACCCCGGAGCGAAGGCGCCCGCCGGGACCTCGGAGCGAGGCGCCCGGCGTGCGGCGGCCAGTCGCGCGGCGCTAGCGGGTGGCTCCGGCTGGCGTCGTCCGCACCGCCAGCCCGGCGCTTGCGGGGATCCCGACGATCAGGCAGAGCACCGCCGCGACGAGGAGCGTGTGGTGGACGGTCGCGGCGGTGAGAGTGCCCGAGAGGGCGATCCCGGCGAGGCCCGCCCCGATCGCGGCGCCGAGCAGCCGTCCGACCGATAGCAGCGCCGAGGTTCGCCCGTGCGAGGCGAGCGGGCTGGCGTTGAGCGCCGCTCGAGAGGTCGGCACGAACAGCATGCCGAGGCCGAGGCCGACGGGGATGAGCGGCAGGACCGTGACCGCGCCGTCGAGCGAGACCCCGGAGATGCCGAGGATCGCCAGCCCGGCGCCGGCGGCGAGGAACCCCAGCAGCGTCGGGAGCTGCTCGCCGCGCCGGTCGACGAGCGCCCCTGCGAGCGGCGCCGCGGCGCCCACGAGCAGGGCCACGAGCACGAGCGCGGCGGAGGCGCCGAGGGCGGAGAAGCCGGCAACCCGCTGCAGGTACTGCTCGGCGATGTAGAAGGCTCCGATCATGACCGCGAAGGTCAGCGCCGCGACGAGGGTGGCCGCGAGCACGATCCGGTTCAGCGCGGGGTTGCCACCCTCCGCGTCGCCGTGGACGACGCCGGGCACGAGGCGGGCGACCGCGGCCGCGGCGGCGACCGTCAGCGGCACGAGCGCCCACCAGTCGGCGCGCCAGCCCAGGGCGACGGTCAGCACGCCCCCGAGCAGGGGGCCGACGAGGTTGGACATGCCGGCGCTCGCGCCCCAGATGCCGAGCGCGGCGCCCCGGCGATCGGCGGGAAACCCGCTGACCGCGCCGGCGAGGGCGGCGGGGCTGACGAGACCCGCGCCGGCGCCCTGGATGACGCGGGCGACGAGGAGCTCGGTCAGGTCGGTCGTCACCGCGCCGGCGAGCGCTCCGAGCGCGAACACCCCGAGGCCGACGAGCGCGAGGCGCCGCGCGCCGAAGCGGTCGACGAGCTCACCGCCGGGAATGAGCACCAGCGCGTAGGCGGCGAAGTAGGCGCTCAGCACCGCCGAGGTCGAGCTGCCCTTGACCCCGAGCCCGTGCGCGACCGAGGGCAGCGCGACGGTGATCAGCGTCCCGTCGAGCTGGAGCAGCGCGGCGGCCGCCGTGCATGCGGCGAGCCGGGTCCAGGCCGAGCGGGGCAGCGGCGCTCCGCCGGACCGGCGCCGGCGGCCGCGGGCCGACCTGGTGGCATGCGCCATGCCCTCAGTATGGTGGCTGGCCGGTGGCGGCCGTCCGCGGCCCCCGCACGCTCCGCGCGGGCGGACATTCGAACAGTTGCCGAAGAAGGGCGGCGAATCCCCCGCCCACGCTCTATCTTCTCGGGTATGCCACTCGAACGCCGCACTTCCTCGCCCGGGAACCTCCGCTACGGGTACTCGGGGCAAACGCTCACCCGCGACCAGACCCGCGGAGTGTTCGGCCAGGTCATGGGCCTGGTCGCCTTCACGGCCGCCTTCGCCGCACTCGGCGCCTACGTCGGCCGCGACCTCAGCGGCGGCAGCGCCATCTTCTTCTTCCTGGGCGCCTTCGCATGCATCTTCGGGCTGCAGTTCGCCACCCGCGCGGGCCGCGAGCAGCTGGCGATCGCGCTGCTGTTCGGCGTCGGACTGCTGCTCGGGCTGGCGGTGGCCCCGGTCCTGGCGGTCTACGCCAAGGCCGATCCGGGCGCGCTGTACCAGGCGAGCGGCTCGACGGCACTGTTCGTCGGCGGCCTCGGCGCCTACGGTTACGCGACTCGGCGCGACCTCTCGTCGTGGGTGCGGACCCTGTTCTGGGCGCTGCTGGCGCTGATCGTGCTCGGGCTCGTGCTGACCTTCGTGGCCATCCCGGGCGGGAACGTCATCTATTCGGTGCTCGGACTGGCCCTGTTCGGCGCGTTCACGGTGTTCGACTTCAACCGGCTGCGCCGGGCGAGCATGGGCAGCGCGGTGCCGATCGCGGCGTCGATCTTCCTCGACATCTTCAACGTCTTCCTGTTCTTCCTGTCGCTGTTCGGCGGCGGCGGAAACCGGCGCTAGTTCCTCTCGGCCTGCGGCCGGCTCTGGTCGGGTGAAAACGGGGATGATGTGTGGGTCGTCTGCGGACGCCGATCCACTATGGAGCTTGCAAGCCCGTCGTCTAGTTTGGCGTGGGGGTCTCCTCCGGAACTCCGGACTGTCGCTGCTCGAGCACGTTCCTCAGACTCGTTGAACTCCGAGGCCCTTGCAGGCGACGGTCCTGTGATCGAGGTCGGGAGGTTGGGATGGAAGTGATCGTCGAGCGTCCGGCGGCGCTTGATGTCCATAAGGCGCAGGTCACCGCGTGCGTGCGCACGCCGACGCCCGACGGCGGGCGTGAGCCCCACCTGGCGCAGTTCGCCACCACGGTCCGGGGGCTGCTCGGCCTGCGGGACTGGCTGGTCGCGCATCGGGTCGGGCAGGTCGTGATGGAGGCCACCGGCGTGTATTGGAAACCGGTGTGGCACATGTTGGAGGACGATTTCGAGCTGATGCTCGTCAACGCCCGCCACGTCAAGCAGGTCCCCGGCCGCAAGACCGATCTCTCTGACGCCGCCTGGTTGTGCCAGCTGGCCGAGGCCGGGTTGCTGCGCGCGAACTTCGTGCCGCCCAAGCCGATCCGCGCGCTCAGACAGCTGACCCGGTATCGCAAGACCCAGATCGCCGAGCGCCAACGCGAAGCCCAACGGTTGCATAAGGCGCTGGAGGACACCAACATCAAGCTTGACTGCGTCGCCTCTGACCTGCTGGGCACGTCGGGCCGGGCGATGCTTGACGCGCTGGTGTCCGGGACCACCGATCCCGAGGTGCTCGCCGAGCTCGCCCGCGGGCGGCTGCGCCAAAAGCTGCCCGCGCTGCGCGAGGCGCTGGAGGGCCGCTTTGATGATCTGCACGCGTTGCTGATCGGCGCGATCCTCGCTCACCTGGACTTCCTGGATGAGCAGGTCGACCGGCTCTCGGACGCGATCGAGGAGCGGATCGCCCCTTTCGGAGCAGCCGTTGAAATGCTCACCACGATCCCGGGGGTGCAACGGCGCACCGCCGAGGTCATCATCGCCGAGATCGGCCCCGACATGAGCGCCTTTCCCTCGGCGCGGCACCTGGCTTCCTGGGCCGGTCAATGCCCGGCCAACAATCGCTCCGCCGGCAAGCAGCGCGGCGGCCGGGCCCGCAAGGGCAGCCGCTGGCTGGACGCGGCGCTCAAAGACGCCGCGATGGCCGCCACCCGCAGCAACGACACCTACCTGCAAGCGCTCTACCGCCGCCAACGCTCCCGAATCGGGCACGGCAAGGCCCTCGGCGCCGTCAAACACTCGATCCTGTGCGCCTGCTGGCACATGCTGAGCACCGGCGAGCTCTACCGAGACGCCGGCGGCCAATACTTCGCCAAGCGAGACCCCCAACGCGCCACCCGCCGACTCGTCGCCCAACTCGAACGCCTCGGACACACCGTCACACTCCAGGAGGCAGCCTGACACGGGTTTTCCCCTCAGT
>Ga0213875_10000187_pt1 | contig 63247 bp, 51 predicted proteins | sample BarmaccomBMRX_R8_FD_160105 | JGI IMG/M metagenome (GOLD analysis project Ga0213875, IMG submission 160105) | Root-associated microbial communities from Barbacenia macrantha in rupestrian grasslands, the National Park of Serra do Cipo, Brazil - RX_R8 | ecosystem: Host-associated > Plants > Roots...
GCCCGCTAAGACATTCCCCGGCCCTAATTCATAAAACTGCGCGGCCCCGTCTGCAATCATAGCACGAATGGTCTCAGTCCAGCGCACCCGACCTGTCATTTGGGCTTGTAATGCCGATTTCAAGTCCCCGGCTGCGGTGGCTGGCCGCGCCGTCGTATTCTGATAAATGGGCACTTCTGCATCTTGAAACGGCGCAGCAGCAATTAACTCCGCCATCTCTGCCCCGGCTGCTGCCATTAGCGGTGAGTGAAACGCCCCACTGACAGGCAATTTCACCGCCATTTTAGCACCACTGGCTTTGGCTTCACGCATGGCCGCTTCCACTGCGTCTGGCCTGCCACTGACCACTACCTGGCCCGGTGCATTATCGTTGGCTGCGACGACTTCACCTGTCTCGCTGGCCGTAGCTAAGACCTCTTGCAATCGTTCATCGGGTAAACCGATAAGGGCCGCCATCGCCCCAGCAGGCGCTGCGGCCATTAATTCAGCCCGCCGCTGCACCAAGCGCAAAGCATCCTCAAACTTTAGCACGCCAGCAGCCACTAATGCGGTGTATTCACCCAGCGAGTGCCCGGCCATCATCTGGCCCGTCAAACCCTTCGCTAAAGCCTGCTGATAGCAAAGCACGCCCACAGTGAGCAACGCAGGTTGAGCATGGCGCGTATCGGTGAGGTCTTCCCCCGGCCCCTCGAAGCACAGAGTAGCCAGATCATAACCTAAAATTTCATTCGCCTGTGTAAAAAGAGCCTGCGCGTTCTGGAAACTCTCATAGAGAGAGTGGCCCATGCCAACTTTCTGGCTCCCCTGACCGGGAAAAATAAAAGCATTCATTGAGTAATGGTGCAGAGTGAGTAGGTGATAGGTGAGTGGTAAATCGTTATAGACCCATCATAGCCCAGTGGTTGAAACCACGGGCTGCAAAACGAAGTCCGCCTGCGCGGACTATCGTCTGAGTCGCCGCAGGGCGACTTCGTTTTGCAGCCCACGAATTGATTCGTGAGGCTTTGGGTATTAATTACTCACCACTCACTCCTTCTACTGCTTCACCGCTTGCACCGCATAATGATATGGCCCGACATCTTCCACTTTATCAATGCTAAACCCGGCACCTTCCAGCAAACCACGAACCGTATCAACCTCTAACCGCTGTGTATTAGGCGGGCCAGGCTGTGATTCTTCATCCGCCCAGTGCCATTCGATGATAATAGCGCGGCCACCTTCTTTTAGCACGCGATGCACTTCATGCAGGTGCTTTTCCGGTTCATTGCATTCATGCAACACATTGGCATGAAAGACCACGTCTACTTCGCCATCATCTAACTCAAAGTCATTCTCGCCACATGGCAAGGTCAGGATACGTTCCCAACTATCGCGCCGGGCACGGAGAATTTGCAGCATAGCGGGCTGCATATCAAGGGCATAGACCATACCACGCGGGCGCACTGCTTTCTCGATTTCAAAGGTGAACCAGCCCGTGCCGCAGCCGATTTCGGCCACTCGCGCCCCGGCAGGAACATTAACCGCCGACACTATATCATGTGGGTTATTCCAGGCCATGCGATCTGCCGCATCTAATTTTTGCGCCTGCGTCACATCAAACTTCTTTGCCATAATTAAGGCCGCTTATTTACCCACTTCATCACACCCGCAGCCCAGGTTAGACCACCACCAAAACCAACGGTGACAACGGTATCCCCATGCTTTAACCGGCCCTGTTCACGCGCTTCATAAAGAGCAATGGGGATGCTGGCTCCAGAGGTGTTGCCATACTTCTCGACGTTGATAAAGACTTTTTCCGGCGGCAAACCTAAGCGATTAGCCGCCGCGTCAATGATGCGGATATTAGCCTGGTGGGGCACCAAGAGGTCAATATCTTCGCTCTTGATACCGCTCTTGGCTAACGCCCGCACCGCTGACTCACCCATCACTTTAACGGCAAAACGATAGACTTCGCGCCCATTCTGAAAAATTCGCCTGCGAGGTAGGTTGCCATCGCTATCGTTGTGATTGCCATTTAGAGCGGCGCTTGGCGGTAAATTGCCATCGCCCGCACAAGTGGCACAGGGAGCAATCGGGGCAAAGGTTTTGACCGTTGGATCATCCTCAATAGCGACTTTCAATAAGTCACCACCAGAGCCATCGGAGCCTAAATCGAAGCTGAGTAGACCAAAGCCTGACTCCACGGGTTGCACCACCGCAGCCCCGGCACCATCGCCAAAGAGCACGCAGGTGCCGCGATCTGTCCAGTCCACGATGCGCGACATCACTTCGGCTCCCACCACCAGTACTGTGCGCAGAGCGCGGGTAGCGATAAATTGCTGAGCCACAACTAAGGAGTAGACAAACCCGGAGCAGGCGGCACCCAAGTCGAAAGCGGCGCAAGAACATTTGAGGCGGTCTTGCAACAGTGAGGCGGTCGAGGGGAACTGATAATCGGGCGTGCAGGTCGCAACGATAATTAAATCTATATCTTCAGGGCCAACTCCGGCATCTTGCATTGCCAGGCGAGCGGCACGCTCGGCCAAATCAGCCGTAGATTCATTAGGCGCTGCAATGTGCCGCTCCCGGATACCAGTGCGCGATACAATCCATTCATCGGTCGTGTCAACGAAGTGTTCCAGGTCATCATTGGTCAGCACACGCTCTGGCAGATAGCAGCCCAGTCCTGTGATACCAGCCGCTAACAATGTTCCTGTGGCAGCCGTCACCGATGCATCTGCTAACGACTCGGTTATATTCTGTTGAGTAACGTCCACTCCAACGTCTTCTATGACAAGCCCCATACTAAGATCTTAAAGATAATCGTGATGATACAGTTATATCAATGCTTAACACATAAACCAAGTGGCTGCTTACTTTCTGCATTTGATGCGGGCCTGTAAAAGACCCGGCAGGAAGGCCGTTGGCCAAGCGTCCGTTGGACGCATCACGATGAAGTCTTTAATGAGAGTACCGTCCGCGAGGACGGCTGGCTTTAGCCTTCCTGCCGGGTCTTTTACAGGCCCGGCACTCTAACTCTTTGAACTCTTACGCGTCTTCGTTTTTTTTTGCGGCGCGTCCCCATTCTCCCCATTGTTTTCCTGGCTCGTGCCATTAGGATGCGAAGTGTCATCTTCTCCATTCATGCCGTTCAAACCGCCCTCGCCTTCGCCAATTTGCTCTGCCGCCGCACGAATGGTTTCAACAATGTTAGCCGCTACCGTTTGCTTGGCAATGCGGATAGCTGAATGAATGGAGCGCCAGTCACTGCTGCCGTGGCAAATAATGCACACGCCGTTGACACCCAATAAGACCGCGCCGCCATATTCCGCGTAGTCCATACGCTTTTTAAAGTTGCGCAGCGAAGGGCGCAATAATAAGGCTCCAGCTTTAGAGCGTAAATCGGTCGTGAGGGCTTCGCGCAAGGCCCCGGAAATCATTTTCGCTAGCCCTTCAGCAACTTTTAGCACCACATTCCCAACAAAGCCATCGCACACGACTACTTCAACCGTGCCCAGGCCAATATCACGGCCTTCTACGTTGCCATAGAAGACATAGTTCCCTTTAGCCGCATTCTCTTCCAATAGCTTATACGCCGACTTGGTGAGGTCGTTGCCCTTACTGGCTTCTTCGCCAATAGAGAGCAGCCCCACTTTCGGCAACTGACCAGGGGCCAAGCTGTGCGTAGTGCCAGGGATAATGCCCTTCACCGTGCGGGCATAAGCCGCGCCCATAATGGCGAATTCGGCCAGATGGCGCGGGCGGCAATCTACATTAGCTCCGGCGTCCAGTAGCACGAGGGGATTGCGAGAAGTGGGGAAAACAGTGGCGATGCCAGGACGGTCAATGCCAGCGATCTTCTTGAGGGTGAGCAGCGCCGAAGTCGCCGCCGCTCCGGTATTGCCAGCCGACAGCACGGCATCCGCTTTACCATCCCGATGCAGACGCGTTGCCACCGCAATAGAAGAGTCTTTCTTAGTGCGATGCGCCTGGCTAGGCGATTCGCCCATCTCCACTACCTGGGAAGCGGGGTGAATCTCGATATTGTGGGGGAGTGTGCCGCTCCGCATTGCGGCGGGCAAGCAGCGCCGGATAGCGTTTTCGTCACCGACTAAAAGGACAGTCACATTAAAATCGCGGGCGGCTGCGACCGCACCAGCCACGACTTCGTCGGGCGCGCGATCTCCGCCCATAGCGTCAATTGCGATCCGCATGAGTGTGGTGAGTAGGAGCAGAGTGAGTAGTTAGGAGTGAGTGGTCAGGTTACTTTCGTGACACCCATTCACCACTCACTGACTCACCACTCACTCTCGACTAATCAGCATCCGGGCGGGGCGTTGTCTTGATGCGTGGCGGCAGCACTTGACGACCATTGTAATAGCCGCAATTGCCACAGGCACGATGCGGCAAAATGGTTTCCGAGCAATGGGGGCAAGTCGTCATTGTCAACTTAGCTGCCCGCCACTGTTGCTGGCGAGTCCGCACGCGGGCACGAGATTTCCGTCTTTTAGGCAGAGCCATGATCCAAATTCCTTCCGTCTATTTCATTCCAGTTTTTCAGAGCGTTCCACCGCTCATCGTCAGTTTCCGTATAGTTTGCCGCTTCGGGCAGTCCGGCACAATCCGGCGAGCAGAGTGGCTTCATCGGTGACTGCAACACGATGGCCTGGCGCACCAATTCCAAGACGTCCACCGTATGGGCATCGAAAATGGCGGCCAGTTCATCATCCGGCTCACTCTCTTCATCCGCTTTGCCCGCTAATTGCGCCTGAAAAAATTGCAAGGGCGCGACCGCTTCCAGTTCTAACTCCAGCGGCTGCACATAACGTTCTAAACAACGCGCGCACTGCAAAGCAACCGCAGTGGAAGCTTTGCCACTCACCACGACACTCTGACGCGCATTGACAGCACGAACTACTCCCTTAACCGGTTCCACAATCTCCACATCATCCAACGTGGTGGGAGCAATGTCAATCGGTCTTTCAACCGCATTGCCCGGTGCGCGCAGCACGTCCATCAAATCAAGATACATAATTCCCACCGTTCAACCACACTTGAATGGCGCATCCCATAATTCCAAACAACCCACCTATAGGATTTAGCAAACAAGATGATTTCTGGCAAGCGCAGCCAACCTACTGCAAGTTTGGCGCATAGGCATTTTATAGAGCCACGCCCACCTTGTCAAGTTTTGGATGCTTTCGCCTCCCTTAAAATTATACCTAACAGCCAGCAATAGAGCCTTTATCACTTCTGAAAACTGCTGAAATTAAGTTACTTTACCAATCCACAAGAAAAATCCAGCCCCGGAGGACTGGATTTTTCTTGAACCGTTGAATTGTTTGCTCAGTGACGGGCAAACAAACTGAATATAGAAGCGACTCTAACTATTATTGATCACGCTTATGGGACTTTGCCTGACCACGCGAGAAGGCTTGATAACCATAGTCGGGATAGTAACCGCCATTGCTGTTGGTTGAAGTCGAGGAACTGTTGTTGCTGTAAGTCTCCTGAGTGCTATAGTTACCATCGTTGCGATAGTTGCCCCCATCGCGGTCGCTGTCTCCATTGCCACGATTGTAGTCTTGGTTATTCTGGTTGGTGGGATAATTTGCTGAATTGTCATAGTTCCCATAACCATTGTTATAACTGCCGTTGTTATAGTTGCCGTTATTGTAGCTACCGTCGTTATAACGACCATTGTTATCGCTGCCGTTGTTGTAGCTGCCATTATCGCCGCCGTAGTAGCCCCCATTATCCGTGGGATACTGGGAATAACGACCATCATTCGTGTTTTGCGAATAGCGGCCATTATCATCTGGATACTGGGCATAGTTCTGGTCGTTCTGAGCGTCTTTGCCTTTCTTGTAGGCGTAATAAGCGCCTGCACCAGCTAAGATACCCGGTAAGGTCTTGCCTTTGAGGATCATCAGAGCAGAGGCCGCGCCTAAAATAGCCGCGCCTGCCTTGTAGGTCTTACCCTTATCGGCGGCTTGCACCGGAGTGGCATGGAACGACGAAACAGCCATTGCACCACCGGCGAGTAAAGCGATACCACGAGTCATTCGTTGATTCAATTGCATAGAAGTTACCCCTCAATCTTAGCGGTTTAGAATTGCTTAAATCCCCGCCGATTGACCTCTTTGACGCCACCTGGCAGTAGGTGTTCAAAAATATTTAACCTAACCTCATACTGATAATAAACAGAGGTTGAAGCAGAAGACTTTTTATGCGCCGCAGAGGAGAAGCTTTGGTTTTAAATGAACTTTACAGAATTCAGTAGACTGCCTAACAGTGCAGCACTATTAAGATGTATTGAGCAATATAGAAAAAGACGTTTGAGGGGGAGCCAATGAGGTCAGTTTCAAAGACAGGTCAAGCAGGTGTTTTCAGTTGGATACTCTGGATAGCTATTTGGATAATGCAATGCCAGCAAGCCTCGCCCGTAGCCGCCGCCGATACGACCGAAATTGGACAATTGCTTCAGCAGCGAGTGGCACGGGGAGAAAGTGTCGGTATTGTCGTTGGCCTCATTGATGAGCATGGCTCGCAAATTATCAGTGCTGGCACGATGAGCCGAGATAATGCTCAACCAGTTAATGGCGATACCATTTTTAGTCTTGCCTCGGTTTCCAAAACCTTCACCGCGACGCTGTTAGCCGACTTAGATGTGCATCATGAACTTAACTTAGATGATCCTCTCGAAAAGTTTCTTTCCGCAACCATTAAAGTCCCATCTCAAGGTGACCGAAAAATGACTTTATTGGATCTGGCCACACATACTTCCGGGCTGCCCCGCAATTATCCGGGCTATCATGGTTTAGATGATGACTTTACTCCCGATCAGGTGAGCCAATTTCTCACGGGTAGTGCCCTGGAAGGTAAAATGGGCACCACCTTTTCCTATTCCAATTGGGGCTTTGCTTTGTTGGGCACTGTGTTGACGCATAAAACTGGTCTTGATTACGAATCTTTGGTGCGGCAGCGTATTTGTGCGCCTCTCCAAATGACCAGCACGGGTGTGACGCTTGACGCGGAGCAGCAAAAGCGGTGTGCCACTGGCCATAGTTACGGTCAGAAGATCATTGAGAATCGTCAACACGGCATCGTGATGGCTCCAGTGGGCGGATTGCGCTCCACAGCTAATGATATGTTGCGCTACGTGGCAGCGAATATGAATCTGGATAATCCTACTCTGGCCCCGGCCATGCAGGACGCGCAAATAGCCCGCCGTCGTGGTAACAGTCGTAATATGAGTCAGATTGGTCTGGCCTGGTTATTCAGGAAATTTCCAGGGGGCACAATTGTCTGGCACGGTGGAGCCAGTGCCGGGTTTCACAGTTTTATTGGCTTTGTCCCTGGTCATCACCGGGGTGTGGTGGTGCTATCCAATACAGAAGATGATGTCACCAATCTGGGAATGCATATCTTGTATCAGGGGATAGCGCCAGGGCCAGATATAGAAGCCTATGAAGGACACTATGAATTGGGGCCAGGTCATGTGATAACAGTTACACATGAGGGCAGCAAGCTGATAACCCAGGTTACGGGCGACCGCAAGTTATGGTTAGTTGCTAAAGCCGCAGACCAATTCTATAACCCTGGCCTGGACTTAGATTACACTTTTGTCAAAGATGAAACGGGTGAGGTCAGCGGAGCCATAATTCACCAACACGGGCAAACCTGGCAAGCTCGGTGGATTTCAGCCCTCACACCGGACGATTTAGCGCCGGAGTCAGCTACCGAGCATCTCTCACGACCCAGCCCGCCCCTCGCTCCAAGGGAATTGGCAAAGGTAGCCGCCATCATTGACTCGTATGATGGGCAATATGAAGTGGGTCCGGGACAGCTTATCACGGTCACGCACGAGGGCACCAGATTAGTGGCACCAACTATCGAAGGTCATACGGTGCGGTTAGTACCGAAATCGGTGAACCAGTTTGCCAATAACGGCCTGGCATTGGAGTACACATTTATCAGAGATGAAGCGGGAGCAGTGACAGGGGTCATCGTGCGCCAACGGGAGCAAACCTTGAAAGCGCAACGCGTGCCAGCGCCAACTCCCCAAACTGCTGTTGGCATACCTTAAATTTATTTTAAGGCTGAATGACAGCTAACTATTATGTTAGCTTGCAGCGCGCAGCCTAGCAGCGTAACCTAAAGCTTAAAGATGAATACCTCGAAAGTCATAGCCATCATCATTGCTCTGTCACTAGCGGATTTTGGCACGACTATTCTTTGCACCCGTTGGCTCGGTTCATCTCTCACCTACGCGCTCTTTGCAGTGCCAATGCTCCTCGGCCTCTTCATGCAATGGCGTCGCTTTAAAGCTGATGCAGCCAAAGCGGAGCCACAGATGAGCTTATCTGACGAAGAACGTAAGAAATTGATGCCTGAAAATATGGCGGGGACGGGGGCTTGGTTTCTGGTCACAGTTCTGCTATTGATCCCCGGCTTAGTGACAGCGGGTATCGCATTCATAATAATGCTTACGCCCGTCAACATAATGCTTACGCCCGTCAACCAAATAATACGGAGATGGTTCTTTGACAAGGCTTCTGAAGTGATGGCAGCCCGAGATGCAGCACAAGCAGCGAACGAGCCAATGTCAGACCAACTCCCTGCAAGCTAACCCAACGCTGCAACGGACGCTTTCCGGCTCCGTTGCACTGCGCCTCCGAGCGCCGCTGAGCTTGGCGTTAGTTGTTCTCGACTTCGCCTAAGTCAACGCCTTCCAGCAACTTCACAAACTTGTTGATTTCCTCCGGGGAAGCGGGTGCCTCGCTATTGGCATCGTTCTCCAGGCCATCCTCATTTTCGGCATCGGCTTCTTCCACCTGGATACCGGTCTTCTGAGCGACGGAGTCACTGACCAGAATTTGGCAGGGCGCACGCAAAGCTAAGGCGATGGCATCCGAAGGGCGCGCATCCACTTCCTGAATGCTATCCTCACTCTGGCCGACTTGAAGATGCAATTTGGCATAAAAAATCTTATCGGTGCAGTCATTGACCGTTACCTTGACTAAGCGAATGCCCAGTTCACGGAAGATGTTGGCGATGAGATCATGCGTCATGGGACGCTGCGATTGCCGATTATCTAATTCCATTTGAATGGAAACCGCTTCGGCAGGCCCAATCCAAATCGGCACGAATGTTTTGCGGTCTGTATCCCGCAGCAAAACCAGGGGCTGGTTATGCGGATCAATGCCAATGCCTTCAACTACCATTTCAATCATCGCCATAAATCAACACCTCACGCGAGACAGCATGGACAGGGTTAATACACCATTTGTAGCTTGTCTCGACAATTTAACAATAAGTTCCAACATGTTGAGTTTACCAACGCTTACAGGTCACAGAAAGATTCATTCTTTTAAGAGTGGCCTAAGAGCATTGATATTGCCTTACACAAACTGGGGCAACTCTATAGATGCGAGGTAAATCTGGCGCGTTGCATGAAACGTGCCCTAACCGTAAACGTCTCCAAAATTACCCCTAAAAATTACAATTGACTGTCTCTTTAGATATTCCTATGACACGAACGGGGGTCTATTTCATTCACTAGAGCAAGAAAAATCTTGACGCCAACCATGCTTGTGTTAGAGATTTAGTGAGTTTTACTTAAAACTCTAATTGCGCTACAGCCCTAAATTCGCTATCTTTATAACTACTGCTCCGAGAAAACTGTGAAGTCCTTACACTTTTTAACTTTTCAAACCAACTCTGTTGCTGCTTTAGGGACAACTCTCCTGGTGCTGGCAACATCGCATCCCACACTACCCGGAGTGGCGGCAGTGGCTCCCAAACACCCGTCTACGCTCTCTTTTGAGATGACAGCACGTTTCGCGTCCAAAGACACCCTGGTAGACCCGGCCTCTACAGAGCAAACCGTTACCGGTAAAGTTTACGTGGATGGCAAGCGCGTACGGGCTGAATCGCAATGGGGTGATCGCCCCGTGATCTATTTGTATGCACCGCCCTATGGCTATAAATTGCTGCCAATTTCCAAGTCAGGGCTGCGCTACCATGTCACACCCGCTGCTGTGCCGGGTGCCTCGTCTAACTTCGATCCACAAACGTTGCTACCCTTACTACAAAATCCGGGGGCATTGCGGGCCGCTTTGAATAAGCAGGGAGCGCAGCGCATGGGTTCAACTCAACTCAACGGTACACCCGTTGACATTTATGTCTCCAACAACTACAAAGGTAAGCCACTTAAAATAAAAGCGTGGCTGCGCCGTAGTGATGCCCTCCCCGCCCGCTTAGAAATGGTCTCTAAAAAGCTGTCGGTCACGGCGTCGTGGCGTAATTATCAACACGGTCGCGTCCTGGCGAATTCGCTCTTCGCAGTCCCTGCCAGCTACCACATCCGCGATGCTCAGGGCCAGTTCAATAACATGTGACAATACACCGGGACGATGCTCATCCCTGTGCTCCATCAGTGTTCAAATTAGCCTCAACAAAAATGGGGCTTGCTCATATTTAAGAGTTCACACTTAGGCCCGCTTCATCAAGGGCCTAAGCTCGGAATTTCCTATTACTAAGGAAGAACCGTAAGGAGAAAGTGCGATGCGTGGAACTGTTCTAGGCTTACGAGTGGGGCTTATGGTGGGGGCTGCTGGTCTTGCGCTACCCACTGTCCACTCCCAGGACGCTGCTCAGGGAACTGTCCCTGGCAACACAGCGGTACCCAACACTGTCTCAACTGCTCTGGTCGCCCCGCCCCCAGGAAGTTCAGTCAACACCTGGGTGACTTACAAGGGCGATCCTCAGCGCACCGGGGTCAGCAATGTCAACATGCCGCTGCCCCTGAATCTGCTGTGGCGACACTCCACCGATGGTGTGCCCAAAGCGACCGACATGTCACCATTAGTCGTGGGGCCGCCCGGTCAGCGCCGTGTTTACTATGCCGCGGGCCGGAACATCTTCTGTATTGATGCTCAAACGGGGGAGGAGGTCTGGAAGAGCAAGGCGGTTGGCGCGGCTGTGTTAGCCCCTATTACCCTGCTTCAAGGCGATGCTGGCGATCAGATTTTGGCCGTCACGACACGCGGCCAATTAAATGCCATCAATATCAGTGATGGCGAAATCGCGTGGAGCGCGCAGGCGCGGGCTGAGGTGCAGAATGCCGCGCCGATTTTAGTCAATACCCCCAAAGGCGAGCGTATCGTCGTGGCGCTGGCCACCGGGCGACTGGTGGCCTATTCACGCGATGGCTCACTTGACCCTGATTGGGATGTAAAACTGGGGCGCTATGGCGCGGCTCCTAACTCAACCCCTTCGCTTTCCTCCGATGGACAGAGTTTGTTCTTGACGACTCAGGATCAGAAGGTCTATGTGGTCAGTGTGCCACGAGCTGCGGTCGCATTCACCCTTCAATTGCCAGTTAGTTCCTACTTTACCCCAGTCGCCCTGGGCGATCAGGTGCTTGTTACGGCGGGTAGTCAAATTGGCAGCTATAATCAGACCAACGCTGTCCCAGCATGGCGCCGTAACCTCGGCCAAAATGCCGAGATTACCGATTCCCCAGCGGGGCGGGTTGGGGCCGATGGTAACGGCGTGATCTATGTTGGCGCGCGTAATGGCTACTTTTATGCTCTAAACGCCGCCGACGGCAATGTCCTCTGGAAAGTCAATTTAGATGCTTCTGTAACTGGCACCCCGGTTATTTTGCCTGACGCGGTGCTGGTTGGCACCCGGAGTGGCGGAGTAGGTGGAGGTGGCGAATTTTTCGCTCTCCAACCGCAAGACGGTAAGATTATCTGGCGCTATCGCCTACGCAGTGATACTGTAATCGCCAAAGACCAAGGCGGTGGGTATGGAGGTGGTAGTGGTGGCTACCCTGGCGGCAGCGGCGGCTATCCTGGCGGCAGTGGCAGCAGCTCTATCGGTGGTAGTGGTGGCTACCCTGGGGGCGGTGGTGGGTACCCTGGCGGATCAGGTGGTTACCCTGGCGGCAGTGGCGGTTATCGCGGCAGTGGTAGCAGCTCTATCGGTGGTAGTGGTGGCTACCCTGGGGGCGGTGGGTATCCCGGTGGTGGCGGCTACCCTGGTGGTGGCAGCAGCTCTATCGGTGGCGGTTATCCTGGCGGTGGTGATGCAGGCGGCGAGTTTGTGATTACTGCGCCTGCCGTGCGGCATATCACCTACTCTTATGGTATTTCTGCTCCTCCTTCCGTAGTAGAAGGTCAAGTCTTCCTCCTGGCCGATCATGGGACGCTCTATGGCTTTGATGTCAATGCCCTAGACCCTGAGCCGCCGCGCACGGTTTATCCTTCATTAAGCGTTCATACCCAGGCGGGCACGCTGCACCCGTTTGCCATAGATGCTGACAAGCCGCTGCTGATTCCTGGCCGCGCGCCAGTGTACTTTGCCGCTGAAATAGACGATTCCGGCTCTGGGGTAGACCCAGATAGCGTCCAAGCCACCTTTGATGGTCAAGATTTGCCAGCGGGCACCATGAAATACGTCCCAGTTAAAGGTTTACTGACCTTAACCTTGTTGGGCTTGCCCAAAAATGGCGCTGCGATTTCTCTCGAAGATGGGCCACATACAGTAGGCATTACCGCCCGTGACTATCGCGGTAATGTTATGAACTATACTGGCACCTTTACGGTAGATAGAAAAGCGCCGCCCCCTGTCTATATCCCACCCGCGCCAGTGTATGATAATAATGATGGCGGTGGCGGTTATCCAGGCGGCGGTGGTAGTGGTGGCTATCCTGGCGGGGGCGGGGGTCGTGGCTCTGCTGATTAAGGCTAACTAAAGTATCTCATTTAACCAGTTAAATCCCACCAGTTGAAGAGGAGGGGAACGCAAGTACTTGCGTTCCCCTCCTCTTTTTGACTATATTGCCATCTCGTTACCATCTTTCTATGCCATACAATTGCCGGGTTGTGTTTGCTGCCTAAACAGAGTAAGCCCGGTAAATGTATAATTGAACGCATTGAAATAGAACTTCACATCAGTGGTAAAACCATGGTAGAGAGCAATCGGTTCACAGCAGACGGAGTTGAGACAGAGGAAACATTACAGCACACGCTCGCAGGCTTCACAGACAATGCTGCGGTGGCAACGCCAGCACAGCCTGACATCCCGCACACGCACAGCCTGGGGCTGGATGAAGATTGGCTGCGCCTTGCTTTTGTAGCCCTGCCAGCTACTCGGTGTCACATGGTACTGGCGCGTTGGCAAAACCCGACTGCGCTAATGGAAGCGGTGCGGCGGGGCCAGGAAGCAGAGTTATTAGCCACGCCGGGCATTACGCCACCGACTATAGACAGGTTGCGGGAGGCGGCGACACGCGACTTAAAGCAGGCTTACGCCGCAATGGAAACCCATAATATCCGTCTCTTGCGAGAAACAGATGAAGAGTATCCTGTTGCCCTGCATGGTATTAGCGATCCGCCGCCCTATTTATTCATCCGTGGCAATGTGGCGGCACAGGATGAAGTCGCTGTCGCCATTGTGGGCACCCGCCACGCTACCGAATATGGCCGGGGCGTAGCCGCCAAGTTAGCTGAAGACCTGGCCCAACGCGGTATTACCGTTGTCAGCGGCATGGCGCGCGGCATTGATACGGCAGCGCATCGTGGCGCACTGCAAGGGCGGGGGCGCACTTTTGCCGTTTGCGGTTGTGGCCTGGATATTATTTACCCTTCTGACAACAAACAGCTTATGGAAGAGATTGAGCGACAGGGTGCTGCTTTTTCTGAATTTGCACCCACTGTGCATCCCGAACCCTGGCATTTTCCAGCGCGCAACCGTATTATTAGTGGGTTAAGTGCGGGCGTTATCGTGGTGGAAGCCGGAGAACGCAGCGGAGCCCTGATAACCACAGATTTTGCCTTGGAGCAAAGCCGAGAGATTTTTGCTGTGCCGGGCAATATTTATAAACCGCAGAGTCGCGGCACACATAGCCTGATTAAGCAAGGGGCAACTCTCATTGACTCGGTAGATGATGTCATTGGTGCGCTTAATAACCGCACGCTACCTTTTCTCAATGCCCAGACGCAGGAATTCCCATCTTCTACCGCAGCTAATAAAGAGGCAGCACGAGCGCAGCCAACACCAGTGCGGGCTGATTTAACCCCAATAGAAAACCGCGTTTATGCCGTGCTGGAAGTGGAGCCTCGGCATGTAGACGAGTTAGCCGCCCTCACAGAATTGGGAGCCGCCGAGGTCAATGCAACGTTAGTTATGCTGGAACTCAAGGGCGCGGCCCGCCGTCTGCCGGGTGGTATGTTTGCCCGAATAACCTGAAAAACTGGCAATTCAGGTGCATATTACAGATAGTGGAGGCACGGGAACCACGAGACCGATTATGGGGTCGAATCCTTGCAACAAGTCGCTAAGACATGTATAAATGTGCAACCGTAAGTAGGAATAATCGTTAGCAATTCGTTATTTAGAGTTATTAAAGCCGTACCTGGAAATATTATGGCTAAATCATTAGTTATCGTAGAATCGCCGACAAAAGTGAAAACCTTAAAGGGTTTTCTCGGTGCTAACTTTCAAATTATGGGTTCCAAAGGTCATGTGCGCGACCTGCCAAAGAGCGGTCTGGCGGTGGACCTTGAACACGACTTTAAACCCGATTACCAACTGCTACCCGACCGTAAGCAGGTTATTAATGACCTCAAAAAAGCGGCGCAGGAGGCAGACGAAGTTTATCTGGCCAGTGACCCCGACCGTGAAGGTGAAGCGATTGCCTGGCATATCCGCGAGGCACTCAAGCTGAAAAAAGCCCGTCGCATCGAGTTCAATGAGATTACTCGCACCGCCGTGCAGAAAGCTCTGCAAAACCCGCGTGAAATTGATATGGATCGCGTTAACGCGCAACAGGCGCGGCGCGTCCTTGACCGCATCATTGGCTATCAAATCTCTCCCCTGATTTCCAGCAAAATCAGCAAGGGGCTGTCGGCAGGACGCGTTCAATCGGTTGCCTTGCGCCTGGTTTGTGAGCGCGAGCGGGAGATTCAGGCATTCAAACAGGAAGAATATTGGAGCATTACGGCCCTGCTCTCGCCACGCACCGAAGAGTTTCCCTTCCCGGCCAAGTTGATTTCACGGGCGGGCAAGAAACTGACTATTGGCAACGAGGAAGAAGCAACTGGCTTAGTGGAAGCCCTGCGGCCCCTGGCCTACTCGGTTATTAATGTTAAGCGGCAGGAGAAGCGGCGCAATCCGGCGGCTCCTTTTATCACCTCCACGCTGCAACAGGAAGCCAGTAAGCAAATGCGCTTTTCGGCCAGCCGCACCATGAAAATCGCCCAGGAACTCTATGAAGGAGTCTCTCTGGGTGGCGGCACGCCCGTTGGTCTTATTACCTATATGCGTACCGACTCCACCGCGATTGCCAAGGAAGCGCAACAGTCGGCGCGTGACTTCATTGGCCAGCGTTTTGGCGCAGAGTTTCTACCGGATGCGCCGCCTCAGTACAAGAATCGCAAAAGCGCCCAGGAAGCGCATGAAGCCGTTCGGCCCTCCGATGTCACTTGTGTGCCGGAAGATATTCAGAACTATCTAAGCCATGACCAGTTCCGCCTCTATCGCCTTATCTGGCAGCGTTTTGTGGCTTCACAGATGAAACCTGCCATTTTGGATGTCACGACTGTAGATATTCAAGCGGGCGATAAGGGCGATGTATTTGGCCTGCGTGCCAGCGGCGCGGTGATCAAATTCCTCGGCTTCTTGAGCGTCTATGAGGAAGCCAAGGATGAAGACAAAGCCGAAGAAGCCGAACCAGACGACGAAAACGCCGAGCGCAAACTGCCTAATCTTGAAGCCAAACAGCCGCTTGACCTGCGCGAACTATTGCCCAAACAGCACTTTACCCAGCCACCGCCACGTTATACCGAAGCGACCTTAGTCAAGGCGCTCGAAGAAAATGGCATTGGCCGTCCTTCAACCTATGCGCAAATTCTTTCGACGATTCAGAGTCGCGGCTATACCGACTTAGAACAGCGTCGCTTTAAGCCCACAGAACTTGGCTTTCTGGTTAACGACAAGCTCGTGCAGCATTTCCCCAAAGTGGTAGATGTGCAATTTACGGCGGGCGTTGAGGAAAAGCTGGACGAGGTGGAAGAAGGCAAACAGAACTGGATCAAACTGCTGCACGAGTTTTATGATCCCTTCAGCAATGACCTCAAGCGGGCGAAAACCGAGATGGAGAAGGTTGGCCCGGTGGAAACCGATTTCGACTGCCCGACGTGTGGTAACAAACTCCTGTTGCGGCGCGGGCGCTTTGGCGAGTTCTTCTCTTGTTCCGGCTATCCCGAATGTAAAACGACGATGAATGTTGGTGCGGATGGCGAACCAGTGGAGAAAGTCGAAAAAGTTGCACCCGTCATTGAAGGTATCGAGCCGGGCGCGACCCGCGAATGCGATAAATGTGGCAAGCCAATGGTGGTGCGCACCAGTAAGCGCGGCGCGTTCTGGGGGTGTACGGGCTATCCGAAATGCAAAAACATCGTCAGCATCGAAGGCGCGCAGGTAGCGCCTCCGGCTCCAACGGAGACTGACTACCAGTGTCCAAACTGCGGCAAGCCAATGGCGCAGCGACGTGGTCGTTTTGGCCCCTTCCTGGGCTGCACTGGCTATCCAGAGTGCAAGACGTTGATTAACCTGGACAAAGACGGCAAGCCGCGCGGCACGGCAGTTAATACGACGGCTGAAAAGAAAGACGTTGCAATCACCCCGGATGGCATCGGAGGAGAGGGAGCCAGTCAAAATGGCACTGGCAAAGCCGTTAAGCCTAAGCCCGCCAAGGCAACCGCCACCAAAGGGACGGTTAAAAAGGCCGCCGCTAAGAAAAGCGTTAAGCAAGTCGCCTAATAACCCTGGCATTAAAATAGCCCGCTACAAAACGAAGTCTGTCGGTGCGGATTCGTGAACTACGGGCTTTTCCTACGCCAATAGGTTTCGTTTTGCAGCCCCTGATTTACATCGGGGGCTTTTCTTTTAAGGTCGTACCATCCCAGGAAAGCTGAGGCAACACGGCTTTTGACACTGACTGCACCGCAACCAGGGCCTAACGCACGGCGTAATTGGGCTTATCTGCTCATTACTATTGCCGCAACTTTGCCCTGGATTATCCTGGCTCACACATCTCAGCATAACGGGCACTTTTCCCTATCGCACATTCTGATCGCCGTTTTATCGGGCATCGCCATTTTAGCTGCCGCTTTTCTCCTTTCGTGGGGTGCCGAAGTCGCTCAACTGGATATGTCGCAGTCATTGGCGCTGGTGATCCTCTCCCTCATCGCCATTCTGCCCGAATATGCAGTCAGCATGGCGTTTGCCGGGGATGCTGGTAAAGGTCTTTTAGCCAGCCAACACGCGCAAACTGCACTTTTGCCCCAAACCCGCGAGATGTTGCGCCATGCCGATTTAACGGTGGCCAATATGACGGGGGCCAATCGCATTCTCATTGGCGTGGCCTGGAGCGTGGTGGTTTTTATCTACTACTGGCGCACGCAGCAGCGCAGTATCACTATCGAAACTTCACGGGCCATTGAAATTAAATTCTTGCTGCTGGCGACCCTCTACTCGTTTACCCTACCACTTAAAGCGGCCCTTTTCGGCATTGGCTTGCATTGGTGTGATGCCATCATGTTAGTTGGGTTATTCGGCTTCTATACACGAGCCGCAGCCAAAACCGAGCAGGTGGAGCCGGAGTTGATCGGGCCACCTACTGTCATTGCCGCGCTTAGTCCCCTATTGCGCCGTCTTACCTGCCTGGTTTTATTTAGTGGGGCCGCGTGGACCATCTATCTAGCCGCGCATCCGTTTGCCAATGCCTTAGTGCATGTTGGCAAGCGTTATCACATCAACGAGTTTTTGCTGGTGCAATGGATTGCGCCGCTCGCTTCAGAAATGCCGGAGTTTATTGTGGCGGGGTTATTTGCCTGGCGTGGCTTTCCGGCAATGGGCATGGGTGCTCTGATTTCTTCCAAAGTGAACCAGTGGACGCTCTTAGTTGGCTTATTGCCGATTTTCTATGGCTTTGCGGCACGCCAGATGGTGCCACTCCCCCTTGATACTCAACAAAGCTGTGAAGTGTTTCTGACTTCGGCCCAATCACTTTTTGCCGTGGCGGTGCTGTCAAATTTTACCATTAATCTCAAGGAAGCATGGGGGCTACTGACGCTCTTTATACTTCAGGGTCTGTCGCAGTTCTTGTTAAACATGCTGCTGCCCAACAATCTCCACACCGCTATGCTCACCCAGAGTAGCGAATTGTTCTTTGCCATTGTCTATCTTGCTCTGGCCGCTATAGTGCTAATGGATTCTCCTGACCGTCGTTCTATGATTATTGACATGCTACGGGGAAAGGGGAACGCCCATGCCGCAAGAGACGTGATAAGTTAATGGATTATGTTTACCCTTGGTGTCGTTAATTATCTCAACGCCTTACCCCTTTACCGCACTCTCGAAACAAGTGGCACAGCCCGTTTTATCCGTTTCGTTCCAGCGCAACTCACCCCTCGTTTAGCCGCAGGCGAATGTGATGCCGCTTTAATTCCCATTGTGGATCATCTGCGTGGCGTGGGCAGCGGGGTTATCTCTAACGGTTGCATTGGCAGCAGCCGTGCCGTGCGCTCGGTATTAATGTTTACCCGCCTTCCCATCAGTGACATCACGGGTGTGGCAGTGGATACCAGTTCGCACACTTCAGTGGCTCTTTTGCGCGTTATTCTGGCCGATGGTTATGGTATTCAGCCACCTTTTATCGAGCATAAGCCGAACTTAAAAGCGATGTTAGACGCGCACGATGCGGCCTTACTGATTGGCGATAGAGCCTTGGAAGCGACTCCCATAGCCCAGGAACAGGGGATAAACATTCTCGATTTAGGCACCGCCTGGACAGAACAAGTGGCGCACAAACCGTTCGTCTATGCAGCGTGGATAGCTCGTAAAGGCTTGGAGCCAGAGAGGTGCGAGGAGTTAGGGGCGATGCTCAACGCGGCGCGGGATGAGGGATTGCGCCACCTGCCCGAAATTGTGCGCAATAACCCGATTGAGACCCGCTTAACCCCATCACAAATCGAAGATTATCTGCGCCACGCAATTGAGTTTTATCTCACCGACGAACACCGTGCTGGCATGGAAGAATTCCGCCGTCGCTGCCAGACACATAATTTATTGAAGTTGCCACCCAGTGAGACCTAAATGACAAGGTTAAGCTAAGTAGTTGCTCATCAGTAATCATGTCATTCCGAGCGGAGCGATAGCGCAGTCGAGGAATCTTTGAAGCGAGTTTACAGTGGCTTAACTACAAGATTTCTCGACGCCGCTCCCGTTGGTCGCTTTGCTCGAAATGACAAGCGAGCCTTGAGCAACTTGATCTATGATTAAGGTGCGTGAATCTCTTTAGCACCCTGCTTTACGTCTTGATATTTGTCGGTAAAGAAGTGGCTGACTTCCGACCAAGTTGGCGGATTGACCTTCACACCCTGTTTGACATCCACGATATAGGCATATTGCAGACCACCAATAGGCGGGCCAATGACTTTAACGGTGCCAGACACAGCGCGGGGCCAGTATTCCTGTGGAGGTTGCTTGTCGTCAATCACTAAAATGCGGTCATTACCATCGGTCAGCATATAGATATTACGATTGGAAGCATATTTCGAGGCACCCCGCACCCGACCATTGACCGTAGCCCGCTTATTCTCAAAGCGCGTGGGATTGGTGACAATCTCGTGCAATTGGGAGCCTACCTTTTGGGGCACGGAACGCTTATCACGCGCTGGCAGGTCGCGGCTCGCCCCGCCGATTTTACCCGTCTCAGTGCCCCACGGTGTGACAGAGTGCCACTTCTTCACAAAGTAAAACGCCCCCAGAGCGATTAAAACTACCAGTATTAAACGTCCAATGGCCCCCATCGTTGGCTCCCCTATTTTGAAATGGCGTCTCAGAGACGCTGCAACAACGATGCCAAGCGGCTTTCACCCCTTCATCATAGGGATAACCATAGAGACGCAGAGGCACAGAGATTATTTAGAGGATCAAGAACAGAAGATAGAGGATCGTATGAGCCTGCTAAAACGATCCTCTATCTTCGATCTTCAACTCTTCTCTGTGCCTCTGTGTCTCTGTGGTTATCTCCTTGTGAGGGGTGAGGGCTATCCCACCGACGCAAGACCCCTACGGGCAACGCCATTGCGGGTGCCATTATGTCCGTTGCCGTTGGCATGACCATTCATCTGGCCATCTAAGCCTCCATCGCCTTGTTCTGTGTCTACCAAGCGTACCGACATGAGGGTCGAAACACCTTGCTGCTGCATGGTAACGCCATAGAGCACATCAGCGGCCTGCATGGTGCCGTTGTTGTGCGTAATCACAATAAACTGGGTGCGGTCGGTAAATTCGCGTAGCAGTTGACTAAAGCGGCCTACATTGCTCTGGTCGAGTGGCGCATCCACTTCGTCCAAAACCACAAAGGGCGATGGATGAACTTGCAGCAGTGCCAGCATAAAGGAAAGGGCCGTCAGTGCTCGCTCGCCACCCGACAGCAGCGAAATATCTTGCACCGATTTCCCTGGCGGCTGCACCTTCAGATCAATACCCGTTTCCAATAAATTGTCGGGGTGCGTTAGGGTCAGGTGGGTAGTGCCACCGTCAAAAATGCGCTGAAAGAGCGTGTCGAAGGCGGCGGCAATAGCGGTAAAAGTGGTCATAAACCGTTCACGGGTGCGGCTGTCAATATCAGCAATGATCTCTTCAAGCTGTGCCCGTGAAGCGTCTAAGTCGTTGCGCTGGGTCGTGAGAAATTCCAGACGTTCTAACACCTGTTGATGCTGCTGCACCGCTCCGATGTTGACGTTGCCCAGCCCACCAATCTTGTCTTTCAGCACCTCGATTTCATCTAAGGCGAGTTGCTTTTGCTCAATGGCATCCCGATAGGCCAAAGCCTCTTCAAAGGGCAACTCGAACTCTTCGGCAAAGCGGCGCTGCATATCCTGCATTTCCACTTCCGTTGAGGCAATGCGAACTTCAATGCGGTGCAGTTCTTCTTCAGCGTCATGCAAAGCGGTGCGCTGTGCCCGCAAGCCCGCGCCAGTTTCTTCCAACTTTTGCAGGGATTCCTGACGGTGGGCACGACCATGCGCCGACATGGTTTCTAACTCTTCACGGCGGCGCTGCAACTGCGCCAGGGAACTGATTAACTCGGCCTCACCGGCGACGATATTGGCATCTTCACCGGCGGCGCGTTCGATGCTGGCCTGCTTGGAGACAATCTGCGCCTCGAACTCTTTGAGTTGCCGTTCTAATTCGGCAATGGCACGGCGCATAGCGGCGAGGCGTTCCTGAGTCGCCGAATGTTGGGCGCGCACTTCGGCTACACTCGAAGCGATTTCCTCTCGCTCCGCCTGCCGCTCAGCTACGATATGCTGTGCTTGCGCTACCGCTTCGTCTAAAGCACGCGCCTGTTCATCTAACGTGACCGCCATCTGGTCATGCTCGGCCTGTTGTGCGGCTTTGGTTGCTACAGTGGCGCGGGCCGCCTTGATTTGTGATTCCGTGGCTTCACGTTGATTGCCAACGCGCCGCGCTTCTCGCTCTAAATGCTCTATCTCGCGCTCTTGCCTTGCGATTTGCGAGCGGATTTCGTTTTCGACTTCTTGCTGGGCACGCCACTTTTCCTGAGCTTGCCCAACCGCCGCGATACTATCTTGCAACGCCTCTTGCTGCTTTTGCAACTCCTGATTGAGCGCATCTACATTGGCTTCGAGTTCATCGAGTTCTCGCTTGCGCGCCAGTAAACCAGAAGCTTTCTGCTTGCCCTGTCCTCCGGTGATCGCCCCGGCAGGCAGCACTAACTCGCCATCTAAAGTGACTAAGCGCACGCCAAATTCACAACGTTTAGCCAGGGCCACCGCCACATCAAGCGTATCCACCACGATAACACGGCCCAGCAAATACTCCACCGCAGCGGCATAAGCTTTATCACACTTCACCAGTTCGGAGGCGACACCACGCACACCTTTTTCACGCAAGAGCGCCCGTGTCTTATCGCTAATGCCGCCGGGTCGCAGATTGGGCAGGGGCAAGAAAGTGGCACGCCCAGCCTGGTTTTGCTTGAGCCAGTTAATGGCGGTCTTGGCATCAGCATCCGTAGCGCAGATCAAGTTATGGACGCCTGCACCGAGTGCCACTTCCACCGCGTTTTCTAATTCATGCGGCGCACGGATGGCATCGGCTACGAGAGTATATTGGTCAGCCAATTGGCCGCGCTTGACCGCACTCAGCACTGCCCGTGCTCCACCCTGTACGCCTTCCAGGTTCTGCTCTAATTCGCGCAGTGCCCCCAAACGCGATTGCAAAGCGGAACGTTTTTCGCGGGCGGCATTGAGTGCATCGGCTAACGCGGCTTGCTGGCGCTGGGCGTTCTGCCAGGCTTCGCGCGCTGCCGTGGCTTGCTGCGCGGCTTCAGCCTGACGTTGCTTGGTGGCATCCAATTCAGCGCGGGCGGTGGTACCCGACTCAGTCACTTGCGCCGCTTCAGCATCGAGCGTTTTGGCCAATCGCTCTAAATCGTGCAGGCGATGCTCTAAAGCCGCCGCCTCGGCGCGTCCGGTGGCCGCTGCTTCGCGCCGGGCCTGACTGCCACGCATCAGTTCAATGACCTTGGCCTGACGTGCCTGTAATTCTCGTGTGGCTTCGGACAAACGAGCATTGGCTGCACCCAATCGTGCTTCGGCGTCCGCTGCCGCGCCCGATAAAGAAGCCGAGGCATTGAGAGCCGCATCCAATTCCGCTTGCTGCGTGGCACGGCTCTCCTGGGTGCTGGTGATGCGGGCGCGGAGCAGACCAATTTCCTGGGCCTGAAACTCTTGCTGTTCAGTCAGGGCGCGGCGTCGCTCACGGGCCACAGCAATGCTGCCTTCGGTTGCTTTCAGGCGCGACACCACATCGGTTGTCTCGCCCTGCAAGGTTTCCATTGTGCCTTCGAGGGCGCGCAGACGGCTTTCCAGTTCGGTTTCCGCCGCTTCCAGGCGCACGATTTCGGCCTGGGCCACTTGCACGATTTCGCCGCTTTGCACGCGCCCTTCCTGCAAGCCTTGCATTCGCTTAACGCGGGTCTCATAATCGCGGGCCAGAATCGCCAGTTGCAGGGTGCGCAGACGTGCTACATAGTTGTTGTATTCGCGCGCGATTTCCGCTTGCTCGGCGAGGGGCGCAATCTGGTTTTCTAATTCATAGATGATGTCGGCGACACGGGTGAGGTCAGCCTCGACACGGTCTAACTTGCGGCGCGTCTCGGTACGGCGGGCGCGATATTTTTGCACGCCTGCTGCGCCTTCAATGAGGCCCCGACGGTCTTCAGGCTTCGCCGAGAGAATGGAGTCAATTTCGCGTTGCGAAACAATCGAGTAAGACTCCGGGCCGACACCTGTATCCAGGAAGAGGTCAACGACATCGCGCAAGCGACAGTTAGTTTTGTTAATCGCATATTCACCTTCGCCATCGCGGAAGATGCGCCGCGTCACTTGCACTTCTTTATATTCGAGAGGCAGAGTTTTATCTTCGTTGTCAAAGAAAAGCGAGACTTCAGCCAGACCCAGTGGCGCACGGTTGGCCGAGCCGTTAAAGATAACATCGGTGGGAGCGTGGCCGCGCAATGCCTTATGACTGCGCTCGCCCAAGGCCCACAAAATAGCGTCTACAATGTTCGACTTGCCAGAACCGTTGGGGCCGACAATGGCGGTAATACCTGGCTCAAGTTCGAGTTGTGTGTTGTCAGCAAAGGTTTTGAAGCCGGAGAGGGAAAGTCTTTTTAAGTACATCGATAGTGACTCCGAAAAGAGCGGTGATGAAGGCGACGTTCTCTATTTTGATTAGGCTGTTACGATTAGTGTCTCTTGTATTATGCCAACTTCGCTTAGATAATAAACGGAACACCGAGATTTAAAGCAGCGTCCAATGCACATCACTGGGTTGTACAGCACTTGGTGATATTCTTAGGTTAGGTTGCCAAGGTCACCGATTCTATTTTAACATAAGTGTTCCGGCCTCTCCCAACGCTTTAGAAAAAGAGGTTAAGGCTGCTGTTAAAATTGGAGGAAAGTGACAGGGGTTGCAAGAGAACGTTAAGACATTGTAAAGTAGTGGTTAAGACGTTGCAAGATACCAATATGGGTGACATGTTAGCAGAGGATGCTGGATACTATTGCAAAATGTGTTAAGAGATTGCAAACTTGCAGCCGAGAGTTGTTTTAACAGGCATAAACATTAAGCTTCGTTTGAATTAAGGAAAACAAGGGATTCAAGCGTCACAGCCTTCAGCATCTTTAACTTAACGGTTTACTGAACCTTAATAGCTTGACCGAGCAGCAATTCGAGGCACTTGAGCGTTGCAGCCTTCATCGTAGCCGCCAACCTTTCGATAACCTCTCGCAAGATTAGGCGTCGCACCTCACGTTTTATCTCATCATTCCGGTTCTGGTAATTTCCAGCGCCCTCCGGCTGACGGGTGTTAAGCCGCTCAGGACTTGAGCGCACTTACCAATCGTTGAGACCGGCAATCAACTTTCGATGGCACCGTCGCGTCGGTCGAGCGGCACCACCATCGTGTTGGTGTTCTGCTCCAGTCTAGGACTTTTAGTTCTTTCCTGGAGATTGTTGACTTCCCCCGGAAGCGTTTCATGCGCTTCTCATAAGACATTCCACCCAACGTTCTCATAACGTTGATCCTTGCTATTCCCGGCATCCTGATTCTCTGAAGCCACTTCAATAGCTGGCAGGGGTTCTTTCAGGATTAACCATAGCACTTCTTCATTACAAAATTAGTTAGAACTTGCTGCTAACAAGCAGTAGGTTTCATCATTCATTAAGCGATTCTTGGATTGCGGAGCATTGATGCTTTGCCAGGAGCTAATCAAATGGGCGCGACCCTGTTGATTCCCATTGCAGCTTTTATTTTTCTTTTGGTGGTCTGGCGCTTTACCACTGCCGGGGCCAGGTCAGCATCTAGCCGCACGCCGTCATTAGATGGCATGAGCGTGGAGGAACTGGTTCGCTCCGGGCAGAAGATACAAGCTATTAAGCTCTATCGGGAACAGACGGGGGTCGGTCTCAAAGAAGCTAAAGATGCAATTGATGCAATGGCGGCAGGAGCCTTTAGTGCCCCGCCAGTAGCCCGTTCCTCTCAGTTTATGCCCTCGCCCTCCTCGACTTTGGAAAATCTAATAAAGTCAGGGCGTAAGATTGAAGCAATCAAGCTGTACCGCCAACAGACCGGAGCTGGCCTCAAAGAATCCAAAGACCACGTTGAAGCTATCGAGAGGCAACTGACAGGGCGTTAGAAGCAGCCTGTAGTAGCCTTCTCGTTCCTATATTTTAGTTCACATCGCAGTATTGGAGGCGAGCATTATGACTAATGAACTTTTACAGCAACTTGTAGCCGTCCAGGATACCGAGCACTATCGCACGCTCACCTGGGAAGGCTCATTCGGTGAATATCTGGATTTAGTGCGGCAGCATCCTGCCATTACCCAGACCGCCTTTCAGCGTATTTACCGCATGATTCTCAGCTATGGCAGCGAGGAATACACCGAAAATAAAGAGCCAATTACGCGCTATAACTTCTTCAGCGACCCCTTCGACGATGGGCGCGATGCCGTCTATGGCCTTGACCGCGCCCTGATGCATCTCGTGCAGATTTTTAAGAGCGCAGCGCGTGGCTATGGCACGGAAAAGCGCGTTCTCTTGCTGCATGGCCCGGTTGGTTCAGCCAAGTCCACCATTGTGCGCCTGTTAAAAAAGGGACTGGAAGCTTACTCGAAGACCGATGAAGGCGCATTGTATTCCTTCGCCTGGATGACCGAAGATGGCTCTTTCCTGGCTTGCCCGATGAACGAAGACCCCCTGCACCTTGTGCCCTCCGAGTTGCGCGGCAAATTGGAAAGAATGCTGAATGAAGATCGCCCGGAAAGCGAGCGTGTTGAAATTAGCGGTGAGCTATGCCCCATGTGCCGTTTTATGTTCCGCGAAGAACTGAAAAAAGCGGATGGAAACTGGCACCGCGTGCTCGATAAAATCCGGGTGCGTCGCCTGGTGCTGTCCGAACAAGACCGCATTGGCATCGGCACTTTCCAACCCAAAGATGAAAAGAATCAAGACTCGACAGAACTCACAGGTGACATCAACTACCGCAAAATTGCCGAGTATGGCTCCGAGTCTGACCCGCGCGCTTTCAACTTCGATGGCGAGTTCAACATCGCCAATCGCGGCTTGATTGAGTTTGTCGAAGTACTCAAGTTGGATGTGGCTTTTCTGTATGACCTTTTAGGTGCATCGCAAGAGCACAAGATTAAGCCCAAGCGTTTTCCCCAGACCGATATAGACGAAGTGATTATTGGCCATACTAACTCGCCCGAATATAAGAAGCTGCAAAACAATGAGTTCATGGAAGCCCTGCGTGACCGCACGGTAAAAGTAGACGTGCCCTATAACACCAAGCTCAATGATGAAATCAAGATTTACCAGCGCGACTATAATCCTGATGTCATCAAGGGCAAGCACATCGCGCCGCACACCGTCGAGATGGCCGCCATGTGGGGCGTCCTCACGCGTTTGGAACAACCGAATAAAGCTGACCTTTCCCTGTTACAAAAACTCAAGCTCTACGATGGCAAGACCCTACCAGGCTACACGGAAGACAATATCCGCGAGCTAAAGCACTCCGCGAAAAACGAAGGCATGGAAGGTATCAGCCCACGTTATATTCAGGACAAAATCAGCAACGCTCTGGTCTCGGATCAAGGCGGTAGCTGCGTTAATCCCTTCATGGTGATGAACGAATTGGAGCAAGGCTTAGCGCATCACTCGCTGATTAATAATGAAGAGGTAAAGAAACGCTACCGTGAGTTACTGAGTGTCGTCAAGGCGGAATATGAGGACATGGCCAAAAGCGAAGTGCAACGCGCTATTTCTGCCGACGAAGAAGCCCTCAAGCGGTTAGCTGGTAACTACATTGATAACGTCAACGCCTATGTATCCCGCGAAAAAGTGAAGAATAAATTTACCGGGGCCGATGAAGAACCCGACGAGAGGTTGATGCGCTCGATTGAAGAAAAGATTGACATCGCCGAAAGCCGCAAGGACGACTTCCGCCGCGAGATCATGAACTACATCGGCAGCCTCGCCCTGCAAGGCAAGACCTTCCGCCACGACTCGAACCCGCGCCTGCACAAAGCCCTGGAATTAAAGCTCTTTGAGGATCAGAAAGATTCCATCAAGCTCACCAGCATTGTCAGCAACGTGGTGGACAAAGAGACGCAGGAAAAAATCGAAGTCGTCAAAACCCGTCTCATCAAAGAATACGGCTACTGCGACATCTGCGCCAACGACGTGCTGCAATACGTGGCGAGCATCTTCGCTCGGGGAGACGTGAGGAAATAGGAATGGGACGCAAAGCTACTCTACGCTAATTTCATGCGCTATTTAAACGCTATTCATAAATTGCGCTTTGATGGCGCACGCAGTTAGCGAACAAAGTTAGCGTCCCATCAAAGAAAGCTATGAGAAACCGAGAAGAAGTGGCACGGGCAGTTGTGCAATCGTTCTATGCTGTCTATGACACGCTTGGCTACGGTTTCTTGGAGAAGGTTTACGAAAGTGCTTTGGCAATGGAAGTGGCGCAGCGAGGCTTCCAAGTTGAACGACAAGCACCCATTGAAGTGTTCTACAAAGGTGAGGTTATCGGAACTTACTTCACTGACCTGTTAATTGAGCGTTGCTTGATTGTTGAAATCAAAGCTGTAGAAAATTTAGCTCTTGAACACGAAGCACAATTACTGAACTATCTCAAAGCAACAGAAATCAATTTAGGCTTGTTGGTCAACTTTGGCCCCAAACCACAAGTCAAGCGCAAAATCTTCGAGACCGCTCGCAAGAGCATATAAGGTTACAGGCAACTTCTAAGCTAAAAATAGCGTTCAAATAGCGCACATAGTTAGCGTATGTAATTAGCGTCCCATTGTATGAAGGAGTAAACAATGGCACAACGAATTGAAGGCGATGCGGCCCGGTTCAGGGGCATCGTGCGCGGCAAGATAAAAGAACAACTCAAAGGTTACATTTCCACCGGGGAGATGATTGGCAAGAAAGGGCGCGACCTTGTCTCGATTCCCCTCCCGCAAATCACTCTGCCTCAGTTCCGCTATGGCAGTAAGCAGGCGGGCGGTGTTGGTCAGGGACCAGGCGATGTGGGCGATCCATTAAGTGGCGATCCGTCCCGTGGCAAGGCTGGCTCAGAATCGGGCGAGCACATTCTGGAAGTGGATGTCTCGCTCGATGAATTGGCCGCCCTGCTGGGTGAAGAACTGGAACTGCCCAAGGTTGAACCGCGCGGCAAAAAGAATATTACGCAGCAGGTGGATAAATACACCGGCATCGCCACGACCGGGCCGGAATCGCTGCGCCACTTCAAGCGCACCTATAAACAAGCCCTGCGGCGTCAGGTGCTATCGGGCGATTACAACGCCCAAGACCCAAAAATCGTGCCCATCCGCGAGGATACGCGCTATCGCAGTTGGAACCCGGTGCTGTTGCCGGAAGCCAATGCGGTGATTATTTACGCAATGGATGTTTCCGGCTCAATGGGCGATGAGCAGAAAGAACTGGTGCGCATCACCGCTTTCTGGATAGATACCTGGCTGCGCTCGCAATATAAAGATGTGACCCAGTGCTACGTGATCCACGATGCCAAGGCGCGTGAGGTAGATGAGCACACCTTCTATCACACCCGCGAAGGCGGCGGCACCAAGATTTCCTCGGCCTATAGTGTGATGAACAACATCATTGATGAGCGTTTCTCTCCTGCGGATTGGAACATCTACGCCTTCCATTTTTCCGATGGTGACAACTGGGAAGAAGATAATGATTCCTGTACCGACCTACTGGAGAATCAAATTTTACCGAAAGTCAATCAGTTTTGCTACGGGCAAGTCACGAGCTACTGGGGTTCAGGTCAATATCTCACTGACCTCTATGACTACTTTGAAGAAAACGACAAAGTTGTGACGAGTGAAATTAACAGTCGGGATGATGTGTTGAAGGCGATTAAGGATTTTCTGGGTAAAGGGAGATAATGGTGCCCCGCCCGTAAAGGAGCGGGTACAATGGGCGGGTCTCTGATCAGGAAGTGCAAGATGATTACAAAAACTCAACTTCTCGATATACAACATGAAATTGAAGACCATGCCTGTGCAATGGGCTTTGATTTCTTTCCAGTTATCTATGAAATGTGCGACTACCAGACGATCAGCGAGGTGGCGGCTTACGGTGGGTTTCCCACGCGCTATCCGCACTGGAGCTTTGGCATGGAGTATGACCGTCTCACCAAAGGCTATGGATATGGCTTGCAGAAGATTTACGAGATGGTCATTAACACTAATCCGGTTTATGCCTACTTGCTCGATGTGAATCAACTGGTAGACCAGAAGTTGGTGATTGCTCACGTCTGCGGACACGCGCATTTCTTCAAGCACAATTATATGTTCGGGCCGACGAATCGTAAAATGCTGGATGAAATGGCCAATCATGGTCATCGCATCCGGCGCTACATGGCCAAGTATGGGGTGGAAGAAGTCGAGAACTTTATTGATTGCTGCCTGACTATCGAAGACCTGATTGACTTGCACGCGCCTTTCATCAAACGCCATGATGACCCGGTAGCACCACCTAATGAAGACGACGAGCAAGCTGAACCTTCCCATAAGCTGAAAGCGACGGGGTACATGGAAGAGTACATTAACCCGCCAGACTTCGTGGAGGAACAGCGGCGTAAACGATTAGAAGACGCCAAGGCGCAGCAGAACTTTCCGGTGCGTCCTGAAAAGGACGTGCTGTTGTTCCTGTTGCACTACGCACCGCTGCAACCGTGGCAGCGGGATGTGCTCGACATTGTGCGCGAAGAGGCTTATTACTTTGCGCCGCAGGGCCAGACCAAGATTATGAATGAAGGCTGCGCGTGTTGGGCACACACCCGCCTGATGACCCAGAAAATTCTGCGCGATGAAGATGTTATTGATTATGCCGAGCATCACTCCGGCACGGTGGCGGCTCATCCCGGACGGATTAATCCTTATCGCTTAGGGCTGGCTCTCCTCAACGACATAGAACGGCGCTGGGATAAGGGGCAATTTGGCAAGGAATGGGAAGAGTGTGATGACCTCGAAAAGAAACGTCACTGGGATAAAGGCGCGGGGTTGGGCAAAGAGAAGGTGTTTGAAGTCTGGCAACATTTCAATGATGTCTCTTTCATTGACGAGTTCTTAACCCCCGACTTCGTGGCCGAGCATATGTTGTTCGGCTATGAGTGGAACGACGACACCGAAGTCTATGAGATCGCCACCCGCGACTTCAGAGCCATTAAAGAGAAGTTGCTCTTTGGCCTCACCAACCACGGACGCCCTTTTATCTACGTGACCGATGGCAATTATGAAAATCGTGGTGAGTTGTATCTACAACACCGGCATGAAGGTATTGATTTAAAAATCGAGGAAGCGAAAGACACCCTGCGCAACCTGTTTACCATCTGGCAGCGCCCGGTGCATATCGAAACGATGTACGACGACAACACCACGATTCTCTCTTTTGATGGCAAAGACCACTTAGAGACGATACGCGGTTGATGCACGGGGTTGTAGTGCTGAACAACCTAGAACAATTAATTGGCAAGAACGTTTTAAGATACAGAGAAGAGTTTCTAAATTTGAAAAATTTTCTGAGTTTTGAAGCGGTGCTATTTATACCAAATTAAATTTCAAAACTCAGTGTAAGTCCCGCTAAAGGAGGGAACGCCATGTCTACAGTTTCATTAGGAACCAAGCTTGTCCAGGCCGTGCAAAAGGAAGCCGCGATGCAACGCCCGCTACCGCTACAAGCCACTGCCGAGGTCAGCGTGTCTGGCTCTGGCCGACACGAGAGCTTGGTGACGGCTTCTGTCACTCTCACCGACCATGACCGCTTCAGCCATCTGGTCGAAGGTGTCCAGGTGGAGATCACACCCACCAAACCAGCAACTTCGCGGAGTGGCTCTAAACTTGACACGCAAGACAAAGCCCAATGCTTTGCGCAACGCGCCACCTACCTCACCGAAGCTTTGCAATTTGTCGAGAAGGATGCGGGCGGCAGCGCCATCTTGCGCTCTTCCCCGCAGACGATGCGCGCCCCGCGTGCGGAATATTTTGAGGCTCAGGTCAGTGATACGTCTATTGCATTAAAGCGTTATCAGCCACGCGCCGCTAAACCAGGCCGCGCACCAGTGACTTTCTGCCTCACCGATGAAGTGCTGGCACGCCTCGCTGATGATGCGGCAGCGGCTTTAACACCGCCTGCTAAAAAGTAATTTACGTGTAAATAATTCAACTTAGCAAAAAGCGTCTGCTCTTCTATAAAGATAGAGGCCAGACGCTTTTTGTTGGGATTTAAACAGCAACGTCTTGTCGGTTATTCATGCAATCTTTAGAAAGTAAACGAGACAGTTGAGATGAGTAGTAAAAAGCAGCAACAACCAGACAATACACGAATTCATGATAGTCGAATGAAACTTCATCTCCGATTAATCAAAATAGGTGTTGTTACATATCACATTATCACCCTACGCCCCGGCACGCAGGTCGCTTACAGCACCAACTATTTTCATGAGACCTGGCACATCATCAGCGATATGGCGGGAGCGAAACTTCTGGCACGCCTGTTATGGGGCTTGTCTTTTCAAAAGATGCCAAATACCGTCGTGATTATTCATGGCGAGCATATCAAACCTACCCCATTTGACGCTGATCCTTCTGACCCGATTGCTCTTATTCCTGCGTGCCTCACCCACCTGGATGCAACAGCCCTCCACACATTGAAGCATTTAATGCCGCACTGGGGGCCATCTCACCAAACTATCCGCTGGCAAACCTTCGGGTTAGATCAGGCTTTAGCAGATGATAATGAAGGGTGGAAGTGTACTATCCGGGATAAGGTCTATTGGAAGCGCAACAAACATCTCCAACACCAGGAGCAGATGTGTCGCAGCGGTGGGTTCATTTGCTACCTGGCTCCGCCTGACATACTCCGCTTAAACGCCTTTGATATTTATCACATGAACACCACGCATTATGAAATGGATTACACCTATCTGGCAGATTTCAAAGGTGGGCATCCGGGAGATGGCGAGGTGCAAATCTTTAGGGACTACCAGCAGCAACTATCAGCCGCGGCGGTAGCACGCCGCGAAGTGACGCCACAGATTGCCGCATCTACCCCACCCGATATTCGCCGCGATATGATTCAACAACACTGCCTCACCGTCCAGGGCCGCCACCGGGCACAGCACAGTGCTAACCGACAAGGCGCAATAGCTAAAGTTTAAGCGGAACTGAGTTTGCACCTTTGCCTGGTTAATGGCACATTATAAATCCCTGCACGATTGGAACTTGAACCCACAAGAGGCGGTTACTCTGCAAAGCCGCTTACGGCAACAGGTTCAAGTGACACCCCTCACCCGCCCTATCGAAACCATTGCGGGCACCGATATCTCATTCAACAAATTCTCCACGACGATTTATGCCGGGATTGTGGTGTTGCGCCTGCCAACATTAGAAATTATCGAGCAAGTTGGCATTGTCACTGAGACCCACTTTCCGTACATTCCCGGTTTGCTGTCCTTTCGAGAAACGCCTGCTGTATTAGAAGCCTGGGCGAAATTACAGACTGAGCCAGATGCCGTGATGTTTGATGGCCAGGGCATTGCTCATCCCCGGCGCATGGGTATTGCCTCCCATGTCGGGCTGATGCTGGAACGGCCCACTCTGGGGTGCGCTAAATCAGTGTTAGTGGGTAAATACGAAGAGCCTGCTCCGCAGCGGGGCAGTTGGTCGCCAATGGTGCATAAAGGCGAAACTATCGGCGCGGCCCTGCGCACCAAAGATAAGGTGCAGCCCATCTATGTTTCACCAGGCCATCTGATTGACCTGGAGGCAGCTATCCAATTGACCCTGCAATGCAACGGCGGCTACCGCCAACCAGAACCAACTCGTCACGCCCACCTGCTCGTCAATAGTTTGCGTAGGGGTGAGATTAATCCAACTTAATACTTCGTCCAGAATTATTAATTGGCTTAGCAAGCACAGCCCGCAGCCTGTCATTGAGTAAGTGAGCTAAATTGTGCGCCCCAAATATACTGAGATGCTCGGAAAAGATTTGTATGTGGATGACGTTATTAAAGCCGCTCCTTTGAGATTAAAGGAGCGGCTTTATATTTTAACTGAACTGATTTTACGAACTGGAATTCCCCTCCTTTTGAGATAGCGCACTACCTGCCGCTGACTTGCTCTTATGCCCGGTGCTATCACTGTGTAGCACATCGGAGGCGCTTTCGGCTGCCCCTTCACTGGTGCTCTTGTTAGTTCTACGGTCAGCCTGTGACAATGCACTGCCGCCTGCACTTTTGCTCTCGCTACCTGTCCGGCCATCGCGCAGCACATCCGATGCATCACTGGCGGCTGCTTTGCCTGTGTGCTTATTCGCTTGTGACATTTGCCAACCTCCTAAACGACTCCTAAAAGCCGTGAAATTTAACGATACTTATGGCAAATATTATACCAGTGGAGTAATGGAGATAGCTTCATAAAGGCAGATGGTCAGACCGTGACAGTGAATAGCTCTGGATGGGCTACGGGGATAGTGTAGTTTGGCAGAAAGTTCAGTGAGTGCAGCTTATACTATATGCGTCCGAGTCCAGCAACCCTCTCGTGTTACACTTTGTCCTATTCCGCTTAGAGAGGAAGTTATGCTGTCAATTGAATTTCCACAGTCGCGTATTAGCCGTTCCAGTCAATGCGAGCTTTGCAAAGGCCCAAAAGGAGTAATGCAAAAGAGCAAGGCATTTCTGCAAGATGAGGCTGGCACTACGATTGAACTATTAAAGTGGACGTGCGATCTATGTGGCTATACAATGCTATTTGATATGAATGTTATTCGCAACCACCCTCTACACACGGAAGAATACACTGAAGTCTTACCCGAATAGCGTCTGCTTTTGCCAAACTGAGCTTTAAGAAGATCGCTGAATTCTGCGCTGGTTGAGGTAAAGTCATGTAGCAAGGTAGTAACACATGGATAAAGAAAAAAGACATCCATAGAGCAGCCAGTTATTTCTAAAGGTATAGGTGTCGGGGCTAGCGCTATTGGTGGTGGTGTCGGAGCCATCATGGGCACACTTGTAGCTGGGCCACCGGGTACTGTGATTGGCGGTGCTATTGGTGGAATTGTTACCAATACCTTAACATGGGCCGGAGAGGAAGTCTCCAACCGGCTTCTGTCACGACGAGAACACCATCGTGTTTCTACTGTAGTTGAGTTGGCACGTATTAGGATACAGGAGCGGTTAGCGCAGGGAGATCAACCGAGAACCGATGGTTTTTTTGAGAAGGATCAAACAGGGCGTTCCAATGCTGACGAAATTTATGAAGGTGTTCTACTTAAAGCCAAAAACGAGTATCAAGAAAAGAAGTTGCCTTTTCTATCTAATCTTAGTGCAAACATTGGATTCCATGATGACGTTCCGCCTGTCCTGGCGAATTACATAGTAGAGTTATGCGAAAGATTATCGTACCGGCAGTTTTGCCTGCTTAGCATAGCGGGAAGACAGGAAACACTGCCGATTTATAATTTGCTTCCCTTTCCCAATACAGAAGATGCCGCGATAGAATCATTACGACTTGAGATATTAGATATGTTGGGGAAAGTGTTTGACACGCAAGATATAAAATATGATGAACACATATTCCCTCTTACGAGTGTTGGAAAAATGTTATATGAGCTACTTGAACTTAATCAGATTCCAGCAGAGGATAATCAGATGATAAAAGATTACCTCATGACATTTCAAGCTGAACGGTCGGCACGTTGGGGAGTCAACGAAGGCAGCCAGCAGAAGCCTACTATTTAAGCAAAAGATATTCGTCCCCAATTACACTAACGCCTCACAGCAAGCAGCCCTTTAATTATGGCTGTGTAACAGAGGCTCTCCATTCGCCCCTCTTGCACGCTGGCAAACGAGTTGCTGACACCTTTTAGGGAATGGCAACATGGCAATGAGAAACTGGTTATTCTTCACCAATTGTGACCTCCTTAAATCCCACAGCTTCGGCGATACTTGGTAATTCGCTCTCTTTCCATATACGGGTCATTACATGCAGTGTCCAATCTCCTTCGCTGTTCGTGTAAACCACATTCAACACAGCTTCTCTGTCAAATATTCTTAGGTGGCGCATGAGCGATTGGAAAGCTAATTCTGTCCCTTTACATTTTATCCAGTAATTCCGAAATGCTGGTTGCAAGGCACTTTGGGAGTTGGTTCTTTGTTGTAGATTGCGAACAACATCCAACACTTCTTCTAAGATGTCACGCTCTGCACGGACAGGCGCACTGTCAAAGTTAGTGGTGCTCTGCGCTATAGCCTTCAGCTTAGATTCTAATTCCGGCCATGCTTTATTGAATACATTGCTTAGGCGTTGCTCTGGCAGTGGCCGCTCACCATTTTGACCGTCTCTCTCAATAGCGTTGTTGATGGTGCCTAACAACTGCCGGACATCTTCCATAGTACATGTAGTATGTTGAAATTCACTCAATGGTGGCTCTATATCAGCAGAACGTATATCTAGAAGGAATGTGCAAGCTCTGGCGTCTTCAGTCTTGGAGATAGCCCCCGCTTCAAATAAAAGCCAGCGGGCATTTAGATTCTCGCGCGTCATGCAGAATATGCCTACTTTCGATTGGCTTAACTGGGTGGCTATCTCATGGCTCCACCGGCGGCCTTTCTCAATATCATTAGCTGATAGCCAAGGCTCTATAGATTGAATGACTTCTGGAAGCCAGTCGCGGAATGTTTCTGCTACAGCTTTACTGCGGTCTCCTGACCAACTAAGAAAAACTTTCATTTTATAGCTCTCTCTTAAGTTCTTTTTTATTTCTCCCCTTCCACTGCTTTACATCTGCCTCTAAGTGCAGCCGGACGCCCTGAGATGTTAGAATTCCTGTATCTTTTGCCATAGCATCAATATCGGCTTTAAGGGCTTTCGGCACCGTGACCGGAATTGTGGTTGCACTAACCTTTTATCCTGGCTTTTCAAGCGCGACCTTAATCACTCCAGAAAATGCTCATGCAATAATTGTATGTCGTCTTGATATACAAGACAAAGTGCTGTGCATATAAATTTGATTTATATACACAGCAAGGAACTAACAGTGCAAGAACCGCAATGACTTGTCAGCACCAACTGCCCGCACAGGTGCAGGATGGAAAGGCCAAAGAGCAAACAGCGACCCACTCGGTCAACGGTGAATTGCAACAGAATCAGCAGCCTCGAATGCTTCTTTTTGTGTCTTTTGTGCCTTCTTGCGGCTCACTCTACTGGCGGAATAGGTGCGGCACGAAGCGGCTGGTGTTGCTGGTGATGAGGGTTTTATCTTCGCGGATGCCGAGGCCACAGGCGTAGCCGTTGACCATCCAGCTACCAATGACGGGATAGTTGCCGTCGAAGCTGGGCAGGGGCAGAAAGGACTGGTAAATGTAAGGAGAATTCCCATAAGGGCCGCCGGTTTCTTGCAGCACGATGCTGTTTTGCACGATGGTCATGTTGTCGCCTTCGCGCCCGAAGATGGGTTTGCGGATGTAAGAGCCAGTCCACGGTTCAAATGCGGCTTTGAGCAAGTAGGGGCTGTCGGGGAACAGTTCGTGCAGCACGGGCAGAATGGCTTTGTTACTGAGCAGCATTTTCCAGGGCGCTTCCAGCCATTGGGTCTTGTTGGCTAACAGGTGGCGGCCAAACTGCTCGCGCACCAGCCACTCCCAAGGGTAAAGCTTGAAGATGTGACGAATCGGCTTTTCTTTTAAGTCCACAAACATTTGGCGGGGGCTGTTCCAGCCGATGTCGCCGATTTCAATATACTCTGTCTCCAGTCCCGCCTGTATCGCCGTATCGCGCAGGTAGTTAACCGTCATGTAATCTTCGGGCGGCTCCCCCGTCGAGGTGAAATAGAGCACATCGTTGATGGATTTTTCTTGCTTCACGCGCGCCCACGCTTCAATCAATCTTTCATGGATCGAATTAAATTGGTCGAGGTTATAATGCACAGCACTCATATCCTTGAACCAGAACCACTGGGTCACGGCGGCTTCAAGGAGGGCCGTGGGGGTGTCGGCGTTGTATTCTAAGAGGCGGGGTGGGCCGTGGCCGTCGAAGTGCAAGTCGAAGCGGCCATAAATCGTGTGTTCGTCACGCTCCCAACTCTGCGTGACATAGGGGATAAACTCCGGGGGTATTAAGAAGCGCGAGAAAAGCTGCTGTCCAATAACGTGCTCGACAGCTTGCAAGCACATTTTATCGAGGGCATAAGTGGCGGTTTCAATTTGCTCTATTTCAGCAGCCGTGAAGGAGTAATAGGCGCTTTCGTCCCAGTAGACTTGGTCGCCCGTCATGTAGTAGGTCAGCCCTTGCGACTCAACAGTCTGCTGCCAGTTGGGGCGCGGCGAAGTGGTGATGCGCTCCATCAGGAGCCTCCACTATGTCCACCACTATGTCCACCGCCAAACATATGTCCAAAGCCTCCGAAACCGCCGCGTGTGGTTGAGCCAGTATGACTCCCGCCACTACTCCCACCACTGGAATGACTACCCCATGAAAACCAGCCTCCCGAATGTCCGGTGCTATGTCCATAATTGTGATACGAAGAGTGGCTGCCCGATGAAGTGGTTGAGCCAGTGTGACTAATAGAGCCGCCACGAGAACGACTCCCCCACGAAAACCAGCCTCCCGGATGTCCAGTGCTATGCCCATAATAGTGGTACGAAGAATGACTGTCCGATGAACCGGAAGTCGCATTATTGGCATTGTTGGCATCGTTCGGGTCGTAAGTATCCGCCCCGCGCCGACAGCCGGAGATAAACACCGAGGAGCTAAGCAGGACAAGGGCCACAGACTTGGAAGATTTGTTCATAATAGCGGTATGCTCTGCCCACAAACGCAATTTGCCAGCGTCGCAAGATTTTAAACTATTATATCAGGGCACGTCCCACTGTTGATAAGGCCGCCTGAATATCTCGCGCTGTGGTTGGAGGTCAATTTGCGGCAAATGCGCTTCGACCAGGTCGAAAGTTTCTTCAATCAATTGCCGCAGTTCCTGCGTGCCGCTCACGCAGTCAGCCTGAAATACATGCTCCAATCGCCCAAAGAGTTGCTGCGGCTTAAGGGTCATGCTGTCCACTAAATAGCGCGTCCACTTAAAGCCCGAATGATAGATGCGGTTCAACCCGCACAGCAAGCTCAGCAGCCGCCGGATGATGGAGCAGTGATTCTCATACAACAGGGGAATCTCGCCGCGTGTGGCCAGCATTTCCTGGCCGCCAAACGGGTTGAAACGCAGATGCTTTTGCACCATTGCAAGCGCCAGTTCTTCCGGGTAAGGTGTCAGGCGGTGCTGCCAATGGGTGATAATGGCCTCACCGTATAACACCACAGCATGTTGCAGCGCGGAGGCTGTGGCTTGCTTCTCGAAGATCAGCCAATTTTGCGACACATCATAGCGTTCAACGACATCCGCCACAATGCTGTCAATCGTCTGGTGTGTCCAGTGAGCAGTTTCAATCTTTATTGCTTCCACATAAAACTGCTCGGCCCATGCCTGGCGTGCCTCTTCATAGGGGCCAGGCTCATACTGCTTTCCACCAGCCTTTTGCGCCAGCGACTGCAATGCTTCAGCAGAAGGCGGTTGTGCCCAGATGAACGCGATTTCAATATCCGAATACTGGTCGGCAAAGCCCCGCGCCGCAGAGCCAAGCACAAAAGCGGCTTCGACTTCTGGATGAGCCGCATAAACCGGAGCGATTTTGCGGGCCAATGCGATGCGCCAACTGCTATGTTCAGTCATATTGCTTTGCCATACCAACACTTAAGACCTTACGATGCCGGGTGAGCCAAGAGGCACTTTAAGCTTTGGGAAAGCCAGTCGCCGGGGAATCGGCTTTGAGTGGCAACTTAATTCTTTCGCCGCCACGCCGCGCACTCTCATAAATAGCGAGAATCACTTCCACCGCATGACGCGCATCCTGCCCTGTGCAAGCTGGAGCGCGGCCCGTGCGAACGGCTTCGACCATGTCTTTGATTTGGGGATAGTGCGTATCGCCCGGCTGTCCCAGGGCGGCTAAGGGGTCGGTGCCACTGGCTCTAGTCATGGGGTTATTGGCTTCGTTCAGCATGTTTTTATCGGCAGCAGTTTCTTTCATGAACTTCCAACTGGTCAAACGCGAGTCCTGCAAAGAGGCGGTGCCTTTGGTGCCAAAAACCTGGTTAATGACGGGTTCGCCCGGCCAGCAAACCGTTGAACCTTGAATCACCCCATGCGCTCCACTCTTAAAGCCAACGATGGCAATCGCCTGGGTCTCTACCTGAATGCGTTGGCGGGCCGTTGTAGCGCACCACGACTGCACCCAGGCGATTGGCCCGGCGAACCACTGCAACAGGTCAACGCCATGCACGCCCTGGTTCATCAGGCAGCCGCCGCCATCCAACTCCCAGGTGCCGCGCCATTCACCACTATCATAATACTTCTGGGCACGATACCATTTTACGGTGCAATCCGCCTGGAGAATCTTGCCGAACTTGCCTGCCTCAATGGCTTGCTTAATCCGCATGGCATTGGGGTCAAAGCGACGCTGGAAGATGGCCGCCAGTTGCACATGGTTGTTTTGAGTGGCCTGGATAAACGCATCCATTTTGGCTAAAGTGACATCAAGCGGCTTTTCGGAAATCACATGCTTGCCCGCCTGGGCCGCCTCAATACCGACTTTGGCATGGTCGCCGCTGGGCACGCAGACGCATATCACATCAATGTCATCGCGCTTGAGCATCGTCTTGTAGTTGGTGTACACCGCAGGGACGACATTGCCTCCCTCTTTAGTGATGTCCAGCTTCTTGAGCAGGTCGCCATAGCCACGCGCCAACTCTTGTGCGCGCTCTTTGTTATTATCGGCACAGGCCACCAGGCGCGCACCCGCGACGCGGGCAATAGCGCCAGCGTGCCACGGGCCAATCACGCCGCAGCCCACAATAGCAAACCCGATTTCTCGTTGGGCTGCGGGAGTCTTTTGTTCAGGCAAAATGATTTCCTCCGAGGATAGATGCTTAGGACAAGCGAATATAGCGGGTATAGCCTATTAACTCGCAAATGTCAAACGACTTTAGGGACTGCGTTCAAATAGGACGCAAAACTCCGTTACGCCAGGCTACGCCGCGCCAACTTACGCTATTGCCTATCTTAGATAGCGTTTGAATTGCGCATGGAATTAGCGTAGTGAAGCTTTGCGTCCTATTTGAACACAGTCTCTAAGGAGCCGAACTTTTACTAAACTATAATGCACAACAAGAATCCACGCCTTGTCCACTGGTAATTGATTAACATCTGTTATGCAAATACTTCCACGCTATAACTGTCACTTTCTCGTCTCAGCAGCCATTCCTTTCTTTCTGCTCGGCAGCAGGATGCCAAGCGTAGCTCAAACTGAACCTCAAGCCGGGGCCATCGCCAATGCGCCAAACAGCACTGCTATGTTCCCCTTTGTGATTCCGTGGGATGATGCCAGCAAGACCATTACCGATGTTTCATCGCTCAATCCCGCGCCCTTAGATGAGAGTCGGCGCATTAGCATTAAGAATGGGCACTTTCGAGATGCCACCGGGCGGCGGGTGCGCTTTATCGGCACCAACTTCACCTTTAACGCCAACTTCCCATCGCAGATAGACGCGGAGAAAGTCGCGGCGCGGATGCACAAGTATGGCTTCAATATCGTGCGCTTGCACCACATGGATTTCTACCACGCGCCGCAGGGTATCTTTGATCCGCACTTTCCCGATATGCAGCACCTAGATGCCGACCAACTTGACCGTCTGGATTACCTGATTTATCAGTTCAAGAAGCACGGCATTTATGTGGACGTTAATCTGCATGTCTCCCGTGCCTTTACTGCTGCCGATGGCTTTCCCGATACTGATAAAATACCACCTCTGGGCAAAGTCACGGTCTATTTTGAGCCGCGCATGATTGAATTGCAAAAGAACTATGCCCGCGACTTATTAACCCACTACAACCCCTACACCAAAACCCGCTTTCTTGAAGACCCGACCGTCGCCCTTATTGAAATTAATAACGAAGACACTCTGCTCGGCGCGGCCTGGGGCGATACCTTACAGAATTTACCGGAACATTATAAGAATGAACTTGTCGTCGGCTGGAATACCTTCCTGACCAAGAAATATGGCTCAACCGAAGGCTTGCTGCGGGCGTGGCGTGGCAACAAGCCACTGGGCGAGGAAGTGCTACAGAATGGGCAATTCGGTAACGCTACCACCAACTGGACATTGGAAACTAAACCCCAGATTCAGGCTCAGATGGCGGTGGAAGATATTAGCGGGCCGAACGCGCCATCGGATGCTCCCCCCGCCGACCCCTTTAATGCCAGAGCTTTGCCACCGGGCAGAACCCTGCACCTTAAAGTTCAGAAAGTGGATGATGTAGATTGGCATCTCCAATTTCATCAGAACGCCGTTGACCTGAAAGCGGGCGAAACTTACACCGTACAGTTCTGGGCGCGGGCCGGGGACAAGCGGGCACTGCCGGTTTACACCGGCATGGATCAAGACCCGTGGCGACATACCGGGCTGGATAAAATCGTGAGTCTCACGCCACAGTGGAAACACTTCTCGCTGATCTTTAGCGCCAATCAACCCGAACCGAGGCATAATCGCTTGAGCTTCGTCTTAGGCAAATCTCCTGGTGACGTGTGGTTGGCCGATGTGTCATTGCGCCCCGGCAATAGCTTTGAGCTTGAACCAAAAGAAACCCTAGAAACCAGCAGTATCAGCTTGCCGGATCCTGACGACACAGCGCGTGGCGTGGACTATGTCACCTTCTTAATGAATGTCGAGCGGGACTATGCCCAGGGGATGCGAGACTACATTAAAAATACGCTCAAGGCCCAGGCCCCCGTGACCTGCTCGCAGGCCAGTTATGGCGGCTTAGGCGGCGTGTGGCGCGAATCGCAGATGGATTACATTGATATGCACGCCTACTGGCAGCATCCCAATTTTCCACATAAAGCCTGGGATCCGCAAGATTGGACAGTCGCTAACACGGCGATGGTCGCTGATGCGGGAGGCGGCACCCTACCCTGGCTCGCCATGCACCGCGTGGAAGAAATGCCCTTCACCGTCAGCGAATATAACCATGCCGCGCCGAATGATTATACGGCGGAGACCTTGCCGGTTATTGCTTCCTATGCCGCCTGGCAAGACTGGGATGGCTTTTTCCTCTTCGACTATAACGGCAGTCGTGACGAGTGGGCCAGCAATCGCATCAAAGGCTATTTTAGCGTGGACACCCATCCCGGCAAAATGGCCCTGATGCCTGCGGCGGCAGAAATCTTCCTGCGCGGCTATCTCAACAAAGTCAAAGCCGACAATTATGATTTAGTGGTCAACCAGAACCAGGTCGCTAACCTGACAGCGCACTACGGCGACCCCTGGAAAAGCATCGGCAGCTTGTGGGATGCCCAAAACATTGCCCACACCGATATGCTCAGCAGCCACGTCGGAGTGCGCTTCGATAACGCAGGGGAACCAATGCGCGTGGAACGTGCCCTCATTCCCGCTGTGGCCCAGGGCTGGTTCGACTGGAATGCCCATGCGCCACAAAACGCCGTCTGCACCGTGCGCTCACCGGGAGCAAAAATGGCGGTCGGCTTTATCGGCGGGAAATGGACGAATTTGGATGACTTAAACATTGCAATGGATCAAACCCCGCGTAACTTCGCCACCGTGACCCTCACCGCAATGGACGGCAAGCCAACCCGCGATTCGCATTCTCTGCTCTTAACCACTGTGGGGGATGTGGAGAATACAGGAATGGTGTGGAACGAGAAGCGCAATTCCGTAGGCGACCAATGGGGCAAAGGCCCCACCGTAGCCGAAGGTATTCCCGCGAAAGTCATCCTTAAAACGAAAGCCCGCACTGCCACCGTTTATGCCCTGGATGGTACCGGGGCACGCGTGAAAGACATCCCCTCTGAATTAAAAGATGGCCATCTGATTTTCCACATCGGCCCCGAATATAAAACCGTCTGGTACGAGATTGCGGGCGATGAAAGCAAATCGAGTGAAGCACAGTCGGAAGCAGTCAAGAAGTAGCTGACGCTAAAAATAAATTAAGGCGTAGCGAGGAGCCATCCCTCATGTTGAGCGCAGCGAAACATCTTGCACCTAATAGTACCCACTCACCCATACGCACGAGATGTTTCGCTGCGCTCAACATGACCACTCTCTCAGGATTGCTCGCTCTCAATTTGCCAGACATTCTAAGCCAGTTTTAATTCAGTCAATAATTCTTTCAGGTCAAAGGCACTCCATGAAGCGCAACGTCAGCCAGGCTGTTTGTCTTCTCCTAGGGCTACACTTTCTCCCGTTCATTGCAGCACAGGTGAAAGCGGCACCCAATGAAAGAGGAATAGTTGCACCTGGGTTAAAACCAAATTTCCGAGTGCTGACACAGGCCGAGCGAGAGCTACGTTTAGCCCATATTCGAGCAGGTATCCAGACCAGTCTACGCGCCTTTGAGAAGCAGTTGTCAAAGCCTGATGCCACTCCCACCACCCGCGATTTAACCAATGCGGCCTTAGCCAAGTTGATTCTGGGAGAAGATGCCCGTGCTGCGGAACAACTGGTCTTGCAGGCTTACGCACAACAGGATTTAGACCCTCACTCGCCGCGCTATGGCGCACTCCCGTGGCAGATTGGCAACCCGCAGATTCAGGACGAAAATGCCAATATGTTTGGCTCGCAGGCGATTGGCCCTATGCTGGTGGAGTATGGGAACCGTTTGTCCCCCAACTTCAAGCAGGCCATGATACCCCACATCCAGGGCATCTGTGCCGCGATGCAGAGGCGCAACTTTCGCACGCCCAGCTACACCAACATTTTCCTCATGCGAGCCGTTAACATGATGCTGCTGGGCGAAGTCATAGGCGATAAACAAGTGGCCGATGATGGCTATACGCAATTCGATCAATGGCTGGCCTATACGCGGCAGAACGGCATTCACGAATTCGATAGTCCCACTTATTATGGAGTAGATTTAAACTGCCTGGGCTTGGGTTATCGCTACGCGGCACGACCAGAGGCCCATGCAAAGTTTCGGGCTGCCCTCGATTACTTCTGGAGCGATATTGCCGCCAATTTCTTTGCCCCCAACGGCAGCCTCGCCGGGCCACATAGCCGCAACTATGATTTCCTTCGCAGTTCCGGTGGCCTTGACCTGTATCTTTATGTGGCAGGTCTGCGCAATACGCAGAATACGAGCAAGCTCGATTTTGAAAAGACGTTTCTTTTGGTCAACCTCAGCGGTGACAAAGGCTACCATCCTGATGCCCAAGTTCTGAGCCTCTCAACCCTGCCCGAACGCACCGTGCTGCAAAAATGGGAGACCGCGCCAGGAGCCGTTAGATACAACTATATTACCCCTGATTTTGCCATAGGCAGCACCAGTGCCAATTATGGGGCGCAAGACAAATTGCTGACGGTCGAACTCGCCTCCCCTAAAAATCTACCGGTTATCTCCGTAGTCCCTGACAGCTTCGATGAACCTTACGGCAAGCTCAAAACTCCTGACCGGTCTGGCCACAACAAGCCCACGCACCTACCGCTTTCGCCTGTTGCTGTTCAAGCCAAAGGCACTCTGCTGGCCCTGTTAGACCTGGATGCCAGTAAAGCCCCCGATTTTCGAGGCGAGACTGGCACTCTGGCTACGAATGTGCTGCTCCCCTTACAGGCCGATGCCATAACGGTGGATGGCGTAGCCGTTTTGCCCCAGACCATAACCGAACATACCGCGCACTTGAACTCTGTGCTGGGCCTGCGCGCCGGAAAAACGGGGGTGGCCATTCGCATTTTTCGGGCTGATGGTTGTGCGAGACAGGAACCGACTTTCACCCTCAAGACAGACCAGGCAGGCGTTCAGGCCGAGGTCACCCGTTATGTGGTTTATCATTATCGTGGCCCGGCCCAGAAACTCAAAGAGGAGCACTTGCGCGTGGGCCTGCTGATGCTGGCTGCGCACTGTGATAATGACAACGACTTCCAGCAATTACTCCAGACAGTACAAAACGCCCATATTGAAGAACAAGATGATCAAACAACCTGGCGCGTAACGGCTCAGATTGGCAACCTCTCTTTAGCCGCAGCGCGTGATTTAGCCCACCGCACCCTGCTCTATCGCCGTATCAATGGGCAGGATTTTCAACCATCTAACTTGTCGGTTAATGGCGATGATTTAGCCGCACAGATTCTACATTAAACTCGAAATGAATCTCACGCAGAGGCGCAGAGATTTTGAGGATAGAAGATCGAGGATAGAGGATCACAACAGTAGTCCAATGACTATCCTCAATCTTCGATTTTCTAATCTCCGTGTTCTCTACGGTTTTAGTCTCGCCAGTTTTGGTGTGAGGACTCATAGACTTTGATGAGGTGTTGGCACTCAGGGAAGATCTCAACAACTCTAAGAAAGCATTAAAAGTCCAGAGCGTATGGGGCACTTGATCAATTCATTTGAGTTCAGTTTGGCGATTAAACCACATGGGGTAAAGTAAGCGTCTGAATTGCAGAATGTTGCAATGTGTTACAATACAGCTACACTGTAAAAAGGATAAGAAATCAATAAATTCCTTTAAATGGAGGTGGAGGGTGGATCAGGATAAAGAAAAGCAAATAAGGGAAAGCCAGGAACAATGTCAGAATCTCGTCCGTGACGCCCTGCGTGCCTTCAAAGATCACCACAGACAAATGGCAAAAAGTCACGATGAGCTTGAGGCCATGAAACAGCGCATTAACGAAAGGATTCGTCGTGGAGCCAGACAGACTGACGGTCAATCTTTTTGATTTCTTATATCGGGATTCCAGTCGGATTAGCTCCTACTCTGCTCAAATGTTTGGTGGCTTGTTAGCTTCATCTTCTAGAGGCGGAACTACAAGTCACACAGAAGACCGCTCAACTAAGTTAGGGGCAGCAGTTGCTTCACACGAACAAAAGACATCAGATCAAGCTCAGGAAAGCGAAAGCCGAGTTTTTGATCCCCATGATGCCGCTATCATGGATGTTTTTAATGTAATTGTTGGTTCCAATTCAGTCCACTTTGACCTGTTGAACGCGCCGCACGGGTCTATAGTCATTGCGCTGGGAACTCTAGTTTTTGTAGACCGTAGCATGATTGAGATGTCTACCATTGCCATAGAAAGCAAAATCCGCCAAGAGCGAGATAAGCCCCGACACTCTCAAGATAAAGCCGCAATAGCTAATTTCGAGATGATGGAGAAGTTTCTTCAGAAAGCTCCAATCCCATCGTCTTTTTTATTAAATACACCTTTTGGATTGCACGTAGTTGGAACTATCAAGGATGAGGGGATGGAGGAGCCCATCTCTACTTATTACTTCAAACATGGCACAGGAGGATTAGCGGACGTGGTTCTTATCGGTATCAAAGAAGTCCCATCTCCTATCTTTGACATTTCAGAGGAATCGCTACTCGGCGTTAGCCATGTGGTAGCTGATTTGCTTAGTAGCATGATCTTCCCACCCGACGCTATGAGAGTCACCCCCATTGCTATTTATCGTCAGTTAAATAAGAATGGTCTGCCCGATATAACTGAGGTTGAAGACCAAGCAGTGCAGGAAGAAGCGACCCCTCATCCCTCCTAATTGCCAAGTTACCACCCATTGTTCACTGATCATTGGGTAAGCTCAGTCCTACTCTTTGCGCTCTGAAACTCTGCCTTGCACCTATTTCTTCTTGCCACCCTTACCCACCGGCACTAATGGTTCGCGTTGTTCTATGAGCGTGCCATCCTGCACGGTATAGGCTTCGGTTGCGACTGCGTTGATGAAAGGGCGGTCGTGCGAGGCGACGACGATGGTGCCGGTAAAGGTGCTGAGGGCATCCTGCAACACGGCGCGGCTGGCCGGGTCGAGGTGGTTGGTCGGTTCATCTAAGAGGAGCAGGTTCGCCGGGCGCATCAGGAACTTAGCCAGGGCGACGCGGCTGCGTTCGCCACCACTTAACACGGAGATTGGTTTGAAGACATCGTTGCCGCGTAACAGCAAACGTCCCAGCAGGCTGCGGGCTAAACCTTCGGGTTGGCTGGCTAAGCCATGCAACACTTCTTGCAATGCGGTGCGCGAGGGGTCAAGGGCTTCGGCTTGATGCTGGGCAAAGTAGCCAAGCAGCACGTTGCGGCCTTCTTCCCTAGTGCCTTCCGAGGGCGGCTCCAGCCCTGCTATCAAGCGCAGCAGCGTAGATTTACCCGCACCGTTAGGGCCAAGCAAGGCGATGCGGTCGCCCCGCTTGAGCGTGAGGTTAATATCCAGCAAAACGATGTCATCGCCATACAACTTGCTGACGCCGCGCAGCTTTAATACGTCCTGAGCCGAGCGGGGGGCTTCGGGAAATTGGAAGGTAATCTTAGCGGCAGGGCCTTTGGGAGCCTCGATTTTCTCAATTTTGTCCAGTTGCTTTTCGCGGCTTTTGACCTGGCTGGCTTTACTGGCTTTAGCCCCGAAGCGATCCATGAACTCTTGCTGGCGTTCCAATTCGCGCTGTTGGCGTTCATACGCTAAAACCTGACGCTCGCGCATCTCCTGCTTCTGGCGCTGATACTGACCATAGTTGCCGGTATAGGTGTTCAGCTTGCCATCTTCGAGTTCCACAATGCGCTCGACCGTAGCATCCAGAAACCTGGGGTCGTGCGAGACTATCAAGACCGCGCCGGGATACTCTTCCAGATAGCCTTGCAGCCATTTGCGCGCTGCCACATCTAAGTGGTTGGTCGGCTCGTCCAACAGCAGCAAGTCGGGTTGGCGCAGCAGCAGTTTGGCCATTGCAATGCGCATTTGCCAGCCGCCGCTAAACTCATCGGTCAGGCGATCCAGGGCATTATCAGCAAACCCCAAACCATGCAGCACGCGGCCAATGCGCGCTTCCATCGTGTGGGTCTCTTGCATTTCCAAGGTCGTTTGCGCATTGGAAAGCTGGCGCAAAGTTTCACGGTGATCAAAGCTATAGTCGCCATTGGAACCAACGCCATCGCTCAGACGCTCGGCTAAAGCCTCAATTTCCTGCTGGGCTTCATCCGCTTCGGGAAACGCCGAATACATCTCTTCGCGCACGGAGATACCCAACCGACACTGCGATTCCTGTGATAACACGCCGACTGTTTGATAAGCATCTAAGCGGATGTTGCCTCTATCGGGTGTTTCTAGGCCCGCAATAAGCTTCAAGAGTGTGGTTTTGCCCGCACCATTGGGGCCAACTAACCCGACACGGTCTTCTGGAGTAATGAATAAATCGGCATCTTGCAAGATAATTTGAGGGCCGAATTGTTTTGAAACATTTTCTAGCGTCAGCATCGTAAATTAATAAATAAAGATTAAGAATCCCATGCCACAAAATGGCGTATTCCTTTGTCACAACAGGAAAGATTATACCCGGAAATGTTATAATCGCTGTATATGACGTCTGAACTCGGCTTCAGGCTTCACCTGTTAGTCTTGTCGTCTCGCACCGACCCACGACCTAGCGTATAATCCGGCTGTAGAGAATGTTCCATAGACACCCATCGCAGTCGCCGTTCGTTATTCCAGCACCAGTATTTGCAGCACATGGCGCCAGCGCAACAAGGAGAATTCTGCCATGCATTCCATCCCGGCCCGTTTCAGCCTGACATTACCTAATCCGACCCGCACCCGCCGCACTTTTTCGTTAGCCAGCGCCTTAACGGTGGCCGGGCTTTTGCCTTTAACCGGTTGCCATCGCAAAACTCAAGTCGCCACTGTGCCCAAGCCGACGCCCAAGCCACAGGTCAGTGCGGCGGACTTAGCGAAATATAAACCCAACGAAGCCGGGGCCATCATGATTGTGATGTATCACGATTTCGACCCGGCCAAGCCCAATGGCGATTTAAACCGCAAACCCGCCCAGTTTGTCAGTGATCTAGAGTCGCTCTATACCCTGGGCTACCGTCCCGTCAACGTTTCAGACATCATTGCCGATAAGATGGATGTGCCGCCCGGTAGAACGCCTATCGCCCTGACCTTTGATGACTCCAAGCCGTCGCAATTTCGCATCATTACGGGCAAAGATGGGCAGCCCCATATTGACCCTAACTGCGCGGTGGGCATCCTGGAAACGTTCCACAAGAAACATCCCGACTGGGCCACTAAAGGCACCTTCTTTGTCTTGCCCAAAGAAGGCACCAACTATGACCCGTTCTCGCAGCCCGAAACGGTGCAGGATAAATTCGATTATCTCCTCAAGAACGGTTACGAGATTGCCAATCACACCTCGACCCACTCCAATATGCACGGCATGAAAGCCGATAAAGTGAAGTGGGAATTAGCGACCGCTTTGCATGACATTAAACAAGTTGCGCCCAAGGCTACAATGGACGTTTTCGCCCTACCCTATGGCAAACTGCCCCGTGACGAGCAAGCCCGCCAGAGCCTCATCTCTGGCAGCCTGGGCGGCACTTCCTATAAACACAAAGCCGTGCTATTGGCCGCGTGGCGACCCATACTTTCACCCATCACTCGCGCCGATAAGAAACTCAGCGAGGGTGGCACTTTCTGCATTTATGATCCTTACCGCTTAGAGCGCATTAAGCCCAATCCGCAACAAGCTAATCAGCCCGGCACCTTAGAATACTGGCTGCGCTATTTCCAGAAGAACCCTGGCCAACGCTATCGCAGCGATGGCAACACCAGCATCGTCACCGTACCCGCTGCCTATCAATCGCAAGTAGATACCGCTCGCGTCAAAGCCTATGGACAAACCCTGCAAACCTACGGCGGTTCCACTGGCAAAGGCGGCGGCGGTGGTTCTTCATTGACGGTTGAATAATGATAAGTCTCTTCCCTATCCAGCCTGTTAAAGCGAGTCTAGCTTGAGAATCATCCAATTCTTCTTATTGTCTGTTCTCGTTTTCCTGGTGCTATCAATGGCGGCTATTAGCTTCTATGGCATCTGGGGAATGCTGGGCGTTATTGTCGTCTCGTGCCTCCTGTTTCAAGTGGGCAAGCGTCTGGCAGGCAAGTTCCTGCTTAAACTCTTCATGACTCCCTTCAAGGCCAAGGGGGCAGTGCTGAAAGAGGCAGATGTGCGCGTGTTGTCCATCGTGCCTGCACCAGCCCCGCAACAGGACGCTTTTGTGGCAGATGAGACTGACCCCGACACAGCAGGCACCAGTCACCTGATTGAGAACGACGCGCCTCACGACTGGTATTATCTGGATGTCACGATCACGCCAACCCAGGGGCCAACGCCGATGATGTTCTGGGAGCCAAGTGAATTGATGCTGGTAGGGCCAGAGGCCAAGGCCGCAATTGATACAGCCAATGCAGGCGAAATCCGCGCCGTAGAAATCTGGCAAAATGGCGCGTGGCAACCCGATGACCCCGGTAAATATGCAGGCCCGCAACGTTTAAAGCTGCACATTGGCGTCAATGCCCACGAACGTCACCTGCGCTTCCGCTATTACTTTGAAATCTTCGGCCACATCGAAATCCCGCCTTTGCCATCGCAGTTGTTAGAAGAAACTGCTCGCCTCTATTAATCGCATAAAGCTTACGCGCTTGCCGTTTGCTATTTAGAACTATCCCCTTGTTCTGGATATGAGTGCAGCTTTATCGAAGCTTAAATAATGATAGCTCAAGAGGTGCGCTGGATGTAGTCTATATGTTGTTGTTCATCTGTGTTATTATAGATACGAATGACCCATATGATTTTAGGAGAAATCGGTGCCCCATATTCAAGTTGATACTATTAGAGGCATAGCCCAGATTAATGGTAAGTCATATCCTATGTATTGTGGATTCCTTCCTGCGGGAGACTTAAAAAACATTGCGGATGTTCCAAGTTTCTCAAGAGATAAAGCACATCACCAGATAGCTACAGACATTTCACACCCTCCTGTTGATCAGTGGCAACGCCCTTTAGATCCCGGCAAGACTAACGCTATCAAAGAAACTTACAGCCGGACTGATAAAGACAACTTGATGGCTAACCCAGTTTTAATCGGTGTGGCTGCTCTTAATATTGATGCGTCGGTATTTGTTTCTGTATCCCAAAAATGTGCGGCTTGCTCAGATGGCACTGCTGTTCCGATGCAGAATTACTTTACTGTATCAATTCACTACACGAATAGTAAGAAACCGCTTTGGATATTAGACGGTCAGCATCGGTTAGAGGGAATGAGAGTATCTCTGCAAAAGGATGAACCAATTCCCTTTGTCTTATTGTTCGACGATAGGATATACACAGGCCCATTTCTAGCAGAGATATTTACTCAGGTAACTACTGGTGCAACTCCAATGCAGCCCTTACATGCCGAATGGATGTTGTATGCTTTCCGGCTGGGTGAATACGTTGAGCCTGCCGTTGAACAATCCATGCAAGCAACTATAGCCCTGTGTAAAGAGGTAAGTCTTCATGGCCAAAATAATCCATTCCATAACAGGATACAGTTCAATCCTTATTTGACCCTGTCGGGGTATTTTGCGTTCGCCTTCAACATGAAAGAGTGGGTAGATATAATAGCAGAGAACTATTATGGAAGAGGAGGCAACTTTACCCCACAGGAGTTAGCTGCTGAAATTGTTAAAGCGATTAGAGCTATGGAGGACCTAGACCAATACAAAAATAATGGCTCTAAATTATTTTCTAATGAGAATCCGCACCGCATTTTAGCGGAAGGGTTACTGTCTGGATTACTTAAGTTCTTAGCAAGTGGAATCAAGCCAATGAGTTTGCAAGAGTGGAAGACCTTTTATCAAGACTCTCAGCGCCAATTTCACCGCTGTCGCTGGGATTTACCATTTGTAAGAACATCAGGAGCTTTATCTAGCGGAAACGGAAATCCATCTAAAGTTATTGCTAAAGAATGCTTCAATTTGGCTTTTAGTGATCCCGCTTCTCTTCAAGGAGCACTCTTTACTGATTACTTACAGGGTGTCAAAGCTGCGTTGAAACTTACGGCTTATTCAAAGACCGCCACAGGGAGGCTATCAACTAGCAATAAGTTAGAAAGATATATTAATCCAGGGACGGGCCTTAACCCAGTTGATCTAAATGAAGGCCGAATTGCAAGGCATTTCTTGCGGATCGAACCGGAAACCCCTAACTGCCATATAATCAGCGTTACCGATCCTTCAGTCAATCCACCCAAAAAGTTGAATGATGCATTAAAACGAAGCGGGTTAGATATTTCTAATTTCAACTCTGGTCAGGAGATCATTGTTTCCTCCATGAGTTATAGTGGTGACACAGCAGTAGAAACCCGCATTAGGTTGGACAAATGAACACCATCACTTGTGATCATGAAAGCTCATCTAAATATTTACAGACCCTTTTTAATATAAAGAGGAGTATGCATAATCTTTCTCCAACTGCACAGGATGAACAATGGTTAGCTCATTACAAAAAAATATTATCTGATGATTTTACAAGCATGAATATGGCAAACATATTGGCTCTAATACATCCAGATTTCTACACAAAGAATGGAGAATCGATTGCTGAATTATTGAATTGGAAAAATAATAACAAATTTGCTAGTGGCATCCTGAAAACAGATCAATGCCAAGCAAAGGAATATACAGGGATTCCTTGCATATTCAATGAAATTCCAGATATTCGTGGCAAATGTCAAGCAGATCACAAATGGCCAAATTCTTTAGGAGGGCCATCTATTTTAGATAATCGCTTGATCTTATGCAAATTCCATAATGGTATGAAGAGTAACGACATCTCACATTTTAATTGGCGGACTGCCCCTAATTGGTTAAAAGAGTACCACTGTAAGCTATATAGGCTTAAAAGCTGAAGTTTAGAGGATAGAGTCTAACCACCACTTCCACACCTCACGTTTCAAAAGCAGCTAATCAGGGTATAATAAAGATAGTCTTTGTGTAAACCCGCTGTAAATTATCCATACACCCCTGTCCGACCGCTGTGCTGCTTCAAAGCACAGTCCACAGATTGTTTAACAGTCTGCCTGGCCGCAATTATAGAATCAGGAAGTTTCAGCAGGCTGATTGCAGAGCAATGTAGCCGTGCATCTGATTAAGACCTTGCTTAGCCAGTGACACTCCACCTTTATATTTCAAACCAATCTGTTTTCTTGTGGTTTTATCCACTGCTGTTGAGTGGGTTTAACCCGTATCCATGCCTGGATAGTGGCCTTCATTTATTGACGCCACGATTCTAAAGCAAAAACTAATTCAAGGAAGGACAATGATTAATATCGTATCAACCCATCGCACCCGCTTTGGGCTGTCGGCTTTAGCAATGATAGCCTTAGGGGGCTGTGGCTCCAAACCACAGGCGACAACCACCAGCAGCACCACCACAGCGGGCACCACAGCGAGCGCGGGTCGCAATGAAATCGAAGTCGGATTCCTGCCTGTGACGTGCCACCTCACCTGTCCGGTGACAGATTTTGCCACTCGCACCAGCAAAAGTAATCACTTCGCTTCACGCCGCTTTACCGATTTTCCGACGATGGTGGAGACGATGAAGAGTGGTCGCTTACAGGCGAGTTTTATGATTGCGCCCTTGGCCATGAAGCTCCGGGAGCAAGGTGTCCCGGTCAAGATTTGCTACTTAGGCCACCGCGACGGCTCGGAGGTCATGGTCGCTAAGAATAACCCGGCGAAAAACCTGGCCGACCTCAAAGGTAAGAAGTTCGCCATCCCCAGCAAATACAGCAATCAATATTTGGTGATTCGCAAACTCATGGTGGATCAAGGGCTGCAACCCACGGACTTCCAGTTTATCGAGATGCCGCCGCCCGATATGCCTGGAGCTTTAGCTACGGGTGCCATAGATGCCTATTTTGTGGGCGAACCACACGCGGCGAAAGCCGAAGTAGATGGCACCGGGCGCGTCCTCTATTATGCCAAAGACATCTGGCCGCACTTTATTTCCTGTGTGTTAGTGGTGCATGAGGATTTAATCAAACAGCACCCAGATGAAGTGCGCGACCTCGTGCGCGGCATCGCCCAAAGCGGCGAATGGGCTGATAAACATCGCGTTGATGCTGCGAAAGTGGTGTCGCCCTACTTCCGCCAGAAGGAGAGCCTGGTGCGCTACGTGCTAACTTCACCCCCAGATCGGGTCAGCTATCGGATGCTCACCCCCACCGATGCCGACTTGCAGCAAATTCACGATATGGCCATTCAAGCGGGTATCCTGCGCAAGCCGATTTCCATGAAAGACCTGATTGACCGAGAGTTCATTCCCAAGGACATCAAACCGGCTGATATTGATATGAAAGACGCAGGCAAGCCGCTTTAAAGAATGTCCTATTTTTAGGGGCACCCACAAGGAGTGCCCCTACAAGCTGCGTATATCTTACTTAAAAAGCAGCGCGTGAATTGAAATGATTCACGCGCTGCTTTAGTTTCCTTCGCACTTTCGTGCTGCATTCTATGCAATCTGCAAGCATTTTATGCGATTGATTAAGGCCCTACCTAACCGTGTGGTTGGCCTTCCACCGTGGCAATTTCTCCGGCTTCCATCAATTGTTTAAAGCGGCGCAGGTCATCTTCGACTTGAATTCCGGGTTCTTCACCAAATAACTTGGCGATAGTCGCGCCCACGGTGCCGGTGCCAGCGGGTGGTTCATATTCCAGGACGACGCGCACTTCGGTGCCGCGCCCATCAGGGGCGGCGGTAAAGTGGACTGAACCAGCATTATTGACCTGGCCTTCGAGGGAGCGCCAGGCAATCAATTCATTCTCTTTTTCATTGTGAATGGTGGCATCCCATTCGACCTTCAGACCCGCCGGGGCTTTGACAACCCAATGCGACTTCTTATCATCCAGCACCTCCACTGATTCCAGATGTTTCATAAAGTGGGGCAGGTTCGTGAAATCGCGCCAGAAGCGATAAAGTTCTTCGGGGGATTTGTTGATGGTGACACTCTTCTCCACTTTAATGCCATGGTTGTGGCGCACACTGGCTACTGGGCTGTGTTGGATACCAGCATCATTATCTTCGGCGGTATTGATGCCCATTGATGAATACACCGGGCAATGCTGCGTCACGCCGCGATAAAGCAAACTACCGCCTAACGCCGCCACAATCATACCTCCCAGCGACTTGCGCGAGAGGCCATACAGCAATAAAGCACCCCCTCCCGCTAACGAGGCCCAACGCTCTTTTTCGCCGACATTAGCGCCATCCATGCTACCATTGGCTTCTTCCATAAACTGACTTCCTCCCTTAATGGGTTTATCTCAACAATGATGATTTAGCTTTGGCAACTCGTTAACAATGGTTGCAAAGATGGTGCCTCGCAGGGTCAGATTCTCATAAGGCAAAAAACGTGCATAATGTCTCGCTAAAGGACTACGTTGCACGATTTACACTGCACAATTAACGGATTCTAAGGTAAGCATAAAATGTCAACTCCGCTTTCGGTCTTAATCCTCGAAGATTATGCGCCTGATATGCAGCTTATGGTGTATGAACTGCGCCAGGCCGGGTTTGAGTTAAAGTGGCAGCATGTAGATAACCGGGACGATTACCTAGCTCAACTCAATTGCGACTACGACCTCATTCTGGCCGACTACTCCCTGCCCGGCTTTGACGCACTCTCCGCCTTACAACTGTTGCAAGAACGCGATTTAGATATTCCCTTTATCATTGTGACAGGTTCCATCAGTGAGGAAGTGGCGGTCGCCTGCATGAAGCAGGGGGCAGCAGATTATCTCTTAAAAGATCGGCTGGGGCGGTTGGGGCAGGCGGTGTCGCAGGCGTTAGAGAGCAAGCGACGCAGACAGGAAAAGAAACAGGCGGATGTGGCTTTGCAACAGGCAACCGACCAACTGCGGGCCGTTCTGGATGCGGTGCCTGGCGGCGTTTCCTGGGTCAGTTCTGATTTAAAATATTTAGGCATTAACCGCTATTTGATCTCGACATTCCATTTAACCCCGGAAGAATTTATCGGGCAGCGTATCGGCTTCTTACAATGCAGCCCCAGTTTTGCAGAGTTTGCCCGTCAAGTTTTTGAAGCCCCAGAGCGTTCAGCTTATAAAGAAGTCGAAATTACGGTAGATGGCACCTCGCGCCAGTATCTCTTCATGGCCCAGAAATATGCTGGAGGCCAGGCCGCAGTCTTTGTGGGGGTAGACATTACTGAGCGCAAACACGCGGAGCGACAACTGTTGCACGATGCTTTCTATGACAAGCTGACCGAGCGGCCCAACCGCGCCCTTTTTATGGATCGCTTGCAACAGGCGATTGTGCGTACCAAGCGCCATAAACGCTATCAATTCGCCGTGCTTTTCCTCGACTTGGACCGCTTTAAGAATGTGAATGATAGTCTGGGCCACATGGCAGGAGATCAATTACTGGTCATCATATCGCGCCGTCTAGAACAGTGTGTACGCCCGATTGATACTGTGGCTCGGATAGGTGGGGATGAGTTCGCTATCTTGCTGGATGGCATCAAGGACATTAATGATGCCACAGTGGTGGCAGAGCGGATTCATCGGGAGTTGCGCTCACCGTTGAATTTGGAGGGGCATGAGGTCTTTACTAATGCCAGCATCGGCATCGCCATGAGCGCCAGTGGCTATGAGCAGCCGGAAGATGTGTTGCGAGATGCGGACACGGCCATGTATCGAGCCAAGACCCTGGGCAAAGGCCGCCACGAAGTTTTTGATGCCGCGATGCGGGAGCAGGCGGTCTCACTCTTACAGTTAGAAAACGATTTGCAGCGAGCCATTGACCGCCAGGAATTGCGGGTGCATTATCAACCCTTGGTCTCGTTGAAACAGGATCAAATTATTGGCTTTGAAGCCTTGCTCCGCTGGCAGCACCCACAGCGTGGCCTAATTCAGCCGGGCGAGTTTATCCCGGTGGCCGAAGAAACTGGCCTCATTATCCCGATTGGCCACTGGGTGCTCTGCGAGGCTTGCCAACAAATACGGGCCTGGCAGCAGCAGTTCCCAGCGAAGCCACCCTTAACCATGAGCGTCAACCTTTCGCCCCGGCAATTTTCACAGCCTGACCTGATTGCAGAAATTGCCCAGATTCTAGAGGAGACGGAATTAAGCCCACGCAGTTTAAAGTTGGAGATTACCGAAAGCGCCATTATGGAGAACGCCGAATCAGCGACTCTCATGCTGCAACAACTCAGAGAGTTGGGGGTGCAACTAAGCATTGATGATTTTGGCACTGGCTACTCTTCTTTGAGCCACCTGCACCGTTTTCCCACCAACGCCCTCAAGATTGATCGCTCCTTCGTCAGCCAGATGGGGATGAATGGGGAGAACGCCGAAATTGTCCGCACCATCGTCTCGTTAGCGCACAACTTAGGCATGGAAGTTGTGGCCGAAGGGGTCGAGACAGCCAGCCAGCTAGATCAACTCAAAGGTATGAAATGCAAGCAGGCGCAGGGCTATTTGTTCTCTAAGCCAGTTAACGCTCATATGGCAGAAACGCTGCTGCGCCAGAATCATGCACTCGATAATAAAACATCGCCAGCGGCGTTGGAAGCTCCGGCTCCACGTCGTACCCGGCGTCTGCGTACCGCCGCCCACACCACGCCTCAGCCTGTGTCTAAAACTACGCGCCATCGCAAACGTAGCCCTCAATCGTAATTCTGTAAGTCAGCCTTTCTTTTTCGGTTCGGAAAGTGTTAAAGTCAATGTATTATGGGGCACGCTGATTCCGACCGAGATAGGTCTAACGAAGCCACGACTATCGTCGCGGATATTCTGCTCGTAGATGACCGGCCCGAAAACCTGCTGACGCTTGAAGCAGCCCTGGAACCCTTGCATCAGAATTTAATCCGAGCGGCCTCTGGTCGGGAGGCGCTCCGCCTGCTCCTGCAACATGATTTCGCTCTCATCTTGCTCGATGTACAAATGCCAGGAATGGATGGCTTCGAGACCGCTTCCCTGATTCGAGAGCGTGAAAAGTCGAAGCACATTCCCATTATTTTCCTGACGGCCATTAACAAAGATGAGCAATATATATTTAAGGGCTACGCCGCCGGAGCCGTAGACTACCTCTTCAAGCCATTCGACCCCCAGATTCTGCGCGCTAAAGTCACCGTGTTCGTTGATCTTTACAAGCAAAGCGAACAGATTCGGCGTCAGGCGCAGCAACTTCATGAAAGCGGCAAACGAGAGAAAGAGCGGGAATTAACCGAACTGCAACTGCAAGTGGAGCGCCGCCTTTTAGCCGAAGTGACCGCTTTAAATGGCCACTTAGAGCTGCGCGTGCGGGAGCGCACAGCCCAGCTTGAGCAAGCCAACCGCGACCTGGAAGCGGCCAATCAAGAGTTAGAAGCTTTCTCGTATTCCGTTTCACATGACCTGCGCACGCCGCTACGGGTCATTGACGGCTTTACAAATATTCTAGTGAAAGATTATGGCCCGCAACTGACCGAAGAAGCTCTTCAATATCTCCACATGGTGCGCGACAACGCCCAACAGATGAATCACCTTATTGACGATTTGCTGGCGTTCTCACGGCTGAGCCGTCAACCCCTTAAAAAGCGTCCTGTTGACTTAGCGGCTCTCGTGCAGGAAGTGATGACAGATTTGCAAGCGGCAGAACCCGCACATCCGATAGAAACCCATATTGGAGAGTTGCCAGTGTGTCAGGGTGATCCCGCTTTACTCAAACAAGTATTTGTTAATTTACTGAGCAATGCCCTCAAATACAGCCGCAAGCGTGGTAAGACCATCATTGAAGTTGGATGGTGCGAAGGCAACGAAACTGGAGAGCCAATTTACTATGTCAAAGACAATGGCGTAGGCTTTGATATGAAATATGCTCCCAATTTGTTTGGGGTATTTCAACGCCTGCACCGTGCCGAGGAATATGAAGGCACTGGCGTGGGCTTAGCGATTGTACAACGTATCATTCAACGTCACGGGGGTCGGGTCTGGGCCGATGCCGAATTGGGCAAAGGGGCCACGTTCTTCCTGACGCTGCCACCCGCGCCCCCGGAACTGGTGTTACACCAGGCATGAACCTGCTACCTAAGCTTTCCTGGGTATGACACCCGCAGGCGCAAAGAAGCGGCTGCCCTCATCCTGAGTCTTATCCGCAACGACTGCTTTAACGGTCTCTTTTTTATTATTAGTCACTACTGGCTTCAATGTTTGAGAAGCGAACAGGCTCCTGTTCTTGCGTGCTGGCAGATGAAACTTGAACATAATCTCTCCCCCTTCAACTCCCTAACGACAAGGCTTTTTATTACGGCCTCTTGTTAGAGCGAATATTGACTTGGTATTACTGTCTTGATAAGCAACATGGCAATCTGCGTGCCGTTGGTAACTAAAACAACAAAACGCCGACAACTTGTGCTATCGGCGTTGGTGACTAACCTGATTATAAGAGTCCTGCGTATTCGTTAGCTTTAAGGTGTAACGCTGTTGCAGTAGCAGCAGTTTCAGCTTTTGTTTTTGGCGCGGGTGGCAGCCGCTTTTTTGGCCGACGCGGAGCGGGCACTGGCGGGACGTGCGGCAGAGGCCGCGCCGCCCTTTTGTCCACCTTTCTTAGCGGGTGCTTTATTCTCAGCTTGGCCCCGCCCGGAGCCGCTTTTCTTACCGCCGCCACTGCTCTTATTCACGGTGGCCCAGGCGCGACTTTCAGCCTCTTTTTTGGGCACGCCACGATCCTCATAGCCTTCTTCAATGTGTTCTGCCTGTCGCTTTTGCTTGTCTGTATAAGCAGACTTATCGCCTCTTGGCATGGTCGTTCTCCTTGGAGGTTTCCTGGTTGAATTTGAACACGCAGACCGTGCTGAAATTTTGCAAATGATGCGCCAACTGGTGATGCTCCAACTGGCAAGCTTGCCGGGTGGAAGGATAAAGTTGATACAATGTTAATTAGAACATCTCACTCAACCTGGCAGGAGAAAAGAAAGGTCGCATGACACTTATTCATGGCTTTGAACTGCTCCACGAGCAGGCTATTCCCGAACTCCAAACGAAGGCTCAACTGTTCCGCCACGCCAAAACGGGGGCGCAGTTGCTCTCGTTGCAAAACGACGATGAAAACAAGGCATTTGGTATCACCTTCAAAACGCCGCCCGAAGATTCTACCGGAGTGGCTCACATCCTCGAACATTCCGTGCTGTGCGGCTCCCGCAAATTTCCACTCAAAGAACCATTTATCGAATTGGCCAAAGGCTCTTTTAAAACGTTCTTGAATGCCATGACGGGCGATACAGCGACTTATTATCCCGTCGCCAGCACCAACTTGCAGGACTTTTATAACCTGATTGATGTCTATCTCGACTGCGTACTATATCCGCAACTCTCGCCGCACACGTTTGCCCAGGAAGGCTGGCATTACGAGTTGGAAACCTCAGACGCGCCCTTAGCTTTTAAGGGTGTGGTCTTCAACGAGATGAAAGGCTACTATTCATCGCCCGATGTGCGGCTTTACAACTACGCGCAGCAATCACTCTTCCCCGATAACGTTTATGGCTTTGATTCGGGTGGTGATCCCAAGGCCATTCCTGACCTGACCTACGAGTATTTCAAAGGCTTTCATCAGAGGTTTTATCACCCCTCCAATGCGCGTATCGCTTTTTACGGAGATGACCCACCCGAAGAGCGCCTGCGCTTAATGGACACCTGGCTCCGCGATTTTGAGCCACGCGAGATTCGAGCTGCCATTGAGCCGCAGCCACGCTTTAAAGAGCCGAAACGTTTCACTCATCCTTATGCCGTCGAGCCAGATGGCCCCAATGCCGATAAAGGCATGGTGATGGTCGGCTGGATGCTGGATCAAACCGTTGACCCGGAAGCGCTGTTAGCTCTTAGCATTTTCGGTTATGTCCTCATTCAGACTCCCGCCTCGCCACTGCGCAAAGCCCTACTTGATTCAAAATTAGGAGAAGAGGTGGTCGGCGGCGAAAATGGCGGTCTACAACATTCGTTCTATGCCGGACTGAAAGGCATTGCTGTCGAAGATGCCGCCAAGATCGAACAGCTTATCTTTGACACCCTGCGCGAGCAGGTGCAAAATGGCATTGACCCGCAAACGGTGGAAGCCGCTATGAACACCATCGAATTCCACCTGCGCGAAAATAATACTGGCTCCTTCCCGCGTGGCCTGGCCCTCATGTTTCGCGCCTTGGAGACGTGGATTTATGATGGCAACCCCTTCGATGTCTTAGCCTTTGAAGCTCCCCTGGCAGCCATCAAAGCGCGATTGGCAGCAGGTGAACCTTATTTTGAAAATCTCATTCAACGCTACTTGCTCGCTAACCCGCATCACACTACAGTTGTCTTAGAACCTGACCCGGCTTTAGCCCAACGTGAAGCCGAAGCCGAGCAAAAGCGTCTGGAAGAAACCCGCGCCCGCCTGAGCCAGCACGAAGTGCAGGCGATTATCGAAAACACGCACGAGTTACAGCGTTTGCAAGAGTTGCCCGATCCCCCCGAAGCTCTGGCAACCATCCCCCGCCTGCAACTCTCTGATCTTGATAAGCAAAATAAAACAGTTCCTCTGGCGCTGGGTTGCGTTGGTAGCGAGAACCAAACCACAGTTCTGTATCACGATCTATTTACCAATGGCATCGTGTATGCCGATGTCGGCTTGAACCTCCATTTACTGCCCCAGGAACTGCTGCCTTATGTGCCACTTTTTGGTCGCGCTTTGACCCAGATTGGCACAGAACATGAAGATTATGTGCGCCTGACGCAGCGCATTGGCAGCCAGACGGGTGGTCTCTGGCATCAGTCGGTGACCTCATCTATTCGTGACCAGAAGACGAGTGCTGCGTGGCTATTCCTGCGCGGTAAAGCCCTGCCGTCTCAAGCGCCTAACCTGCTGGCGATTATTCGGGATGTGCTGCTGTCGGTGCGTCTCAATAATCAAGATCGCTTCCGCCAGATGGCCCTGGAAGAAAAAGCCCATCTGGAATCGCGCTTAGGTTTTGGCGGAGCCAGTTTTGTGAACGCCCGCTTGAGTGCCCACTTCACCGAAGCGGGCTGGGCCAATGAGCAAATGGGCGGCTTTAGTTATCTCTTCTTTCTGCGCGAGCTTTGCCAGAAAATTGATTCCAACTGGCCCCAGGTGTTGGCGAATTTAGAGCGCATCCGCAGCTTGCTCGTGAATCGCAATGCCCTGCTCTGTAATGTCACCACCGATGCTGATAATTGGGCGCGTTTCTCCCCTCAACTCAGCGAGCTAGTGGATGCCCTGCCCGCCACTGCCTCCGACATACCCCGCTGGACACCGCAGCACATTGCACCCGATGAGGGCATGACGATGCCGACCCAGGTCAACTCGGTGGGCAAAGCGGCCAATCTCTATGACCTTGGTTATCAACTGCACGGCTCGGCCCTGGTAATCTACAAATATCTGCGCACTTCCTGGCTGTGGGAGCAAGTGCGGATGAAAGGCGGGGCCTATGGCGCGCATTGCGGCTTCGACCACATTACAGGCGTCTTCGGCTATCTTTCGGCCCAAGACCCAAATCTGCTGGCCACTCTTGAAGCTTACAACCGCACCCCCCAATTCCTGCGCGAAGTCGAGTTGGATGAAGCCGAAGTCACACGCAGCATCATTGGCGCGATTAGCGATATGGACTTCTATCAACTCCCCGACGCCAAAGGCTGGACTTCAATAGTGCGCTATCTCATCGGTGAAACCGACGAGTTACGCCAGAAGTTGCGGGATGAGATTCTCTCCACAACCTTAAAGGATTTCCGCGCCTTCGCTGACCCCTTGGAACAAATCAACACCAATGGCCGCGTCGTCGTGCTAACTTCGCCAGAGACTCTGGCAACAGTTAATCAAGAACGCCCGGATTGGCTGAGTGTGACGAAAGTGATGTAGGTATAATGGAAAAGCGCCGCTATTTACGTTTTATTTGGGAGATAGTGGCGCTTTTCCATTATATTTTTAGTTATTGGCACTAGTTTACTGTTGTAGATTAGGCGTCTTTGATAGTTGCTTATCTAAAGCCGCACCAGACATAGCTTGCACTACCTTCTTTATTAATACCCAACTACTATTAAAATAACTCAACTTGCTACCTCTAAAAGAAAGCTGTATTCTCCTCATCAGAGGGCGACCAACCTCACCAACGAGGAGAATACATTGTGCAAGATACCATATTAACCATCT
>Ga0213875_10000188_pt1 | contig 63240 bp, 66 predicted proteins | sample BarmaccomBMRX_R8_FD_160105 | JGI IMG/M metagenome (GOLD analysis project Ga0213875, IMG submission 160105) | Root-associated microbial communities from Barbacenia macrantha in rupestrian grasslands, the National Park of Serra do Cipo, Brazil - RX_R8 | ecosystem: Host-associated > Plants > Roots...
CCCCGCAGAGGGCGGCGAAGGCAGCCTCACCGGTGAGCCGGTCGAGATTCTGCCCGACGGTCGTGAGCAGCTGGCCGGCGTGGCCGGCTTCGATCTCAACACCGCCGGATTCATGGTCGTCGGACTGTTTGTCGTGATCTGGGGCGTCGCGCTGGCCGTCTGGCGCTTCGGCGACGTCGAAGCGCGCTGGAGGCCGCCGCCCGTCGGGGCCTCGACACCGCCCAAGTCGAGCAGACGAGCCCGAACTCATGATCGACCAGACGCACTCGAGCAGCCCCTGCCGATCGGTCGCGCGCATCTCGAACTGCTGACCCGCGGCGGCTGAGAGCGGTCAGGGACTGACGAGCGGAGAGCGGTCAGGCACTGACGAGCGCCCGCGCCGGCGGCGGCTCGAGCTCGCCGCGCGCCTGCTCATAGGCGTGGGCCGCGCGCAGGATCGTCGCCTCGTCGAGGTGCCGTCCGACGAGCATCATGCCGACCGGCAGACCGCCCGAGAGCCCGCACGGAACGCTGAGGGCCGGATGACCGGTGGCGTCGAACACCGCGGTGTTGTGCAGGTTGCCCAGTGCCGCGGCGACGATCTCGATCGCCGACGCGTCCGGCCCCGGGCGCCGCATCGCCTTCATCTCCGTCGTGGGCATCACGAGCAGGTCGCAGCCGGCCAACGCCGCGTCGTACTCCGCGCGAGCCCCGCGGCTGAGGTTCTGGGCCTTGGCGTAGTAGTGACGGTCGTACCGCTGGGCCATGTACTCGCCGACGAGCATCGTGACCTTGACCGTGGCCGCGTAGTCGCGCGAGCGCGCCGTGCGTGCCTTGCCGTAGAAGTCAGACAGGTCGGTCGTGTAGTGCCCGCGCCAGTTGGTCCCCATGCCATTGCCCTTGATCATCAGCTCGGTGGCGCCCTCGGCGGCGATCGCCGTCCAGATCGCGAGGCCGTCGCGGTGGATCGGCACCGACACCTCGCTCACCGTCGCTCCCAAGCCCTCGAACGTGCCCGCCGCGGAGCGCACGGCATCGTCGACGTCGGCCTCGGACGCATCGGGCCATCCGAATCCCTCGGTCAGGATCCCGATGCGCAGGCCCTCGGCGCCGCGTTCGAGCTCTCGGACGTATGGCTGGGCCTCGGCGCCGCCCTGGCGAGGGTCGAGGCCGTCGGGTCCGGCGATGACCTCGAGCATGCGGGCGCAGTCGCGCGCGGTGCGGCACATCGGGCCCAGGTGGTCGAGCGTCAGCTCGATCGGGAACGCCCCCGTGTACGGCACCAGTCCCCAGGTGGGCTTGATCCCGACGATGCCGCTCCACGACGCCGGGAGCCGGACCGATCCGCCCTGGTCGCCGCCCAGGGCCATGTCGGCTTCGCCGAGCGCGACGACGACGGCGCTGCCGCTCGAGGACGCTCCCGGCAGATGCGCGGGGTCATACGGATTCTCCGGCTCGGGCTTGGGATAGCCGGTCACCGAACCGCCGTCGAAGCAGTAGGCCGGGACCGCCGACTTGCCCACGATCTCCGCGCCGGCGTCGAGGAGCCGCGTGACGACCGTCGCGTCCTCGCGCGGCACGTAGCCCTCGAGCATCTCGGTGCCGTTGAGCATCGGGATGCCGGCCAGGCAGATGTTGTCCTTGATCGCGACGCGGACGCCCGAGAGCGGGCCGTCGGGGGCGCCTGGGATCGAGCACTTCCATACCCAGCCGTTGCCGGGGTTCTCCTCGCCGAGGGGCCGGTGTCCGGGATCGACGCGGGGATAGCGAACCGGTCGCGGCGGCGCGTCGAGCTCGTCGAGCCGCTCGTAGCTGGCCATCATGCCCGCGGCGAGCGCGGTCAGCTGTTCAAGCTCTGCGCCCTCGAGGTCGAGCCCGAACTGGGCGCCGAGCCGGACGAGCTCGGTGGCCGAAGGGGGTTGCACCGGCATGGTCTCACTCCTCGGTCGGGGCCGTCATCCTTTCACCCGCCGTCGGACGAGTCAACGGGTGCCGACATTCCGACTGGTGCGCCAGCCGGGCTCGCCGCCGTTGCCCCCGGCTTGCTTCTGGCGCTCGATTCGCTTCAGGGGGCGCGGTACAGGCCGTCGAGGAACCGCACGACGCCGTGGACCGAGTCCCCGTCGACGGAATACATCCGGAACCGGCCGTCGCGCCGCTCGTTGATGAGTCCGGCGGACCGCAGGATCCTCAGGTGGCTCGAGATCGAGGTCCGTCCGACATGGGCGACCTCGGCGGCGATGGCGCCCGCCGGTAGTTCCCCGCGCGTGGCGAGCACGCTGAGGATCGTCCGGCGCGTCGAGTCGGCGAGCGCCTCGAAGGCCGGGCCGCTGTCGAGCGCGGACATGGCTACGACCTTTCCCCGGGGACCGACACCTCCGCGAATGGTCCCATCCCCGGCCGCGAGAGGCGCTGGGCACATGTCAATCCCTGTCCACCCGTTGACATCTTCATAGCCACCTGAAACGCTACGACCGTAGCGTCCTCGGCAAAGGAGCTTCGGTGAACGGCGTTCATGATCTCGGTGGGATGGAGGGCCTCGGAGCGGTCGATCCGCCCGCCCAGGAGCCGGTGTTCTACAACGACTGGGAGCGGCGAACGTTCGCCATGTTCATCCCCTTCGTGCTGTCGGGCGCCAACCTCGACATGTTCCGGCACGGGATCGAGAGACTGCACCCGGTGCAGTACCTGACCGGTCGTTACTACGAGCACTGGCTGCACACCTTCGAGTCCAACCTGGTCGCGAAGGGCGTCATCTCCGAGGAGGAGCTCGAGCAGCGCACCCAGCACTATCTCGAGCACCCCGACGAGGCCATGCCCGACGGCGGAGATGCCGACCAGGCCGAGCACTATCTGAAGATCTACGAGGCGGGCGCGTCGACCCGGCGCGAAACGTCGAACGAGACGCCGGCGTTCGGAGTGGGCGACCGCGTCCGCGTCAAGAACATCCACCCGTCCGGTCACACGCGCTGCGCGCGCTACGTGCGCGGCAAGGAGGGCGTGGTGACCGAGGTCTACGACGCCTTCGTGTTCCCGGACACGAACTCCAAGGAGCAGGGCGAGGACCCGGCGCGCGTCTACAACGTCGAGTTTGACTCGACCGAGCTGTGGGGCTCGGGCAACGCCGAACGCCACAAGGTGCTCTTTGACCTGTGGGAACCGTACCTCGAGGCTGCATAGACCCCGTCAGGAGGCATGAGACATGACGACGACCGAGTCGGGTTCCCCCGCCCCCGTATCTGGAACCTTCCCCGTCACGGATGAGGAGATCGCCGCGCGCGTCAAGGCGCTCGAGTCGCTGCTGATCGACAAGGGGGTCACCAGCGAGCTGGCCGTCGACAAGATCGCCGAGATGTACGAGCGCGAGGTCGGGCCCCACCTCGGCGCTGCGGTCGTGGCGCGTGCCTGGACCGACCCCGAGTTCAAGCAGCGCCTCCTTGACGACGCGACCGAGGCCTGCCGCGAGATGGGCATCGGCGGCATGCAGGGCGAGGACATGGTGGTCATCGAGAACACCGGTGACGTCCACAACGCGATCGTGTGCACGCTGTGCTCGTGCTACCCATGGCCGACCCTCGGCCTCCCGCCCAACTGGTACAAGGCCCCCGCCTACCGGGCGCGGATGGTCAAGGAGCCGCGGACCGTGCTCCGCGAGGAGTTCGGAGTCGACCTGCCCGAGCAGACCGAGATCCGGATCTGGGACACCAGCGCTGAGGTGCGCTACTGGGTGCTGCCGCAGCGTCCGCCGGGCACCGAGGACATGACCGAGGAGCAGCTGCGCGAGCTCGTCAGTCGCGACTCGATGATCGGCGTCGGTCTCGTCGCCGCGCCCGCCTGACGGTGTCGCGCGGCGGGCGCAGCGGTCCCGACCACCCGCCGGGCACCGAGGGCCGGCGGGAGGTCGAGCGCCTCATGCGGCAGCTGCCCCAGTCCGAGGCGATCCCGCGCCGGGACGGCGAGCTGTCCTTCCGCGAGCCCTGGGAGGTCCGCACGCTGGGCCTTGTCGTGCAGCTTCACCAGGACGGACACTTCGACTGGCCCGAGTTCCAGTCGACGCTGATCGAGACCATCGCCGAGTGGGAGGCGATGCCCGAGCCCGAGCGACGGCCGTGGTCCTACTACGCCTGCTGGCAGCAGGCCGCCGAGCGGCTGCTGACGCGCAAGCACATGCTGTCCACCGACGAGTTCGACGAGCGCGCCTACGAGTTTCGCAGCGGCCGGCGCACGCCCCCCCATACCCACGGCGGGGGATTGCTCTCGCGCGACGCCGGCGCCGGAGGGCCCATGGGCGAGCCCCCCTCCTTCGAGCACGTCCACGCGCGTCACTCCGGCGACCACCAGTAGGTCGCGGCGCCGCGGATGTCCGTCCGCGCGTCGAGGATCGGAGGCGTCGTCCTCGTGCGCCAGGCGAGCACCCCGGCTACGCGCCAGGCGTGCTTCGGAGCGCAGGACGCCCTCGACGCCCGCGGTCGCGAGGCTGCCGCGGCGCTGAAGGGCCGGCTGCCGGAGGCCCGCGAGGCCCTGGCCAGCCCTTGCCTGAGCGCATTTCAGACCGCGTCCCTGGCCGGCTTCGCGCCGGTGCGCACCGACCCCGCGCTGGCGGACGCCGACTACGGGGCGTGGAGCGGTCGTCCGCTCACCGCGATCGAGCGGGACGATCCAGACGGGCTCGCGGCCTGGCTGACCGATGCGGACGCCGCGCCTCACGGAGGCGAGCCCCTGCGCGCGCTGCTCGCGCGTGTGGCCACGTGGCTGGACGATGACGCCCGAGGCAACGCGCCGGTGGTCGCCGTTGTCCCGGCCGTCATCGTCAAGGCTGCCGTGGTCCACGCACTCGAGGCGCCGCCCGTGGCGGTCCGGCGCCTGAAGATCGACCCGGCCAGCGTGACCGAGCTGCACGGCGGCCCTGGCCGGTGGACGGTCGCCCGACTCAACCAGGCGATGGATCCCGCTGTGGCCGCCAGGCCCGCACCTCGCCGCACCCCGAGCTGACCGTGCCTGACTCGCGGCGCGCAATGCCGGTGTCAGCCAGCTGAGCTTCCGCCACGTCGCGCCGAGCGCCCTGGCCAATTGCTTGTCTGCGTCAGTCAGGTATTATTGCGACCAGGATGGCTCGGCTGGAGAATCTGCTTGGGGCACAGGCGCTGGCGCTGAGCGACCGGCTCTGGGCGGCTCGGGGCGGCGGGCCGATCGTGGGGTCCGCGTCGGAGCGGGCGGCGCTTGTGACGTTGCTGGCGCATCCTGATCGTTCGGTGTCGTGGCTCGGCGGGGTGCTGGGGCTGACCAGTTCGGGGGTCACGCGGTTGGTCGAGCGGCTCGTCGCCGCGGGGTGGGTGACGCGCACCGCGGGGAGCGATGCGCGTCGACGGCAGCTGAGCTTGACCGCGGCGGGCCGTGACCGGGGGCAGGCGATGTTGGACGCGCGTCGCGCGGCGATGACCGATGCGCTGGGCGGGCTGTCGGCGCGCGACCGCGCCGAGCTCGAGCGATTGCTGGAGGTGATCGTCGGCCGCCTCGCCGAGACGCGGCTGCCGGCGCTGCAGGTGTGTCGGCTATGTGATCGGGCGGCGTGCGGATCAGGCGGGAGCGAATGTCCGCTCCAGCACACCGTGGCCAGCGACGACACGAATGGCTGAGACCGCGCGCTGGGCACCGTCCTCGGTGCGGCCGGTGGGCCGCACGGTGCTGCCCGGGACGGCGATGATCGCGGTCAGCTTCGGGCTCGCCCGCTACGGCTACGGGCTGCTGTTGCCCGACATGCAGGCCGATCTGTCGATCAGCCCCGGCGCGGCGGGCTTGATCGCCTCGGGCACCTACGTGTCCTACCTGGTCGCCAACGTGGGCGTGGTCTGGCTGACCCGTCGGGGGGGACCACGAGCCGCGATCGCTCTGGCCACGCTGTTGGCGGCCGGCGGCATGATGGTGATCGCGGTCGCGGGGAGCGCGGCCGGGATGGCCGCCGGCGTGGTGACCGCGGGCGCCGCGGCGGGGCTGGTCTTTCCACCCTATGCCGACCTGGTCGCCTCCGACATCGACTCCCGGCGACGAGACCTGGCGTGGTCGACGATCAGCTCGGGCACCGGCTGGGGTGTGGCCATCGCGGGACCGATCGCGATCATCGCCGGTGGTGACTGGCGTGTCGCCTGGATGGTGTTCGTCGCCCTTGCCGCGAGTGCCGGCATCGTCGCGGTGCGGCTCGCCCCCGGGCGTCGCGCCAGCCAGCGCCTGCGACGCCCGCAGCTGAGCCCGTCCTGGTTCTTGTGTCCCAAGTCGCGGCCCTTGCTCATCTCCGCGCTGCTGATCGGGACCGGCAGCGCGGTGTGGTGGGCTTTCAGCGTCGACGCCCTGCGCCACGCGGGCCTTGGCGCGACGACCGCCAGCGTCGTCTACGCGGTGTGTGGTGCCGCAGGCATCCTCGCGTCGGTCAGCGGAGTCGCCTTCACCCGGCTCGGCCTGCGCCCCGGCTACCTCGCCGCGTGCATCCTGCTCGCCGCATCACTGGTGCTGCTGAGCATCACCGGGGGCCATGTGCTGACCGCCCTGCTGGCGGCGGTTCTGTTCGGCGTCTTCTATAACAGCGTCGTCGCCGCGCAGGGCATCTGGAGCTCGCGCGTCTTCGCCGATCACCCATCGGCCGGCCTCGCGGCCGTCAGCACCGCGCTGACGATCGGCACGCTTCTCGGACCGAGCATCGCCGGCACAGCCATCTCCCGCTTCGGGTTCCCGATGACGCTTCTCGCGGCGGCCGCCGTCATCCTCGCCGCGCTCGTGTTCTGCCCACCCGGCGCGCACCGCCGACAGCGCCTCGCCGCCCACCGATGCCGCGCCACGCCGGTCAGGACGTGACCGCGCCAGAGACACGGTCGATGGAGCGGCTCAGGACGCGTAGCGCCGGTGGAGCATCAGCGAGTTACCCTCGCTGTCGCGAAAGAACGCCATATTGCACACGCCGGTGTCGTGCTCGCCGGTGAACGTCACGCCGCGCTCCTCGAGCTCGCGCCGCGCCGCGGCGACGTCGCGCACGCGCAGCGCGATATGGGCGGTGTGCGGAGCGAACTCCATCCCCATGGCGGTCGGGTCGACGAGATACAGCGATATGTTGCCCGTCTCGATCTCGGGGAAGCCGGCCTCCCAGTTGGGGCTCTGCATGCCGAGGGTGTCCCGGTAGAAGGCCCTGGCTCGCTCCATGTTCTGAACGGGGACCGAGACGAAGTCAGCGCGCTCGACGAGATTCTCCATCGGAGAAGTATGACCGGACGACTGATCAATCGCTCGGCCGGAGCAGAGCCTGTGTCCGGAAGGTCGGTTCACCGGGCAGGCCGGTCCAGGCGGCGTCTGCGGGTCTTGGCCAGATTGCCGCATCCGGCCATCGAGCACCAGCGGCGGCTCGCGTTCTTGCTCGTGTCCAGGACATACCAGCCGCAGTCCGGGTTGGCGCAGCGGTGGATCCGTGAGCTCATCGGGCCGCTGAGCAGGTCCAGCGCCGTGACGGCGACGGTGTGGCGCACCGTCGCCAGGTGCGAGGGATCCCATGACCAGCCGAGGACTCCATCCGCCGCCGGGACGAGGCGGCCGTTGGCGTAGGCGTTCGCGGCGGCGTCGGCGAGCGCGTCGGTGTCACGGAGGGCGAGGGGCCGGTCCTCGGTCAGGGCAGCGAGGAGCTCGAGCAGGTGAGCCCGGAGCGCGAGCGCCCTGGCGAGCTCCTGCGGCGCGGCGGTGGCGGTGTCGTCGAGAGCCGCGACGCGGACGCCCCAACGTCGGAGGTCGTCGGTGCTGCGCAGAGTGTCCTCGGGATGGTCGCCGGTGCGGTCCTCGATGGTGTTGGCGAAGTCCAGCGCGAGATGGCCGCCGAGCAGCGAGATCGTGGCGACGTCAGCGCGCCCACCAGTCAAACGCGTTTTGCTGGGGTCGACGGCGCTACCATCGAAACGATGTTAGGCGGTGTTCAGCATCTCCCCGACCGGACTCGCGGATCGGTGCAGCTGCTGTCCAGGCCGGTGCCGTTAGCGGTGTTCGGCGCCTCGTGCATCGCGTTCTCCGCCCCGTTGGTCGCGTTGTCGCACGCGAATGCGGCGACGGCGTCGGTCTTTCGCTGCCTGCTCGCGGTGCCGCTGCTCAGCGGACTCGCGGCCCGCGAGGCGCGTGGCGGCCGGCCCCGCTGCCGACGCACGCGGCTGCTGGCGTTCGCGGCGGGGGCGTTGCTGGGGGGTGACCTGCTGTTGTGGAGCCAGGCGATCGGCGAGGTGGGCGCGGGCGTCTCGACGGTGGTGGTCAACGTCCAGGTGCTGCTCGTCCCGTTGCTCGCGCTGGCTATCGACCGGGAGCCGCTGACACGCCGCTTCGGCGTGGCCGTGGTGCCGATGCTCGTGGGGGTGGCCATGGCCGCCGGCGTGGGCGTGCAGGCGCTGGGGTCCGATCCGCCGCTCGGGACCGCCCACGCCGTGCTCGCGGCGGGCTGCTACGCGGGCTACCTGTCCCTCCTGCGGCGCGGCGCGACGGTGGGGCGCCCGCTCGCGGCGCTGCGTGACATCACGCTCACCGCCGGCGCGGTCAGCCTGGTTGCCGGTGCCCTGTGGCAGGGCATCGACCTGGCGCCGTCATGGGCGGCGTTCGGGTGGCTGCTGGCGCTCGCGATCAGCGGTCAGGTGCTCGGCTGGCTGGCGCTCGCGACCGCGCTACCGCGTCTCTCGGCCCGCGTCGGCTCGTCGCTGCTGCTCCTGCAGCCCGTCGGGGCCGTGCTGCTGGGCATCCTGCTGCTCTCCCAGACGCCCGCCGCGATCCAGCTCGGCGGGTGCGTGCTCGTGCTGATCGCGGTCGCCGTGGCCACCATGCATGACCGAGACGCCGAGACGCCGTGACCGGGATCGACGCCGACGCGCTGCGCCTGCTGACGGCGGGATGCGGCCGCGGGCGCATCTCAACGACCGACATTGTGGACTGCTCGAGGTCACCCGCTCGCGCCCCTCTGAGGCGGCTGCCGGCGCTCGTCAGTCGTGGGCGGATGCCATCGGGTCGCCGAGCTGAGTCGCGTTCTGGAGGTCGGCGAGGTCGCGCTCGTCGAGTTCGATGTCCGCCGCGGCCATGTTCTCTTCGAGGTGCGCCACCGACGTGGTGCCGGGAATCAGGAGCATCCGCTCGTAGCGGGACAGCAGCCAGGCGAGCGCAACCTGCGTCACGGTGATCCGGTTGCGCTGCGCGACCCCGGCGATGACCGGATCCCGGGCCAGCTGCGCAGGGCCGCCCGTGAACGCCGAGCCGAGCGGGAAGTAGGGCACGAACGCGATCTCCCGCTGCATGCACAGCTCGAGCACGTCCTCGCCGGAGCGGTTGACGACGCTGTAGGAGTTCTGCACCTCGGCGATGTCGACCAGCTCGAGCGCACGGCGGACGGCGTCGGCACCGGCCTCGCTGATGCCGATCAGGTCGAGCTTGCCCTCCCGGCGCAGGTCCTCGAGCATGCCGAGCTGCTCGGCCAGCAGGTCGCCGGAGGCTGCGGAGTCCATCAGACGGAGGTTGACGAGGTCCATTCGCTCCACCTGGAGGGAGCGGAGGTTGTCCTCGACGCCGGTCCGCAGCTCGGCGGGACTCTGGGCGGGTAGCCACCCGCCCTGCTCGTCGCGGCGACCACCGACCTTGGTGACGAGCCTCAGGTGCTCCGGATACGGATACAGCGTCTCGTGGATCAGGTCGTTGACGACATCCGGGCCGTAGTACTGAGCGGTATCGATGTGGTCGACGCCGAGCTCGATCGCCCGGCGCAGTACGGCGCGCGCGGCATCCGAATCCCGCGGCGGGCCGAAGACGCCGGGGCCGGCGAGCTGCATCGCGCCGAAGCCGATGCGGTTGACGGGCTTGTCGCCCAGGAGAGATGTCGTGTTCATGCCGACAGCTTGCCCCTCTGAGCTCGGCCGGACAAGTCGTCTGACGAATCGGGGTGCGGCGTCACGACTCCTGCGCCGCCCGGCGTTGCAGCGCCTCGGCCACGGCGGCCAGCTCGTCTGCACCGAGAGCGGCCTCGATCAGCGCAAACAGCTGGCGCTCCTCCAGACGCACGTGCATCTCGATCAGCTCGCCGAGCTCGGCCAGCAGCGACGTGGAGGGTGCGGCATGGTCGAGCGCGTGCACACGCTGGCGAATCGCGACGTGATCGCAGAGTGCCTGCGCCAGAAGCGGATGGTGTGGGTCGCCGTGCGCGGCGTACGCGGGAAAGAGGATCTCCTCCTCGGCCCGGAAGTGCGCCCGCCCCTCGTGGACCCAGTACGAGGTCAGGGCCGCCAGCGCCTCGGCGATCGTGTCCTCCGACGCGCGGGTCAGCGTGCGCGCGACGACGAGCGCGTGGTGGTGATCGTGCGACAGCGAGATGAGGGCCGGGTCGCGCTTCACGACGTGCCGACGTCCTGAAGCCGCTCGAGTCCCTCCGTCGCGAGCCGCCCCTCGAGCTCGATCAGGCAGCCGGCGGTCGCTGGATCGTCCGGCGCGAACCCCGTGAGGGTGCCGGTCGGATCGAGCTCATCGAGCAGACCCCGGGTCATGCCGCGATGCAGGCCGCAGACGACCTGGGGGTTCTCGCGCACCGCGTCGCGATACGGGCAGTTGCCCAGCCGATAGGTCAGCCGGCCCGGCACGCGCGATTCGCGTCGCGGCGCGAAGCCCAGGGCGGCGAGCGTCGCGTGCAGCCTGCGCTCGGGGCGCGTGGCGGCTCTGGGAGCGAGCTCGCGGCCGATCTGGCGCCCGATCGACTCGACGTTGCGCATGCTCGTCGGTCCCGGCGTGATCGCTCGGGCGAGCCATCGCCCGAGCTGCGCATACGCGGTCGGTGGCTCGCCCCCCGGTCGCGCGCCGGGGGAGATCAGCCACAGGTCGCGCGGTCGGCCCCGCGAGGCGCGTTCCCGCTCGCGAGTGACCAGCTCCTCGTCTCGGAGCCGGTCGAGATGCAGGCGCACGCCGTTGGGGTGCAGTCCCAAGCGCTCGGCCAGCTCGTCGGTCGAGGCGGGACGGCGCAGCTCGCGCAACAACTCGAACACGCGCGCGCGGGTGGGCTGGGCGAGCGGATCCTCGGGTCGGGCGGGAACGTCCATCCGGGTCAGCCAATTTTTACACACTCAGGCTGTGAAAAGTTGGTCGAACTCCGGTATTTTTCCAGGCGCCGACTACTACTGTCAGCCCGTGGCGTGACCGGTGCGGACTGAAATCCGGGGCCACACCCTCGGTGAACGATGACACCGCAGCGCTGTTCCTCCATCTCCTCGGCGTGCTCCTGTTCGTCGGAGGGATCATCCTGGCCGGGGCGGCGTTTGAGTTCGCCCGGAGACGGCAGACGCCCGCCGAGATCCACCTGCTTCTCACCATGACGCGCGCGGGGGTGGCGCTCGTCGCCGTCGGGAGCCTCCTTCTGGGCCTCTTCGGGCTGTGGCTCGTCCACCTCGGCGGCTTCGGCTACGCCAGCGGCTGGGTCGACGCGTCGATCGCCCTGTACGTGGTCGCGCTCGCCCTGGGCGCGCTCGGCGGACAACGCCCCAAGCAGGCCCGACGCCTCGCGTCGCAGCTGACCGCCGCCCGCGCCCCCGCCAGCGAGGAGCTGCGGGCCCTGCTGAACGATCGCCTCTCCCGCACGGCGAACTACGCCTCCCTCGTCGCGATCCTGGCAGTCCTCGTCCTCATGGTCTTCAGACCGGGATGACGTGCCGACTACTCAGCCCGGCGACGCCACCTGCTCGGCGGAGGCCGACGTCGCGCCGTCGCCTCGATCGGGCCAGCGTCGCCCCGACGTCCAGTACTCGTCGATGTCCTCGAGCGCGTGGCCCTTGGTCTCGGGGACGAGCAGGCGGACGAATCCGATGCCCAGCACGGCGAACCCCGCATAGATCCAGAACACCACGTCCTTGCCCAGGGCGTTGACCAACGACAGGAAGGTCAGCGTCACGAGCAGGTTGGCCGACCAGTTGGCGACGGTGGCGGCGCTTGCGCCCGAGGCGCGCAGGCGATTAGGGAACAGCTCGGCGGTCATCAGCCAGAACAGCGGCGAGATGCTGAGCGAGTAGCAGCCGATGTAGACGACGAGGATCGCCAGCACGCCCAGCCCCCAGCTCGCCGCCCCGAAGTGGAAGGCGAGCCCGAGCAGGACGAGCATGCTCCCCATGCCGGTCAGGCCGAAGTAGAACAGCGCCCGGCGGCCGACGACGTCGACGAGCACGATCGTGGGCAGGACGAAGACGAACAGCACCACGCCGATGACCATCTCCGCGATGAGCCCGCCCGAGCCGGCCGAGATCCCGGCGTAGCCGAAGATCGTCGGACCGTAGAAGAGCACCGTGTTGGGCCCGACGAACTGCTGGAGGATGGCGAGCCCGACGCCGGCGATGAGCGCCCCGCGCAGACCCGGGCGCAGCAGCTCGCGGAACGACGCTCGCTTGGTCTGCTCGAGGTCCTCGCGCAGCAGCTCCATCTCCGCGTCCTTGGAGCGGGGATTGACGCGCGCCATGACCTCGTCGGCCTCATCCCAGCGATCCTGCATGGCCAGCCAACGCGGGGTGTGGGACATGTAGAGCATGCCGACCGCGAGCCCGATTCCCGGCACGACCGCGGCGGCGAACATCGGGCGCCAGCCCCAACCGGCGGTGAAGAAGATGTAGTCGAGCACGTAGGAGATGAAGATCCCGAGCGAGATCGCGAGCTGCTGGAGAATGACCAGGCCGCCGCGGATCTCGACCGGCGCGAGCTCGGCGATGTAGGTCGGGACGATCATCGACGACGCTCCGACCGCAAAGCCGACGATGATGCGGAAGATGTCGAAGAGCAGCAGGCTCGGCGCGAGCGCGGTGAGGATCGCGCCGATGGAATAGACGACCGCAAGGCCGAGCAGCGCGAACCGTCGACTGACACGGTCGGCAAGCCGGCCGCCGACGATGCCGCCGAGGATCGCCCCGATGAGGACCGCCGAGACCGCCAGCTCCTCGCTGCCCGCGCTGAGGTGCCAATGGGCCTTGAGCAGGTTCTCGGCGCCGGAGATGACGCCGATGTCGTAACCGAACAGCATGCCGCCGAGGGCGGCCACTGCGGCCACCAGGTAGGCGTATCTCGGCGTCGAGCGGATTACGTCCCAGCGCAGCTGGTCGCGAAGCCCTCCGGTCTTCCGGTTCTCGGTGCCGTCGTTGGTCATCACCGCTCCTCTCTGCGAAGCCGCGCCATCGCGGCGGCGTCGCGGTCAACCGATCTCTCCTCTTTCCTTGGCTTCCCCCGGACGACGACCTCAACCATAAATTGTGAGCGCTCACAACCGAGGCCGGACGGCGGGTGCGACGCTGCGCCGGCGGCGATCCGCGCACGGCCTGTCAGCGGTGAGCGGCGCGGGTCAGTGCTCGCCCGAGACGAGATCCCAGGCCCGCCGGAGCTTGGCGGTCAGGCCGTGGTCGGGAGGGTTGGCCGGGTCGGCGCGGATCACCGCCGGATTGGCCGTCGGCCGCGGCAGGCGCTCACACTCCTCGGTCGTGCGCCGCAGGACGACGCCGCGCTCGTGGATCTCGGCGACGTCGTCGGCGTCGGCGAAGCGATGCCCGTCGCCGCGGTGCTCGACGACGACGATCCCGTCGAAGACGTCCTCGGCCTCGTCGGCGAGCACGTGCACCACGGTGCCGATCCGTTCCTGCTCAGAGCTGAGCACCGGCGTGCCGCGCTCCAGGGCCTCGTAGGAGATCGGCGAACCCAGCTCCATTGCGGCGGAGCATAGGGGTGTTTGACTATGGGCGGCGAGCTCGACCTCCCTGGGCGCCAGTGCGTGGCGCGATCAGCCGTGGCGCTCGAGATGTCGTTCTCCGCTTTGGCCCGGCGATACTTGAGCGGTGACCGAGCCCGCGGCGGCCGCGCCCGAGGACGACGAGACGCCCAACGAGCGCGAGACGGGCTCGGTCGAGCTGCTCTGGGATCTCGTGTTCGTCTTCGCGGTCACCCAGGTCACGACGCTCTTCGCCGCGGACCCGTCGTGGAAGCGGTTCGGGCAGTCGATGATCGTGCTCGCGCTCATCTGGTGGGCATGGTCGGCGTTCGTCTGGGCGACCGACGCGCTCGAGCCCGAGTCGCTGTCGCTGCGCCGCCAGCTGCTGATCGCCACCGTGCTCATCTTCGTCGCCGGACTGTCGCTGCCGCACGCCTTCGGGGACGAGGTGTGGCCGTTCGCGATCGCCTATGTGCTCGTGCGCTTCATCCATCTGTGGATGTACGCCGACGCGAGCCGCGGCGGGACCGCCGCGCGACCGGCGATCCTCGGCTTCGCGATCTCGGTCGGCGCCGGCATGCTGCTGCTGCTCGTCGGCGCGGCGCTCGGGGGGGTCGGCCAGGTCGTGCTCTGGCTCGCCGCGCTGGCGATCGACTACGGGGGCCCGGGGTGGCTGACCCGGGCGCGGTTGCGGGGGCTGCAGCGGGTCGCCGTTGCGCACTTCGCCGACCGCTACGGCGACTTCATCATCATCTGCCTCGGAGAGTCGATCGTCGCCATCGGGGTGGGCGTCTCCGAGCGCGGGCACGCGCTGAGCGCCGCGCTCGTCGTCATCGCCACCCTCGGCGTCCTGATCGCGCTGGCGATGTGGTGGACCTACTTCGACGCGATCGCGGCACGGGCCCAAGAGCGTCTGCGCGGGCACGTCGATCCGGTGCTGGCCGCCTCGGACGCCTACAGCTACCTGCACCTGATCATCGTCGCCGGGATCATCATCTTCGCCGGCGCAATCAAGGTCGTCGTCCACAACCGGCTCGGTCAGCCGATGCCCGCGGCCGGTCGGCTCGCCTTCGACGGCGGCATCGCGACCTACCTCATCGGCGTCGCCGTCTTCCGCCTGCGCCTCCTCGGCGAGCACAGCCCCGCGCGGCTGACCACCGCGGCGGTGCTGGCCGCGAGCGCGATCCTCGGCGGCGACCTGCCGGCGTGGCTGATCACGGCGAGCGCGACCGCCGTGATGCTCGCGCTGTGTGCGGTGGAGTTCTCGGCGCGGCGCCGCCAGACGGCCTCGGCCGTCCGCGGCGCGCCCGCTCAGACCTGAGCGAGCTCGCCCGCCTCGGCCGTCGGCTGACGGCCGACGAGGGCCTGGAGCACCGTCGTGACCGTTGGCATCGGCGCGCGCGGCGAATGCGCAGGCGCCGGGGCCGATCGGGTCAGAACGTGACCGCGCGCTCGATCGTCTCCTGCGCGCGGATCGCATCCGCCAGCTGCTCGCCGCCGAGCCGGCGGTTGCGAAAGCGCTCGGCGAAGGCGCGCAGCGCCTCGCCGGCGTCGGGCGGCGCCCCGACCCAGCGCTCGCGGGTGTCGCCGTCGCCGACGAGCTCGAGCGCGCCCCCGCGGAGCGTCGCGGTCGCGCGGGCGCCCGTGATCGTCAGCTCGAGGCCCGCGGGGCGCGTCACCCAGCTGGCGCGCATGCCGAACGGCACGTCGGCCCAGCGCCCGACCGCGGTCCCGCCGAGATCGGGGCTCCCCGACGGGCCCCGGTCGAGGCTGATCGCGTCGAGCCGGGGCAGCCCGCCGAGGACGGCGAAGGCGTCGAGGAGATGGATGCCGAGGTCGGCGAGGCCGCCGACCCCCGCGCGCCGCGCGTCCTGCATCCAGGACCGGGGTCCCGACAGCGCGCCGTTGAGCGCGCCCGCGTGCACGAAGCTCGCGTTCGCCGACGAGATTCGACCGAGCATCCCGGCGCGCAGGACGCTGCGCAGGCGGTGCAGCGCCGGGAGCTCGCGGAGGTGCAGCGCCGCCACCGCCGGAGTGCGGCTGCGGGCGATCTCGCGCGCGGCTTCGCGCGCCTGCACCGCCGTCAGGGCGAGCGGCTTCTCGACGAGGATCGGGCGCCCGGCGCGCGCCGCGCGGACGCACACGCCGGGCCGCTCGTCGGTCGGGACCGACACGACGACCGCGTCAGCCCGCCCGATCGCGACGTCGAGGTCGGCGACCGCGTGGCTGGCGATCTGTCCGGGGACCGCGGACGGGTCCCAGGCCGCGGCGAGACGCAGGTCGGGCTCGGAGGCGATGACGCCGAGAGCGTCGACGATGTGCGGGTGCGAGCACCCCAGCAGCGAGATCTCGATCGGCATCCCTGAAGCCTAGGGACGGCGGTCGCTCAGAGCCTGCGCAAGCCGCCGTCAGGGCGCGCGGCTCAGTCCTGGGGACCACCCGCCACGTAGAGGACCTGCCCGGAGACGAACCCCGAGCGCTCGTCGCAGAAGAACGAGATCGCGTTGGCGATGTCCTCGGGCTGGCCCATCCGCCCGATCGGGATGTCCTCGATCCAGCGGGTCGCCATCTCCTCGAACGGGACTCCGGCGCGCGCGGCGGTCTGCCGGGTCATCTCGGTGACCGTGAACCCGGGCGCCACCGCGTTGACGGTGATGTTGAAGCGGCCGAGCTCGATCGCGAGCGTCTTCGTGAACCCCTGCAGCCCCGCCTTGGCCGAGGCGTAGTTGGCCTGCCCGAAAAGGCCGAGCGCCGACGTGCTCGACAGGCTGACGATCCGCCCCCAGCTCGCCTCGCGCATGTGCGGCGTGACCGCGCGGCTCATGAGAAAGGCGCCGCGGAGGTGCACGCCGAGCACCGCGTCCCATTCCTCGAGGCTCATCCGCATGATCGTCCGGTCGCGGACGATGCCGGCGTTGTTGACCAGCGCGATCGGGGGCCCCAGCTCGGTGGCGACCCGGTCGACGGCGGCCGCGACGGCGGCCTCGTCGGCGACGTCGGCGCCGACCGCGAGGCCGCGGCGGCCTGCCGCCTCGATCCCGGCGACGGTGTCGTCGCACGCGGTCTCGTCGAGGTCGAGCGCGGCGACGTCGTAGCCGTCGGCCGCGAGCCGCCACGCGGTGGCGGCGCCGATCCCGCGCGCGGCGCCGGTGACGACCGCGACCCGCGGCCCCGGGGTGTCGGCGCTCATCGGCCGCCTCCGCGCGAGGACTCGTACGCCGTCGCGCTCCGGTCGGCCTGGTCGTACATGAGAATCTGCAGCTCCACGGATGAGCCTCGCTTGTCGGGGTCGGGACCGCGCGCGGACTCTATCAACGCCGTTGTTGAAGCCGGCCGTCGCGAGCGCACGTGAGTGATAGCGAGTGCGCGCGCGTCGTCGGGGTCCGCCGTCAGGCGCGCACGCCGTCGAGCAGGAGGTCGGCGAAGGCGCGGCCAACCTCGTCGGCGGTCAGCGGCGACCGGTTGGGATTGAACCAGCGGTTCGTCCAGCCGAACATCCCCATCACCCCGTGGGCGATCAGCCACGCCGGAGCACGGTCGCGCAGGATGCCCGCGGCCTGCCCGGAGGCGATGACGTCGGTCAGCACCGTCTCGTACTCGAGGTTGAGCTCGCGCATCTCGCGCGCCCACTCGCCCCGCTCGGGATCGACGTGGCTGAAGTTCTCCTGGATGAGCACGTAGAGCACCGGATAGAACTCGGCATAGGAGCGCATGAGCGACTCCATGAGGCGGCGGAGCTTGTCGGCGTCGTCCCCGCCGCCGTCGCGGATCGCGGTCGCGGTCGCGAGGTTGACGCGCACGGCGTCGGAGACGATCTCCCTGAACAGCTCCTGCTTGGAGGCCACGTAGTAGTACAGCGAGGCGCGATCGGCGCCCATGGCATCCGCGATGTGGGCGAGCGTCGTGCCCCGGAAGCCGCGCTCCTTGAACACGGTCGCCGCGGCGCACACGATCTCGCGGCGGCGCTCGACGTAGCTCGCGCGCGGATCGATGCGCGCAGCCGCTCGCCGGCGGGCGATGTTGCTCTCCGCGGCCACCGGGCGATCGTAGGCCATGCCGGTCGGCCTGCCGCTCGCGCGCCACCGGCGCGCGGGACCGCCGGCGAGCTCGGGTCAGAGCACGGTCAGCTTGACGACCCGGCTGTGGATCGTCTCGCCCTCGAGGCTGGTGGCGAGGAACGGGTCGCGCCTGGGGTACTGGTAGGTGAGGCGGACGTTGCCGCTGGCGGGGAAGCGCAGCCGCAGGTCGAAGTACCCGTCGCGCGCCCCGACCGTCACCGTCTGCAATGTCCGGAACGGCCCGCGGCCGCCGGCCTGGAAGCCGATCCGGACACGTTGGGGCCCGTCGGCGTCGCGGGCCATGAAGGGCGCCGGGCGGGCGTTGCCCCACACCTCGGCGCTGCGCCCGGCGGCGACCGTCGTCTGGGGCAGAAACAGCGGCAGGCGGTAGGCGTACAAGGTCGCCTTCGGACGGCCCTGCAGGGTCTCGAGGCCGCTGGCGAAGCCGACGTGGCGGCCCGGCGGCGGGTCGGTCAGCAGGTACTGGGCGTAGCTGGCGACCCGCGCGCTGCGCCAGCTGAGGTACTCGCTCCAGTTCAGGTACAGGGCGGCGGTCGTCGGGCTGAGGTACGGCCCCGGATGCGGCGGGCGGGTGATGTAGCCGTACTCGTCGTCGTAGATCGGGTAGCGGCGGCGAGAGCCGTACACCCGCTGGGCGAGATCGAGCGTGTGCTCGAACCCGCCGAGCTGGGAGAACAGCGCGAAGTCGCCGTCGAGGTCGGACGCGTCGATCGGGGAGCGCTCGCCCGAATAGGGATGATCGGCGACGCCGCTGGCTCCGAACAGCCCCGGATGCGCCGTCCGGAACGCCCGCGTGCCGGCGGCGGTCGTCGGACAGCCGACGGCGGCGGCGGCCGCCGCGCGCAGCGGGTGGCTGTTGACGTCGAGGCAGTACAGCGTGCGGACGAACTGCCGCGGCTTGGTCTGGGCGTAGTCGCCGGGGAGGCCGAGGGGATGCGCGCGGTCCACCCTGCCGGTCAGCCCCATCGCCGCGAAGCCGCCGATGACGATCGTGTCGCCGCCGTGCCCGGTCTGGTGCAGCGCGCGCCAGCCCGCGTCGACGAGCCCGCGGTACATCATCGGCGCCACCGACACGGTCGAGCCGTCGATCGCCTGCGGCCCGAGGTCCTGGCCGAAGTTGGGCTCGTTCCACAGCGTCCACCAGTGCACCCGGGGCAGCGGCGGCGCGCCCCGGCTCGGGACGTAACGCCCGCTGTAGCGCTCGGCCACCGCGTGGACGAAGTCTCCGTACAGACGCGGGTTCGGCTTCCAGGCGAAGCTGCGATCGGCGCGTCCCTGGGGCGGGATGCCGGCCCCCTGGGCCCACACTGGCGCGCCCCCGGCAATCGTCAAGTCAATCGTCAGCCCGTCGGCCTGGGCGTCGCGAACGACCGCGTCGTAGGGCGCCCAGTGGGCCGCGGGATAGTCGGCGGGGTCGGCGTCGTCAAAGCGGGCGGGCGCGTGCTTGGCTCCGTCCTGCGGCGCGACGAGATCCCAGTGCAGGACGACCCGGATCGTGCTGGCGCCGAGCGCCCGCATCTGCGCCAGCGTCGTGCCCGGATGGGCGAGCAGCGCCGGATCCTCCTCGATGATCTGCGCCTGATCGGTCCGAGCACGCGCTCCCGCGGGCAGGATCGCGAGCGTCGGCGCCGCCAGCAGCGAGGCGAGGAGGAGCGCAACGATCGGGGAGGGCAAGCGCGGGACGGCCACGGGGTCAGAACAGCCGCGAGCGGCCGGAAGTTGCGCAGCGTAGCGGGCTCCGGTGCGGCGCCCCCGTGCATTGGTTAGCCTTGCCGGCGTGGGGCCCCGTCATCTCTCACGCGCCGTGGCCGTCCTGCTGGCCGCGGCCGCGATCGCCGGCTGCGGGTCGAGCTCGAAGTCCTCGTCGAGCGCCAGCACGCGCGCCTCGGCCTCGTCGTCGTCGGCCTCGAGCGCGGCCGTCGGCGACAACGGCCTGGCGTCCAGGTCCGCCGACGAGATCCTCGACGCCACCAGCCAGGCGATCAACGGCGCCACGAGCGTGCACGTCAGCGGAGCCCTCGACGACGCCGGCAACCAGATCACGCTGAACCTCCACATCCTCTCGGGCCAGGGCGCCACCGGCACGCTGTCCGAGAACGGGCTGAGCTTCAAGCTCATCGCAGTCGGCCAGTACGTCTACATCAACGGGTCGAGCGGGTTCTGGCAGCACTTCGGGGGCCAGGCCGCCGCCCGGCGGTTCGAGGGCAAATGGCTGCAGGCGCCCGCGACGAGCGGGGACTTCGGCTCCCTGAGCGATCTCACCGACCTGCACAAGCTGTCCCGGTCGCTGCTTGCGCATCAGGGTCCCCTCACCAAGGGCTCGACGAGCACCGTCAACGGACACCCGGTGATCGCGATCGTCGACCCGGCCAAGCACAGCCGGCTGTACGTGGCGACGACCGGGAAGCCGTACCCGGTGCAGATCTCCAAGGGCACCACCCAGCACGTCGACTTCGATCACTTCGACGCTGCGGTGCATCTCGCGCCGCCGCGCAGCGCGATCGACATCGGCAAGCTCCAGCACTCCACCACCGAGTAGCGCCCCGGCGCGGCAGGGCGCGGCCCGGCCGCGGGCCGCGGCTCCCGCGGGCTGCGAGAGTGTCTGTCGTGGACGTTCTCGGCCCGACTCGGCGAGCCGCCGGCGCGGCGGCGGGCGGCAGCCGCTGGCTCGGGCGGCGCGCGCGCGGCCGCGTCGTCGACTTCGTCGGCGGTCCCGCCCGTGCTCGCGTCGTCTTCCTCTTCGGCTGCGTGCTCGCGCTCTCAAGCGCCCAGATCTCGACCGTGGGGGCGGTCGCCCCCCAGCTCGAGCACGGCCTGCACATCGACAACACCCAGATCGGGCTGCTCAATTCGGTCGCGTTGATCGTTGGCGCGGTGACGGTCATCCCGGTCGGCCTGTTCGTCGACCGGGCGCGCCGGATCCCGATGCTCGCGATCAGCATCCTGCTGTGGAGCATGACGACGCTGCTGGGAGCGTTCGCCGGGTCCTATTCGACGCTGCTGTTGACCCGGCTCGGGCTCGGCGCGGTCGCCGCGACCGCCGGGCCGGCGATCGCGTCGCTGACCGGTGACTACTTCCCCTCGCGCGAGCGCGGGCGCGTCTACGGCTACATCCTCAGCGGCGAGATCGCCGGCACCGCGGTCGGCTTCGTGTTCAGCGGAGCACTCGCCTCGGCGATCTCCTGGCGCGCGGCGTTCGCGTCCCTGGCACTGCCGGGCTTCTTACTCGCGCGCTCGCTGTGGCGCACCGTCCCCGAGCCGCTGCGCGGGGGCTACAGCCGGCTTGAGCCGGGGACCCTCGATCTCAGCGGCGTGCACCCGCACGACGGGAAGCCGCCCGGCCCGGCAGACGGCCCGACCGCGGCGCCGCTCGTCGACGAGAAGCCCCACGAGCAGGATCTCGCGTTCTCGATCGCGCAGGCGCAGGGCTACACGCCCGACCCCGGCCACGTCCTCGATCGCGACCCCGAGGGTCTGACGCTTGGCGAAGCGGTCCGCTTCCTGCTGCGGATCCCGACCAACACGCTGCTGATCATCAGCTCGGCGCTCGGCTACTACTTCCTCGCCGGGCTGCAGACGTTCGCGATCGTGTTCGTGCGCGGTCATTACCATGGCAGCCAGGCGACCGCGACGCTCGTCCTCGGGCTGCTCGTCATCGGCTCGCTCGTCGGTACTCTGATCAGCGGGCCGCTGACCGACGTGCTCGTCCGCCGCGGACGGCTCCAGGCGCGCGTCTGGGTGCCCGCGGTCTGCTACCTCGGCGCCGGCGTGGCGCTCGTGCCGGGACTGCTGAGCAGGGGGCTGGGGACCGCGGTCTGGTTTGACTTCATCGGGGCCGCGCTGCTCTCGGCCGCCAATCCGCCGCTCGACGCGGCCCGCCTGGACATCATGCCGTCGGGGCTGTGGGGCCGCGCGGAGAGCACGCGGACGTTCCTGCGCTCGATCGCCCAGGCGATCGCGCCGCTGCTCTTCGGCGCCGTCGCCGATCTCGTCGCCGGCTTCCAGCCTCAGCAGGCGCCGGTCGGCACCAACACGGGGCGGATCGTCTCCTCCGCCACCGGCACCGGGCTCCAGGTCAGCTTCCTCGTGATGGCGACCTCGGTGTTCGCCGCCGGTTACTTCCTCGTGCGCGCGCGGGCGGTATACCCGACCGACGTGGCCACCGCCGGAGCCGCGTGGCAGCCGCCGGCTCCGCCCGAGGACCATCCGGTCGCCGAGATCGCCTCGGACGACCAGGTGACGGGTGGCGCTTGACCCGTGGGCAGGAGATGATCGGAGGCTCGGCGCGGCAATCCACGCCGGCCTCGCGCCGGAGGACGAGGCCGACGCGCCGACCCAACCCGGGTGAGCCCGTCGGCACCCGATGCGAACATGTGTTCGTCATGTCCGGCCCGACGATCATCCACGCCGACCTCGACGCCTTCTATGCGTCGGTCGAGCAGCGCGACGATCCGTCGCTGCGCGGGCGCCCGGTCATCGTCGGCGGCGGTGTCGTGCTCGCCGCCAGCTACGAGGCCAAGGCGGCGGGGGTCCGCACCGCGATGGGAGGCCGGCGGGCCCGCGCGCTGTGTCCGCAGGCGGCCATCGTCGCCCCGCGGTTCGCGGCCTACGCGCAGGCGAGCCGCGCCGTGTTTGCGATCTTCGAGCGCCTGGCGCCGGTCGTCGAGGCGCTCTCGATCGACGAGGCGTTCCTCGACGTCCGCGGCCTGGCCCACATCACCGGCACCCCGGTGCAGATCGCCCGGCGGCTGCGCGCCGAGGTCCGCGAGGAGGTCGGGCTCGCGATCACCGTCGGGCTCGCGTCGACGAAGTTCCTGGCCAAGGTGGCCAGTGGGGTGGCCAAGCCCGACGGGCTGCTCGTCATTCCCCCGGGGGCGGAGCTGACCTTCCTGCATCCGCTGCCGGTGACGCGGCTGTGGGGCGTCGGGGCGGTGACCGCCGAGCGGCTGCGCGCCGCGGGCCTGAGCACCGTGGGACAGGTGGCCCGCCTCGACGAGCGCGTGCTGACCGATCTCATCGGCCGCGCGTCGGGGCGCAAGCTGCACGCGCTCGCGCGCAACCGCGACCCTCGCCGCGTCCGCCGCCGCCCGCGGCGCCGCTCGATCGGCGCTCAGCGCGCCCTCGGCCGTGGGCCCCACACGCCGCGCGCGCTGCAGTCGGCCCTGATGACGCTCGTCGACCGCGTCGCGCGGCGGATGCGCGCCGCTCATCGCGCCTGCCGGACCGTCGTGCTGCGCCTGCGCTTCGCCGACTACGCGCGCGCGACCCGCTCGCACACGATCGCCGAGGCGACCGCGCGGACCGCGACCCTGCTGGCGGTCGCTCGCGGCCTGCTGCGGGACGCGGGCGAGCTGATCGCGCGCCGCGGCCTGACGCTGATCGGCATCTCGCTGACCAACCTGTGCGATCGCGACGCGATCCAGCTCGCGCTGCCCTTCGACCGGGCCTCGGGCCTGGACTCCGCGCTCGACGAGCTGCGCGACCGCTTCGGCACGGGCGCGATCACCCGCGGGGCGCACGTCGGCCGCGAGCCCGAGGACTGGGTCCCGCTCCTGCCCGATTGACCGTCGGCGACGACCGTCGCCCCCGCGTCGCGCGCCGTCGAGGATCTCGCGGCCGGGCGCCGTGCCGGCAGCTCGGCGCGACCGTCCAGGGTCGAGGTCCTCCGGTTCAAGGAAAGCAGCCACCGGACCGATGCAACTCGCGTCATTTTCGACCGGGGAAAACGTGCCCACTCTTAACACCACCCCCGCGGACGGCGTCACCGTCGCCGCTCGCTCATCAGCTGCGGACGCGGCCTCCTCGAGGCACCCGCGCGCGCTCGGATGGCTGGGGACGACGGCGCTGGCCATGGGCGGCTCCAACCAGAGCCTGTTCGTCGTCGGCGCGCTGATCGCCACCCAGGGCACCGGCGCGGTGCCGCTGCTCATCGTCGGGCTGCTGCTCGCGTGGGCGGCGGCGCCCGGGTGGACCGAGCTGATCCTCATGTGGCCCAACCGGGTCGGGGGCATCGCCGCGAGCTGCGCCGAGGCGTTTCGCCCCTACAGCCCGGTGCTCGCCAACCTCACCGGCGTCTGCTACTGGTGGGGCTGGGTCCCGACCTGTGGGCTGACCGCGATCCTCTCGTCGACCGCGCTGCACGACTGGTACCTGCCGGGCGTGCCGGTTGCGCTGCTGGCCACCGTGCTCGTGTCGCTGTTCTGCGCGCTGAACCTGTGCGGGATCAAATGGGTCGTGCGGCTCGCGATCCCGGTCGCGTGCTGCTCGGCGACGCTCGCGCTGCTGTCGGTGCTCGTCCCGCTCATCGCCGGGCACGTCGACTGGCATCGCGCCGCCTCGTGGTCACTGAAGCTGCCGTTCCACGGAACCTTCGGATGGGTGACGAGCGCGATGGCCGGCCTGTACCTCGTCGGATTCGCCGCGCCCGCGTTCGAGGCGGCCGCCTGCCACGTCGGCGAGACCCGCGACCCCGGCCGCAACGTCAAGCGCGCGATGTTCGCCTCGGCGGGCATGTCCTCGATCTATTTCATCGTCATCCCGGTCGTGTGGCTCGGGGTGATCGGCGGCGCCGGCCTCGGCGGCAAGCTGACGACGACCCTCGGGCCGACCTACGCACCGCTCCTCGGCGGGGCCGCCAAGGCCGCCGCCGTGTGGTTCATGGTCATGAACATGTTCCACGGCACGATGCAGCCGCTCGCCGGCCCCGCGCGCGCTCTCTCCCAGCTGTCCGAGGACGGGCTGCTGCCGCGGGTGCTCAGCCGCCGCAACCGCAACGACGTGCCGTGGGTGGCGACCGTCCTGACCGCCGCGGTGTCGATCGTCTTCCTGCAGTCGGGCGACCCGCCGTGGGTCATCGCCGCCGCCAACCTCACCTACCTGATCGCGATCGGGCTGCCGAGCGTCGCCGTCTACCTGCTGCGCCGCAACGCGCCCGACCGGCCTCGCCTCTATCGCGCCCCCCGCGGCACGATCGTGCTCGGCCTGGGCGCGGCGGGCGCGTGGGGCGTGGCCACCGCGCTCGGGTTCGAGCAGTTCGGGCTGCCGACGGTCCTCGCTGGGCTCGCGCTCGCCTACGCCGGCTCGACCCTGTACGCCTGGCGCGCATGGCGCGACCGCCGCGCATCCGGGGCGCCCCGGATCGAGCGCTCGCTGCACTTCAAGCTGACCGGAGCGATGCTCGCGGTCATGGTGCTCGACGGCGTCGGCTACCTGCTCGCGGTCAGCCACGTGTCGAGGACCGATCCGGCGCTGACGACGCTGCTCGCCGACATCTTCGTCGCCGTCGCGGTCCTGACCATCGTCGTCGGGCTCGTCCTGCCGGGGATGATCGCCCACGCCAGCCGCGAGGTCTCCTCCACCGTGACCTCGCTCGCCCGCGGCACCGTCGCCGACCTCACCCGGGCGATGGAGGCGCTGAGCTGCGGCAACCTCGACGCCGCTCACGCCCGCATCGACGATCATCCGCTGCCGGTGCGCAGCCGCGACGAGGTCGGCCGGATCGCCGAGACCGTGCAGCTGATGCAGAAGGAGATCGCGCGCGCGGTGGCGGCGCTCGACGGCGCCCGCGAGGGCCTGCGCCGCTCCGAGGCGCGGCTCGAGCGCAACCTGCGCCAGCAGTCGGCGCTCGCCGAGCTCGGCGCTCGGGCGCTCGAGAGCTTGTCGATCGACACCGTGCTCAAGCAGGCGGTCAGCGCGGTGCACCGCGTGATCGAGGTCGAGGTCGCCGGCATCTTCCAGCGCGAGCCCGAGCGGCCGGTGTTCCGCCTCCGGGTCCAACAGGGGATGGGACCCGAGTTCGACGGCGCGATTGCGGCCGACAGCGACGCGCTCGAGCGCGCGCTCGACGCGCGCGCGCCGCTGGCCAGCATCGTCAACCGCCCACTGCTGCCGCGGCGGCTCGATCGCCACCCCCGCAGCCGGCTGATCATGCCGATCCGGGCCGGCGACCGCCCCTGGGGGGTGATCTCGATGCGCGCGAGGTCCTCGCGCGAGTTCGCCCAGGACGAGCGCGACTTCCTGCACAACGTCGCCAACATCCTGTCGGAGTCGATCCAGCGGATCGGCAGCGTCGAGGAGATCCGCTATCAGGCGCTCCATGATCCGCTGACCGGCCTGCCCAACCGGTCGCTGTTCGTCGATCATCTCACGCTCGCAATCGGCGACACGGCGCGCCACCCGCGCTCGCTCGCGGTGCTCTTTCTCGACGTCGACAACTTCAAGCTGATCAACGACAGCCTCGGGCACAGCATCGGCGACGACGTGCTGCGCCAGATCGCGCGGCGGATCGACGGCTGCCTGCGCCCCGGGGACACAGTGGCGCGCTTCGGCGGCGACGAGTTCGTGGTCCTCTGCACCGATCTGGACTCGCCGGCGGCCGCCGACACGATCGCCGGCCGGCTCGCCGACGCGCTCAGTGAGCCCTTCCGGGTCGGCGACGCCGAGCACCGCGTGGCGGCGAGCATCGGGATCGCGACGGCGACCGGACCCGAGCGCATCGCCGAGGATCTCATCCGCGAGGCCGACGCGGCGATGTACCAGGCCAAGGCGCGCGGGCGCAACCGCCACGAGACCTACGACGCGACGATGCGCGCGAAGGCGAGCAGCCGCCTGCAGATCGCCTCCGACCTCGTCCAGGCGCTCGCCCGCGACGAGCTGCGCGTCGAGTATCAGCCGATCGTCGCGCTCGACACCGCGGTCATGCTCGGCACCGAGGCGCTCGTGCGCTGGCGCCATCCGACCCGCGGCGAGATCGGCCCGGCCGAGTTCATCCCGATCGCCGAGGACACCGGAACGATCGTCGCCATCGGCGAGTTCGTCCTGCGCCACGCCTGCGAGTCCTCGGTCGCCTGGAGCGCCGCGCATCCCGAGCTCCCGGGGCTGCCGGTCTCGGTCAACGTGTCTCTGCGCCAGGTGCGCCATCCAGGCCTGCCCGAGCTCGTCGCCGACGTGCTCGCGAGCACCGGACTCGAGCCCGAGCGGCTGCACCTCGAGATCACCGAGTCGGTGCTCATGGAGGAGACCGAAACCTCGATGCACTGCCTGCACGCGCTCAAGGACCTCGGCATCACCCTCGTGCTCGACGACTTCGGCACCGGCTACTCGTCGCTGGCCTACGTCCGTCGCTTCCCGATCGACGTGATCAAGATCGACCGCAGCTTCGTCGCCGACCTCGAGTCCGACGGCGAGGGCGTGACGATCATCCAGGCGATCCTCAACATGGCCCGCGGCCTGCGCCTCGACGTCATCGCCGAGGGCGTCGAGAACGCCGCCCAGGCCGAGTTGCTACAGGACCTCGGCTGCCGCATGGCCCAGGGGTGGCACTACGCCGCGGGCATGGACGGCGCCGCGGTGCAGGAGCTCCAGGGACGGGCGCTCGTCTCGGTCGCGGCGTAACCGCCAGAGGCGCGGCCGTCGCTCAGGGGGCGCCGACCCGTGTCATCGTCCGCGCGCCGCACCGCGCTCCGAGCTCGGCGGCTGCGGCGGGGTGCGATCCGCGCGCGAGCCCGAAGGTGAATCCCGCCGCGAACGCGTCTCCGGCGCCGTAGCTGTCGCGTGCCGGGCCTGGGAGCGGCGCCGCGCGCCATCGCCCCGACCCCGCCGCGCCGGACCAGTGCCCGCCCTCGCCGCCCTCGGTCACGACCGTCAGCGCCGCGTGGTCGTGCCACGCCGCGGCGAGCCCGCGCTCGTCGGCGTCGCCGGCGGAGAGAATGAGCGCGTCGACGACGAGATCGGCCGCGGGGGCGCCCGCGCGGGGGGTGACGGTCAGCGTGCGCGTCCGTCGCGCCCGCCGCTGGGCCTCGGGGTCGCCGGCGGTCAGGTAGACGCCGTCGGCGTCGGCGAGGACCTCCCACGGCAGTGGGTCCACGCCGGCGGGAGCGAGCCGCTCGCCGACGGTGACGATCGTGCGCTCGTTGGAGTCGTCGAGCAGCGTGAAGACGTGACGGGTGGGGGCGTGTGGCCTGACGGCGGGGTGGACGGTGATGCCGCGCTCGCCCAGCTCCCCGAGCGCGCGCCGGCCGCGCTCGTCGTCGCCGAGCGCGCACAGGAAGTCGACCTCGGCGCCGAGCTCGGCGAGCACCGCGGCGGCGACGACCGCGCCGCCGCCGGCGTGCTCGAACACCGGCGCGCCCTCGACGAGGCCGCCGGGCGGGGGCAGGCTCTGCACGCGCACGAACTCCACCCACTCGACATGGCCGACGACGGCGACGCGGATCATGGCGGGGAACCTAGCGGGGGTGCACCGCAGCGGTGAGACGTGGCGGGTGCATCGCCTCCCGCCAATCCGGTCATGTCACGCGCGCGCAGCTGCGCGCCGCCGAGCTGAGCCTCAGCGCCATCCACCGCCGCGTCCAGCGCGGCAGAAGGGTCCACGTGGTCGTCGCCGGCGGCGTCTCGACGAGGGCTGATCGTCGAGGGCTTTCGCTTCACTCGCCGCGCTCCTCGCCGCCGCGCTCGCCCGTCGCGCGCCCCGCGCTCAGGCGGCCGCGCGGGCGGCGGGGACCTCGCGCAGCTGGGCGGGCAGCAGCGGCATGAGCCCACGCCGCACCGGAATTGCGCCGGCGCGGACCATCGCCTTGCGCAGCACCGCCGGCGGCACCGGCAGGAAGCCGTACTGCGCGCGGATCTGGTCGGGCAGCAGCGCGATCGTGATGAAGTTGACCGTCTCGAGCAGGGGGCGGCGCCGGCCGGGGACCGGGGGCGCGAGCACGATCTCCTTGGCTCGCCGCCGCGCCCAGTCGCCGACGTGCAGCCGGCCGCTGTCGAGCATCGTCTCGCCGTACTCGCGCAGTCCGGCGGCCGAGTCGGGCATCTCGCCGGCCCGCAGCCCGAACAGCGTGCCGACGAGCTTGTAGTCCTCCCACAGCGCCGCTCGCTCGGGTGAGCGCAGGGCGCCGACGTAGGTCGTGTAGACGACGATCGCCGAGTCGACGAGCGTGTAGAGGATCCACATCAGCAGCTCGGGATCGTCGGCGCGATACGGCGTCCCCGCCGGGAAGACGCCGACGTCCCGCGGCAGGCGTCCCCTGACCCGCGTGTGCATCGCGCGCACGCGGCGGGTGAGCCGGTCGGCCTCGCTGCGCGGGCCGAAGCTGATCGCGCTCATCACCTCGGCGGTCCGCGCCAGGCGCACGTACGGATCGTCAAGCGCATCGGAATGGGCGAGCAGCCCCGAGACCGCGAGCGGATGAGCGGCCTGCATGAGCAGCGCGCGCGGCCCCGACAGGGCGACGGCGCGCTCGCGCATGACCCGGCGGATCATCGAGCGGTCGGTGAAGTAGCCGTGTGGCGACGAGGTGACGAGCGCGGTCATGACGCCTTGTTCAGCTTACCGACACGGCCTGTTCGGCCTCGGTCAGCCAGTCCTCGGTGTCGTAGCGCCCGAGCTCGGGGAACGCGGCGACGATCGCCGCCACGCCGGCGAGGCACAGCAGCCCGCCCGAGACGACCGACAGGCGAGCCCCGCTGGCCCCGGCGACCGACCCGGATTCGATGTCGCCGATTCGCGGGCCGCCCGAGACCACGAGCGAGTACACCGCCGACATCCGGCCGCGCATGCGGTCGGGGGTCACCGACTGGTTGATCGTGGTGCGGCACACCGCGCTGACCGAATCGGCGGCTCCGGCGACCGCGAGCAGCAGCGCCGCCGCCACGATCGAGCCGGTGAGGCCCGCCGCGGCCACCGCGGCGCCCCACACGATCACCGCCCAGATGACGATCAGCCCGAGCCGGCGCGCGTGGCGGATCCACCCCGTCAGCAGCGCCGAGACGGTGGCGCCGGCCGCGACCGACGCGTACAGCGCGCCCGTTCCACCGGCCCCGGCATGAAAGACGCTGACCGCGAGCACCGCGAACAACGCGCGGGGCATGCCGAAGATCATCGCCGCCAGGTCGATCGCGAACGAGCCGACGAGCGCCCGGTTGCCCCGCACGTAGCGCAGCCCTTCGCCGATCGAGCGCACGACGCCCTGGACCTCGCCGCCGGCCGCCGCCGGCGGCTGCGGCGCGATCAGCAGCGAGGTGCCGACGACGGCCAGGCAGCCGATCGCGTTGATCGCGTACGCGGCCTGGACCCCGAGAAGGCCGATGAGCACGCCCCCGAGTCCCGGTCCGACGACCATCGCCAGCGTCGACAGCCCGTAGCCGACCGCGAGCGCCGGGGCGAGCGAGGCGCGGGGAACGAGGTTCGGGATCATCGCCGACTGGGCGACGCTCTGCAGCGCGTTGAAGCCCGCCAGCAACCCTCCGAGCGCGTACAGCAGGACCACCGGCGGGTGCCCCGCGAGCGCCGCGACGGCCAGTCCGCCGGCCATCGCGAAGACGCCGATCTGGTCGAGGACGAGCAGGCGCCGGCGGTCCACGCGGTCGGCGATGGCGCCGCCGACGAGCGCCATCGCGATCAGCGGCCCGAGCTCGACCGCACCGAGCAGCCCGACGAGGAACGCCGAGTGCGTCGTGACGTAGAGCTGGTAGGGCAGCGCGACGAGCGTCGCCTGGGTGCCGAGGCCCGAGACGAAGTCGCCGCCGACCACGAGGCGCAGGTCCCGGCTGTCGCGAAACGGCGACAGGTCGGGGAGCAGGCGCGGGCGGATCACGTCCCGAGGTTAGTGGCGCTCCCGTGACCGGCGGCTGCGACGGCGGCCGATGAGCGCCGGGCCGCCGATGCCCCGACGTCAGCCTCGGCAGTCAAGCCGAGGTGAGGGCGGCCGCCGATGCCCCGAGGTCAGCCTCGGCAGTCGACGGCGATAGCCAAGGCGTCGCAGATCTCGCGCAGCCGCGCGTCGGCGAGCCGGCCGAGCCGCTCGACGAGGACCGCGAGCGAGACGCTCTCGACCGAGTCCAGGTTGACCGCGCATCGCCGGGGAATCGGATCGTCGCCGGGTTCGAGCACGACCTCGCTGGGCAGCGATCGGATCCGCGTGGTGCACGGCGCGACGAGTGCTCGACGAAGCCGCGGGATCGCCGCGTCGCGAGACAGCACGACGACCGGACGTCGGCCGATCTCGGCCAGCTCGGACCACCACACCTCGCCTCGGGCCGGCGACCAGGTCAAGAGGCGCCAGCCGCTTCTCGAAACGACGCCAGATCGCCCCACGCATCCGGCTCTGAGAGGGGATGCTCGTCATAGGCGGCGTAGCTCGCGTCCACCTCGGCGGCGCGCTCGCGCGCGAGCAGCGCGCTCAGCGCCTCATCGATGAGCGCGGCGTCCGTGACGGTGGAGCGGGCTCGCCGGGCGCTCGCGAGAAGGTCCGCATCGACGGTCGTGCTCAGGCGTGTGCGAGCCATGCCACAAGTATGCCACGACGAACGCACCCTCCCTCCCTGCGGCGATGGCGCAAGCCGCCATCCGACGCCCATGGATATCTCGACGACAGCACCACCGAGGAGATGACCGACGAGGTCGATGAGCACGACTTTGCTGCGGGCGCCGGCCAGAACCTCCATCACGACCGGCTCGGTGACGCTCGCGCGGGCGACCGTCCTCGATCTCGGGCGATCGCCCGCCACCACGGCGTCAGACGTCCATCGGGGGGCTGATTCCGGCGTGACCAGATGGGGTATGGCGAACCCATGACTGCTACCGCCTCCCGCCCCTCGCGACCGGGCCGGCGCGCCGACGCCGCGCCGGCGCGCATCGACACCGACGAGCTCTTCCATCGGTGGCAGCGCCATCGCGATCAGGCGGCGCGCGACGAGCTCGTCCAACGCTTCCTGCCGCTGGCGCGCAAGCTCGCCCGGCGCTACACCGGTGCCCGGGAGCCGTTCGACGATCTGATGCAGGTCGCGAGCCTCGGACTGATCAAGGCCGTGGATCGCTACGACACCGGGCGCGGTACCGCGTTCTCCTCCTTCGCCGTGCCGACCATCCTCGGCGAGCTCAAACGCTATTTTCGCGACCTCGGCTGGGCCGTCCACGTCCCCCGGGGGGCTCAGGAGCTCGCGGTCCGCGTCGAGGAGGCCCAGCATCGGCTCAGCGCCCGCGGCGGACGGCCGCCGAGCATCCAGCAGCTCGCCCAATATCTCGAGCTCGACGTCGCCGATGTGCTCGACGCGCTCGAGACCGCGCGCGCCCATCACGCCTCGTCGCTGGACGCGCCGAACGATGACGGCGAGGGTGACAGCGGCAGCGTCGTCGACAGCTTCGGCCACGAGGACCCCGACCTCCGCCTCGCCGACGACCGGGTCACCGTGTCGGCGGCGGCGCGCCATCTGTCGAGACGGGAGCGCAGCGTGCTGAAGCTGCGCTTCGTCGACGACCGCACCCAGACCCAGATCGCCAAGCAGATCGGCGTCTCGCAGATGCAGGTCTCCCGGATCCTGCGCCGCGCGATCGTCCGGCTGAGCGAGCTGACCGTCGACGGCGCGACGGAGGGCTGATCGCAGCGGCCGTCGGTCGGGCCGGCCCGCGCGGACGAGAGGAGGCGCACTGAACGCTCCGGTCATAGAGCAAGCCGCCACGGTCGGGCTGCATCTGGAGAGCAGGCCGCAGACCCTGACGATCGTGCGCGGCATGCTCGGCGGCCTCGCCGAGGTCCTGTCGATCGATCCCGAGCTGCTCGACGATCTCAAGACCTCGATCAGCGAGGCCTGCAACAACGTCGTGCTCCACGCCTACGAGGGCGCTCCGGGACCGATGCGGATCCGGATCGTCGCCGGCGCGCAGCGGCTGTCGGTCGCCGTCAGCGACGACGGCGTGGGCCTGCCCCACCCGCCTCCGGAGCCCGACGAGACGACCGGGATCGGCGTCCCGATCATGCGGGCGCTCGCCGACGAGGTGCGCTTCGGGGCCGGGCCCGACGGCGGCACCGAGGTGCAGATGGACTTCAGCTGCGAGCGCGACGGGCGGCGGCTGTACGTCGTCCCCGAGGCCCCGGCGCCCGACGAGCTGACCGGACCGCTCGAGCCCGAGGAGGTCCTCGTCACCCTCTCGCCGGTGTCGCTGCTGATGCCGGTGCTCGGCCGCCTCGCCCGCACGCTGGCCGCGACCGCGCACTTCTCGCTCGACCGCTTCTCCGACGTCTACCTGATCACCGACACGATCGCCGCGCACGCCGTGGCCGCCGCCGCGGGACCGCGCATCGCGGTGCGGCTCACCGCCGCCGACCGGCGCCTGGTGCTCCACGTCGGCCCGTTCGTGACCGGCTCCAGCGAGCCCCTGCGCGCCTTGCGCAACGCACCGCCCGCTCCGCTGGCGCGGCTCACCGACGAGGTGTCGGTGGAGCCCGACGGCGTCGGCGAGCTCGTACGCGTCGTCATGGTCGACCACCGTCGCTGAGCTCCGCGGGCGCCAGCGCCAGGGCACCGGCGGGCGCTCGGGGGTGGAGGGTCGACCCCTACTGCCCGTCGAGCAGCTCTTCCGGGCGGGCGGCGAGGGGAATCCGCTCGGCGACCCCGGTCAGGTCGAGCAGTCGCTGCACCTGCGGCGAGCCGCGGACGAGCACGAGCCGACAGCCCTCGCCGGCGAAGCGCTGGTGGGCGCGGACGATGATGCTCAGGCCGGTCGAGTCCATGAACTCGAGCTCGCGCAGGTCGACGACGACGAGCTCGGTGCTCGTGGGAGAGATCCCGCCGAGCTGCGCTTCCAGCTCGGGTCCGGTGGCGAGATCGAGCTCGCCGGCGACCGCGATCACCGCCGCCTGACCCTGCCGTCGCACCCGCACGTGAAAGGGACTCTGCACGCTGGGCTCGAGCCTACTTCAAACGGTCCTGATCGCAGGTCTCAAGCAGGCGTGTTTGACGTGGCGCCAAACGCGGAAAACGTCACACCGGGCATGTGCAGCGAAGCCACCGATGTCACCGGTCGCCACGAGGCGCTGTTGTACCGAGATCTGGACGAGTTGCGCGACGCCGTGCGCGCGTTCGTCGGCGCCCGCTCGCGAGCGGGCGAGCCGACGCTCGCCGTCGTGTCGCGGAACACCCGCCGCCGGCTCGGGGGCGCGCTCGAGGAGCAGGCCGCCGTGCACGAGCTCGAGCGCATCGCTCCGAACCCCGCCCGCCTGCTCCCGTTCCTCCAGGACTGGCTGTCCGAGCACGACGGGCACGGGCGAATCGTCGCCGAGCCCGTCTGGGCCGGACAGGGTCGCGCCGAGACGGCCGAGGCGCTGCGCCACGAGGCGATGCTCAACGTCGTGCTCGGTGCCGGCGCCGCGATGCTGTGCGCCTACGACGCCGCGGGCCTGGACGACGACGCGCTCGCCGGCGCCGAGGTCACCCATCCCCACGTGCGCGACGTGTCGGGCTCGCACCCGAGCCCGCGGTTCGAGGATCCGCTCGTCGCGTCGGGCGGCAGGCACTGGCCGATGCGCGAGCCCGCCGATCCGGATTCGGTGTCGGTGCTGCACTTCGACGGCGATCTCGGCACGCTGCGCCGCGCGGTCGTCGACCACCCGTCGGTGCGCGCGTTGAGCCGTATTCGCCGCGACGAGCTGGTGCTCGCCTTCAACGAGGCCGCGACCAATGCGGTGCGCCACGGCGACGGGCTCGCGCGGGCTCGGCTGTGGCAGGACGGCGACCGGGTCGTCTCCGAGATCAGCTCTCCGGCGCCGCTCGCCGACCCGCTCGCGGGCGGCCGCCGGCCCGATCCCGAGGCGACCTCGGGCCGCGGGCTGTGGCTGATCAACGAGCTCTGCGACCTCGTCGAGATGCGCGCCGCCGGCGCGGGCGTGACATTGCGGATGCACGTGCGCGTCGCGGGGTAGTCCTGGCTCCATGACCGATCTCGTCTTCCTCGGCACCGGCACGATGGGCCTGCCCATGGCTCGCAACCTGCTGGAGGCCGGCTTCAACGTCCATGCCTACAACCGGACTCCCGATCGCGCCCGTCCGCTGCAGGACGACGGCGCCCAGCTGTACGCCGACGCCGCCGCGGCCGCCGACGGCTGCCCGCTGATGGTGACGATGCTCAGCGACGGCGACAGCGTGCTCGAGGTCGCCACCGCGGCGCTCGCCGCGTCCACCCCGCCCGACGTGTGGATCCAGATGAGCACGATCGGGGTGCAGGACACCGAGCGGTGCGCCGAGCTCGCCGACGACCGCGAGGTGACCCTCGTCGACGCCCCCGTGCTCGGCACGCGCGACCCCGCGCAGGAGGGCAAGCTCGTCATCCTCGCCTCGGGCCCCGAGTCCGCCCGCCCCGCCGTCGACCCCGTCTTCGAAGCGGTCGGCGCCCGCACCGAGTGGCTCGGCGAAGCCGGCGCCGCCACCGCGGCCAAGGTCGTCATCAACGGCTGGGTCGTCGGCGTCGTCGGCGTCCTCGCCGAGGTCATCACCCTCGCCGAGGGTCTGGGCGTCGATCCTCAGGTCTTCTTCGACGCCGTCCGCGGCGGCCCTCTCGACCTCCCCTACGCCCAGCTCAAGGGCGGCGCGATGATCAAGCACGCCTTCGACGACGTCTCCTTCCGCCTCGCCCTCGCCCGCAAGGACACCGAGCTCCTGCTCACCGCCGCGGGTCAGGCCGGCCTCGAGCTCCCGATCATGGAAGGCGCTCTGACGCGTCTGCGCGCCGCGCAGGACGCCGGGCACGGCGACGAGGACATGGCCGCGACCTACTGGGCAAGCGCCCCCGACGGGGCTGGCTAACGTCTCTCCCGCGATCCCACGACCCCGAGGTGAGCGATGCCTGAGTCCGACCCGTCCGACTTCGAGCTCGAGCAGGAGCAGGAAGCCGCCGCCGAAGCCGCCGCGATCGGCGGCCACGTCAGCGACGAGCCCGATTTCCTCGACGATCCCGAGGCAGATCCCGCCCAGCGTCCCCTGATCGAGGCCGGCGAGGGCGAGGCCGAGGGCTTCGAGCTCGCCGAGCAGGAGCTGATCGAGCACGCCAGCCACGGCGACGAGCACGCCGCCGGACGCATCCTCGAGGACGCCCCCGACCTCGAGGAGGACCCGCGGGTCGCGATCGACGGCGAGCCCGACGAGGCGAGCCCCGAAGACGAGTGAGCCGGCGGCGCCGGCGGTCAGCGCTCGGAGGGCGAGGAGCGGTGCGGGCGCTCGTGGACGAGCTCCTGCAGCCGCCGCACCGACTTGCGCAGCAGGCGGGAGACCTGCATCTGTGAGACGCCGACGTGATCGGCGATCTCGGCCTGGGTGAGATCCTCGCCGAAGCGCAACCAGAGGATCTTCCGCTCGCGCTCGGGGAGCGCCTGCGCGGCGGCGAAGACCGTCGTCTGCTCGTCGACCCGCTCGAGGCGGTCGTCCTCGCCGCCGAGGGTGTCGAGGTGCGCGGCGGCGTCGCCGTCGCTGGAGCGGGGCGCGTCGAGCGAGACCGTGTCGTAGGCCTCGCCGGTCTGCAGGCCGTCGAGCACCTCCTCCTCGCTGCACTCGAGGTACTCGGCGAGCTCGGCCACGGTCGGCGAGCGGCCCTGGCGCGAGCTGATCTCGCGGCGCGCCTCGGCGATGCGCCGGGCCCGCTCCTGAGCGGAGCGATCGACGTGCAGGGCCCAGCTGGCGTCGCGGAAGTAGCGCTTGAGCTCACCGACGATGGTCGGCACCGCGAACGAGCTGAACGCGAAGCCCCGTTTCGGGTCGTAGCGCTCGACCGCCTTGACCAGGCCGAGGCTCGCGACCTGGACGAGGTCGTCGTAGGGCTCGTTGGCGCCCGCGTACCGGCGAGCGAGCTTGCGCGCCAGGGGCAGGAACCTCTCGATCAGCGTGTCTCGAGCGCCGACGTCGCGGTACTCGTCCCACCTGAGAAACAGTGCATCGGAATCGACGGTCGCAAGCAGGCTTGCCGGCAACGCGCACCTCCGTGAGTCGCAGACCCGGAGGGTTCTAGCACAGCCCGTCGCGGGAACACGGAGCCTGGCGCAATACGGTCCGTTTTAGGTCCGTCAGACGGCGCGGGCGGCGAACTTCTGGATCGCCGGCGATCCCCGATCGTCGTCGAGCAGATCCAGGACCGCATCCTCGAGGCGGGCGCGGCGGCGATCGTCGGGTCCGCGCGGCTCGCCGTTCCGGTCGAGCTCGCCGCCAATCGCCCACCCCGAGAGATAGCGGTCGAACAAGCGGGGGTCGATGTAGGAGCGCCGGGCGACCGCGGGCGTGTTGCCGAGCACCTCGGCGACGCCGCGCACCGCGCCGTTGATCGCGCGCTTGCGGGCGGTCTTGGAGAGCGCGGCGCGCCCGTCGATGCCGAGCGAGACCGCGGCGAGCATTGTCGCGTTCCACGTCCGGAAGTCCTTGGCGCTGTAGTCCTCCCCGATCAGCGACTTCAGGTGCTCGGAGATCTGGTCCGAGCGCACGGGATGCCAGCGGCGGCCCTCGCGGTAGGCGAGCAGCTGCTCGCCGCCGCTGCGCCGTCGCTTGAGCGCGCGGACGACCTCGCCGGCGAGCGGGTCCGGAACCGGCCACACGCGGGGCACGCCACCCTTGCCCGGATACTCGAAGACGACCTCGTCATCGGCGATCGTCACGTGCTCCTTTCTGACCGTGGCCAGGCCGACCCCGCTGTCGTCGTCGGCGTACTGCTCGGACCCGATCCGAAACAGCCCGACGTCGAGCAGCCGGATCGCGCACGCGAGCACCCGCGCCTCGTCGAGCTCGTCCCCCTGACGCAGCACCCGCAGGATCTGGCGGCGCAACCGCGGCAGGGTCCGGGCGAAGTCGACCATGTGGTCGAACTTCGCGCGGTCGCGCTGCTCGCGCCAGCGCGGGTGATACAGGTACTGCGTGCGCCCGGCGGCATCCACCCCCGTCGCCTGCAGGTGTCCCATGGGGTCCATCGAGATCCACACGTCCTGCCAGGCGGGCGGGATCGCCAGCTCCTTGATCCGCAGGATGTCCTCGGGATCCCGGTGAGGGTTGCCGTCGGAGTCGGTGTAGCTGAAGCCCTTCCCACGCCGCACGCGGTGCAGGCCCTTGCCCGAGGGGTCCGAGCGGCGCAGTCGGGCGCGACGGGTGGCGGGGGCGGTCTGCGCCATGCTCAGAGCGCACTACCCGTCTGCGCCGCACGGCAAGCCGCCGCATCCACCCCCCCGCCCGTACACTGGGCCGGTCATGTCAGGCATCGTCGTCGTCGGCGCCCAGTGGGGCGATGAGGGCAAGGGGAAGGTCACCGACATGCTCGCCGAGCGGGCCGACGCGATCGTGCGCTTCCAGGGCGGCAACAACGCCGGCCACACGATCGTCCGCGACGGCGAGACGTGGAAGCTGCACCTCATGCCGTCGGGGATCCTGCATCCCGGGAAGCTGTGCGTGATCGGCAACGGGGTGGTGGTCGACCCCAAGGTCCTGACCGACGAGCTCGACGAGCTGCGCCATCGCGGCGTCGAGACCAAGTCGCTGCGCATCTCGGCCAACGCGCACCTGATCATGCCCTACCACATGATGCTCGACCACGCCGGCGAGGCCAAGCTCGGCAAGCTCGAGATCGGGACCACGCGACGCGGCATCGGCCCCTGCTACGCCGACAAGGCCGCCCGCCTCGGCATCCGCGTCCAGGACCTGCTCGACGAGAAGATCCTCAAGAAGAAGATCGTCGCCGCCCTGGACCCCAAGCGCTCGTCGCTGCGGCCGTACGCCCGCGACCCGCGCCTCGACCTGCAGGCGATGAGCGAGGAGTACCTGACCTACGGCCACGTGCTCGAGCCCTACATCGCCGACACCTCGCGGCTCGTGCTCCAGCGCCTGGACCGCGGCGACATGGTCGTGTTCGAGGGCGCACAGGGCGCGATGCTCGACATCGACCACGGCACCTATCCGTTCGTGACCTCGTCGAACCCCGTCGCCGGGGCGGCCTGCATCGGCGCCGGGGTCGGCCCCAAGGACATCGACGAGGTGTGGGGTGTGGCCAAGGCCTACGTCACCCGCGTCGGGGCGGGTCCGTTCCCGACCGAGCTCGACGGGCCGCTCGCCGAGGAGATGCGCGAGCGCGGCGGCGAGTACGGGACCACCACCGGGCGCCCGCGCCGGGTCGGCTGGATGGACCTCGTCGCCCTGCGCTACGCCGCACGGCTGAACTCGCTGACATCGCTCGCGATCACCAAGCTCGACGTCCTCGCGGGCTTTGACCCGATCCGGGCCTGCGTCCGCTACCGGGGCGCCGAGGGCGCCGAGTTCGACTACTTCCCCTATCACCAGACCGTCCTGCACCACGCGGCCGGCGAGTACGTCGAGCTCGCGGGCTTCAGCGAGGACATCAGCGCGTGTCGCTCCGAGAGCGATCTTCCCGCGCCCGCGCGCGACTATCTCGAGTTCGTCGCCGACTTCGTCGGGGTGCCGATCGCGCTCGTCGGGGTCGGCCCGAGTCGCGACCAGGTGATCTGGACCGGCGACGGCGGCGACACCGCGATCCGCCTGGCCGCTTAGTGACCTACGGACGGGGGCCTGGCTATAGCTAGCTCCCCGGCTCGAGCAGGTCCGGGTCGCCGACCCGGCGCACGACGCGCGCGGGGACCCCCATCACGACGTCGCGGGGCGCCACGTCGCGGGTGACGACCGCGCCGGCGGCAACGAACGCCTCCTCGCCGATCTCGACGCCCGGGGTCAGCGTCACCCCGCCGCCGACCCGGCAGGCGCGGCGGAGCACGGGCCCGCGCAGCGGCTCGCCGGCGGGACGCCGTCCCATGGCGTCGTCGTTGGTCGTCATCACGCCGGGGCCGAGGAACACGTCGTCCTCGACGACGGCTCCGCCGGTGACGTAGACGAGCGTCTGGATCGAGACGCGCGCTCCGACTCGAGCGTCGAAGTCGACCGTCGAGCCGCGGCCCACGACGGTCCGCTCGCCGACACTGGCCCGCTCTCGCACGTGCGCCTGGTCGCCGACGATGACCCGGGCAGCGAGGCGAGCGCCGGCGTAGACGACGGCGCCGCAGCAGATCGTCGCGCCGTCGGCGATCTCGAGCGCCCCGACGGCGCCCACGGCGCTCGATCCCGGTCGCAGCCGGGGGCGTTTGCCGAGCACGGCGTGGTCCTCGACGAGGCAGTCGGCGCCGAGCGTGACCCCCGGATGCACGATCGCGCCGGCGCCGATCGCGGTGCCGTCTCCGATTCTCACGTCGGCGTGGACGACCGCGCCGGGACCGAGCGTCACCCCGGCGCCGAGCGAGGCCTCCGCAGAGACGAACGCGCCGTCGGCGCGCGGGACGGCCGGCTCAGCCATTCGCGATCATCGGGGCAGCAGTCCCAGCGCGTCGACGACGCGTCCCGCGGCGTGGCCGTCGCCGTAGAGCGGCGGCCGGCTCGCCGGCGGCGTCGCTCGGAGCGCCGCCAACGTGGCCTCGACGTCGAGGTCGACGAGCGTGTTCCAGCCCTGCGCCACCGTCTCGGTCCATTCCGTGCGGTCGCGCAACGTGACGCACGGGACGCCGGCGAGGTAGGCCTCCTTCTGCAGGCCGCCCGAGTCGGTCAGCGCCGCGCGGGCCTGGCAGAGCAGCGCGGTCAGCTCGAAGTAGCCGAGCGGCTCGGTCAGGGTGACGCGCGGGGCGCGACGCAGTTCTTCGGTCAGCTCGAACTCGTGCAGCCGGGCTCGGGTCCGGGGATGCAGCGGAAGCACGACCGGCATCGGCACCTGCGCGAGGAGGTGGACGAGGCGATGCAGGCGGGCACGGTCGTCGACGTTGCCGGCCCGGTGCGCGGTCGCCAGCACGTACTCGCCCGGCTCGAGTCCCCGGGCGCGCACGAGATCGTCGCGCTTGCGCGCATGCGGCTGGGTGCTCAGCGCGACGTCGACCATGACGTCGCCGACGAGCTCCGCGTGACCCGGGACCGACTCGTCGCGCAGGTTCGTCATCGCGGTTTCGCTCGAGCACAGAAGGAGCGAGCTCGCGTGGTCGACGAGGACGCGGTTGAGCTCCTCGGGCATCGCGCGGTCAAACGAGCGCATGCCCGCCTCGACGTGCGCCACCGGCACGTGCGCCTGGGCGCCGGCGAGGGCGCCGGCGAGCGTCGAGTTCGTGTCGCCGTAGACGAGCACGATGTCGGGGGTGAGGTCGGCGATGAGCGGCGCGAGCGCCTCGAGCATCCTGCCGGTCTGCGAGCTCGCGCTGCCTCCCCCGATCCCGAGCTCGCGATCGGGATCGGGGAGCTCGAGCTCGGAGAAGAAGATCGCCGACAGCCGGTCGTCGTAGTGCTGGCCGGTGTGGACGAGCGTCTCGGAGTGCTCGCCGCGCAGCGGCCGCGACACCGCCGCCGCCTTGATGAACTGCGGGCGGTTCCCGATGACGGTGAGGACGTTCAGGAATCCAGCTCCGAGCGGATTCGCTGCGCGGCGGCGGCCGCCGCCCGCTCGGTCACCGGCCCGGGCGCGGCGTACGGGTGCTCGTCGACGGCGCTCACCGGCTGCACCTCGCGCACCGTCGAGGCGAGGAACACCTCCTCGGCGGCGGTCAGGTCCTGCAGCGTGCACGGGCGCTCCATCGCGCCGGTGAGCTCGATGATCATCGCGCGGGTGATCGAGGCCAGGATGTGATCCTCCAGCGACGGCGTGAACAGCTCGCCGTCGCGGACCCAGAACACCGAGTTCGTCTGGCCCTCCAGGACCCGGCCGTGCGGCGTGACGAGCAGGGCCTCGTCGAACCCCTGCTCCTGCGCGAGCCGCCGGGCGAGCATGTTCGACGCGTAGGAGAGCGACTTGATCCCGTCCAGGATGCGGGTGGGGGCGTAGGTGATCGTCTTGCACCGCGCTTGATCGCAGACCGGCGGCAGCGGCTCGGTGAGCAGGATCCGCCGGCCGCCGCGGGTGATCATGATCCGCAGGCACTCGTGATCCTGACCGGGGCCGGCCCGCGCGAGCAGCCGGTTGGCGTCAGCGCGCACGGCCTCCAGATCGATCGCCAAGCGCAGGTTGCGCCCGCTGCGTTGCAGCCGCGCCAGGTGCTCGTCCATCGCGAAGGCAAGCCCGTCGTAGACGCGGATGACCTCGAAGGCGCCGTCGCCGCGGACCAGGCCGTCGTCGGTGACCGAGATCGTCGCCGCCGACGCCGGCATGATCTCGCCGTCGAGCGAGGCGAGCGAGGTGGCGCCGGAGAGGCTCATCGGGGACGGAGCCTAGCCGCCCGGCGCGGCGTGGGCGCTCAGGTCCCGCTGGTCGCGTCGCCCAGACCGCGGCGTGGGCGCTCAGGTCCCGCTGGTCGCGTCGCCCAGACCGCGGCGTGGGCGCTCAGGCCCCGTCGGTCCGGGTCGCCCAGACCGCGGCGAGGCGCACGATCGTCGCCGCCGCGGCCGCCATGTCCTGCAACGAGGCCCACTCCCGGACCGAGTGATACTCGTGCCCGCCGGTGAAGATGTTCGGCGTCGGCAGGCCCATCTCGCTCAGCCGCGACCCGTCGGTGCCACCCCGGATGGGCCGCCGCGCCGGCTCGAGGCCCTCGGCCCGGATCGCCTCCTCGGCGGCCGCGACGACCTCGGGGACCGGCGCCAGGTGCTCGTGCATGTTGCGGTACTGGCGGCGGACCTCGAGCTCGAGCGTCGCTCCGGGGTGGGCCCGGACAACCGACCGCGCGGTCTGCTCGAACAGCTCGCGGTGCTCGCGGAGCGTGTTCTCGTCGAAGTCGCGCAGGATCGCACGGATCTCGGCCGTCGCCGCCGAGCCGATCAGCTCGTACGGGTGGATGAAGCCCTCCCGCCCCGACGTCGTGTCGGGGGTCAGCCGGTCGGTGGGCAGCGCGGCAACGATCTCGGCCGCCACGCGCAGGGCGCTGACGAGCTTGCCCGTCGCGTATCCGGGATGGATGTCCACGCCCCGGATCGTCGCGACGACCTCGTCGGCCGAGAAGGTCTCGTCGTTGACCCCGCCCACGCCCGATCCGTCGAGCGTGTACGCGCACCGCGCGCCGAATCCCTCGATGTCGAACAGCGTCGCGCCCTCCCCGATCTCCTCGTCGGGCGTGAAGCACACCCGGAGCGTCGGCCGCGGCAGCTCCGGATGGGCCGCCAGATAGGCGACGGCGGTCACGATCTCGGCCACCCCCGCCTTGTCGTCGGCGCCGAGCAGCGTGTCCCCGCTCGAGGTCACGATATCGTGCCCTTCGCGCGCGCCGAGCTCTGGCATCGACGCCGGGTCCAGCCGCGTGCCGTTGCGCGGGAGGGAGATGACGTCCCCGTCGTAGTCGCGGTGCACGACGGGCTCGACGCCGCCGGCCGGGGCGTCGGGGCTGACGTCGACGTGGGCGATGAGGCCGATGACGGGCGCATGGTCGCGGTTGGCCGCCAGCGTCGCGGTGACGTAGCCGTTGGGATCGAGAGCGGCGTCGGTCAGCCCGGCCTCGCGGAGCTCGTCGGTCAGCAGCCGGCCGAGCTCGAGCTGGCCGGGGGTGCTCGGTGACCGAGTGCGGTCGCGCACCGACTGGGTGTCAACCCGGACGTACCGATCGAACCTCGACAGGAGGTCCGGTGCGATCTCTGCTGCGAGGGCGGAGGCGTAGCGCCCGGACACCGGTGCAGTATCCCAGCCCGGGCGAGCGCCGGCGGGTCGAGCCCGGCGCTCAGACGACGGCGACGTCGCGCGCGGGCTCGGCGAGCGGATCGGGGCGCACGCCGAGCCCGGCCAGCGGAACGGGTGCGGGCGGGCCGGAGGCGATGGCGCCATCGACGTCGGCGGGCACCGCCGCCTCGCGTTCGCGCCGAGCCTCGCGCGAGATCATCACGCAGACGAAGAGTGTCAGCAGGGGGACGAGGACCACCCAGCCGACGAGCAGGATCACCATCGTCATCGTCGGTCGTCTCCGGGCCGCGGCGTGATCATGCGTCCGGGATCGGCGGGACCGGCTCCCGGCTTCGTCGGTCGGCGGCAAAACGGACGAACGTCCGAGTCCGATGCCCCGTCCGCGAACGTCAGGCGGTGCGCAGGTCCATCCGGTGATCGTGCCCGACGAGCGGCAGCTCGTCGCACATCTCGGTCAGCCGCGACACGGTCCGGGCGGTGATCTGCGCGCAGAGCTCGTCGCGGTCGAGGATGTTCGTGGTGATGACGACCGAGCGCTGGTCCTCGTAGCGGCCGTTGACGATCGAGTAGAGCTCCTCGAGGACCCAGTCGGTGGTGCGTTGCGCGCCGACGTCGTCGATGTGGAGGAGATCGACGGCGGTGAGGCGGTCGAGCAGGTCGACGTGGGAGCGCTCGGCGCGGTGGGTGTCGCGGATCTCGTTGAGCAGGCGGGGGAGGGAGTAGATGGCGACCGAGCGGCCGGCGTCGGAGGCGGCCTTGGAGACGAGCATCGCCAGCGTCGTCTTGCCGGTGCCGACGGGGCCCATGAACCACAGGCCGCGGCCGTGGTCGAGCTGGTCGTCGATCGCGGAGGCGAAGCGGCGGGTCGCGGTCACGATGCGCGGCTCGATGTCGGTGACCGGGGGCCGGTCGAAGGAGACGTCGCGGTAGCGGCGGGGGATGACCGCCGAGAGGTTGCGAGCCTTGGCGTGCGCGACGCGCTGGGCGCGGCAGCGGCAGTCGAAGGCGGTGTTGGACGCGAGGTCGTAGCGAAAGCCCGAGCCGTCGCAGAGATCAAAGGCGCAGCCGTCGCTCATGGCCCGAAGCGCTCGCCGGCGTAGTTCATGAACTTCGGGTACTCCTTCTGGAAGGTGAGCACGACGTCGCCGACGGGCCCGTTGCGGTGCTTGGCGATGATGATGTCGGCCTCGCCGGGGCGCTCGGAGTCCCGTTCGTAGTACTCCTCGCGGTAGATGAACATCACGAGGTCGGAGTCCTGCTCGATCTGGCCGCTCTCGCGCAGGTCGGAGAGGACCGGCTTCTTCTCGCCGCCGCGCTGCTCGACGGCGCGGCTGAGCTGGGACAGCGCGATGACCGGCACGTCGAGCTCGCGGGCCAGGCCCTTGAGCCCGCGACTGATCTGCCCGACCTGCTCGACCCGGCTCTCGATCCGGCCCTCGTGGCGCATCAGCTGCAGGTAGTCGATGATGATCAGGCCGAGACCGCCCTCGAGCTGGCTGTGCAGGCGGCGCGACTTGGCACGCACCTCGAGGACTCCGGTGTCGGAGGAGTCGTCGACGAACAGGGGCGCCTCGGCGAGGCGCTGGCAGGCCTCCAGGACCTTCGGCCAGCGGGACTCGGCGACCCGGCCGCGACGGAGGTCCTCGCCCTTGATCCGCGCCTGGGAGGCGACGAAGCGCTGGGCGAGCTCGGATTCGGACATCTCAAGCGAGAACAGCGCCACCGAGTGGCCGGCGAGCACCGCGTTCTCGGCGATGTTGGCGACGAGCGCCGACTTGCCCATCGACGGCCGGGCGGCGAGCACGACCAGGTTGCCGGGCTGAAACCCGCCCGTCTTCTCGTCGAGGTCCTTGAAGCCCGACGGGGTCCCGGTGAGCGGCGTCTTGGCCACCGACAGCCGGTGCAGCTTGTCGGTCTCCTCGTGCAGGATGTCCGCGATCGAGCGGATCTTCTTCTGGCGATCGTCGGTGGCGACCTCGAGCACCGAGCGCTCGGCGGCTTCGACGAGCTCCCGGGCCGGCGCCTCGCGGGAGAGGACGCTCGCCTGGATCTCGTACGACGCGGTCAGCAACGAGCGCAGCTTGAAGTTGTCGTGGACGATGCGCCCGTACTCGCGCGCGTGGCCCGCCGCGGGCACCCAGCCCGCGAGCTCGTCGATCGCCGCGGGCCCGCCCATGTCGTCGAGCTTGCCGTCCTGGCGCAGGATCTCGGAGACGGTCAGGTGGTCGATCTTGCGATCGCTCTCGTACAGCGCGAGCATGGCGCCGAACGCGGCGCCGTGCTGCTCGCGATAGAAGTGCTCGGGCCGGAGCTGCTCCTCGACGAGCAGCGAGTGGAGATGGCGCTCGTCGAGCAGCACCGCGCCGAGCACCGATTTCTCCGCCTCGAGGTTGTGCGGCGGGACGGCGATGTTCTGGACGGCGCTCACGGGGGCGTCCGAATATAGGTTCGGGATCGGCGGCAGGCCGCGCCGCATCCCGCTGTCAGCGAGCTTTGCTCAGCGGGCGCTACGTGAACGCCGAGACGCCGGTCAGGTCGCGTCCGACGAGCAGCGACTGGATCGAGTCGGTGCCCTCGTAGGTGGCCACGATCTCCATGTCGGAGAGGTGGCGGCCGACGACGTAGTCGAGCAGGACGCCGTTGCCGCCGAGCAGGTCGCGCGCCTGCGAGCAGACGTGCTTGGCGCGGCGGGCGTTGTGGAGCTTGGCGAGCGAGGCGATCTCGGAGGTCATCTCGCCGCGCTGCTGAAGGTCGGCGAGGCGGAAGCAGTAGAGCTGGGTGGCGGTCGTATCGGCCGCCATGGAAGCCAGCTGGGCCTGGACGAGCTGGAAGCCGGCGATCGGACGGCCGAACTGGGAGCGCTCCCGGGCGTAGGCGATCGCGTGCTCGAGCGCCGCCATCGCGTGGCCGACGCACTCCCAGGCGACGCCGCCGCGGGTCGCGGTCAGCACGCGGTTGGTGTCGCGAAAGCCGCTGCAGTGCTCGAGTCGGTTCTCGGCCGGGACGTGGACGTCGGTGAGCGTGATCTCGGCCTGCCAGACGGCACGCTTGCCGAGCTTGCCGCTCATGACGGTCGCGTCGAAGCCCGGGGTGCCCTTCTCGACGAGGTAGCCGCCGACATCGCCCGCCTCGTCGCGGGCCCAGACGATCGTGACGTCGGCGAAGGAGGCGTTGCCGATCCAGCGCTTGGCGCCGTTGAGAACGAAGCCGTCGCCCGACCGTGCGGCGGAGGTCTCGAGCGAGACCGAGTCCGAGCCATGCTTGGGTTCGGTCAGGGCGAAGGCGCCGATCGTCTCCAAGCGGGCCATGGGCGGCAGCCAGCGGGCCTTCTGCTCCTCGGAGCCGAGCATGCCGATCGCGCCCATCGCCAGGCCCGAATGGACCCCGAAGAAGGTGGAGATGCTGCCGTCGGCGCGTGAGAGCTCGCGCGAGACGATGCCCGAGGCCAGGTGCGACATGCCCGGACAGTCGTGGCCCTGGATGGTCGTGCCGGCAATGCGCAGCTCGGCGAGCTTGGGCACGATCTCGAACGGGAACTCGGCGCGCTCCCAGTGGTCGGCGATGATCGGGGCCACGTCGAGCTCGCCGAAGGCGCGGAGCCGATCGCGGAGCTCGCGCTCGGCGTCGGAGAGCGTGTCGTCAAGCCGGTAGTAGTCGGCCAGCGCGACGGGCGCGGTGATCTCGGTGGTCATCGTCTCTCCTCGGGTTGCACTCGCTGTCGGATCTCAGTATGGAGCCTCGCCGACCGCCTCCGGCCGCCGGGCTCCCCGGAGTCACCACCGGGCTCCGGCTGAGGTCATCCTCGAGCCTCCTAGGGTGTCGGGCGTCCGCGTGGGATTCGCCACCAGCCCCGGATTCACCACCGGGTTCCAGGCAAAGCGCGAAGCGCCAGCCACGTGCACGCGGACGGCGACCGAGGCCTCCCGATCTGACGCCCTTGTGTCGTCTGCGCCTCCGTGCGGTCGAGCGCCCCCGATGAACGCGGGCGTCAGACCGGGACGGTCTCGGCCGCCGCACGCGCGCGGCCAAAAGGACAGCTACGCAGCGACGACCATCGTCTTGACGGTCGCGGTCACGTCGTCGGCGACCTCGACGACGACCATGTAGGTGCCGACGTTCCGGATCGGGTCGTCGAGATGGATCTTGCGCCGGTCGACGCGGAGGCCGCGAGCGTCGCGGATCGCCTCGGCGATGTCCTGATTGGTCACCGACCCGAACAGGCGTCCGTCGTCGCCGGCCTGCTGAGCGATCGTCAGCACCGTGCGACCGAGCAGCGACGCGTTCTCCTGCGCGCGCTCACTGGCCTCGCGCAGCGCGCGGTCGGCGTCCTGCCGGCGGCGCTGGGCGACCTTGATCGACGCCGCGGTCGCGGGCTCGGCGAGCCTGCGCGGCACGAGGTAGTTGCGCAGATAGCCGGCCGACACGTCGACGACCGTCCCGCGCTCACCGAGGCTCTCCACGTCCTGCAGCAGAATCGCCTGGGGCATGATGGGTCGGCTAGCGGTCGCGGTCGCGGTCGCCCCGGCCACCGCGATGATCGCCGCCCTCGGCGACGTAGGGCAGCAGCGCCAGCTCCCGGGCCCGCTTGACCGCGCGCGCCACCTGGCTCTGATGCCGGCGGCAGGCACCCGTGATCCGTCGCGATCGGATCTTGCCGCGATCGGAGATGAACCGACGCAGCATCGAGACGTCCTTGTAGTCCGCCTGATCGATCTTGTCGCGGCAGTAGGGGCACGACTTGCGGCGGGTGGAGGTCCCACCGCCCTTGCGGTCGCGCCGCCGCACCGGACGCCTGCGTTGCTTGGCCACGTCGCTCAGCCTAGCGTGCGCGAACGCCCGGTGCCCTTTGGGCCCGCGATTCGCAACTGACGACTCCGGCGGCGTCTGGACGCACCTGACGCCGCGCGCTCGCCCTCATGTATCACCAATACGATCGGGCTCGCGCGCGACGCCAGGCACGCCCAGCCACTCGCTGGATTCCGCCACTTGCTCAGTCACGGACCCTGACGACTCAGAAGGGGATGTCCTCGTCCGCGCCGGCTCCCACCGGCGTGCGCTCGAAGTCGCCGGTGTCGATCGGCACGTCGCTCTCCGGGGCGCGGGTGCTCGAGGAGAACCCGTTCCCGTTGCCGCCGTCGTCGCGGCCGCCGAGGAACTGCACCGAGTCGGCGACGATCTCGACCGACTGGCGCTTCTGCCCCTCGCGGTCGGTCCACTCGCGCCACTGCAGGCGACCGTCGATCGCCACGGGACGTCCCTTGCTCAGGTACTTCTCGCAGTTCTCGCCCTGCGAACCCCAGACGGTGACGTCGAAGTAGTTCGGGGCGTCCTCCCACTCGCCGGCGCTGTTGCGCCGCCGCCCGTTGCAGGCGACCCGCAGCGAGCAGACGGACGTGCCGCTCGGCAGCGACCGCAGCTCGGGGTCGCGGGTCAGGTTGCCGGTGATGATCACCCTGTTGATGTTGCTGCCGGCCATCGCTTGGCTCCTTCTCTCGGAACGAACTGAACCCGAGTCTATGGTCGCGCCAGACGGAGACCGGCCTGCGGCTCGGAAAATGGAGAGAGTTGTGTGAGTCGGGACCGCAAGGCGTCTCGCGCCGTGACAGAGACGCCAGGAATCCGGCCGCGGTCGCTCAGGATTCGGCGGCGGCGCCGCTGAGCACCGGCGGGGCCGCATCGGGCGGCGGCGGGGTGCCGGGCAGCACGCGGATGATCCGGAAGCGCAGCACCGCGTCGTTGATCCGCAGGCTGTGCGACAGCGCCTCGAGCAGCTCGGGCGGACCGGAGAACTGCAGCAGGTGGTACTCGCCCTCGCCCTGGTGGCGGATCTCGTAGGCGAGCGGCCGTGACCGCCAGTCGTCGTTGCGCTCCACGAGCCCGCCCCCGGAGCTGATCTGCGCCTCAACGTCGGCCATGATCTGCGCGCGGCGATCCTCCTCGGCTCCGGTGGAGAGCACGAGCATGAGATCGTAGATGCGCGGTGGTGCAGCCATGAGCGATCGCCCGGGGCGCCGGGCAGCGGCCGACTATAGCGGCTGTCCATCGACGCTCCGGCGCGCCGGATGGAGGAATCGCACAAGTCCGGTGCCAGTTGCCCACCACAAGACGATGCGCGCGCGCCGGACGGTCCCGCCGCGTGTTCTGATGCGCGAGATGGCCGACCGCTTCGCCCCTCGTCCCCGTCACTACGTCTCCCCGGCGATGCTCACGGCCCTGTGGCCGGTCCTGCGCTACTCGGAGACCCGCGAGGCCTTTCTGCTGCGCGCGGTCGGCGGCCGCGTCGGCCCGGTGCTGCGCCCCGACCGGCGGGCGCGCCGGCGCACCGATGCTGCCTACGCGGGCCCCGAGCGCCGCCGGACGCTGCGCGCGGCGTCGAGCTGACCCGCGCCGCCCCTCACGGCGCGCCGTCAGGCTCGGCGCGCCGTCAGGCTCAGCGCGCCGTCAGCGACTCCTCCTTGGCGCGGATGTCGGCGAGCTGCTCGTCCACCCAGTCGCCGGGATTGCGCGCGGTGACGATCGAGATCAGGCCCTCGTGCCGGCGCTGGCGCTCGTCGTAGGACATCGTCAGCGCGGCGTGGATCGAGTCGGCCATCTCCTGGATGTCGAACGGGTTGACCGACAGCGAGTACTCGCCGAGCTCCTCGTGCGCGCCCGTGTTCTCCGACAGGATCGAGACGCCCGCGCGCTCGTTGATCATCGGGCCCTCCTTGGCGACGAGGTTCATGCCGTCGAACATCGCGTTGACGATCAGCAGGTCGTAGTGCTTGTAGGCGGCGACCGCCTCGTCGAGGTCGTCGCGGAGCTTGAGCTGGATCGGCATCCAGTCGGGTGAGCCGTGACGGTGGTTGACGACCGCGACCACCGCCTCGATCCGCTCGAGATACTCGGCGTACTCGGTGACGTCGGTCCGCGACGGCATCAGCTGGGCGATGAAGGTGACGCGCTCGCGGAACTCCGGGTGCTGCTCGAGGAAGGTGTCGAAGGCGCCGAAGCCGCGCAGGACGTTCTTTGAGAGGTCGGCCCGGTCGACGCGCAGGATGAGGTGGTGGCGGCGCCGGCGCAGCAGCTCGCCCTCCATCTCGCGTACGCGCGAGCGGCGCGCGACGGCCTGGATCGCGGTCGAGTCGATCGGCAGCGGGTACGCGCGGACCCACACCTCGCGGTCCTCGACGCGCACCACCCCGGCGTCGTGGTCGACCTCGAGGCCCATCAGGTCCTCGCAGCACTGCAGGAAGTTGCGCCGGTACGAGCGCGTATGGAAGCCGACGATGTCGTTGGACAGGATGCCGTCGTAGATCTGGCGGCGGATCGCCGAGGGCAGGACCCGCCAGGAGTCCGACTGGCTCCACGGGATGTGGACGAAGTGATGCAGGAACACGTCGGGCCGCTCGCGGCGGATGAGGCCCGGCAGCGTGTACAGGTGGTAGTCGTGGACCATCACCACCGGGCTCTGCACCCCGTCGATCTCCTCGAGCGCCGCCTGGGCGAGATCGTCGTTGACGGCGTTGTAGCCGAGCTCGAACGCCTCGGTCTCGTTGCGGCGGATGTCCGGCGCGTTGGACAGGTCCCACAGGTAGTGCTGGATGAACCACAGCAGCGGGTTGGCGATGATGCTGTAGAAGCCGTGGTAGGCCTCGGAGTCGGAGGCCACGAGCTTGACCCGGTACTCGTCGCCCTCGGGCCCGGTCACCGGGAACGGCTTGCCGTCGGCGCGCTCGGCGGCCTGCACGTCGCCCTCGGTCATCGCCGAGGCCACCCAGGTCACCGGACGGTGGGAGGCGAGCCCGATGAGCGCGGTCACCAGCCCGCCCGTGCCGCGCTTGATGCTCCCGTCCTCCTGAAAGGTGACGGGCCCGCGGTTGGAGACCAGGACGAGGGGAGTGTCGGCCGACATCGACGCCTGGCGTTGACGATAGACGTATCCGCGCGCGACGCCAAAGGCCACAATTCCGGTTGACTTGCTACCGTCGCTCCGATACCTCGCCAAGGAGACGCCATGAGCACCACCGACGACCTGCTGGCCAACAACGAGTCCTACGCCGCGTCGTTTCGCAAGGGCGACCTGCCGATGCCGCCGGGCCGCAAGACCGCGGTCGTCGCCTGCATGGACGCCCGCCTCAACGTCTACGGCATGCTCGGTCTGCAGGAGGGCGACGCGCACGTGATCCGCAACGCCGGCGGCGTCGTGAGCGACGACGCGATCCGCTCGCTGGCGATCTCCCAGCGTCTGCTCGGCACCGAGGAGATCATCCTCATCCACCACACCGGCTGTGGGATGCTCACCTTCACCGACGACGAGTTCAAGGCGTCGATCCAGCAGGACACCGGGATCAAGCCCGGGTGGGCGGCCGAGGCGTTTGGCGATCTCGACGAGGACGTGCGCCAGTCGATCGCCCGGATCAAGGCCTCGCCGTTCATCCCGAGCAAGGACTCCGTGCGGGGCTTCGTCTACGACGTCGAGAGCGGGAAGCTGCGCGAGGTCAGTTGACGGCAATACAGTAGGGCCGGTGTCCGAGCACGACGTGATCGTCATCGGCGCCGGCCCCGCGGGCGAGGTGGCGTGCGGCCAGCTCGCCGACGAGGGCCTCGACGTGTGCCTGGTCGAGCGCGAGCTCGTCGGCGGCGAGTGCGCGTTCTGGGCGTGCATGCCGTCCAAGGCGCTCCTGCGCCCCGGCGACCTGTTGGCCGAGGCCGGCCGGGTTCCCGGCGTCAGCGAGGCGTGCGACGGCGAGCTCGACACCGCGACGATCCTCGAGCGCCGCGACGAGGTCATCCACGATCTCGACGACGACGTCCAGCTGCCGTGGTTGCGGGAGCGCTCGATCCACCTCGTGCGCGGCCAGGCCCGCTTCGCGGGTGAGCGCCGACTTCGGGTCGGCGACGAGCTGCTGCAGGCGCGCCGCGCCGTCATCATCGCCACCGGGAGCGGCGCCGACATCCCGCCGATCGGCGAGCTGCGCGAGATCGCGCCGTGGACCAACCGCGAGGCGACGACCAGCAAAGAGGTTCCCGCCAGCCTCATCGTGCTCGGCGGAGGCGCGGTCGGCTGCGAGCTCGCGCAGGCGTGGCGCACGCTCGGCACCCGGGTGACGCTCGTCGAGGCCCTGCCACGGCTGCTGCCCGCCCACGAGCCGTTCGCCGCCGAGCTGCTCGAGCAGGCGCTGCGCGACCGCGGCGTCGACGTGCGCACGGGCGCCCCGGCGACCGGGGCCGCCCGCACGGACGGCTCGTTCTCGCTGACCCTCGACGGCGGCGAGACGCTCGAGGCGCAGGAGCTGCTCGTCGCGATCGGGCGCAAGCCCCACACCGACGACCTCGGCCTGGAGGCGATCGATCTCGCGCCCGGGGAGACGATCGCGGTCGACGACCGGATGCGGGTGGCGAGCCACGAGTCCTGGCTCTACGCGGTCGGCGACGTCAACGGCCGGGCGCTGCTCACCCACGCCGGCAAGTACCAGGCGCTCGTCGCCTGCGCGACGATCATGAACCGCGAGGCGCGCGCGATCTGGGATCGCGAGCTGGCCCCGCAGGTGGTCTTCACCGAGCCCCAGGTCGCCGCCGTCGGGCTGACCCTCGAGCGCGCGCTGGCCGCGGGCGTCCGGGCCCGCGCCGTCGACGCCGATCCCGGCAGGACCCCCGGCGGCAGCTTCGTCGGCAAGGGCGCCGCCGCCCGGACGCGGATCGTCGTCGACGAGGAGCGCGAGGTGATCGTCGGCGCCACCCTCGTCGGCACCGACGTCGCCGAGAGCCTGCAGGCGGCGACGTTCGCGATCGTCGGCGAGGTGCCGCTGGGCCGGCTCGTCCACGCGATGCCGGCGTTCCCCACCCGCAGCGAGGTCTGGCTCAAGCTGCTCGCGGACTGGGCGCCCTAGAGCCGCGCGGCGCTCGCTCGGCGCGCTCTCAGTGCGCGTGGATGATGACGCCGCGGATGTTCTCGCCGGCCTCGAGGTCGTCGTATCCCTGGTTGATCTCCTCGAGCTTGTACTGGCGGGTGATGAGCTCGTCGAGCTTGAGCTTGCCCGAGCGGTACAGCGCGAGCATCTTCTTGATGTCCTCGGTCGGGTTGCAGTCGCCGAACAGCGAGCCCTTGATCTGCTTGCGCATCAGGGTCACGTCGGTGCCCGACAGGTGGACGGTCAGCGCCTCGGGGTGCGCGAGGCCGGTGAGCACGATCATGCCCGCCTTGCGGATCGCCGCCGCGGCCTCGGAGACGACCTCCTCGGTCGCGACGTCGACGGTGATGATCGCCACATCGGCGCCGACGCCCATCGTCAGCTCGCGGGCGAGCTCCCCGGCGGCCGCGCCGTCGGCGGCGCTGTGGGTGGCGCCGAGCTCTTCGGCGAACTCCCGCTTGTTGGCCTTGGGGTCGACCGCGATGATGTTCGTCGCGCCGGCGAGCGACGCGCCCTGCACGGCGTTGGCCCCGATGCCGCCGACGCCGAAGACGACGACGGTGTCGCCGACCTGGACGTTGCCGGCCTTGACCGCCGAGCCCCAGCCGGTGGGGACGCCGCACCCGCACAGCACCGCGACCTCGAGCGGCAGGTCGTCATCGATCTTGACGCACGACGTCTCGTGGATCGTCGCGTACTGCGAGAACGTGCCGAGCATGCACATCGCGCCGGTGTCCCTGCCGTTGAACTGGAACGCGTAGCTGCCGTCGGGGAAGTGGCCGGCGAGGATCGTCGCTCCGGTGTCGCACAGGCTCTGCATGCCGTTGGCGCACCAGCGGCAGTGCCCGCAGGAGGGGATGAAGGCGCACACGACGTGATCGCCGACGGCGACGCGGCTGACGCCCGGCCCGACCGCCTCGATGACCCCGGCGCCCTCGTGGCCGCCGATGTAGGGCATCTCCACGGGCAGGTCGCCGGTCATCAGGTGCATGTCGGAGTGGCACAGGCCGGCCGCCACGTAGCGGATCAGCACCTGGTTGGCCTGGGGCTCCTTGACCTCGACCTCCTCGATCGCCCAGGGCTTGCCGACCTCGTGCAGCACCGCGGCCTTGCTCTTCATCCCGTCACTCTCCTCGCGCTCGAGCGGTTGCACCGAGCAGCCTACTCCTGGGTGTCCAGGCCGACTCTCGGACGCAGCCGTCTGCCGAGGGTGCGGGTTTCGTGATTGATCGGCATCGTGACCCGCCGCGAGGATCGGCTCGCCCGGGCCGGACCGCCGCGACAGCCCGCTCAGGCCGTCGCGAACCGCCCCAACGTCTGCTCGGCTCGCACCCCCGGCAGATGCTCGCGCCAGATCCGGTAGTAGGCAAGCTCCTCGCGCGTGCGCAGCGGGGGGTCGACCTCGGCGGCCTGCGCCGCGAGCTCGGCTTCGGTGACCTGGCTCTCGGCCGCCTCGGTCAGCACCGAGGAGGCGCCGCTGCCGTCTCCGAATTGTGCCTTCTCGCGCCACAGCAGCTCCTCGGGCAGCCAGCCGGCGAACGCCTGGCGGAGCAGCCGCTTCTCGGGGACGCCGTCGCCGGCGGTCTTCCACGCGGCCGGCAGCCCGAGGACGAGCCGGATCACCGCGCGGTCGAGGAAGGGCACCCGGGCCTCCAGGCTGTGGGCCATCGTGACCCGGTCGCAGCGCTGGAGGTTGAGGTTGTGCAGCCCGTTGAGGTTGACGACGAGCTCGTCGTGGAGCTCGTCGGGATCGGAGAAGTCCTCGTGGAAGTACTGGTAGCCGGCGAACAGCTCGTCGGCGCCCTCGCCGGTGAGCACGACCTTGACGTGCTCGGCCGTCATCTCGGCAAGCAGGTAGTTGGGGATCGCCGAGCGCACGAGCGAGACGTCGAAGTGCTCGATCGCGCGCACGACGGGCGCCACCGCCTCGACCGCCTCGGTCGCGGTGTAGATGCGCTCGTGGTGGTCGGTGTCGAGGTAGGCGGCCGCTTGGCGCGCGGCGACGACGTCCGGGCTGCCCTCCAGCCCGACCGCGAACGTCGGCAGGCGCTGGTCGCGCTCGGCGAGATAGCGGGCCGCGATCGCCGCGATGAGGGTGGAGTCCAGGCCCCCGGAGAGGAACACCCCGACGGGCACGTCGCCCATCATCTGGCGGTGGACGGAGTCGACCAGCACCTCGCGGGTGCGGTCGAGATCCTCGGGCGACGGCTCGTCGTGGCTGTGATCGGCGCCGCCCGGGATTGCGGGGACGGCGTCGGCGAAGCGCTGCAACCCCCCGTCGGGGGTCCAGTGGTGACCCGGCGGGAAGGCCTCCACGTCGCCGTGCCACTGGTGATCGAAGGCCGCGATCTCGGAGGCGAAGCGAACCTCGTCGCCGCGCCGGGCCCAGTACAGCGGCTTGATGCCGACCGGATCGCGGGCCGCGACGAAGTCCGAGCCGTCGGGGGCGGCCGAGAGGAGCGCGTACATGCCCTCGAGCTCGCCGAGCGCGTCGGCGCCGCGGGTCTCGAGCAGCCGCAGGGCGACCTCGTTGTCCGAGCTGGTCAGATAGGTCTGGTCGCCGAGCGTGCGGCGGACCGCCTCGTGGTTGTAGATCTCGCCGTTGCCGACGAGCCACCGCCCGCCGTTTCCGTCGCCGAGCGGCTGGTGGCCGCCCTGCACGTCGACGATCGACAGGCGGCGATGGCCGAGCCAGCAGCCCCCGATGCAGACGTCGCCCCCGTCATCGGGCCCGCGGTGCACCATCCGCTCCAACATGCGCTGATCCTCGCCCGGAGCTTCGGGCCCCAGGCGAGCGGCGATGCCACACATCAGGCGAGGCTGCCGGCCGGGCTGAGGCCGTAGGCCACCGGCATGCGGTCGCTCAGATGGGAGAGCTCGTCGCGCGCGGCGCGCACGGCGACGCCAGCGTCGATCCGGGCCAGCGCGAGCCCGGCGCGGGCTCCGGTCCGGGCGAGGACGCGGCCCTGCGGATCGACGACCTTGGCCTGGCCGGGGAAGCGCAGGCGGCCGTGCCGGCCGAAATGGTTCGCCGCGGCCCAGACGACCTGGTTCTCGACGGCGCGGGTGATGTCGATGAAGTTGAAATGACGCACCTGCCTATCATTGCGTATGAGGCGGGTGGGGTGCGTCCTGCACACGGGCCAGGCTGCCATGCAGGCGACGATCTCGGCCCCGTCGAGTGCCAGCGCGCGAGCCGCCTCGGGGAAGACCTTGTCGTAGCAGAGGAGCATCCCGACGCGTCCGGCCGGGGTGTCGAAGGCGTTAAAGCCCGCGCCGGGAGCGAACACACCGTGCTCGGAGGGCGGGATGTGGACCTTGCGGTGGTGGCCGAGCACGCCGTCGCCGCTGATGCACGCCGCGCTCGAGTACGCCCGGCCATCGGTCGCCGCCTCCGCGTAGCCGAGGCAGATCACCGTGGGGCCGGCGATCGCGGCGAGCCGAGCGAACACCGCCTCGCGATCGCGCAGCACCGGCGCCGGCGCCACCCGCGGCGCGCCGTCGACGTACTCCTCCTTGACATAGCCGCCGAGCGCCGCCTCGGGGAAGACGACGAGGCCGGCGCCGCGGCGACGCGCGTCGCCGACGGTCCGCTCGATCGAGCGCAGGCAGCTCTCCAGGTCCTCGCCGAACGGCGCCGAGACCGCCGCCACCGCCGGTCGACGGGAGAGAGCAAGCCGATGATGCAAGCGCGACACGACGAGATCGTCCCGCTGCGCCGCGACATTGCCATTGGCCCCAGGGCCAATGTTGACGGGCTGAAATCGATCAAACCGGCAGCGCCGGTGCCCCGTTGTCGCCACTTGCGCAAGTGCGTTGGCCATCGCGCAGCTGAGCCGGGATCACCCGGCATCTCGAGCGTGATGTCGTCGCCCTCGCGTTCGACTGCACGGATACCCTCCGTGCGGCATGCTGGACGTGCGGATCTACCGGACCGGCCTGGCGGTCGCGGCCATGGCCCTGGTCGTCCTGGCCTTCTCGCTGGCCAACCAGCAGGGGGCGCGCCAGCCCTCCCTGGCCCCGGATGCCTTCAACGCCGCCAACGTGTCCGCGTCGATGACCTCGATCGCGGCTCGCGACCCCTCGCGGCGCCCCGGCTCCTTCGGCGACGACGCGCTCGCCGCCCAGGTCAGCCGCACGCTGACCGGCGACCGGTTCTCGGTGCGGACCGACACCTTCCGGGGCCGCACCGTCGACGGCGCGCGCACGCTCGAGAACGTGATCGCGACCCGCTTGGGGACCACGAGCGGCGCGATCGTGGTCACGGCGCCGCGGGATCTCGGCGGCGGCACCGGCGCCGACGGCCTCGCGGGGTTGTCGGGCACCGCGACGCTGCTCGAGCTCGGCCGCGACCTCGGGGGCGAGACGCTGAATCGGACCATCGTGCTCGCCTCGACGAGCGCCTCGCAGGGCACCGCGGGGGCGCTGCGCCTCGCCTCGACCCTCGCCGGTCCGATCGACGCCGTCATCGTGCTCGGCGATCTCGCCAGCGCCCACCCGCACCAGCCGATCGTCGTCCCGTGGTCGAACCGCGCGCGGATCGCGCCCCCGGTCCTGCGCGACACCCTCGGCGCCGCGCTGCAGGCCCAGAGCTCGGTGACCTCGGGCTCGACCGGCCTCCCAGGACAGTTCGCCGAGCTCGCCTTCCCGTTCACGATCGGCGAGCAGGCCCCGTTCGGCGATCGCGGCGTTCCGGCGGTGACGCTCTCGGTCTCCGGGGACGCCGGCCCGCGTGACGATGCCCAACTCGCTGGCACGCCACAGCTGACCGGGCTGGGGCGTGCGGTGCTCTCCACGGTCTCGGCGCTCGACGGCGCGGCGCTGCCGCGCTCCTCGGCGTATCTCGAGCTGTCGGGCAAGCTCATCCCGCGCTGGGCGATCGCGCTGTTCGTGCTCGCACTGCTCCTCCCGGTGGCGCTGACCTCGGTCGATGCGCTCGCGCGCGCCCGCCGTCGCGGCCACGTCGTCGGTCGGTCGCTCGCGTTCGTGCTCGCGGCGGCGATCCCGTTCGCGCTCGCGCTCGCCGTCGTGCTCGCCGCCCGGCTGCTCGGCGTCATCTCGGCGGCTCCCCCCGGCCCCGTCGGTCCCGGCGCGATCCCGCTGGACAGCGCCGGCATCGCGGTGCTCGCGGTCGCGGCGCTCGTCGCGATCGGCTCGGCGGCGGCAGTGATCCGCCTGGCGCGCAGCCGGCTGGCGGCCGCGGCGGCACGTGCGCCGAGCCGGCGGCCTCGCGGAGCGCAGCGCTCCAGCGACGGGCTCGCGGTCGCGCTGATCGTCGTCCTGTGGCTGATCACGTTCGCGATCTGGCTGCGCAACCCGTTCGCCGCGGCGCTGCTCATCCCGGCCGTGCACCTGTGGCTGTGGGCGACCGACTCCGAGCTGCGGATCGCCCTGCCGGTGCGCCTCGGGATGATCGCGCTCGGCCTGGCCCCCATCGCCCTGGTCGTCGTCTACTACGCCAACGCCGACGGCTACGGGCCGTGGCAGCTCATCTGGTCGGCGGCGCTGCTCGTCGCCGGACACGTCGTCGGGCTGACGAGCCTGCTCGAGTGGTGCGTCGTGCTCGGGTGCCTGGTCACCGCGGCCTCGCTCGTGCTCCGCGCCGCACGCGAGCCGAGCGACATGCCGGCCACGGTCACCGTCCGCGGCCCGATCACCTACGCCGGTCCGGGCTCGCTCGGCGGCACCGAGTCGGCGCTGCGCCGCTGAGCTCGGCGTCGACGTGCCGCCGTCGGGCCCCGAGCACCAGGCACGAGACGCTCCGCACCAGGCGGCGCACAGACCCAGGAAGCACGCGCCCGCCGGGCCACGGCGCCGCGGCGAGACGGGACGGCCGCGAACTCGCCGTCCTTGAGTCGCCGGCGCCCCAGCCCGCACCCGCACCCCCGAACTCGCGGACGGCGAGTTCGCGCGCCGTCGCGGTCTCGCCGCCGGCCGCCACCGCCACCAACCCGCCAGCGCGCGTGCCACCATGAGCTCAGTGCGCCGCCTGCTCCGCGACGTCTCGTCCGTGCTCGTCCTGTCGGGCCTGCTGCTCCTGCTCGACGCCGGGATCACGCTCGTCTGGCAGGAGCCGGTGACCGCGGCGATCGGCATGGTGATGCGCGGCCAGGTCGATCAGCGCTACCTCAGCTATCGGACCGCGCCGCTGACCCGCGCCGACTCCACGGCGCTGCACGCGATCCAGCCGCTGGGCGACCGGATCGCCTATCTCGCCCGCCAGGAGCGGCGCCAGGTGCGGACGGGCGACGCGATCGGGCAGATCGACATACCGCGGATCGGTCACACGTACAACATCATCCAGGGCACCGACACCGAGAGCCTGGAGGCCGGCCCGGGCCACTATCCGTCGACGGCGCTGCCCGGGATGGGCCAGACGGTCGGGATCGCGGGCCATCGCACGACCTATCTGGCGCCGTTTCGCTTCCTGGACCGGCTGCACCACGGGGATCTGATCCACGTGACGATGCCCTACGGCCGCTTCACCTACGTCGTTCAGTATCAGCGGATCGTGCTGCCGACGGAGGTGTCGGTGGTCGACGACGTCGGCTATGACCGGCTCGTGCTCTCGGCGTGCAACCCGCTGTACTCGGCGAGTCAGCGGATCGTGGTGTTCGCCCGGCTGCGCTCGGTGACGCCGTTGGGGCCCGCCGACCACGAGGAGTAGGGAGCCCGCCCCCCGGGCCCGCCCCCCCGGGCGCTCCTCCGACCACTCGTCGATCCGCCCGTCCGGGCGACGGCCGCGCCCGGGCGGGCACGGCCGTCGAGCTCGGGCGGGGACTCAGGCGGTGGCGCCGGCGGCCGGCCGCTTGGCGCCGCCGTTGGCGGCGGCGAGCTCCTGGCGGACGATCGCCGCACCGTCGGCGAGCGCGCGGAGCTTGGCCTGGGCGGTCATCCGCTGCAGCAGCACGAGGCCGCAGTCGGTGGTCAGGCCGAGGCGCTCGGCGGGCACGTACTCGAGGACCGCGCGGATCCGGCGCGCGACCTCCTGGGCGGTCTCGGTGATCGTCGACTTGACGTCGATGACGCCGGCGACGAAGTCGCGGTCCCAGTTGTGCTCGCGAAGCGGTTCGAGGTCCGCGGGCCCGGTCCGGCCGACCTCGTAGTTGAGCACGTGCATGTGCGTGTCCTTGACCTGCGGGAAGATCGCTTTCGCCCGCTCGGGAGCCGGCGCGTCGTCGGCGCGCTTGTCCAGGACGTAGGAGTCGAACTCGCGGGCGGTCTCCTCGTCGAGGAAGCCGGGCGTCCCGCCGTAGTTGCCCCAGCACGCGTGGGCCCAGAACTGGATGCCGGGGATGTCGTCCATCGCGAGGTTGAACACCTCGATCTGCCAGTCGCCCATCTCGTAGGGCCACAGGAACTCGTCGAGCTGGACGATCTCGACGCCGACGTCGGCGAGCTCCTTGAAGTCCTCGCGATACGCCTTGGCGATCGCGATCGCCAGATCGCGCATGTCCTTGTAGTACTCGTCGTTGGAGGCGGCGGCGAGGACGTGGATGCCCTGGTAGGAGATCTTGATCGGCTTCCTCGTCGCCCTGCGCACCGCGCGCAGCGTGTCCATCGCGAACGACGAGCGCCGCGAGACCTCGCCGACGACGGTCGGCGCGTAGAGCGAGGAGTAGATCGGCAGCCCGATGTTCGGCCCGTGCATCTCGTAGCCGCGCATGCGCTCGTAGTAGTGGTAGATGACCTGACCGTACGGGCTGTCGCCGCCGTGCACGCGGCCGTCGGAGATGATGTCCAGGCCCGCCGACTCCTGATCGTGCACGATCGCCAGCACGGCGTCCTCGTAGGCCTCGCGCGTGATCGAGTCGTAGACGAGGGTGCCCGGCGGCAGCTTGGAGTTCGGAAGTCCGTCGTACCAGCGGGGGTTGGGGTAGTTGCCGACCATCGTGGTCGGGAGCAGGATGTCCTCCGAGCCCACGCGCATGTCGCTCCTCCTTCGGTCGAGGGGTTCGTGCGCAACGTAACCAAGCTGGTTAACGCCCGTCTACGGGCGCCGAGGGACAAAGGTTGAGGGTTCGCCTTCCCCTGTGGGAGGATTGCCGCCGTGATCGCAGCGGACCTGCGGTGGCTGTCCGAGGGTCGCGTCTTCCAGGTCGGGATCGTCGTGCCCGATCTGCGCGCCGCGGTGCGCCGGTACTCCGACTGGCTCGGGCTCGGACCGTGGCTCGGGTTTCGCTTCGACCACGAGACGGTCCGCGACTTCACCTACCGGGGAGCGCCCGCGTCATACTCGATCGACCTCGCGATGACCGTGGACGCCCAGCCCCAGGTCGAGCTGCTCGAGATCCACGGCGAGCCGAGCCCCTATCACGGTGGCGGCCTGCACCATCTCGCCACTCGGGTGCCCGACCTCGCCGCGGTGACCGTCGAGCTGGCGGCCGCCGGGTGTGAGCCGATCTGCTCGGGTCACGGCTTCGGCGCCGACGGCGACGGCGCCTTCGCCTACTTCGACACCGAGCCCGTGCTCGGCGTGCTGCTCGAGTGCATCGAGGCGCCGCGCGCGCGCCGCGAACCGGACTTCGTGTTTGCCGCCACGGACGCGTGACCGATGCACCGGATCTCCCGTCCGTCAAACGTCCAGATCGTGGCCAGCGTCTCGCGAACGGGGAGTCATCGTGCCGAAGCCTGAGGTCAGCATGACCCCCCTCACCGGCCCGGGAAGAGAAGTGAACGTGAGACTGAGCGAGATCCAGAAGCAGATCGGCACCGGCGAATACCGGGTGCAGCCGATGGCGGTCGCCGACGCGATCGTCCGCCGCCTGCTGGCCGAGCGGGAGCTGGCGGTCGCCCCGCGCGACGGCGCTCACCCCGAGTGCTCATAACCGCCGGAGACGCCTGCGCCGTCGACGAAGGTCGCCTCGCCGGCTCCCGCCACCGTCCGGCCGATCACGGTGAGCCCCGGTAGCGAGCGAGTAGCCGCCCACGCCTCCCGCGCCGGCGCCAGCGCCGCCGGAGGCAGGCAGACGCAGAGCTCGTAGTCCTCGCCCGCGGTGGCCGCGAACGTCCTCGCGTCGACCCCGAGCTGCTCGGCGACCTCGGCGACGCCCGGCGTGAGCGGCAGATCCGCCAGCGTCAGCTCGACCCCCACCCCGCTGCGCGCGGCGAGATGGCGAGCATCGGTCGCCACCCCGTCGGAGATGTCGATCATCGCACGGGCGCCGAGCGCCGCGAGCATCCGCCCGGCGTGCAGGCGCGCCTGCGGCCGCGCGTACCGCCGGCGCAGCTCGCGCGCCGCGCCCGCCGGTAGGCCGCGGTCCCGCGCGCGGTCGTCGAGCAGCGCCAGGCCCGCCCCCGATCCGCCGAGCGATCCGGTGACGACGACGACGTCGCCCGGTCGCGCGCCGTCGCGGCCGACGAGCGCGCCGGGATCATCGACCCAGCCGACGACCGTGACGGTGACCGTCAGCGCGGGGCTGAGGCTGATGTCTCCGCCGGCGACGATCGCGCCCGCGCCGTCGGCGACGGCGTGGGCCCCGCGGACGAGCGCCTCGGCGGCCGATCGCTCGGTGTCGCCCGGGAGCCCGAGCGCGAGGTACACCTCGCCGGCGGGCGCTGCCATCGCCGCCAGGTCCGAGAGCGCGGTGGCGACCGCGCGGTGGCCGATCTCCTCGGCGGTCAGCTGCGCTGAGCGGAAGTGCACGCCCTCCACGAGGGTGTCGACCGAGGTGACCGCGTACCCGCGCGCGCGGACGACGGCGGCGTCGTCGCCGGGTCCGCGGACGAGGCGTGCGCGGTCGGCCCGGCCCGCGGCGAGGATCCCCGACAGCTCGGCGATCAGCTCGAGCTCGCGCATCGGCGCGTCCGGAGCCGCTCAGCGGTGGCGGTAGACGATCCGGGCTCGGTCGAGGTCGTAGGGCGACAGCTCGACGCGCACGCGGTCACCGGGAAGGATGCGGATCCGGAACCGCCGCATCTTGCCGGCCACGTGGCCGAGCACGGTCCGGTCCATGTTGTCGAGCTTGACGCGGAACATCGCGTTCGGCAGGGCCTCGACGACCTCGCCCTCGAACTCGACCTTCTCTTCCTTCGGCATGCAGTCTCTGACTCGGTGGGGGTGGGGCGGCGCCGCGGAGGCGCCGCCTCGGCGCAGACGAGGCTACCAGTCGTTCAGCGGTGGTGGCCGACGCCGCTCCCGCCGCTGTGCCCCGAGCCGCTCCCGCCGCCGTGGCCGCCGCCGCCCCCGCCGCCGTGGCC